>Ga0335072_10000506_pt1 | contig 75991 bp, 69 predicted proteins | sample Lox_Sample_21_FD_206725 | JGI IMG/M metagenome (GOLD analysis project Ga0335072, IMG submission 206725) | Soil microbial communities from Loxahatchee National Wildlife Refuge, Florida, United States - Lox_Sample_2.1 | ecosystem: Environmental > Terrestrial > Soil > Wetlands | place: USA...
GAATAACTTTCACCGCTGCCCTGGCCTTTAGCTGGAGATGACATGTTGAATGGGCTTTGAAGTATGAAGCTTTGAAAAGATGATAATCTAGAAGGTAATGTATCAAAGCTAGAGGTTTGAAAAGAAGTTGAAATTAGATGGGGGAACAAACTTTCGTCGGTTTGTTCAACTGAAAACACAACGTTCGGTATTGAGAGGCTGCAGTCGGTATTCTCAACTGATGTTTCAACGACCTTACAGTCATCCACTGCCTCAATTTCCTGAACGCTTTCAAACTAGTTATACGATAGCTTCATTATCAATTATGGGAGATATAAGTTATCGAGGTGGAAGAGAGATCGATAGATGCAACATGTACATTCATGTGAGGGTTGTCATATATACAATGCGTCGGAATCTATTGCTCCTTGCTCAAGTCTAAAGGAATTGCCGTAAATGCATGAAGAAGTATCATGATCGCTCGTGAACATAAGACGTTACAGATAACTCGACAGTAATGAATGTCTCGACTTCCACTGATCCAAATCACGCGACCTCGACCTCCTTAGTTGCGAAGCCCTTGGAGGCACCACCCTGGGTATATTCATAGTTGTCCTCCAGGCGCTGGCCGCTGACAGGAGTGTCTCTGTAGGCATCAAGCTCCTGGCCCTTATACAAATTCAAGTAGATGGGATAGCTCCACGAAATAGCGAAGAAAACGAGAGGAATGACCATAGCAACTCTGGTGCCGGTCTTGTCGGCGACGTTGCCCAAAATGGCCGGGATGACGGCACCGCCGCAGACGGACGAGACCAGGAAGCTGGCGCCACGCTTGGTGTGGCGGCCGAGGCCGCGTAGCGATAGTGTGAAGATGGTCGGGAAGATGCAGCTCTCGAAGAACAGTACGATCATGAGGGTGGAGACGCCGCCCCAGTTGGGACCGGTGGCGCCGCCCGTGTTGACGGCGATGGCGCATATGATGAACACCATGATGAGCGTCTGGTAGGTGAGGAGGATCCAGCGCGGCTTGGTGAAGTACATGAAGCCGGCAGCGGAGAAACGACCGATTGCGAAGAGTGCTTGCGCGACGGCGTAGAAGTTGGCGCCCTGGTGCTGTGCGGTGATGGTGTCGAGATCGGGACGAGCTTGCTCATAGTAGTTGATGAAGTAGCCAGCAATGGCAACCTGAGCACCGACGTAGCAGAACTGAGCGATCACGCCCCAGAAGAGAGTGTACTGCTGGCGGAAGGGCTTGTCCTTGAAACCAGTGGCGGCGGTAGTTTGCTCAGCCTGATCAGCCATGTCGGCATCGGTGATTTCGGGCAATGGTGCGAAGTAGAACACGATTGCGAGAAAGAATACGAAGGCAGCGATGCCGAGGTAAACCCATTGAACTGACTCGAGAGATTTGCCATCGGAGCCAACGTTCTTGAAGATGACGTAAGAAGCAAGAACAGGAGCAACGACAGAGCCAACGGCTTGGAAGGACTGAGAGAGTTCGAGACGGAACTCGGACCACTTTGGTGGACCGCAGACAGCGATGTATGGGTTCGCAGAGGTTTCGAGAGTGGAAAGACCAGAGCCGACAATGAACATAGAGCCGCAGAAGCCGGCGAAACTGCGCTTGACGGCAGATGGCCAGAACATGAGAGCGCCGATGCAGTAGATGATGAGACCGAGCATGAAGGTATAGCGGTAACCGAAGCGACGTACGAACCAGCCAGAGTATGTGAGCGGACCGATGAAGTAGGCACCAAAGTAGGCACCCTGCAAACCAGAGGATTGACCTTTGGTAATATCGAGTGCAACCTGGAAGCGGGAGTTCAAGACATCGAGCAGGCCATAGGCGAACCCCCAAAGAAAGAAAAGGATCGTGACAAGGGCAACCGGAATGATTGACTGTCGGGTCGTAATTTGAGATGCTCCAGTGATGAGCTTGTCGGAAACAGACTTGCGACGCCTGTCCATAGCAATGGCCTCATCCGCAGATGGACGGCGATTTTGCTGCGCATGGATCTCGTCCATGGTGGGCTCTTGCGAGCTACCGAAGTTGAATCGCATGTTGATGGGTAGAGACTGATTCAGGGTCTGTCTGGAAACAATGGTAGGCTATTTCTCTGAAGAGAATGCTCCTCGACCTCAAAATGAGTGAAGGCCGGCTTGTGAAGCTGGATTGTGGAGAGAGCGTTGACGCTGCTCGAGCCTATGAAGACTATTGAATTGAGAGAGAAGGATCTGATGTTGATGATGAGCCATAGTTAGGCGGGAGATACAACCCATTATGTAGGCAACGTGAAAGAATGTTTTCGAACATCTCACACGAGCTGGCATCTTGTTGGATGTCGAAATGGTCCAGGCCCTAAGCCGCTGGGGTATGCAGGACTTGTCCGGGGCTCCACGAGGGCAGACGAGCGCTGCCAATGGCATGCAGGAGGATGACAACTGGCGTAGAGAATGGGCCGGTCGGGCATCAAAGCCGTAGCGGCTGAGGAGCTGCAAGGTGGTGACAAAATGGCCACCATCGACAGTGGTCCAAGCTTCCCCACCATCATTGAAAATACATCTTCCGACGTTGGGCCAATGACATCTCTCCATGTGCTGCAGGAAGTTGGGACTTGCCGCTCAACGGATAGATGACCGCTGAGATGGCGTTGACTCTGGCGTCTTGATAAATCAGTTTGACGCGTCTAAACCGTCTTTCACGTAGAGACCCCAGTGTCAGTCTGATTACCGTCTAGTCGCTTTCGAAATTCGATGAGGCTCTTCAGCTTCGGTGAAAAGGCGAAAGAGATGGTCCTGTGACCCGCTGCCTAAAGTCAGCATACCGGAAAGCGTTCCGTGCTTTGGAAACCCCCCAAAGATCAACGTAGGATGTTGACATGACACAACAACAGACACAGAGCCGTCCTTCACTGCGATGAGACCCATCTTCGTCAACCATAAACACGCGATAAAAGGGTCAGATTCCATGCATCTCCGCACAGACAAGAACGTACGTTAGGGGTGTTCTAGTGTGCTTCTAGCGTGCTTCTAGCGCTGAGTCCCGAGGCCTTCTCTTTCCGACCACCGCGACTTACCGACGTGCGCGCGATGAAAGCCGACAGCCCATCCCGGCAAGCTGCAGCGGTTTGCAGAACGGGGATTTCGTGATTGACTGACTTCGTTTCGATAACTAATTGCTTAGCCTGGAGAATGCGTCAGTGACATGCTCTGTACGGTCTCAACGTTTTGAGCAGAATGCAAGCCACAAAACGTGGTCAAGAAACTCGCATATGCCATGTGGAGATGATGCAAGTGCGAGGTTGCGCTCGCGTGGAGACCATGTCATGCAGATCTACCAGCATCAGCATTAACACCTGGAGAGAATGATACTGTCGACATCACTTCACAATTCCAGGATGATCCAGACTAGATATGATTGGTAGAGAAATGACGTCGTCTCCTTTGAATGGTGTTGACATCTTCACTAAAGACATGCCCCTGCTTTGTTTAGAACTCTAATATCAGTTCCCACATGTGCTGCCGTCGTACCCGGCTTCTGTGGGGGAGTTCTGGAAGGTGTGATGGTCTGTAAAGACATGCATATGGGCTCATATAGATGAATCGTTTAATCATCTCAGTATCGTGCGATTGGCTCGTGATCATTCTCGAATCTCGTTGTTGGTTCTTGGTATTGTATAGCCTTGGAACCTGGAGTATAGCGTTCCACACGGTAATTGCTACCATGAACTCGTTCAACCACCTTGTTAGTCTTTGTTGTGGACGGATTGTTGAGAGCAGTATCTTGGTCAGCGACTAGGCCAGGATAAAGATGCGGTATGGGAAGGTGGAAGAGAAAGAGAAGTCATATAATGACGCATGGAGAAAGATAAGTACGAAAGATTTGTTTTAACGAGTGAAATGTCATCTGATCGATACACGAGTTGGCATCTCAGAGCTGACGACGCTATCGAAAGCCACAAACGAAAGCAAGATCAAATAATCATAACGCATCTCCATGTCTCAGACATCGTACGGCTGACGCCATCATCGTGTCCGAATGGGCATCGGTCGTTAATGTTGAAGGACTTCATTTATCGTTTGGTGGAGCTGCCAACGTCCAACGAGTTCGTCCGTTAGGATTCTGGGCACGAGTAACAACGGTAATGATTGCAGACAGGACAAGCTTCAGGCGTATGTGCCCCTGAAATGTTGGTGGAACCGCAAGAGCAACAGACCCACAATTCGGGTCCATTCATCATCTTAGGTTCTTCGTTCTTCGTCGCTGGCGCTTTCCCGTCCGCTGCATCGAGACTTCCATTGCGTCGAGTTGTTTGCGAAGTGAGTGGTTGTACCGCCATGCTTATTGATTTCCTAGACGACTGGTGTAGTTGAAATTGGGGAGCGAGACGCGTCGAATGTCGGCTTCGATCTGAACAGGGCAAATGAAAGACGAGAATAAAACCGACCGATAACTGGGAGGCTGTGATGATCACATTGTAGCAGCCGGACCCGCGAAAGAGGATTTATAGAAGATCAGCAACGATGAAGAAGCTCAGAATGCTCTTCCAAAATGGTATACCGAGCGACGCGGTAACCACACGATGCCAAAGGCAACCAGCCTCACTCTGATCCGAAGAGGTAAACATAATAGAGCGGTCCCATACCGGTCTGGTTTCTGACGCCATTCGGGAGAGATGCTATTGCATCGTGAGCGGTGTGTCCGCGACTTTGCATCATGTGGTTCAGTAGTTAGTTTTGATAATAGCAGGAAAACATGATGACGCAAATAGATATAACATAGAAAATTAGACCGAGGGAGGCAGCACTATCATCATAAGGACAGTTGATGACATGTTAAGCGGTATACGCTGGGCGAGAGGCGGATATCATCGGCACGGGACCTTTGGTGTTGTTGGCCGGTCACGGTTTGCACTGCCCTCCGGAGAAGAAGCGAGGCGCACTGTGGGTAGGTATAGTGGTAATTCCTTTGCCCAAGCCTACTTTGTACACCGATATTACGGTATGACTGCTTCTAAACTGAGAGGTCTAAGAAAATGCAAGGCGGTTTACAGAGGTCATCTGAATAACGAGGAGAGAGGTTGACTTTGCCCTGGTGAGCGGAATTCGGAATGTGTTTTGCGGGGAAGCCGTGATTGGTTAGAGGTTGCGTGCTTCGCAGCGTTGAAAATAGGTGCTTGTGATTGGCGGCCACTCTGGTCGGCCTCCAGCGAGGGTAACTCGATTATCGAGCACTTGCCCTTCACAACAACGCCGCCGGCTTCAAAATGAGACGATGGTTGCTTTTAGAGCCCTACAAAAATCTATAGTCGTCAAGTTCAAGTGAAGTTATAGTGAACAAATGATGGTATTCGATTGCAGGATAGAAAATTGCGGCTCCCGAAGGCGTATTAGGATCGGCGCAGGGATGTCTCGGATGATTGACATTGAGGCTCATTAATTCATTCCGCATTCGAATATTCGCAGAAACCTTTTATCAACTTGAGATTTCATGTCTGTTAACCGGGCGCCAATACGGTGGAGGTCAAATAGAACCAGCGCTGTGATTCCTTCTACCTGCTCATTAAATATACCTATATACTACCAAAACTGTTATGGCAGGTGCGTGGAGTCAGCTGGTGACGGTTATATCTTACCCTTCCACACCACTTGTACTTAGCAATAACGAACTACAATCAATGCAATCGCCATGATCACGGCTTCACTGCTCATTACAAAAACCCGACTGAAAACACTTCTTCGTTTGAACCACACGAACCATTTACTTGTTTTCAGCTCTCTTCAATTTCAACTGACATAATCCTTATCGCCTCTCCAGCTGCCTTCCGCTATATTCCCAGTGCTATATCACATTCACCGTCTAGCATCATGACAGAGGGAAAGGAACGCTACTGCCACCCTAACTCTGACAGAGCCTACATTACCACGCTCGAAAAGAAATCCAGATGTTACTTTATCGACCGTCGCACGTTGGCCAAGCTCGGAAATCACTGGATGCGGGTCTCCTCAGAGCAACCTTTAATCGTCTTGTGTCCGAAGACGAGCCTCAAAAGTATATGATTGCATTGCTTGGCGCTCTGGCGATGCAAGTGGGCGCTGAGATTGATGCGCGCCATCTCCATGTCATGAGGAGTATTTACCAGACGGTAGGTCTTCGGGGTAATGGCATCGAGACGGTGAAATGGGGTTTAGATCGCTATGGTAACCGCGGGCAACCGGTTCCATGGCACGCTGGTGGTGAGCTGTTCTGGCCAGATGAGCCTGATGTCGATATTCAGTAAGGGTGATTTCAACGTCCATTTGAGAGCTGAACTGATATTCTTCACAGAGCCAGATTTCGAGAACAAGAAAACGCCCCTGAAAGGAAGCGCAGTCCTGCACACGCTGTCCTGATGCCGAAGAACGACCCGAAGATGAATGCGAAGAAGCATGGCCTTGACGGCAAACCGGCCTGTTGGCATTGCGGAGGCACACCGAAGCTGATTCAACGTTGCGCACGTTGCGAGAGGGCGTACTATTGCAACCGACGGTGCCAGACGAATGATTGAACAAATTATCACGCCTATATATGCTACTATAGGCCAGATCGTATTGTTGAGCATGTTGAGATTGAGGACGATTCGGAGGCCACAGGCGCCCCCAACACGGAAACAGTACGTGATGACAAAGCCTTTCAGCGACAGGACGAGAGAGAATCTGCAGCACTACCATAGTGTACCGCAGAAGTCTCGACAAAGACGGCGAAAGAGGCTCCTCTTCCGCAGAAGGCGATTTCAACTGGTGTTTCGGATAAGAGTCTCCGCGCTAAGAAGAGAAAGTCCCGAAAAGAAAAGCGCTGAATGGCAGATCATGGAGGAGTACTTCTCTATATCCAAGTCACTATGAGAATAAACGCTGAGCAGAATGAAGAGAGAAAAACGAGATTGCAAAGGGCATTCTAGATGAAACAAAATGCAGGACCACGGGACTGGGAATTTTCATACTTTTGACTGCCTATTACCAGTGCGAAGCGTGAATGTGAGCATGTAGAATCGTGGACTTGGTCTACAGTGAAACTCCGGCTAAATCAAATTCTCCAAAGGATTTGCAAGGAAGTCGTCGATCATGTAACGGTATAGCCACCGTCGACTCGTAAGTCAGCACCAGTCATGTATCCACTTGCATCACTGGCTAGGAAAGTAACGGCTCCCATAAGATCTTCAGGGCGACCCATCTTGCCAACAGGGATTAGCGATGTCCATTTCTTATATAGATCTGGGTTGTCATCCAGAATCTTTTGGGTTCTAGACAATGTGTAAGTCTATGCGTTGCAGAAGGTGTTTCGGCACTTACAAGGCTGTCAACATGTATCCAGGGGAGATGCAGTTAACTCGAATACCCGCATGGGCCCATTCGACAGCCAAACTAGCTGCTAAATGTCTAACGGCGGCCTTTGCGGCGTTGTACGGAGCTTGAGGCTGTGGTACGTTGACAATGGCTCCTGACATACTTCCGATGAAGACTAAGCTTCCTTGCGCCTTGCGATCCATGAGGTGCTTTGCAACACCCACGGCAAACAAGTAGGTGCCATTTACATTTACTCCCCAAAGCTTGTTCATGCGATCATATGGATACGATATTGCATCAAAGTTTTCTGTAAACCCGGCTGAGGTGACCAAATTGTCGATCTTGCCATGGGCTGCCAATATCTCCGCAATGCATTTGTTGACAGACTCTGGATCCGACACATCAGCGTAGTGACCAGTGACTTTTGGAAGCCTAAGGAAGGTTAGAATGTGGTTAGCGCTTTCGGGTAGAGGAGAGTATACTCATCAGTCTCGGGATTTTCATCTTTGAATGTCTGTACAAGTTGCTGAGCAGCCTTCTCTGCTCCATCCTCTATGAAATGACTTAGTAAATGAGCTTGAAACTCTTTCAATGGCGAATTCACTATTCAAGTCGACTATTGCCACATCAGCTCCGCTCGTCGTCAGTCCCTGAGCCATGACGAGACCCAGACCTCTTGCACCTCCCGTCACGATAGCCGTTCTCCCTTCTAGTGAGAAGCTGGCCAAAGTACGCTTGAAATGTAATCCGCCGCGACCTTGGACCGGAGTAGAACTCGGGAATTGCTCCTCTGCTGGATACTCTACTCGTACATTCTCATCTGTTCGGGCAAATTGACCTTCATGATCACCTGATTGGCCAGGTTCTCCAGCTGTGGTGGCGGCGCCATAGTCATTCTTTTTCAGCGGGTCATCTTTCCGAAGAATTGAGACTGTCGAGAACTGAGAACGAATGAAAGGGGCCTGAAATCGTTTGGTGATGAAGTTTGGAGATGTTGAGCGCACGCAAGTCCGTGCTCGAACACGAAGCAAGTGCCGTCGGAGAGTGGAGAGCTCTTGAAAGGCCATAGTTAGATTAAGTCAAAAATTGAGAATTTCCGGCGATTTATGTCTTTATGTCTTTCGATCTCAGTCGATCTGCGCGACATGTATACCTCAAAGGCAAAGTTGACATCAAGTAGCGACCATCCGCCACCGAGTCAGTTCCGTTCGCGGAATCAGGGCTGGCGAGTCGTTCCTAGCTCCAACGGCCAAACATTACCTTTCCTATTACCTTCTTAGTTATAACCTTCTTAGTTATGAAATCCACTTCCAAATGGCGACCTTAGAGCTTTATCTGCTTTCATTTAACTGTGCCCGAAATCTCGTCAATCCTCAAGTTCTTGCACCCCATCTGTTCGACGCTCTACCGAAGAATCGGCCTCTCCCCGACGTCATCGCCTTGTCCTTGCAAGAGGTAGCTCCAATCGCCTACGCATTCCTAGGCGGTTCTTTGCTGAATCCTTACCTCGAACGCGTTATTGAAAGCGTAGACCTCGCCACAAAGGCTCGATACGATGCAGCCAAACCATATGATATCGTTATTGCAAGACACGTTGGGATGACAGTGCTGATGGTGTTTGCGCAACCTGATGTCGCAAACCAAGTAAAATGGATACAATCCGCTGGTGTAGGAGTTGGATTATGGGAAATGGGCAATAAAGGCGCCGTTAGTGCGAGAATTTGCCTGGAGTCGGCCGCTGGAGAAACAGAGATAACGTTTGCGGCGGCTCATTTGGCTCCATTTGAGATTGGCGCGCTTAGGAGGAATCAAGACTGGGAGAACATTGTAAGAAATTTGGTCTTCTCTCCAGCCGATGAGTCTATCAGGCCTCAAGAAAGTGATGGAAGTGACGAGACGCAGCCATTGCTATCGGACAACAGCCAAAGACAGCCACTACTTTCAGGCCTTTTCAAAGAGCACAACCACATATTCTTCGCAGGTGATCTTAATTATCGCACAAGCTCCAGAGGACCCGATCCATCAGAATATCTCTCATTCCCTCAACCAGGTCCGGACGACTCACCACAGCATTTCTCAAAGTGGTTACAACGAGACCAGCTCAAGCAAGAGCAAGCCGCCAAGCGTACACTTCAAGGCTTAACAGAAGCACCCATCGCATTCCCACCAACCTACAAATACTCGCACGCCAGCGCAGGCAAGCCTTCCAAACACCCTGTAGCGTCAGGGACCTCCGAACCGGAATCCTGGAGCTGGTCTCCCCGTCGTTTCCCCTCTTGGTGCGATCGCATCCTTTTCACTCCAACAGGTGCGAAGACAAATGGCTACACAGCGCTTCCAGTACAGTCGACATCTGATCATCGCCCTGTAGCGTTGTCTGTAACAGTACCGACGAATGTCTCTGACCCGGTCATTGAGTCTCCTTTCCCACTGAATCCACAGTGGAAGGAGAGAAGAGTTGCGGCGAGGAGACGAGAGTTTGTAGTCGGCGTGCTGGCGTACTTGACAATGACTGGAGAAGGAAATGCCATAGTGGTGGGCTTGTTGGCAGGAATTGTTGGCGGGTGGTTCTTGATTCGGGCAGCACTTTGAACGCTTGTGAACCGGACCGTACGAAAGAGTGAATTAATTGGCATCAGGACTTCTTATACAAGCCACTAAACACGGCCAATGTCAATGTCAGTCGGCTACGGCTTTGGTACTGGTACAGGTGGAATCATCTTCAGCTTCGCAAAATCATGGAACACGTCCAAGAAACTCTCGGCGGAGTTCACATGGCCCTGCCAGCCCATACTCCTCGCCTTATCCACACTGAAATAAATCTGCTGATTCCAACTCAAAGCCGCATCCGCAAAACTAAATACTCTCTCCGGGTCTCTGAATTCCTTTTCCACCAGGTCGTACTTCTCAGCTAACTCTCTCCACGCCTTCTTGACCTCGGGTCTTATAGCCCATTCCGAAAGGCGGAACTTGGAACGCAACAAACCTGGCGGTCCAAATCCTCGTGGCGGCGGATCATGAGCTTGCGTAATCTCGTCATACTTGCCGTCGGGATCGGGCCGCACGATGTCAACGCCATACCACTTGGCAAGCTTCGGCCAGAACTTGCCGTAGCAGAAAGCGGAGTCGTCTGACGCATTGAAGGCCTGGTTGCGTGTGTGCTCGCTCAGCACCGACCACTCCTCCAGATAGCCGTTGAGCATCGCCGAGCTCTGCACCTGCACCGTCTCCCACGATTTTAGGTCGCCGGGGAACTCGAGCGGCGTGCCAAGATGCTTGCACACGGATGCGTAGACGGCGATTGGGAACGCAACGTTCATGGCTGCGTCGGGTACCGCGCCGAGGATGAAGGACGGCCGCGCCACGTTCCAACCGATGTTATGCTTCTTGCAATACGACCACAGGTAGTCTTCCTGCGGATAATAGAAGTTGGGTTCTAGGAGCACACGTGGATCATCTTCTTCCTGCGGGACAGCCGTCGGACCCAGGTGCAAGCCATAGTTTTTGGCGCCAGTTTGGAGCATGACGCGCTTCGGGGTTATCGAGGCTAGTGGGAGAGCCTCAAGAAAGTTGGAAAGAAGAGAAGCTGTGAGAGGTTTAGATATCACTACGGCAATGCTTCAGGTGCAAATGCGACCTACTGTTCACTCTGCACATCTCCTCAGCATTGGACCACAGCGCCTCACCCGGCTTTGGCTCAACTTGGATGTACGAAAAGAAGAAGACGTAATCCGCCCGGACACCTTCTTTCTTAAGTACCTCTGCGATTTCCTCTGGTTTCCTTAAGAAGTCAAGAGGAATGTGAGTAGCGTTTTTGGGTAATCCGCCAGGAATGGCTGGTGGACGGCGTGAAAGACAATAAATATGGCTCCATCGCTGCGGTGCTTCGGCAAGGACGCGCATCATGTAATTCCCAGAGATGCCATTTGCGCCAGTAACAATAGCCGTAAGGCCTTTCAATGACTCTGGGTACACAGGTAGGCCATGATAAATGCCGACGTCGCGGACTTGATACACTTTCTCTGCCATATTGATGAGCAACTGAGTAGTATGAAAGACAGCAAGCGGAAGTACATCCGAAGCCAGAGAACTCACCTAGGTCTCCATGAAGTATTTATGATGGCAGCCTATTCTCGTCCGTAACCGAAGGTGCGGGGAATAACTATAAAGTGCGCCGATCTGGTTGGGTAAAGTGGTCGTGTGTTGCGACGTCGAGTTCTCTGACCCGTAAAGCGGAGTACTCTATGGTCCTCTATTGCCCCACGACAGAATGCAAGAACCATCAGGGCTCGGATGCTTCTCCACCTATCACGGAGACTTTAAGTGCTCTTCATCACTTAGCCTCCAATCCAAATCCATGCCATCTTCATCATGTCATATCTGAGTAGTTGGGTAAAGACGGGAGTGTGGTTACGATAATACCGTATTGCTCACTCATCCAGGAGAGAAAAGGACAGATTGGTAGTCCACGGAGACTTCTCGGAGCCAGTAGACACAATTCAAGGATGACAGATGGGCGAAATTGGCAAGATAATGGACTTGGAAGGTTGCAATGAAAGCAAGCCACAGCATTCCGTGATAGAGACTTGGCTTACGTACTCTATTCTCGGAACGCATCCAAATGGCCCTCGAAAGGCGTCCAAGAAACTCGACAGCCAGCCTCGACTCTCGGCAGGGGCGTAACTAGCCTGCGGCATGCCGTCTCGAATATTTCAGCCGCAAAATGTATTGATTGCCATGCGGAAAGAGTAGGCCGAGCAATCTAGATCGCGTGCCATCAGAGGCAAGGCTTCAGGGGATATGGCTCGACCCGTCTTTGAGAGGAATATCCTGACTGCTCGGGTGGTCAAATATCGACGTGCACTGGAAGCTCTGGTGATTCGGGAGATTCAGGCTCTGGGGGATCAAGTGATTCTGGAGATTCCAGTGATTCAGGAGGCTCAGATGCAACAACTACGAGCAGTGCCATTTCATCGTCGAGTACAAGTGGCAGTGGCGGATCCTCGGCTTCCTCGTTCTCTAACACGGGAAGCAAAGCCAAATCTCTGACTGGATCATCATTAGCCGCAGGAGTTGCCATCGTTTTCGTATTCCACTTGGCAACATAGATGCAGATTTCATTCGAAACCTATCGGCAGTACAAGACCACAACCCAAGTACAAGCAATGTAATCCAACAGTCTATCTCGAATCCTTCCGCTGCAAACCCGTTCGTACCCTGACATCCAATCTCCAACGCCATCCGTGCAGAATCCTAAGCCCTTAACAACCTCTCCCTACCTCGCTGCAGCCCAACCCTCACGCCTCCCCTCACACCTCCCCTCACACCTCCCCTCACACTTCCCCTCACGCCTCCCCTCCCGGCCCAGAACCCCGCAGCGGGCGTCGGCGCCGCCGGCCCACCCATCGCAGCCATGCCCGCGGGCGCGCCCAGCGGCCCAACGCCCGGGCACATGGCGTCCGCGAGGGCAGAGGCGGTCGGCGACACGGCCAGGCTGCCGGGCGTGGGGTTTTGAGCGCGGAAGAAGCTGGCGGCGACCGGCATGGGGTTGAGGGCGGCGGCCACGATGAACTGCGTGATGTCAAAGCCGAGCCGCGCGGTGCCGTTGGTGCTGCTGGCGCTGGTGGCGGCGGAGGACCGCCCGCCCGACGTCAGGATCGGCTGGAAGCACGCGGGCACGCTGAAGTTGGTGGGCTGCGCGAAGAGTGCTTGCACGTAGCGGTGCGGCGGGCCCGGCGGCGGAGACGGCCCCAGGTACGAGGTTTGGGCGTTGCTATTTGGGGTGGAGGCTGAGCCGAGAGCGGGTGGTTGCGTGGCGCCGCTGACGGCGAGGGTGACCATGGGTGGTGTATAGATGGATGAGTTGGAAGTTGATGGTGCCGTAGGTTGGCCTGTCATCTGGAGATTCGGCTGGAACCAGTGGAGAAGCGTTGTTGCGATGTTATTCTGGACAACATCTGTATCGATCATGAAGACCATGAATTTGCCGTTGGGATCAAACTGTCCGGAGACGTTCGTAAGTAGAGATTGCGGGATTGTAAGTGTCGGCGCCTGGGAGACAGCTGTATGTCTATGTGAGTACAGAATATAACGCCTTCAAAGGTCTCTTACCTTGTAACGATGGTGCTAATGTTCCTGGAGGTGATACACTGAATTGAGAGAATGTGACGCCCAAATTAGCCAGAGTTGAAACTGGAAAGTCGGAAGGAGTCTGAGCCGCTGCCTTCAAGAACAGAAAAGCTACAATCGCAGCAAAGTTACGTATCGATGCCATATCTAGTACTCTGGAAATATTGAAAGCAAGGTTGACAAGAACGAGACAAAAAGCCTAAAAAGGCCTACACGGTAATGGAAAGTTGTTCGAGCCAGCCCATGAGCGAAAGATTGAGTTAGCTGGCACGTCAAATTGTGTATTTGGCATGCATTTTCAATAGACTATTCCTCTGGAGTATCGAGTTTCGGAATATCTGCCATCTCCATGCCGGACTTACTGAAACGGTACTTCAGACGACGATACGATTCAGACATCGGCGAGAATCGAAACACCATCTCATGCGGTATGTTTTGACCAAGTGTTTGCTATGTCACTCGCTCGTCCTGGGACCGTTGGACGTGTATATCTGAAGCGGGAGCTAGTAAGCTTGTCAACAGTTCAGTGTCGCGTACTTGACAATGCTTGATGCACTAATTGAGGTTGAAACGGCGTTGATCCCGTCACGTGATATTTGAATCACAGAGTCCTTTAAGGATTTTGATAATGTGATGCTAAATTGCAGAAAACTATTGACAGCTTGAGAGTATATGAGAAGCTATCATAGGGGAATTGCTATGGCTACAGGGGGGTATCGTCTGGAAAAGTCCCCATAGAGTGCTTCTGCGAAAGGGCCCACCGGTAACAAAGCGCCATGAATAACAAAGACTCAGATACATGCTCATCTCCCGAAAGAGAGCCATATTTCAGTGTGCAAGCCATTAACAAGACCTATACCGCAAATGCAGTTAGAGTAGATCAAGCAACTTGATGTGTGCTGCCAATGCAATTCCGGGGGTACTCCATTCCGACGGCCTTGCTACTCCGAAGAAGCTCATCTTTCTTATCGGCAAAGTCGAGACGCGCAATGTCTGGGAGCTCTTCAGCGCCGGCGGTAGCGGACTTCTCATCAAGCAACTTAGCACCAGTAATCACTGGAGGGATGCCGTCGATGACATTCTCCTTCTGCTCGAAATCCTCACCGCCGGGAAGGCAGATACGCTTCGCTCCGAGAGTCTTCTTGATGTCTTCGAGAAGCACTTCCATCGGGCAGATGTAGGCGATGGCGTTTCGTTCGCACCAAGCAAGGACATGGCCACAAACGCGGCCTTGCTCGTTATCAACCACCCATGCGCCAGAGTCACCACCAACTAGAGTCGTCAGTGCATTGTCGTAGTATCCATCTGTAAAGTAGCGCTTACCTCCAAAGTCACCAACGACATGCCAACTTCGAGAGAAGCTCCTGCGGCGATAGATCCGAACGCTGCTCATGGCAGGACCAACAGTACCGCCTTGAAGGCCGCTGGTACGGCCAAAGCAGTGCACCTTGAGGTTACCGAGTTCTTCAGACTTTGCAATTTGATTAGGGTATTCGTCATCTTCGGCTTTGTATTGGCCCCGGCAGATTGGTTCGACGAGTTTCGGTCGGAATTTGGTTCCTGCAGCAGGATAATACTTCTTACCGCCTTGCACGAGGTTGAACGGTTGCAAGCGGTCTTGGTCGATCTTGAGTAAAGCCCAGTCAATTTCGTGGACGATTCCACGTCTTGTCCAACGGCGGATACCGGATGATGCGTGAACGTAACCGAGTTTATGGCTGTCCATATGATCTTCATCGCGATCCTCGAGGCACGGGAAGAAGTCTTCGTCTACATCGTCTAAAGCCGGCTGGGTCACAAGAAACTTGGTGCCACGGCCAGGTGCAACTCCACTGAGGTCACCTTGCGTCCCGCTACCATCTGTAATCTGTGATTCGTTGTCATCATCGCCGGAAGAGTAGTCATCGTCGGACGCGTCTGGTACGGGACTCTGCACTTCAGGTTCGGAATCATCAGAAATTTCTAGTGGGAACATTGAGTCCGTGGGCACGGTCTGAAGAGACGGGTTGCTGGCAATGCCTGTAAGCCAAGGCAGTTCGTTGTTGTTCCGTGCGGCTGATCGAGTTGCTGCGGTAGCCACGTCGTCGTACTCACTATCTTCGTCGTCGCTTGGAGCGTCGAGCAAATGATGCACGGTCATTCCATAGGCCTCGCCATCTACGTTGACGACGCCGCCAAAAGAGACTGGAGGGAGATGTTTGTCGATGAATGCGCCGATAGAGGCACCGCACAAGGGTCGCTGTTGATGAAAGGGGTTGAGAGGTGCCGCATCTGAGTCGGAGTATTCGTTCATCATGGATCGGTGAGGAGGAGCTGCCTTCTTACGTCCAGAGACCTTAGATCGATGTAGTTTGCCTCTACGCACTTTCAAGTCGTAGACATCGTGGTCATAAATAAGTTTCTTGTTGATGGCGCATCGGACTTTGCCAATGCTTGTGCAAGTGATGAAGATGGTGGGCTTGGCAGTCAACGCAGTCTCTCCCACGCCGACTAGGTCAATAGTAACGGTTTCAGGAGAGTCTCTGAGAGTCCTTTCGATGATGCGTTCGATACGAGGCAGGAGAATCTGGTGCCATTGATCAAGAAGCTCGGGTTGCAACTTGATTGTATGAAGGCGAAGTCGAGGCTTAGGAGGTACCGTGCGGTGAGAAATGGTGATTTCAGTGTTTTCCAACACCGTGCGATCATACATAGCCTTTGGAGACTCCGTTAGAGTTGCGAAAGCTTCTGGATGAGTGTATCCTGGTTGCGTGGAGACGGATGAAGATCGAGATTTTCGCTTGCGCCAACTCATTTGGATGAGAGTGATCTTGCGTTTGTATTCCTTGAACTCGATGATTCCACGTCTGCATCGCCATGCACGCTGAATTACCCTTGCTGCACGTTGGTAGGTTGAATTGACAGATACCATAGAAGTATTGTCGATATCAGCGCGTTGAGACTGCATTTTCGCCGACACCTCTCTGGTCGCAGTATCTTCTTCAACGGCTTCGGAAATCGAGTACGGTAAGGACGTGCGCTTTGGGTTAAATTTTGAGAAAGAGGTATTAGCAAGTTGACGTGACACATGATGCAATGTGCTAGTCGTAGTTGCAGCCGACTGGAAAGAAGAGGGTGGAGTGAGTTCTCCTTCGTCATCAAGAGAGCAGCACCTTCGAAGCTTTCCTAGCCACCGGTCGTACAGAGTGCGGGCTTCTTCTTCTGACATTTCGCGAGAGGCTTGTTCGAGGATGTCTTTGACAACATTCATGTAGACGGTACCACATCGAGAGGCGAGCTTCTTAACCCAGATCTTCTCAACACGTTCCTTGAAGTCACGCAAGTTGTATTTGGGCTTGAAGAGATCGCAGAGTGGAATCCACAGGCCAATCTCAAGCAGAATCAAGCTGAGACCATAAATGTCAAAGCGAATCCTTGAGCACCTGCATTGTGTTCCGTTGCAGGTTTTACAGGATTCGTCAGATGCACGCGGATCGCCCGGATGACGGTAGAGATTGCGCGCTGGTGTTGTAGGTAGCTTTTCGAGACTGAACTCGGAGAACAGATCGAAAGAACTGATAAATGGTCGTCGCAAGTCGTACTCAGTCTTGGGTCCATCCAAGTCAGTTGAGGGCACCTGTGGCTTCTGAAAGAAAATGACGTTGGCACTATTGACGTCCTTGTGCATTAGGCCTTCCTCAATATGGATTTTGCTGAAAGCCAGGATAAGATTGTAGGCGAGACGGAAACGATCCTCCAGAGCAGGACCAGGTGGCAGAGCACGGTTCGTGGCATTGAGTGATTTCGAAGCTGATTGCAGAATTTTAAGAAGTGAGACTGGTCGGACTCTGGAGTTACGCGCTCTGTCTGGACTACTTTCAGAGACCATAGACTTTGGAAGCTCATATACGAGTCCGAAGCGTGGTTCCTTGGGATCTTCAAAGTAACCCAGGCAAGGTAGAGTAGCGCACGTTGCGTAATCCGAGAGAGCAGTGCAGCGTCCATAGAAGTTGATTAGCCCCTGCAGCCGCTGTTGAGGAACGGAGACGCCAGTGACACGATAAGCAGGGTCATATGGCGCCCACTCAATCAACACGGGAATTGAAATAGTTCCAGTTACATCGCTGGATGGTGGTGCAGGTTGCCTGAGACTAGCTATCATTCGCGACGAAGCCGTAGCTCCAGTGCTGTCGTATGGCGGAGGTTCTTCCTCAGGCAATTCGAGCATGTCGGGGCTCAAACGAGGTGGAAGTTCAATAGATGAGGTCGTCTTAAACGTGGATGATCGGCTTGGGTTGTTGACCTGTCCTGAACTGACCAGAGTTTCCTCGGAAGTGCTGTAGCCCTTTGTGGGGAAGAAGTCTTTGTCGCTAACGAATGATGCCGGAGTCTCTGATCGCTTGCCACTGGGTAGGTACGAATCTTCACGCATGGCGCGACGTTCCTTTGAGATCTGGAAGAGCAAATCGATGGCTTCCGTCAATTCCTTGGCAAGTTGCTCGTACCGCGATCGATCGGCCGGCGACCAGCGCATATCGGACTGGATCCAGCTTCGTGTCTTCACACCTCCGAGATCATCTCCAAAATCACCCGTGGTTCGAATGCGCTCCGCTTCTTCGAGAATTTCCTGGATCCGAGTGAGAATGCCGGTGACGACCTCGGTGTAGCCTGCGCGCTCGACCGACTCATCGATGCTTCCTTGCTCGGCATTGCTGTAGTCGCTCCACTCCAGACCCCATGCCGCCAGTCGTTCGTTCTGTATTCTGAATTCCAGATGCAATGCGACCAGCTCCGGCACGTTCAGAACCTTCTCCCGCGCACTCACAACATCGCAGGCCTTCTTGGCGTCCGTGTACAAGTTCGTAAGCCGGTGATTGAATCTCAACGCCTCCATTGCGAAGGGGAGTATGAAAGATGCGAGAGAAGCTAAGTCAGATCATCAGAAGTGGCAGAATGGTAGAGTTGAAGGATGAGCGATGGGCGAAGGAGGTCATTCTGATGAAGAAGTTTGAATATTCTGTTGCCTAGAGAGGTCTCGTCTTGGTGACAGGGGTGGCTGAGCTGTGCGTGGTTGTGATTGGCAGCCCTACACCTGCGCCACCGTGACTTTGCGAATAGCAACGAAGCAATTCATCATCGCGTTAGGCTCCGACTTGGAAACAAAAGCCGCTGCTGTCCGCGTGGACAAGCTACGGAGGTACAGTGATACTTGCGAGGTTCTTGTCGCCGGAGCCTACAATGTACCCACCGCTCACACAATCACCCGCGTGATTGCCCCTTTATGACTTTGGCCCTCAAAGCCCACAAATCCAGCACCGTACTTGGAGCGTGGATAAAGTGCTGAGCAGGCTACCGTCCACCGAGTCTCGGTCGCAGCCTTTCTGTGAAGGCGAAGGCGACTCCGAGCCACTACCTATCGCACTACGGCCGGATCGCACCTGACAACCGGCCTCAATGTTTACTTACTGGTAAGGTCTCGCGAAACCAACATGCGGAAATTTAAGCACCTGTGACTACCGGGTATGGAACCGTTGTCTGACAATCGTCTCCACTAGGCTCCTCTTCCGCGGGACTGACGAGGTGGGATTCTATGTGGGGCATTCGTGGAGCTCTTTCAACACCAACCTCGATCCTCGGAGTAATGCTTGTAGGTTCGCACACCTAATGTTCACGAATAGCGACAAACATGCGTCGGAATATGACCCTCATACAAATTCTACTTCTGTTCTTGGACGTGAAAAACGCAGTGGGGTAATGTGAGCAATGAGTAAGCAGCCTGAGCCGTGGCTGAGCACTGAGCTCGCCCTGGTCAGATTTGCAGTTCGAGCATCCATCCAATGCAACTTGTATGTTCGCTGACTGGCATGACGACCAGCAGAGAATAATATTACACTGGCCTCCCCTGAAACTATAATACAGCAACCAGGATCAATATCTTTCAATAAAACAAACATTCTCACGATCAAAACCTTACTTCAGGCCGTTTTGCCGAATTGCTGCAAAGCCATCAGCTGTTCTCCCTGTCCTCAACAAAATAGTAACAACGGTGAAAGCACGCCGGAATCACAGGTAAGTCGCATATCCTGAGAAAAACTCCACCACAGTGGGCGGTGTGCTCTGACCGGTGAAGTAATAGCCGACGCTAGAGACGTTGATTTAGTGACCGTATGGACACACGGTGATATCGGAGAGACTTACGCGACAAATACATACGTCTCAGGGTTTAAAATGGCTTGGCCGGGCATAAGTCCAAGACAAATGTCAAGGTCTATCTCCTCACCCCCCGCCGGCTGCGTAAGATCGTCTCCCCACATCATGTGGAAAAGCTCGTGTAAAAAGGTACCCGCCGTAGGCAGGACATCGACAAGTGACTGTAGGCCGCTAAGGTCACCCCCCTGGGTATACAAGTTGTAGTACCTAGCTTCTGACACAGGGCTTACGGTGGTGTCGGCCAGTGCAGAGCCGTCGTCGAAGGAGTCTGGGCACAGTGTCACTATCGTGCCAAGAGGGGGCTCCCGAAGGTTGGTAAAGCCATCTCCACGCTCGCATCCGGCTTCACTGGGATCTAAGTCCCAGAAATATTCGTTAAAGACAGAACTCCAATACTGTTGCGTACATCAGCTCGAGTAAATCATTCTGTTCTCTAGCAATCACGAACAGGATAATACAACACCCCGGTCTCCTGATACTTCTGTTGTTGTTCTGCGCCTTTGTACTGTTGGACTGTCATAACAGTTTCGTCTGCGTTGAGCATAATATTACCGTCGCCATCGCGGGCCGGGGACCCTGAGTCCTGAAAAACTCTCCAATCGTCGTTGCAGAATAGAATGGGTTGCGTATTACTGTAACCATCATCGGTGCTTACCTGGCCGGGTCCAAGGCTCAGGAAGTTAACTACGCCTGCATACATCGCTACATGAAGGTCAGCTTTATATTTTGTCAAGCTTTGATGAACAGAACGACTTACAGACAATTCTACCTAAATTCGGTTGAGCAGTCCTGAAGAAGCTGTTCACAATTCGGCTACCGGGAGTTCCAGGGGTATAGGCCTCATTCGCAGCCTTTTGTCCCGCAGCACTCAGAGACAACGCATCGTTGACCAACCCGTCCAGACGATCCATGTAGCTAAAGCAGGATCCCGGAGCGTCTTGCCCGTCTCTAACATCAAAGAGGTCAGTCATGGCTAGGCCGTTCACTTCACTGCACCAGTAACCGACAACCACTGAAAGCAGCAGAATGATCCGAAGTGACAACATGATGTTACTCGCAAGTCTGTGTTACAGTCAGTCCTCAAAACTGGTGAGCTGTGGAAAAATGTGGTTTTTCTAACATGGAAAATGCTTGACCTAGGCTGGCTCATCTGAAGTGTCTGTTCACTGCAGGTTGGTACGTTCAAATCTTCCCAAATAAGAGCCCGCCATGCAGATGGCGGTCTTGCTCACAAGCCTGCCAAGCATTTTTCAATTGATAATTTCCGATACATGTCTCTGGTTCAGTCAGGAGAAGGGTCTCCAAAGAGAGTCGTTAAATTTAATGTTACAAGATTTGACAGGTATAGGAAGCACGTGGACTAGAATTGCGGCAAGCACCTGGATTTGGCGTGATGGACGCAGGGGAAGCCCCTGTGACTAGGTAAGAGATACGAAAAGAAACAACGAGATACCGATATCCCGGTAAACGGTGTTAGCAGGTGAAGTTAGACTGGCAGGAAGAGATATCTGAAGCTGTCGGATACGGATTTGACCCCATTGCGGAGTGGGTAATTTGGCAAGGCAGCGACAGTATTTCTCAGAAAAGAATATTGTAAGTCGAAGATTGCCCAATGATCCTACTATAGTTCTATCTGGTGATGAGGCTTCGCAGTATGTACGTGTGCGGCACGTACTGTCAATCCCGCGCTTGGCTTGTGTTGGCCGTGTCCCCAAGCGCGCGCGCGGCGTCGCTTCTAATTATTGGCTTCATCTCTCTTGTACTGCATCCGGCATCACGCAAATCGTTTTGGGAAGGTCTTCGATCTTTTCCTTCTCCCACCGTTCGTCACCTGCAGACGCGACAGCCTTGTATGGAACCGCTTGAAGGCTGTCGACAATTCTCCTGCCCCTTTCATTTGCTTCTGTGAGTAGTAATCTTCCCTCCCAATCAGTGCTCCGTTCCTGGTAGAAGTCATAGCACTTCAACGCCTTCTAAGCCGGAGGATTTATAGGTTACAAAACTAGAGATCTGACGGCATACTCCTCTTTGTGACCGTGTAGTGGATTTTCACCATCATCTCTTTTGAAAGAAGTTTACGACGCAGTCCATGGCATCCTGATGAGCATCATGATCTTATCCCAGTACACGTCGTGGCTAATGGCGTTCCTGCTCTGGGCCGCTCTAGTTTCAGCTTTTGATTGTGAGTTTTAGGTTTTTTGCAAGTTTGCACTTGGATCTCACTGACATCCAATCAAGATAGCGATGGGCTGCGTACCAGCAGTGGGCTGTATGCCAGAGATTCGTCTTCGGTAACCAACTCTTCAACACAACAACGCCCTGAGGTTGCGATACCAGTGCCGATTGAACTTCTCTCCTCGGAATACATTAATGCAACAATTCAATACCTTGCTAGTCACCGCAACAGCACCTTCAACACTACCTCAAACTGGAACACTACGACAAAACTTCGACGCCAAGACCAAGAATCGCCAACTGGTGCGGAATTGTGCGGTGTCGGGAACCCATGCCCAGATGGCAGCTGCTGTGGTAGTATGAGCATGTATGTCCAGCACTTGATATTCATGCACGCAAGGCCAAGTCTCCTGAAATTCTAATGGCTTTGCAGATGCGGCTACGGGCCCACCTTTTGCGGCGATGGTAAGCAACACAAAAAGTTCACTGAAACTCTAGCTTATGAGTGCAGGCTGCACCTCGAATTGCAATGCTACAGCCATGTGTGGCCAGTACAGTGCCGATGGCGGCACGATTCCATGCGGCATGAATATTTGTTGCTCCGCCTATGGGTGGTGTGGGGTGAGTTTGGCGTTGAAATTTGTTCATCAACAATGCTCATGCAGTTCGTCAGACAACAGATCTCTACTGCTCGACGACGGACCCCGATCAGGCGCCATGCCAGGTAGGCTTTGGTTCTTGCGAGGTCATACCACCACCTATGTGCGGTGAAGCAAGCGGCACAACGGCCTTTCGCACTATTGCGTATTACCAGTCTTCCAATGTCCGGACTCGTCTTTGCAATACAATTACGCCTAGCCAGATTAACACCACTACTCTTACTCACTTATACTTCGCTTTCGCTGAAGTAAGTAGCAGAAGTTCTTCTGTTTTTGGATCTGACCGAGTCTACAGTTTGATCCCAACACATTTGAAATTGTGCCCGCCGACCCAGGAGACGTTCCCATGTACAGCGAATTTACAGCACTACAGTCTGATTCGCTAGAAACATGGATCGCTATCGGTGGCTTTGACTTCTCTGATCCAGGCCCTACATTTAATGCATGGAGCGACATGGTTTCCACCTCAGCAAATCGTGCCGCGTTTATTTCGTCGCTCCAATCGTTTATGGATGAGTACGGATTTCAAGGGGTGGACCTTGGTAAGTAACTGAGTAACAGTATCCCATATACTAACAAATCATTAGACTGGGAATATCCCGCGGCTGCCGAGAGAGGCGGACAGATGGCAGACACTGAAAACTATGTAGCTCTAGTGCAAGAAATGCGAGCAAGTTTTGGCACTAATTACGGTATCAGCCTAACTCTAGCGCCAGATTACTGGTACCTTCGAGGGTTTGACGCAATATCAATGCAGCCAAGTGTGGATTGGTTCGGTTTCATGGCCTACGATCTCCATGGTTACTGGTACGCAAAACTGAAGAGTCTACGACGGACTAACTAAAAAGTCACATAGGGATACAGACATAAATGCCTTGGGATCTCTGGTTCGCGGGCAGACAGACATTCGCGATATTGCACAGGACGCGCTCCCATTATGGTTCGATGGGCTAGATCCACAGAAGATCAACTTCGGCACTGCCTACTATGGGCGTGGCTATACGCTTTCTGACCCGGATTGTACCACACTCTTGTGTCCGTTCTCCGGGCCAAGCAATCCTGGCCCGTGTACCAACTACGCAGGAATGATGTCTCTAAGAGAAATCGAACAATTAATTGCCGCTCAAGACCTTACACCAACTTTCCTGGAAGACGCTCTCATGAAGCAAATTACTTGGGGTGACCAATGGATTGGATATGATGACGCAGACACTCTCTTTCTCAAACAAGCTTGGGCTGACGGGGAATGCTTTGGAGGAACTATGATCTGGTCCATTGATTTCCACTCTGGAGCGGGAAGGTAAGTACATTCAAGCCCCTTAGTTTACGCTTTCTAACTTGTGATAGCGGCGACACGCCCCCGACTACCACCGATGGCTCTTGCGGCGCGCAGAATGGTGGTACTATATGTGGTGACTGGGTAGATGGTAACTGCTGCTCTGCCTCCGGATGGTGCGGATCGACTGCAGATTATTGCGGAGACGGATGCCAGAGCGGCGATTGTACGATAGGTGGCCAAACCACTGACGGCACTTGCGGTTTTGCCTACGAAAATACAATCTGCGGTGACTGGTCTAGCGGTAGCTGCTGTTCCCCAGCAGGGTACTGTGGCAGCGGTGATGCGTACTGCGGCACAGTAAGACCTCCTCCACTGCCTTAAGCCACCACTAACGAATTCCCAGGGCTGTCAATCCGGCCCGTGCGACGCGGGTTCCGGTGTCGTGCTTATTGACCCAAGCATTTGGCAGTCGGAGGATCCTACTATAGCTTGCTTTCCGCCTTGCACGTTCGTTCTACCTCCTTGGCAATTACCTAGCGAAACAACAATTTCAATTGCCCCTGCGTGAGTCAAAACTACAGCGGTCTTAGAGTGCTCATCCTAATATCATACTTCAGAACAGAGACAATAGAAGAAACCATCCCAACAATTGTCGACGGGGTAACCGGATGGGTAACTATAACGACCGTTACTACTATTACCATTCCTCCTATTACTACGAGTGATATCGAATTATTCAGCTTTATTTGGCTCGGGGGTGATATCATCTTTACGGTCACTCCCAGCGTTGAGATTCCACCCTTCATCTTAACTGCGAGCGACATTCCGGCTGCCATCTTAACTTCCACTTCCGGCTCGTCCACATATTCAGCCATCGTACCTTGGTTATATACTTTCTCTCCAGGCTTGCTCCCTACATCCGGTACGATAAATACCATAACTACGCCAGCGGGCAGTCCGACGTCCATCGCCGCAAGTTCTGGGTATCCTGGACCAGTTTGCAAATCGGGCTGTGGGACAGATTGCTCCAATATACTGGAGTTGATTTTCGGAGGCTGTATCGAGTTCCCTGGTGTTAACATCCCTTGTGTTGGAGTTTGTGGATGTATCGGTGGTCACTGTCCAGACGGCCTCGGCGACTGTCTATTTTGCGAAGGAGGTGGGTCGGGGCAAGGAGGTGGAGATGGCGACAACGACAACAACGAACCGTCTTGCACTTCTACCATAACCACGTCCGTATGCGACGTATACTGCATTGACGTGTCTTGTACAACCTCATGTATTACGTCGGTACTCGAGTGCCAGGGAACCGGCGCTACGGCGACCACCAACTCATACGCAACAGCAACCGATTGGTTCGCCACTGCCGAAGCGCCTCTTCCTCCCGCAGCTGGGGACCAGAGTGTCCTTCAAGCATACGCTTTCAGCCTTGTCAGCTCGCACCTGTCATCAGCCTCCTCAACAACGCAAACCCCAACTTCAACTCCAAGTCCAGGTCCAACTTGCTATATCACGGGGTACACTGAAGTTTTGAACGACTATAGTGCCGTCGAAGGATTCTTGGTCGGCTACGACAACAACGGGGAGCTAACCACATTCAGTGGGCCTATCGCGGCTGCTGCCATTGAAAGTGGCGTATGGACGCCCCTAGAACCTTTTACCACTGGCCTGGCCAATGAAATTAGCGTGCGTATTCTATCAAATGGTCGGCGGCTGCACGGAACTGGTATGCTAACAGCGCATTAGTGGTACGGCGAATTCGACCAGACATATTATAGCTGCATGGTGAATTACGAGGGCACCCAGCACACCGGCATTGTAGATTGGGATAATTGTGAACAGAACGCAGAAGGGATGATTTTGGAGTGCTCATCTTGTACTGTGCTGTTCAGCTGCGAGAGCGGCCTCGGCTAGTTGTCACAAACTATACAGCATTTCATTTCCATAACGGACGTCCTTAGTCTTGAAGGAATGCAGTTGAGGCGAACAGTTCGATGGTCTGCTTCGAGTTCGAAGGCAGCCACAAATCTTGAACTCCTTCCAATCACAGCGTCATACGCTCAAATTGACTTGGAATCCGTGTTGTAGTAAAGGTTACCATCTTCATTCCACTGTGCACTGTGTGAGAATTCTCTCTCAATCCTGCGCAAAATTAATATGAGAACGTGAATAATCAGGTGACGTTCAAAGTGCACGCCGAGGTTTGCTCATCCCCCGCAAAAAGCAAATTATGAGCCTCTTACTTAGCCTCTCTAGACTTGGCGAACTTATTTATCCTTGGGCTTCGTTGCTCAATCAACATATTTTCATTTTAGTTACTCTCTGTCGCCATGCGCGGGCGGTGTGGCAATTACAATTCGATTAGGAGACCTCTAGATATACCCGGCTCGTGGTGCGTGCTTGCTCCTCTGTTGGAGCAGAAGGGCCAAACCCAGACGGAGAACATGTACAACTACCTTCATACTACTCAGGGCTTCGGTGTCTTTGTCAAATTGGCGTCTCTCAGAATACCAGAATCTCGCTATTCTCAACTCAGCGTCCTCAAGCATCTTGGAAGCGCCAACATCAACAGGGCGTCTGTACTCGAATCTTTACCAAACGAGCTCTTCGATCAGATTTTATATGATGCTACCCTAGGTCCGCAGGATATAGTTAACTTTGGAGTTTGTTCCAAACGTATTTGGACCAGAGTCTTGCATCATATCCTAGAGACAACGCCTATCGCGCCCTGGGCTAATACCCCGTTAATATGCCCGTCTTCAACAATTTCTGACTTTCCACCGGCTATGTACGAATTCTGCCCTCAAGTTCACAAAGATCCTACCAGCCGAATGACTTTGCCTCCAGTTTCCAAATGGGTTGAGGGAGCATTTGAAACGTTCGCGAACGTTCAGGACGCCAATACTCGGCGACAATGTTGGCTCGAAGCTTTTAGCTCCCCAGCTATCACTTACAGTATGCCACCTCAAGTACACCTAGCCCTGAGGTCTACTCTGGAAGATGTTCTACGCCTTGAGGTACCGCTGCGTGGGGAGAAGTGGGCGCTGCGTAATTTAACTACCAACGAATACGTTCGCCTTGAGGTTGCAGATACGGAGAATATCATCGCTTACGTCGAAACTGCCGCTCCGTGGCTTCCTCTGGATATCGCCCTTCTTATTCGGATCATCTGGTATACCACGGGTGCAGAGGGCAGCCGGCCGTTCAGACGATCAGTTGGTCCGGATAAACGAGGAGCCTGGGCTGGTCATCGCTTCGATGTGGTACGCATTGTAGAGGTTAATCCTGAGGGTGCATGGACGGATGCGACAGAGAGCGTTGTGAAGCAGGCATGGGGTTATGGGCTTGAATGGCGTAGGCCGCATTCCAGACCTCCGAGAGAAATCGATCAAGAGTGTGATTTCATCACGGAGTTTGTACGATAGAATAGAGTCTTTGAGAAGCAGCGAAGAAAGTCGCGAAAGACGCCACATATAACCCTAGAACCTTCTATAAATATTATTCCAAGTGAAATTGTGGTCGAATTCTTTTTTTTCCACCTGGTTTGGATTGTTGTTTTGGCCCTTGTAGAAAGCCCTTAACTGCTCGCTGTTTTGATGTTGCGACGTTAGATCCACACGGTACGGAGGTACTTCACACAAGGATGAATCACACATTTGTATGTCATTGGACGCCAGTATCACTGGAGTCCTGCAATGGCGGTTTGGAATCACCACGCAAGACAACTGCACGCAGAACACATTGATGTTAGCATTGAAGCAGAACGGTCCTGGCTGTGGGCCAGATCTCACACGATAGTAGTCACAATACGCCACGGTAAGTAGCTCAAGACAGTCTCAAAGGTCACTACTTCCAAGTTCGTTCATAAGTTACTACGGAGTCGAAATACGTAGCTAGCCTGCTTGTAGATTCGTTGACCCAAAACGCTCGTGACGGAAACCACATTTTGTCAAGCAAGGCGATGGTCAATCAAGGCCAAGCTCACGAACCATATCTGGGCCTCCTTCTTGACCCCTTTGACAATGCAGCCCAAAAGCTCAGGCAATGAAAGGATCCCGGAAATGGGATCATGAGCGAGACAGAGCGAACCATGAGCAGCCTGAGATGGACTGAGCGGCATTGAGCAGACCGTGAGTAGCCTGAGCTGGACAGACGAGATGAGTGAGGGACATTTTCCGCGGGTCGCTATGGAAACGCGATTCCTGCGGTGAGAAGTCTCTTTTAATCAGTTGTGACATTCGTATGAACTTCTCTCTTCCTAGCCGTCTTCTGTTTGTTCCGCGCTCGCGTAGAGTACGGTACTTTGGAACGTCACTTAGCAATCCATCTCCGTGCATTCTCAATTTCACTGCCAGCAATTCAGAACCCATGGCTCCTCCATTCCGCGCCGAGCAGATCGGTTCTCTGATACGGCCAACTGCTCTTCTGGAAACCCAAAATACAGCAAGCAGAACACAGCGTCGCAACTTTCAAACGGCCTACGAAGACGGCTCAGCCGAAAAAGAAATCGAGAAGAAGGCAATAGCCAATGTCGTAGACCTGCAATTGTCGAAGAATATCGTGCCAATTATGAACGGCGAGTACCCTCGACATGTCTTCTATGACGGCTTCTACGAAAAGCTACCAAGTTTCCATGTCGCCGACATACCTATCAGAGATGGTTATCGCACAGGCTTCCCAACGGCAACGAAGCTTCTAGAACTGGGAATGACGACAAACGGCGTGATGGTGTGCAAGGCGAAGATTGAGAGCAAAGGTGTAGCATATCTGGGGGAGTGGCGGGTCCTACGAGCGCTGTTACCTCGAGAGGATTGGAGGCTTGCCAAGCTGACAGTTCCGAGTCCAACATGGCAGCATATTCAGCTTCGTGATGGGTGGGCCTACTCAAAGAATGTTTATGCCACTGACAAGGAGTATTTTACGGATTTGACGAAGGCATATCGCGATGAGTTGAAGGCATTGTATGACGAGGGTTGCAGGCATGTGCAAGTTGACGATCCGAATCTGGTTTTCTTCGCCATTCCTGCATTTCAAGATGGACTCAAGACTGACGGAGTAGATTGGCGAGAGTTGATGGACTTGTATATCTGGGTACATAACGAATGTATCAAAGATCGGCCAAAGGATTTGCACGTCGGGATTCACATTTGCAGAGGTAACTTTCCGAACAGCAACTTCCTAGTTTCTGGAGGTTATGATCCGATCGCGAAGAAGATGTTCAACGACTTGAACTACGACACGTTCTATTTGGAGTATGACACGGAAAGAGCTGGAAGCTTTGAGCCACTGAAGTTCCTACCCAAAGGGAAGAACGTTATCCTAGGTTTGATCTCAACCAAGTCCGCAGAAATCGAGGATTTCGAGACGATGAAAGCGAAAGTTTACGAAGCCGCACGTATCATTTCGAAAGCGCAGAGCATTTCTCTTCAGGAAGCACTTGACTGCTTGGGTGTCAGCCCTCAGTGCGGTTTCTCAAGTTCAACCATCGGTTGGGGAAAGGGTATGACGGACGCTATCATGTGGCAGAAGCTGGAGTTAGTTAGGGACCTTGCCAAAGACATCTGGGGAACTACTATATCAAAGAGTGATTAATATGTATGCATCGGGGTAGACCCGTTGCCTAGCTTTCGAGTACGTCAACAAGGCACGGTGAATAGGCGGTTGGCTTACAGCAACTTTGCATCATGGACCGACATTCACACGCGAGTGTGCCTTCACAAATGAGATATTGCGAGTCTTGAACGTAGATAAAATGATGATACTCTTCTTGGCAACCACTTTTACAACGTACCTTACTCTTGCCTCCGACTGAAGTACTCTAAATCCGTGCGCGCTCCGGATGGATTTATGCCCCTCAACCGAGATCCATCGTCTCCAGCTCTCTCAACATCTGACTCACACTCTTTCCGAATCACCTATTTCTACTGTCAACATCGAAAGGCAGTTGATCTGGGGCATTTTTATCGCGAGACGCGCCGGCGGCGTTCTCCATGCCCAAGAAGCATCAGCGAAACTTCAAAATCTACCAAAGCCATGGAAGTCCATCCCAAACCTCAAACCAAAGCAGTCCTGCGGCGTCCTCTCAGAAGACTGTCAATGAGCGTCTTGCGCAACTACGCAAGGAGCAAAACTCGCGGTTGATCATCCTACAAAATGCCAACGAAATGGCGAGTGTCGCAACCCAACGCACCGTCCCCCCAGAGCTCAGAAACATCCTAGACGTACCAGAAATAGCTCCACCAAGGCTTCGTCCTGGTGTACGACTTCCTAGAATGCTCCGACGTATGGCCGGACCTGCTCCTCCTCCGAGCTGGCTTGAAAACAGTATTCACACTCCGCCACATGTAAGAGCACGGAATCTGCGACGGATGAAGGAATCACAGGCCAGAGCAAGCTGTAGGCATGTCCCTAAGGACTTTAGCAGGCTGGCGAAACTCGAAGATGCATCTCCTCATCTTCCGTCGGAGCGAAGCTTGCTCCATCAGACTCTAAAAGCTATGGCGCAAAACTGGGAGTTCGTATCGGAGTATGAACAGAACAATCTCGGTACGATTCCAGTGTCACTGAAGAGCTTGCTCATGAGCTACTTGTCCATGTATAGCTCAGATCAAGGGATCGACATAGATTCACTGAAAGTGCTGTTTCTGCGAGAACCGGAACTAGAAGGAGGAACAGGTGCTGTGGACCTGACAACGCTCGACCTCACGGGATTGATGAGCTTCGGTCTGAGTCTGGCTGACTTGCAAAGGTATTTAACTAAGCCTATTGATGTTGGAACTACGAATCGGAAGTCGTTCGAAGACAGCAACGAACACCAACTCAAAGATTTGGAACATTTTTTCGAAGAAGTTCATTTGGATGGCGAATCAAGTAAGGATCAGGTTTTGGATTCCTGGGAAGATGGCGCGTCGGTATACTCAGATTCTCTCGTTAAGTCTATCACCATTACACGCTTTCCAGATCTATGTCGTCTATCCCTGGCGCACGCTGGAGCGTTTGCATCTTGGAAAGATCTTCTCACACTCAGTCGTGACCTTCCTCGACTTACTCACCTCTCTCTCGCTTACTGGCCAGTACCGACGATGACACCGAATTCGAGGGCTGTTTTCATCGAGAAACACGGTGCAAGGATCAACGTGAGCGGAACTCACCTCTATTCGCTACTGGACTCCGACTGGCATGAAGCAACGAATATCTTGCGACGTCTAAGCAACAACACATATTGCCTGCAATGGTTAGACCTCGAGGGTTGCACAGAATGGGTTCCAGCATTAATTTTCAACACCGACTCCACGAGCCAGACGTCGAGGGGACGGTGGATTGATAGGACTTTTGGTCTTCCGTCCTCTCGTGATGGCTTCAAGGGGGAAGAACCGAAAGTGCATCTAGGGATACCATGGAATGGCAGCTGGAGTCAAGTCACATACGTCAATGTATCTCAAGGCTGCTTACCCGTAGGTGATCCTTCAGTCTCTCGCGAATGGTTTGGCATCATGAAGGAAATCGCTACTTTCACTGCTCCGTTGGATGACGACGAATTGGAGCTCACGAGAGAAGCCTGGAAAGCAAATATAGATCGAATTGGAAGTTGCGATCGCTGGTGTGAGAGCGAGCAGTGTGCAAGATTAGTTCATCGCAACATTCGTATCATGCGCCAGGAAGATGGAGGCCTTTATTGCCATTTCGATCATGGATGGACGAGCCATGAAAGAGACTTGGACAGAGCCGAATAGGCTGGTTGGATTAGCGTGGACATTACTTCCAGCTACCATGGAGAGTATTCTACAACAATTGCATGAAACCTTGATATAATAAGAATCTTTCCGTTTAATGGTTGTACTTCCACGCGCACGTGACCATAAAGCTATGCCAAAAAATTGTACATCGACACGATTTACACGACCATCACAACACAGAAGTCAGCCACTCCTTGTCAGCTACTTAAATTCTCTGGATCGGAGTTCGAATTAGTTTGTTAGGTCATGCCTTGACTGAATATCTCCCGAAATAATACCAATGCCTTCAAGTCACCGCGTCCTGTCTGCCTCTCTCGAATCCTCCATTTTCGCACTGCGTCCACGACAACAATGCATTCGCTGCCTTCTCAACCAGCGCAGGTCCTATGCAGCTGAACGCGAACGCTACAAGCCATACTGGAAAGATGAACCCAAGACTCCCGAAGAAGAGATGATGCGACGGGAGTACGACTCATGGATAAACGGCCCAGGTTCAGCATTCCGACGGCCGCTCCCAGGATCGACCAACTACCTCAGCGCGTATTCGAAGGAAGGGTCGTTGCGAAGGGCTCGATCAACAAACAGACAGCAAAGCGAATCGCGAACTACGAGGAAGGCGGAGAGTGAAGCAGAAGAGGAAAACTTGGCAAAGGCGCTTGAGGAGGACGTATCGGAAGAGGAAAAAGCGAAGCGAGAGCAGACTGTGAAAGATCTAGAAAAGGCTGCGGATAAGGAGTCAGCTTCACAATCGGAGTCACAGTTGCCTCGTGAACGTCTTTCCGATCTGCGACCGTTTCCTGCCAATACCGTCTTCTGGAGTCAGCCAGTCCTCAGCGAAGAGCTAAGGGAAATGCTATACGTCCGAGTCAAAGAGCAAGGGAGGTCAATAAGACAGGTCAGCGCTGATTTTAAAGTCTCAATGGAGAGAGTGGCTGCCGTGGTGAGGATGAAGCAGATGGAAAGAGATTGGCTTGCAAAGGTAAGGACGAACTGTTCCTTCCACTTCTCCCATCATTCAATGATGATTCCAATTCCAAATTCGATTAGTCTTGAAGACACCTACATGGTTACAAAATAGTTTTGCGAACCTCTCTGACTTTAGAAATATCACAATGCATTCTGCAAGATGTTTGGAAAATGGAGCACGAGCTAACATTTCCTTCAGGGCAAGGTCCTCGCAATGCCATACTCTCGTCAAGTCCTCGCGATGCTGCCACAGACACCGTACAAGGGTGACAGAGCCGACCCAAGTCCTCACGAATCTATCAATGACCTCGCAGTTCATCCCGCTACAACGCAGCAAATATTCTACCCGACGCCTGAATCTCGAACATTCACTCGTGCCGACGCTGGTAATGCCTTCCGGGCCGGCCTACTTCCCGCGGACAAACGCATACCACATCCTGAGCTTGTGATGCTTGAGAAAATGAAAGCCGCCAAAATGACAAAAGCCGAGACTGCCCAGGCTATGCAGAAGTACTCTGAGGAAGAGGCAAAAGCCATCGCAAAGAAGAAACGGGAGGCGAAAGCGATCGAAGAGAAAACAGTCAAAGTTTACAAGGGATTCAGGTGGGATTTCAGATTCACTGATTTTAGCTTGGATAACACGATTGGAAAGGATGAAAGGAGCAGGAAAGCGGTCGGCGTCAGATACGGCATGCCACATGAGGATAGAAAGAGAGGGCAAGTTAAGATTCCCACGCATGTCGATTAGAAAGGCTGCATCGAGGTGGACTGCATCATGTCATAACACTCTCAAAATCCGAGAGAGCTGTACAATACGTGTGAACCAGAAGATATACTCTCTATTGATACCATTACCTACATCATTCCGTCACAGTTCACACATAAAGAGCTCCACCATTAGTACTCACACAGCTCCCAGTAGCATTCTCATCCTTCATCACATACAAATACGCCTGCACGACATCCTCGACGGTCCCACAGCGCCCAGTAAGCGTCCTCGCGCCCATTGCCTTGACGGTCGCCTCCCTCGCCTCGCCCCAAAGCTCCGTGTCGACCGCACCGGGCGAGACGAGGTTAACACGCAGCGGCTTCAGATCGACAGCGAGGTTGCGCGTCATGGCGTGCAGCCCGCCAGCCAGCGCGCCGACCACCGTCCAGTCCGGCAGCGGCCGCTGCGACACCGCGCCCGTGGTGAGCGTGAGCGACGCGTGCGGGCCGGCCTTGACGTGCGCGCGCAGCGCCTTCGCGATGAACAGCGCGCCCCAGAACCGCACCGTCGCCGCCTTCTTGACGCTCGCGATGCTCCACGCGTCGGGCGGCATCACCGCCAGCGGCTCGCCCGCCGTGTGCACCGCGTGGTCGAGCTTGCCGCCCGGCACCGCCGCGGCGACCTCGGCGAAGAGCCGCGCGATGTTGGCCTCGAGCGTCTCGTCGGAGCCCAGGTCGCACACGAAGCCCTGCGCGCGGCCCGCCTTGCTGGGGTAGGTGTGCTCTAGCTTTGCGACTGCGGCGTGCACGCGCGCGGCGCTCGACGACGCGATGTACACGTATGCGTCTTCTTCCAGCAGCGCTTCTGCCAGCCCGAACCCGATCCCGCTGGTGCCGCCCGTGATCAGCACGTGCTGGTTTGCGAGGCGCGAGGTGTACTTCTGGGGCTCGGCCATTGGTGGTTGATATTCTTTCTCTTTGGTAGTGGTTGGAGTTGTGTGTTATCGCGGCCTTGGAGTGTGCGATTGGTATGAGATTTGAGGAAATCTGAACTGGAGATATGAATGAGAACGGCATGGCAGACAGTATTTATCTTCAACTGATTCCAAAGCCTTAGTCTGCACAGAGGATCGTTGTTCTTCAATCCGACGGACTTAAGAAAGGGAATAAAGAAGGTAGTCGTAACGGCGATTGGCCAATCATCGGCCGCTTTAGCGCAGCTTGAACAAACGCCAACTTGGGAAGGTCGAGTGTCGATCACACCAATCCATTATTCTGTCTTCGAATCAACACATGCGAAAAAAACTGATTTTGGGTATTTGTAGCGACTATTCCTACATCTACAAATCGCGCAGTCGGAGTTCTGGACTCCGGTCTACTATGATACACCGATCTGCCACCGCATGTTGATTTGCTTCTGGCGCACCTAACGAAAAGTCAACATCCGAAGCACCGAGATGGCGGTGATGAAGCGGAGATAGATCTCAGTCGGCTTGCGATTGAACGGAAAGAGGAGAAAAGAGGAGGAACTTACCAGTGGCGCCACGACTAAAACGCCTACCGCCAATGCCGCTACCGTAATGAGCATCTGCACCTTGTTGAACTCCTTTCCTAGAACATCAAAACTGAAGCTCGGGCTGACTCTGGTTCCAAAAATATCAAAACCATATGCAAACACAATACTCGTACTCTCTAGAACCGTTGGGATCGTGAGGATATCGGTGATGCCATAGACTTCGCGCTTATGGTTGAGATACCACTTTGGATCGAGTTCGAGGACGGGCGCGTATTTTGTTAAGCCTTCCGATTGCTCAGATGAGGTCGGATCCTTGCCTACTGTGCGACGAGGATCAATTGCTGTGAGTGGAATACCAACGATAGAATTCGACTGAGGTAATACGGCCATGAGTAGCCGGGTTGTAATTCCTTGACTAGTCTGTGACACTGTGAGGTGCGAGATCTCTTCAACAATCTGGTAACTTTGCGATGCGACATAAGGGTCAGTATTATTGACAACTGACGGCTGAAGAGCAGAATAGTTAGACGCTGCACCTAGCCCACCACGATCGTTGGGTATAGATGACTCGTAGAGTTCGGAAATAACGAGATGGGACCCTCTGGACTCCGCAATTGAAGTGTAGGAGTAACTGAACCAGTTCTCCGAGATGACGGCAGGAATTGGGCGTGTAGTATCAACTCCGGTATGACGAGATTGTGTCAGGACCTTCCCAGATACCGTGTCGACGACGTACGTGGATAGTATAGACGACAAGTCATCGGTGGCGATGACTAGTACTGCGTTCGGGTTGAGATATTTGTACAGCACTCGCCGATCTCCTAGAACTTTGCCAATGGATGCGACTGGGTCGTGACGTGGCCGGTGCAGTACATCCACAATTTTCTCTCCAGAAGACGGAGTGAACGTCCAAAGGTCAACGCTACCTTCTGGCCCGTATGTTCCTTTCAAAACGCCATCAACGAGTTGGTAGCGCACAGCAACTTTACCCAATTCGGGTGCTTTCTTAGACTCAGTGCTTTTCCTCAAGAATTTGCCTGTTGTCGCGTTGAACACGTATGTACCATCCTCGCTTCTAAGCCGGATGACACCTCCTGGAGCAGTGTGCAACCGAATGTTTTCCCATTTCTTGTCGGCAGTGTAGTCTGGTCGCGGTACATTCCACTTCACGGCACCATGATTTCCAGTGTCGAGAGCAACCAGTCGGCCATTCTTTGTTGCGACAACAGCGAGCTTGTGGAATCCGTAGCTATCGGCCGTAGCCACGGCAGACTCTGGATTCTCAGCATCAGCGCTTGGACCGACTGCGGAGTCATGGACCATGTGGAGAAATCTCCGGAGGGTGTCAGGGAGTTTCTCCAAGTCTTTCACATGTCGCGTGAGGCGATGGACATAGGCTGCAATGGCATTTGAGTGCGCTTCCGCGGCAAGTTCTTGCGCAAGGGTGTCTGTTTGTGACACTCGGGCGACGGCTGCAGCCGCTGGCGAACTTAGCGCTTCGGGTCGCGACCAGGAATAACCGCCATTGAGGTTGAGAACCCAGTCGCCACTGGAAAGGAGAAATGCCGTGCGGACGGCCGGGGACGTGCCGACACGTGGTAGCACTTCGGATACTGCAAAAATCGGATCAGGGTAGTCCTGCAGCCCAACCACGCCAAAATCTTCCATGGTGTAGCGAGCTACCGCGGTCTCAGATTGAGAGCCATATACCTCGATTCCTCCCTTAACGACACGTGTGAAAAACACGTCTGTGCCGTAGGAGCTGGCAACAAATGAGCCTTTTCCATTCCGATCAGGCAAGTCATACCCCTTAAATATTTGTTGGCGATCGAGATTGGCTCGATAGACTTCTGCCCAATTTCGATTGGCCGCGTCGTAAGCAACTAGAAAATGTGGTTTCGAATTCGCAAGGTCGGAAGCGTGAACGCTAATTTTGTCAATTTTATCACGGCTATCCGTCTGGAAGACAGAGAGACTATTCGTGCCGAGGATGTTCATTTTCAGCACGCTGCGCGACTTGTCTGACCAAATGACGATGGGCAACGCTGAGCTTGATCCAACGAAGAGCACGTCTTCAACGGATGAAACTTCGCCATCCGAGCTGAGTGTCTGGTGTCGCTCTTCCTTTCCAGAATTGGTATCGATTATCGTGACCTTGATCTTAAGGCCACCACTAAGGAGAGGTTTATGGAGGGAGACGTAAAAGATATTCTTCGGCGCAATGGACAACTTGAGTGGAATATCTCCGCTGTAATCCGTTAGGCTTGTTCCAAAATCGTACCATCGTCAAGACGAACCTTTCGTCCGTATGTGACCACACAGTCTTGCGAGTCTTGCCATCCAATCTCTTGATGTGAGTATGGCCATCTTCGACGACAACAATCACATCCTTCACGCCGTCGGCAGATTCAATCCCAGTAGTCTCTAGGATCTGAAGGTCGGAGATCTTTCCATTGGCCGTATTCTCTTTCCAAACCAATTTACCATCCGAAGCACCCCATGTTGCTATTGTGTTGCCGATAGCGCTGACCACCACATCTTGGCTTTCACCTGCTTTCAGGATGCCGTTCGTGGCGTTGGATGGCGAGGAAATGAACTGTCTCCAGATGATTGATCCATCCTTGGGGTTGACGGCACCAATGGCACCGGATTCGGAGAGGGTGTAGAGCAGGGAGGCTTTGGAGTTAGAGTATGGCTGGTGGAAGAAGGTGGAATGGTGCTGCGGAATGCCTAGCAGTGCATGATGGTAGTCAATTTGATACGCTTCATCCGGGAAGACGGCGCAGACCGAAGCAATAAGACTCGCCACGGAAAACAGCAGCAACCGCATCGTTTACCGCTGCCTTCACGAGCTTGAGGCTTGCATGTGCTAGCTAGGAGTAACTGAAAGTAGCAGCTATTGCAGGCCAGATATAATATCGGCTTCGGAGAAACGGCCAATCCGGTTCACATCCAAAAACGGTGAGTATCCGAATCACGTGATTGGAACGCCTCCCGTCTTGCCGATGGTAGAGACCAAGGTTGTTGCCGAGCTACACATCTGTTACAGGGTAAAAGCAGCAGATTCCACGTCTTTCGGAGTACTCTACCGAGACAGCTTCGTCTTTGTACATGACAGGGCTTAGTCGCCGATATTGCACCCATGGTATCGGCTCCATGCAGCCTTGATGCATCTACCTTCAATCTCCTTGTGACGTCCACTCCGCGACAATATTCTTCGAAGCTTGCCGGAAGCATTGCCGTTGTGTGATAGTGTGCCCGACTCCAAGGTTTTGTGTCATGCAACACTCGTACACGAGACCTAACAGCGGAAGTACGGGTAAATCACCGCCGGGGTATTACGAATCCGACCCTTTTGATAGGCCTTTGGTCGCTTGCCTCCTTTTCGCGTCCATGAAGATCTCCAAGGCCTTTCCTTGTCGCAAAAAATGCGTTACTCCAAGGTTCGGCTGAAAGGAGCTTCTTATGTGATTGTAGCGACACCTTTTGAAGTTTAAGTCTACTCGCCGCGCTTGTCTTCGGTCAAGCTGCGCACATGGGGAAGCCGAGTCAATTGCACTATGCAAGGTTTCCCCGAGATGTGCAGACTATTTCTGCTTCAATAGTATCGGTGTCGTCTCCACTGGTGGGGTACAATTCGGCGGAGAAATCCGGCATTGCATCGGGAGCCAGACGATGTTGGTTGTTGCAAGTCCAATCACCTTTCGGATTTATGAGAGGTCCAATGACGGATGGCGGCGGCTAAGCGGCTAGAGCTGGCCGTAGGGATAGGACCGTGAACTGCTTCGAAACGGCATGCAGTATGCAACATGGGAAGCCGTGGGCGGTTTGGATCTGGCGATTCGGCCAGGCCAGACCGGAAAGAGAAGCGTGGCTGGCTCGCTTGGGCCCGGGATTTACAATCGAGGTGCATAAACCTCGCAGCGGTAATTGGTCACTGGACCGTGACGGGTTGACGGCCAACCAGCAATCGGAACATGGCTGAAAGACAGCGGGCGGCGGCGCCTCAATGGCGATGGTGGACGACTCGGATTATTCTGACGGGCAGCAGAGGTCATCGACACTTCGGCGCCTTTTTGCCATGCGGCGCAGTTTTGGATCGTTCCCAGATGGACGAATCACGGCCGTTCCTGGCACGTCTGGCAATGGCCTCACTATTGCTCGCGTTCAATTTCAGGCAGCTTACATCTGAGCGCAGCTTCCCAGCTCCGCTCTGGCTGCAGGCCACACCTTTCAAGTGTCCAGAACCGAACGTCACTTCGTCCCCCCCTGGCAAATGGCATTCGCCCGGCATGAAATTCTGGCTGCGAGATTCCATCCCTGCAACCCGCGCTCCTGGTGCCGCCATTCGACCTGGCTGAACGACGCCGCCCAAAGCTCCCGCGCCGTAGAGTACCCCTCGTCTCCTCGGTCTCTTGGTCGAGAACGTCGACTGACTGGTTGAAAATGTACTCGGTGCCCGTGTGTTCTCCCAATTACTGCCTCACCTAACCTTTTCCTCCGACGTGGCACGGCTTGTGCGCTGTGAATTGACCAAGTGTTCAGTTGGCTTGAGCCTGAGCCTGAGCCCTTAGGGTAAGCTTAATACGCACAAATCCGTCCACCACACAGACCATTCTCTCACCTGTCTCTCCGCTACTTCGCCGTCTCCGTGGTACCTAGCAGCCCTGTCCTTTTTTTAACCCCCCTTCTGATGACGAATATGAATTGGCAGACCCAGCCGAGCTTTAATCCGCCGTGTCGCCAGCTGATGGGTGCTGAGTCTGTAGCTTCCAGCGCACCGCCAAGTCAACCGACCCGAACTTCGAGCTTCGAACACGCACACCCAACCTTTTCGTCCGCCTCCCTTCCGCCTTACCGTTCTCTTCGCCACTGCAGGTGGGCCGCGATATCTACCGCGGCTTGACCGGCTCTGAATACATGGACGCGGGTCGCAGTGAGCGACACTCTGATACTGGACGCTTCAGATGGCCCCGAGGTATGCGTGCTAGCTCGCTGAGAGATGTCATCTTGGCGCTGACTCTTCCATTGTAGGGAGTACAATATTGTGGTCTTGGGGTCCGGTGCGTTGCGCAACTCGAATCGTGCGCACCCAATTGCTGATTGATACTCTTCAGGTGGCGTGGGCAAGAGCTGTTTGACAGGTATGGACATATCATTACTTGTGGAAGCAGTAATACTGAGTCACGCGACAGCACAATTTGTCCAGAACATCTGGATAGAAAGCTATGATCCTACAATAGAGGATTCATATCGTAAAACACTGGAAGTAGATGTACGTGAAGAAAGTTGAAGTGTTGATTAAGGCGCTGACACTGTTAAAGGGCAGACAAGTTGTGCTAGAGATCCTAGATACAGCAGGAACGGAGCAGTTCAGTAAGTACCATACTATCTCTAAAATTATGAACTCAAAGTTCTAACCGAAGCTCAGCCGCGATGAGGTACATCCCTGATGTGATGCCGAGGTTGCGAGGTTGCCGAGTAATACTCACATTGACTAGGGAACTCTACATGAAAACCGGCCAAGGATTTCTCCTTGTGTTCAGCATAACTTCCCTTTCCTCATTGAACGAACTCAGGGAACTTCGTGAACAAATCATTCGAATAAAAGATGACGAACGAGTGCCAATGGTGTTGGTGGGCAACAAATGTGACCTTGAAGAAGACAGAGCAGTATCAAGAGCACGTGCCTTCGCCGTATCCCAACACTGGGGTGGCACGCCTTACTATGAAACTAGTGCGAGGAGAAGAGCGAACGTAGACGAAGTTTTCAAAGATCTCTGCAGGCAGATGATTAGGAAGGACATCGAGATGGGAAGAGGAAGGCGACCCGTTGAATATGAAGACCGCTCCAAAAGAAAATACGAAGACCACGGCCACCGACATAGACGTCGACGCGATAAAGGGAAACGCTCTCATAAAGTTGGATCATGTAACTTTTTGTGATTGTATCAATCGGCTGTCACCAGCGACTACCCCAGGAGTATCATGGTGCCCACGGAAGATCAACTGATGAAGCTAGGGGCGTTACTGGTCTGTTATACAGTTACTTGGGCATTTTGGTCATGGAAAGCATATCTCTTCTGCCTGTGCAAGCTGCTGCGTCGGCATTAAGTTCGTGTTTTTTGGTGCAAATGAAACAGATCAGCAGGAATTGCTCGATCCTTGGAATTGATGGTGTAACGCAAAATCCAAAAGGAGTACCGCGGCCTCTCATTCATTGACAGTACTCATCCGACGGCGTGGCGAGAATCCTTCAAAGAGCAGCGCACCCAAAGCCCGAGGTATCATGAAAAGTACGCATACATGGCAATCGAAGAGGGGAAAATTCTCTGACCCAGACCAATGCAGAAGCTCAAGAAACGCAAAAGAATAGAAGACGCATTTTCCCGCATGAGACCAAAACCCCCCAGCTATGCAAAAATAGAAGCGTGATTCGTGACCCGCGGCGCACATTCCACCCTCACAATCAATCAAAGGCGCTCTCCGACCTGATCCGACGAGCCGCCCCGTCAACCATCGCTGTTTCCAGTCAGCACCAGCTCCACCACCAGCTGCACCTTGTCCAGCTCAGGGTGCTGCATAGCGATCTTGACACGGCGTGCGGCATCGCCAGCGGAGCCGCCAACAAGACCGTCGTCCAGGCAGCGGACGTCGCCGCCAGCAATGACCTGGCGCAGTCTGCCATTCTGGGCGTTGCGGACCTCGACGAAGTCGGCGTCGAAGAGCAGGACGAAGCCGGCGACCATGGCGGCCGCACGCGCCCGCCCAACGAACTCCATGATCACGCTGCGGCTGATGTCGCCGTGCTTGTTGACGTACACGGCGCACTCCTCGTAGCACAGCAGGAACTCGCTGTCCGACAGCCGGAACATGCCGAGCGGCTTCTGGCCGGCAAGCCGCTGCGCGATCATCTGCACGTGCGAGGCCTCGAGGTCGGGGATCGACACCGGCTGCTTCTTGTCCAGCGTCAGGATCTCGAAGCCGCGCTGCGTCGACACCGCCAGGCTCGAGTGGAACACGTTGATCCCCATGCACTCGGTCGGGATGTAGAACTCGTCGAAGTCGCGGAAGAACTCGGTCTTACCCGAGCGCAGCGGCGCGAAGCGCGCGCGCCGCTCGCCCGCCTTCTGGAACACCGGCTCCAACACCTGTCAATCGTTTTCGTCAGCGCGTGGCGGTGGGGAGGGGTTGGGCTCACAGTGATTACCTTGAACGTGCTCGAGATGCCGTCGCGTTTCTTGTAGAAGACCAGGCAGCGTTCTTTCATCCGAGCCGTGGCGAAGAAGCCAACGTCTCGGCTGCCCGACAGCTTTTGAGGGGCTCGTCGAACGTTGTCCGAGGGTGGAGCAACTCCGTCAGGCGGGCACACAACATCCAAATGATAAGCGATCAGTGCTTTGTCGGAGATGAGAAGGAAAAGAGAAAACTCTTCCAGTACGGCGATTTGGGTAATTCGTGGGTTAGTTATAACCTAGCGAAAGTCAGAATCGAGCCGCAAATTCATCAAAGTGACCTTACCCGTTGCCAGCCACGAGGATTATCGAGATCGGAGATGTAAACACCAAAATCCGTACCTACGGCCACCATTTGCTTGCCATTAGGTTGATTGAAACTTGTTGCACAGTTGACTCTCGCACGGCATACCGGTCCAGGACGACCTCCGTTTGTGTACATCTTCTCGACTTCGCGGATGGCACGATCAAGAGGTGTGCCGTTGATTGCAATACTCTTCTGTCCCGTTGCCGTACCTTCGTTCGCAAATGCCGAGTCAGCCATGACGCGAAGTTTGAATGGCTCGGCATTCTGAGCAAATAGCGCCGCGGCGTGCTTTGTTCTAGCTTCGATGATCTTGTTGCACCATTCTTCGCGGTTTGACAAGGATGGAGCGTAAAGCGTATATGTTTCCTTGCCTAGATGCTTCACTCTGAATGGGTAGAGAATTCTGTCGTCTCTGGGTCCTTCAAGAACAGCGACTGCAGGGGGTGGTGGTTGCGGCTGCAAAGACGCTACGCGATTGAGAGTGGTCGAGTTGTTGTTAGACGCAACACTACCAGGAGTTGGACTTTGGTTGGATCCTGTTCTCGCTAATCGTAGCTGCTCTTGGGCTTGAACTCCCGGGTTCTGTGCAGGTCTTGCAACGGCTGCTCTTCCACCCAGAGCTGCACGAACAACGGGATCATCATCGCGACTCTCGAGAACAAGAAGGTCCATAGGTATCGGCTATTGGCAGGTGAGTTAAAATGACCAAAATACAAAATCGAAGTAGAGTGGCAAAGATCCTTACCAAGCGGGAAACGTCATATCGCTCAAACGTATTCCGGCCGTCTGGAGTTTTCTCGGTTACGGTCTTTGCCAGAACAAGGTAATTATCGAGTAGAACAGCATGAGTTTCAAGCCATGTGAATCTACTACCGCCGATGCGTAGCAAATCTCCTTGGTAGAGCACCTCGCGTCCAAGATGGTCGAGGTTGAGCTCAACACGTTGCATTCCGGGTCGAAGTTTAAGTTTGTAGGCCAAGTCTTGCATCTCGACACGACGCTGTCCCTCACCAACTTTCATGTCGCACTCATGGGTGACGGCTTTGATTTCATCAATCGCAATGACCAGGTTCCTCTTCTCGTCGCTGTCTTGAACCGATTTCCTAAGTGCATTCTCAAGCAAGAATCCAACCTGTTGCAGTCTAGTAATCGGAATCTTAAGATAGTGATCCCATCCTAACCGACGTGACTGAGGATCAGCTTGACACTTTTCTAGGAACGTCCGGAACAACACATTTCGTTCCATCTCTTGTCGGACCTTGTAGCTAGCGGCAGGAAACTGAGAGGCATACTCCAAATAAGCGGACTTCGCCTTGCGAATCCATTCGCGGAAAATAACACTAAAGCCGACTATCCAGGGACCTTCTTCCTTCTGTCGATACTTCAACTGTGGCAGGAGATGCTCTTCGTTGGCTTTCTTAACGGCTTCCGCTTTGCCAAAGACATCCCAGATAAATACCTGCAGCTTCTTGGGTGGGACTAGTGGAGGATTTGCCATCTTTAGTTGATCACGGTACAGCTTGATGAGGATATTTAACTCCCGAAGATAGTTCTCCTCCTTTTGCACAATTTCATGTAGGATATTCTGCCTCTCAATTTCCTTCTTGTCTTTACCCTCGGTATCTTCTTTCGTGAGCTTGTAGTACGACGCCCAATCCTCGTCCGGAGTGAGTAGTGACTGATCGGTGAGATCGACTTTCTTTTCTGTTCTTTGGCAGTGGTAGGAGTAGCATCGACCAGCTTCCTTAGTCTCGTGTAGCATAGGCGCATAACATCCAGTACCAGTGAGCTGGAAGATTACACCACTTGTTGGCAAATTGGTAAACACTAGCCATTCTTCTTCCTCGTCCAGAACTTCACTTTGTTGCATCTCATCGATCAACCTTGAGCTCAAGGTCTCAGCGTCTGCAATATTCATCGTCGGCACTTTGAAGATAAACAAAGCCACGAGAGCATCAACCAACTGCTGCTTCTTTAGGAATTGCTCGCCTTCGGCCATGACTTGCAGCCATGCCACCAGAGCACTCAGTGCCCATGGTTCTCTGCATCTGTCAAAGTCGCGAGGACTCAGTTTAGCCGGATTGAATTTCCTGGTGATTGATGGGAGATCCAAAGCAACATCATTGGCGCCGGCGGTATCGTTGCCGCTACTGTCAGACACCATAGTGCCAGACAAGCGTTGTGGCTGACGACGTCGCTGCTCAGCATCTGTAATTGCTCGAGCCGGCGAAATGACTTGCGGTGTGTTAGAATGAGCCACAAGGGAGGTATGACGAGGAAGACTAGCTCCAGTTGGAGGCTGCTGCTGGTAGTAGCTCGGAGCATAGCCAGGAACAGACGGAAACTGGATGTGATGAGAGCTGCCATAGTCTGTGGGATACGGTGCAGCAACGCCATAGGAGTCCTGAGGTGGAGGTGGAAGAGGTCTACCAGTCAGTGACTGAGGAGGATATACGATCTCCGGAGGTGGTTCGCCAGGCGCGAGCGAGGAATAGTCCATGAGTGGCGCTTCATCTCCCTCGTCATAGCTTAACCTGCGATTTATCGCGCCAGGATCGGCCAATCCTCCCGTTCCGAACGCGTCGACTCGAGCATGAGAGTACGATGAGAATGGCTGCCGGGAGTCATAATCATAGGATTCAGACTCGCTGGCGTGGCCTGATCGGCGCATCGAACCGGAAGACGACACAGGTTGACTGCGAGACTCGCTCATGGACTCGATCCGATTGATTCTCAGCTGATTTGGATCACCACCGTACGACATGCGGGCATCAAAGCCGCCGCCGTACGAGGCAAGGTCGAATGGCACATCGCTGTCACTACCCGCCGGTGCCGTTGGAACGGTCTGAGACGCCGAGGGTACTTGTGGGAGAGACTGGAAGAATGTGGAACTTCTGTAGACTCCGGTGAACGTTCCACTTCTTCTCCGAGCCTCATCTTCTGCATCTTGCCGTTCAGCTTCTCGCATGGCCTCCAGACCAGCCAGTGCCTCTGGGTCCGTGTCTTCATCCGAAAGACCTCCATTGATTCCGTTGCTATTGACTCCTATTCCCGGGCTCTGGCGCGTCAAGCCTAATATTTCATTCTCCAGACTCGCCTGAGCACGCTGTTCGGATGACGCGTCACCAGGCGGGCTGTCGACAGCCGAATTAGGGAAGTAATCATTTGAGGGTGGATATGGATCGCTGGGAAGTCTAGGGAGCGGTCGCGGCTGAAAATGATCGCTTGGAGTCGAGAATGTTGCGGTATGTGGGGGAGGAGGAGGTGGTCCAGGCGTAGGTGGAAGAGAGTGATTATGTGGCGATTGATCATAGCCCGTAGAATTTGATCGCGAGCTGTGAGTTGGGCGAGCGGGAGGTGAGGATACATGGGTAGGTTGCTGTTGAGGATAGGTGGTTGTTTCTGCGGAGGGACGGTAACTTGCCGTATTATAGCGGGTCGGAATTCGACCCCAATCTTCGCTGGGTGACTCGGCACTGCCAGGGATCGCGGGCAGCGGAGGTGGAGCAGGAGGTGTATGGTGTGGAGGACGGGAGGAAGATGTAAGTGAGGAGTAGGGAGATGTCTGAACGGTAGGTCGTGCGGTATACATCGATTGCGTTCTGTTTGCGACGTGCTGGTACAAGCTCGGAGAGGAAAGAGGCTGCTGTACCGGAGACGTCAGATTCGGCGTCTGGTTTGCGTAGCCGGGAGAGAAGCCGTGGCCATATCCTGCCGTACTGCCTATTCTTTGCAGATTGCTCTGGGCGTAGTCGGCGGGATTGTATGGAGCTGGCTGGGCAGGAAAGCTCGGTCGTCTGGGCAATGTGGCCGACTGAGGAGGCTGCATGGTCGGTGACTGCAGCGGTTGAGCGTAATCTTGCGGATTGTAGGAGAACTGAGCAGCGGGAGGTGACTGAGGGGAGAATGGGCCGCTTGGAGGAGGAGCAGGTGGGCTATTGGTGTTCATATAGTGCTGAGAATTCATCCGCATCGGGCCGCTGTTTGTGCCGACCTGCGGACTCTGACCATACACGACATTCTGCGCCTGGTCGCCATTGGTACCATACGCCTGATCGTCACCGGCAGCGAAGCTCGACCGCCGTTGTAGGCCATATGGGTCTTGGCTTTGCGGAGGCTGCGATTGCTGCTGCTGCGGAGGCGGCGGCAGTGGCGGCTGTTGCTGCTGGTACTGATGGTATTGGCCGTACTGCGACATTACCTCCGATTAGGTAACGAGAGCAGACGAGAATGGGATTGTGGAGTTCCGCTCAAATGCTGGTGGAGCATTAAACGAGGGAGCGCTTGGCGCGCGGATTGTGGGACCAGGCTGGTGATCGGTCTACATCTGCGCCGGGCGCGGTCTAGCTACGGATGCGGTGGATGGAGGCAGTCGGGATGGACGGACAGGAGCGGGTGTGAACGAAGAGTATTGGCACGCAAGATGGCTCGTCGGTGGCCGTCAGGTCTGGCAGATAGCTAATGTCAGACGTTAAGGATAGTCAGCGCGCTTTGGTGTGGGAGCGGCTGAGTGGCAGGGAGTGGCGTCGGTGGAGTGACGGTAGGGCCGACCGATGATGGTTACGAAGACTCGGACTGCAAAGTTGAGGACGCGGTACGGAGGAGAAGAGGCGCACGGTGGGTAGATTTGCGAATTTGTGAATTGGTGAGGGTTGGATGGGAGTGAGTTTGGAGTTTATTAGTGTTTTAGCGGGATGGCAGCTGGTGAAGCGCCGAAGAGTAGCAGCCGGTCGCTACCGCTCAGTGGGTACTCGCGCAGTTCGCAGCGCAGGAGAAGAGAACGAGGACGCCCGGCACGCCAAGATTGGAGGTGCGCTCACATACAGCAGAAAACGCCTGCAAAGTTCTGTCGCTGAAATTGGACAAGAGTCTAGGTCTTGCCGCGTAATTCCTTAAGCCGTGCATCATTTCATCTTTTATCACCTTTTGACGTTCTTGATCAACTTGCCAGGCAGACTCTCTTCGCCTCGCTCCACCATGTCATCCCAGGCCAGACCAACACGTTGCAATTCCGGTCCGGCCGATCTTTGCCAATGACAATGAACAATTAATTACAATTCGTCGCAAAGGCGCCGTTGGATGCCTTGTGGCCGCATCATGGGCCACAGCGGCTATCGGATGCATGGGCTGAAATGCAAAGCATACCGAAACGTAGCTGTGCGGCGCAGGGAATGCTAGACAACCTCACTGAGGCCCGTTCTCCACTCACCAGCACCCTTCCGATGCTCTATTATATTGCGCTGGTGCCTCGGTCAATTGCCACTCAGAGCCATTGGTACCGTACCTCTTGATGCTGCTCTTCTAAGCTTTTCGCCCGCCCAGCGGCTACCGTACGCAGTACTTGCTGTGTAGATGCACTTCTCCCTCGGGAATACGCCCCTCTCCGGCTGATACGGCATGACTTTCTCGACTGACACCATATATCTCCGCAATCATTGACATTTATTTACAGGTCTATGACTATGTAAATGTTGTTTCTCCTCAGCGGTTACCAATATCCGTACCTGAATCGGGTAATTCTCAAACTGTCAAATTTATATCAAGCTACCCTCCGCTGCTCTAAGATCTGATCTCACTTCATCGTTTCTTGTTTCTTGTCTCTTATACTTTCACATCCGCATTAACAAAGCAACTAAACATCGGTGAGAATGAAGGAAGGTGAGGAAGGAAGGAGCGCCTTTACCAATGGCATGCCATCGGAGCAATATCATCCTATTGGTGATTGGGATGGTGAGCCGGCACCCGAGACCGATGAAACCGGTTACAGAATCCGAGAAGTGCCTTATGGAACGAAGCGAAGAGTCAAAGTTGTGCTGATGGGAGCTGGCGCATCATCGCTAAACTTTTTCAAAAAGGCCGAGGAGGAAATGGAAGAGCTGGACATTGTATGCTATGAAAAGAATCACGATGTAGGCGGCACCTGGTTGGAGAACAGGTATCCTGGTCAGTCATCTTCAGCTGGCTTACAATGACTTGTCTTGTCTGACTCCAGCATCTCGCTACACAGGCTGCGCATGCGATATTCCTTCGGTGAATTATCAATTTTCCTGGAAAATCAAGCTTTGGTCGCATTATTACTCCTACTCTCCTGAGATCTGGCAGTACCTCAAGGATATTGAAAAAGAGAACAACTTCATTGAGAAGTACATCAAACTCCGACATCAGATCGAAGAAGTTCGATGGGATGATGAGCCTGGGCTATGGCGATTCAAGATCCGTAATCTCGAGACCAACGAGATTCTAGAAGACGCCGCTGAGTACTTCATCAACGCTGGAGGTGTGCTCAACAATTACAAATGGCCCAACATCGAAGGCCTCAAGACTTTCAAAGGCAAGCTCATGCACTCCGCAGCTTATGAAGAGGGATATGATCTTAAGGGCATGAGAGTCGCTGTCATCGGTGCTGGCAGCAGTGGCGTCCAAATTGTGGCTAAAATCCAAAAGGAAGTCTCCCAATTGTACCATTGGATTCGAAGTCCGATTTGGATTACGGCTGGTTTTGCTCAACGGTGGGCCAGCCATAACGGAAACAACTTTGCATGTAATGCTTTTTCTTTGTTACAGCTTCACATGTCACTGACAAGGCACAGACACAAAAGAACAACTCGATTTCCTTGATAAGAACCCAAAGAAGTATTTGGAGTACCGCAAACAGATCGAGAATGAACTGAATCAACGCTTCAAGTTCATCATCAAAGGATCACAAGAAGCCAGGGAAGCGCGAGAGTACTCGTATGCCGAAATGAGGCGGAAGCTGAATAACGACCCTCGAATTTGTGAAGCTATAATCCCGAAGAACTTCAACCCTGGTTGTAGACGACCCACTCCTGCTCCTGGTTACCTCGAAGCGCTGGTCGCCGAGAACTCCACCATCTTCACGTCAGATCTGACTTCAATCGATGAGACTGGCTTCAACCAAGACGGCAAACACTATGACGTCGATGTCATTATCTGCGCCACCGGTTTTGACACGACATGGTTGACGCGCTTCCCATTCATCGGCAAAAACGGCGTGTCACTTCAGGAGCTCTGGGGTGACCCGAAGAAAGGCGTGACATCTTACCTTTCCATCGGTACACCAGGCTTCCCGAATTACTTCGCATACTGTGGACCATATGGCCCTCTAGGCCATGGCAGCTTCATGCCGCTCATCGAGATCTGGACTCGCTACATGTTCGCTGCGATCACGAAAGCCCAAATCGAGAACATCAAGAGCTACACGCCGCGCATGGACCTCAGCTCGCAGTTCCGGGCCCACGCCGACCTCTTCTTACGTCGCACCGCGTGGACGAGCCCATGTCGCTCATGGTTCAAGCAAGGCAAGTCGGATGGTCAGGTTGTAGTCTATCCTGGGTCCCGTCTGCACTTCCTGGAGCTCATGAGTCATCCTCGCTATGAGGACTTTGATATTGACTACTGGGATGCCAATCGTTATGCTTTCTTAGGGAATGGCTTCCAGACTAGGGAATTCGATGGTCGCGACATCACCAATTACCTTGGATGCTTGGATGATGAAGGCAAAGACATCCAGCCGGATTATGACGAGGATCTGATCAAGATTCTTGGAGGAGTGTACATTGATGAGGACAAGAAGAGTGAGCAACACGAGTAAAATGAGCTTGGCACTACGGAATAAGGAGTTCCTAGAGCATGATTTGGCGTAGAGCTGTGCTGTAAACTAAGTTGCAATTAGCAATGTATCTATGCGTCCCGCAGTGTACTCAAACAGTCCTAAATGTACAGCATTGTATGCATCGAACAACCCATATGCTACGTTTTGAGCGTCAAACCGTGCATCTGGGGCGTATCCGACCCGCCCTTCAGCATCACAGCATCCTCCACTTCTCCCTTCATCTCCTCGCGCTTCCTTTCTACCCACTTCACCACAAGCCCAACATCAACATCGTGCTGGCTCTCCGGCACATACACCCAGCATCCCTTATCGCCATCCCACCCGCGGCCGGGCAAAAACGCCTGCAGCAGGTAGTAGTTGTCGCGGTGGAACGGGACATCGACGCTCGGGGGGCCACTCCGCTCCAAGAACGCATCGGTGCCGCAGCGCGCCTCCTCCGCACTCATGCGGAAGCGCGGCCGACGGTCGCCCTTGTTGGCGGCGTGGCGCGCAACCGCGCGCACCGTGCTAGCAAGGTGCGTCTGCAGCAGCGCGGCGTGGCGCAGCGGCGAGGCCAGCGCCGCCGTCACGAGCGCCGCGTGCCGCGCCGTCAGCGCCGCGTTCCACGCTGGCTGCGTGCCGCGCGCGATCACAGGGAGCGGCGTCCCGCTGTCGAGGTGTGCCTGCCAGTGCGCGAAGTCGAGCGCCGCATTCAGCGCGTTCCACCGCAGCACGCATGTCAGGCACGTGCAGAGCTGCGACGGGTCGGGCGGCGCGATGTGCGCGTAGGCCTTTTTGTGCAGTTCTAGGAGGGCGCGCCGCGAGGGGGACTGCAGTGCTGCGTGGAGCGAGGGGTCCACGGATTGGAGCTGCGCCGGTGCCCGGAAGCACTGCGCTAGGACCGCGTACCGGAAGTCGATGATACGCTTTGCTAGCAGAGATTCGTGGTGTTGGACGAACGAGTGCGTTGTGCGGCAGGTGCGTGAGAAGACGAAGACATCGCTTGGTTGTAGCAGAGTCAGAATGTCCAAGAGCAGTTCTTCAGGCAAATCCAGTAGATGTTTTGGCTCCGAGCTCTTGTAACGTTTCTTCTCTTGTTTTCTTTTCAAGCGTTCAAGTCGTTTTGATCGAAGTGGAAGAGCTTCGGTCTTGTCTTCGAGTGGCTCTTCGTCTTCTTCCGTCGGGTCCTGTTTACGCATAGTGCAATAGCGACCGTGTTATCTCATCCCTTTCATATCTAAAACATTGAGCGGAGTTTGCATTAAGATTGTGGTGGTTGAAAATCTTCGCCACAGGACTTGGAGTTGATAGACATCTACTGGCTCACTAAGCTCAAATGGGCAGACGTTTCGGAGTTAAGAACACCTTTTCCAGACCAGAAGATATTCAGAACTGAGGCAGACTTGAAGAATTTCGCTACATTGGAAATGTTGGTTCATTAGACTTATTCACAAGGACCAACTATAGCCCTCAGACTACTTCAAATCATACACACGTCCCAAAATGACCTTACCTGACCTGACCTTTTCCAATCGTCCCATGCTCAAAATACCCGTTGGCTGTAGAAGGTGTAGATCGCCTGCTGAGAATGCTCAAACGCCATGACGTGACAGATGCACAAGAAAATCACCAAAAGTAAGCCCCCCATGCCAAATACCAATGTAAATCGCTTCACTTAATTGTTCGACACGGTCTTTCCTCCACAATCAGGGATATTCACGCCGCTCTTGAGATTGCGGTTGACATCCATGATGCCCCAGTGGTCCTCCCAGTCCTCGCCGGTGGTGTCGTAGATGATCTTCCATGGCTCGTCAAAAGCCTCGAACCTGTTTCAGCAAGGTCAGCAACACGATCCCGCAATCGTCACATCAAATGCAAGCATACCAGAAATATTCCGTGCCGTTCGAGAGCGCGGTGCACACCCATCCGCTGAGGAAGGTATTCATCTCATCAATACCAGCGACAGAGCCGGCAGTCGAAGTGGTACACGTCGTCGACGTGCCGCAGTCGTTGCCGCCCTGCGACGGCCAGCCAGTCTCGGCGATGACGTTGGTCTTGTTAGTCATGCCCTGCGTCAGCACCACGTCGTTCTCCTGCCAGAAATTCCACGTCCAGCCGGCGGCCTGATCGGCCGGAACGCCGCCGAAGAACGGATGCACGTTCGCCATCACGATGTCCACCGCTTCGACGAGCCCGACCGTCCAGCTGCTGCCGAGATCGCTGGTCGCCACCGGCAGGTCGATGTTCTTCTGCGTGAAGTTGGCCTTTGTGCCCGTCAGAACCTCCTCGAGCTGCGCTGCCGTCATGTCCTGCCTGAACAGGACTTCATTGCCGATGATGGCGCCCTTGATGTACTTTGTGCCGTACTGATCCAAGATGTCGTACATCTGCGCCATCTGTCGGTCATTGGTTGTTTGGTTGTTTTCGAGCCAAACGCCCAGCCACACTTGCATCTCTGACGGTTGGAACTGAAGTTGTGTGATGGCATGCAGAACCATCTGTGTCTGATTGCAGTCGGTTCCGTAAAGGCGGATGGCACTTGTGAGTTGCGACATCACGGCCACATCGCGAGTAATGTTGTTCTGATCCGGAGGAACGGTGAGACAGGCGGGATATTGAGCATTGAGCGGAGTGTAATCAATACCAGGGAAGACCTTGTGGAGATTCGGGTTGTTCAAGAGTTTCTGGATGTCGGAGCTGTGAATATTGAGGTCTCCATTTTGAGATTCATCCGCAGACGAAGAAGAGGTGCTGCTCGCGCTCGAAGATCCCTTTCGGCTTGCGAGCACGCCGCCAACCACGCCACCGACGATGCCTAGGATAACGATGACGCCGAGGACAACGAAAATCCACTTCAGCCGCTTCTTCCGGCCGAGCTCCTCGTTCTGCAGCCAAGCTGATTTCTCTAGGCCTCCATTACCGCCCAGCCCTCCACTGCCGCCTGGAACTGACGAATAGGTGCCACTCGGATCACGGTTGAAAAGACTGCCAACTGCGGGAGCTGCTACAGCAGTAGCAGCACCAGCAACACCTGTCGCCGCCAGTGGTATGGCGTTCACTGCGGTATTGCTGCCTTTCGAGTGTCTTCCGAAGCTCAATCTTGAAATTCGTCTCGGATCTTCGGCGGGAACGAAAAGACCGTCATCACCGTCATCAGCGACATTGTTTGGGTCGACAAAGACCATATTGTCAAGGTTATGTTCGCCTGGCATGTCTGAATATCGTCTCGAGGCAGGATGATAGTCAGAATAATAGTTTCCAGGTTGCAGTGCACCTGTACCGAACGGAGCGGGTGCCGTTGCGAGAGGTTCTTGTGAAGAATGAGACGAGTAAGAGAGGTGTGGTCCTTGTGGGCCTCCATAGCCCATGGATGGACCATACGGATTTGAAGCTGAGGGATCATATGCGTTTTGATTTTGTTGGTCATATGGTCCCAAGTACTCCTGGTTGTGAGGTGGAGATCCAGCCATAGCCGCACCAGCAGCCATTCCCACCACAGTGCCAGATCCTGCCATCGCCGCTGCAGGAATATTCCTGTTATGATCCCACGAGTGTGGAGGCATTTGAATTGGAGGACCCATTCCGGGATGCATCTCTGGCGAGGGAGTCTCGTCTCTTGGGACAGGTGCGCGAGTAGGTGGTGAGGAAACAGCTTGTGCTGCGGCGGGTAGCGGTCGTCGACTAAGTTCGGGACTGTGAGGAGCTTGTAGAGGAGAGGACGAAACGGGTTTCCGACTAAATTCGGGACTCTGGCGACCTAACGTAGGAGACGGAGGAGAATTGGCTGTTTGCTGAGTAGGGATGCCGTACTGACGCTGTTGTTGCATGCGCGCAAAGGCACTTCCTGGTTGAGCGCCTGGGTGCATGGCTCGGTGTGGAGGAGGTAAAGGAGGAATGTTTGTGAATTGCTGAGTAGTACGTTAGCAGGTGTTTTGTCTCGTGCGCTCAAGGCCAGCAGAGTCGTAAATACATCGTGTGGAGCCCCGCCCGCGGAGGGCGGGTTGTATGACATGACAAAGGCGATGTCAAGATGAAATAAAGATGTTCAGAGGTGTAGATGCGAGAGGAAGGCACACGACGTTTGGAGTGGCAAACTGGATTCTGAGGCTCCGGCAGCAGTCTTCAGCCGCTGATTTGCATTCCTAGTGCGCAGTGCGATGCGGCTGGAGCAGGCTGGTGTTTTGGACCGGTAGTGCGTAAAGTAAAGTACTTAAACCAGAGGTTAAGTGTCGACTACCGATGATAATGACGAGAATGAAACTGCGATGTAGAGGTCAAGCGAAGGACAGGATTGTGTGAACGAACGACTATTAGACTCGATGGCCGTTTGCAGGACAGGATCTCGGAGTGGTTTTGTTGCAAGATGGCTGCGGCTGCGGCCTTCACTGCGCCTCGTAGGGTACCAGAGTTCTTCAGGCGGTAGTACGTAAGGTGGTGGGTGGGAAAAGCTGGGGTGGCTGACAGGGTTCTCGTAACTGGAGAAACGCAGCGTAGGATCCCACTGTGGCATAGCTTCCTCTACCAACCATCTCTCACTTCTGTCGCATCCATATTAATGATTCCGCGCCTTTATGGATTTATGGATTTGTTATTCTTCGTTGATGATCCGGAAGACAAAGACTGAAGTGCAGCGCCATGGCACCACCACGCCGTTCTCCGTACTCGTACAAGACCGACGCCGCCTCAACACCGTTGGACGATTTACTGGCACCGCCCCTCGGCGTCTGAGTCTCCGTGTAAAAGGTGGACGAGATCCTTGCGGCCCAATAAGACATGCGTCCGCTCCAATTCAGGCGTGTCATTCCTTCTCAGCTCGTGAAACTTGCGGGAGCTAAGGTCTATTCTTATGCTCGTCAGATGGCGGTAGGCCATTTATGAAACCGCCATCTTACGCCCGTCAACCATCGTGCAATTTCGTCCCTTTTGGGTCATCACGAGCAAATGCTGAAAGAGTTTGCGGATTAATGATTCCAAACTATCTCACTCTGTCTTTGTAGATAGAGGTAGTATTTGAACGTATTGGTCATTGCAAAAGACTGAGCGCTTTGACTTCTTACATGCTTGACAAATAAGGTACGAATCGGATTGGCCGGCACAAAAATCAATTTAGATCACGAACGCCTTCGAAGCCACCTGAGTGAGGAATTCTACGCGAAGCTACACAGTACCAGGCACTTAGAACAGCACAAGGTAAAAGAGTGGAGAAACCATACCAAACGCCATGCTCTCTCTACCAGGAGTAGATGCAGTGAGCAATGACAGCCTGACTACCGTCGCTGAAATCGGTCTCTCAGTTCCGCTGCTTACCTCCAGTGAAAGTCCGAATATCAAACCTTGATCTTTTCAACGTCATATGAGAACTGATCCCAAGGAGAAACCCAGCTAAACAATTTCAGCACCCACAGAAATAACCAAAATATCAAAACTCTCAACCGTTGTCCCAATGGTCCCCTCTCCTCGTTATTGCTCTGCGGTGCGAATGCCTGTTTCAATTTCACAACCCGTGGATTCCTAATCTCGTAGTATCTCGACAAATCCGCTCCTTTAGAGATTACTCTCGCAAGTACAGATACATCTTCGATGGCTTGACTGACACCTTGGCCCTGATTTGGCGGAAAGGCGTGTGCAGCATCACCAACAAGCACAACCCGCCCTTTGGACCAACGAGGGAGATTAGGAAGTTCGTAAATATCCCACGCGAAGAAGGTGGTTGTGGCGGCAATGATTTCGGGCACCGGGGAATAGACGTCTCTGTATCGCTCGAGCTCCTGTTCACGAGTTTCTACCACATCCACCTTTTCTGCCGGTATGGATCTATAGGAGAGCCAATATAGCTGTGAGTGCTCGTTGTTTGTGAATGCCGTTGCGAATAATCCTCTTCGAGTAACAACGGCAATGCTAGCGTGCATAGTAGTGAAGTCGACTCGTGGCAGATCTGCGGTAGGAAGAATGCCATAGACGATTGAAGTGCCAGTGTACACAGGTTTTATCTTTCCATCCATAACATATGCTCTCGCTTTAGAGTGAATGCCGTCTGCTCCGATAAGATAATCTCCCACCGCCGTTGTCCCATCCGCGAATCTCGCTGTCACTTGACCGACTTCACTATCGTCCTCTTCCACCAACTCCAAAGCCTTGTCAAAGTGCACTTCCACTCCCTTCTTTCTACATGCTTCAAGGAATATCTGCTGCAAAGCTGACCGCATAATTCTTACGCTCACAAAGCCGTCTTTACTCGAATTAGAGAGGTACCCAATGACTCCGCCTTTCTCGTCCTTCATCTCAAAACTCTCAACAAAGCATCCCTTCTCTTCAATCTCAGAGCGCAATCCCAAGCGGTCGAACAACCGTATACCGTTAGGCGCCAGATTCACTGCACCGCCAATTGTATGCGGTTTAGATGCTCGCTCGAAGATTGTGCATTTGTGGCCATCTTGGACGAGACGAAGCGCTGCGATGGGACCAGCAATACCGCCACCGATGATAAGGAATTGAGGCATTGACTGGAAACTAGATTGAGACAGAATTATGAAAGAATCGAAATAGATGCCGACATCAATTGAGTTGTCAAATGCCGATTAGTCATTCCTTATGTATAAACTTCTGCCTAGCTTCTTCTCCTATTGTGACAATACGAACCCATTTCTTGCTTCTCAACAGCCGCCGAGATATCCGGATGAGAAAAGGAACTATACCCAGACTTCAGATAACTCTTGTTTATCAGGTTCAAATGCCAAAGGGTGTAATAATCTAGAGATTGAATAGACGAAGCGGCTAAGAGAACCAGGCAAACATCTACCTCTAGATACTCTAGTGCGGCGTCCGTTCCAGCATTGCGGATACATCCGACACAAGGCCGGTAGGTCTGTTTACATTGAAGCAGTAGAGATAGCAATGCGCCAACCGCTTGGTGACCTTTCTGGGGATGCTAAATTTCACAGCCACGACAGTCCTGTAGCTTTGAGTGGTTGCTTGTGCCATTTGTTCACCCTTCGAGAGGGCGCTGCAGCATTACGTTGCTTGGCATCAAATGATCACTACACAGCCTCATCGCCTCCATGTGGCGTATAATCAAGCTTCTTTCACTTCCGTGCGTGTTGTGGTCGTCTTCTTCATATCCTATGCCTCATCTTCACCGTCGAAATGTCGTCCACTACCTCTTCAAACACAGCTGACAGCGGTGGCCGCAGTAGTGCTGCTGAAGCCGGAATCGACTCTGCGACATCTGTGCAGCCATTGACTTCGACAAATGGTTGGAAGAAGAAATCAAGGAACCAATTCCGCTTCGGAGAGTGGGATCGCATCAAAGGAGGGCAAAGCTGTCCAATCTGTCGTTTGGTCAAGCGATGTCTTGAAAGCGATTCAAAGTTGATACCGCCATGGTATAAAAGTAAAGTGGTTTTGACGAATCGGAAGAGCTGAGAGTTGGGAATTGAAATATCGCCCTACGACCTTACAAACTCCGAATCATACTCAAATAAGTTTGATCTTCGCTCTTTGGCCAAAGATGAAGACCCTGCCTTTCGTCTTCTTGTTTCCGCGGAAGACGGTGATCCAGTGCATCAAGGCCGTATCCAGTATCTTGCAATCTCGGATCCCCCGGAAAGGAGAATTCTCTATGGAAGACAGATCCATCGAGATAGAGTGGATATTGAGCTGCTGAGGTCGTGGCTAGGTCGCTGTCGGAAATGGCATCGTGACCGTTGCGATATGCATTTGTTTGAGGATACTTGTCCTCCAAGCAACCTAAGGATGATTGATGTCCAGCGAAGGCTCATCATCAGATGGAGCTCTAGGCTTTCGGTACCTGTGGGTTGATGCATTGTGTATTGTTCAAGATGATGATTACGCAAACAAAGTTGGGCATCTGTCAGTTATGTCGGCGATATACGGCCTCGCTACTTTAACAATTGCGGCGGGAGCTGGTGATCATGCAGACTATGGCCTACCAGGAATCACTTCCCCAAGGAAAGTGGCGCAATATAGCGAAAAGATAAATGGAATGCAGCTGGCAACCATGTTTCCTTCATATACTAGGCAAGAGAATCCTCGGCAATCTTATGCTGTTTACTGATCAACAAGTCTACTTTAAATGTTCCGAATCGATTTGGACGGAAGAGATTGCTTTGGAAACCAGAAGAATATCGAAGAGCGAGAAGGCTCGAAAAAGAAAGTACGCGTGGAAACCGAACGGCATGGACGCTGAGAGGAGAGGAATTTGGCAACATATGAGAAGTCAAACCCTTGTCTTAAGTTCGGAGAACTTCATGGATCAATGGGGATACCTTGGATCCTTCCCGTTGTATGCCGCTGCGGTCCAGGAATACACGAGTAGAAAACTTTCCGATCACCGAGATATCCTCTTTGCTATTAATGGAGTTCTGAGGACATTAGAACCGACGGGAAGAATTGTGGAAGGTCTTCCAGAGTCGTATTTCCTGGACTCGCTCATTTGGTTCCTGGAGATCGGGACAATCAATAGAAGGGTCGAGTCGGATACTCCTTCTTGGACATGGGCTGGCTGGAAGTTCATCGAAAGCCGGGCGATGTACGACTTGATGGATGTTCGTGCCTTGGTAGGTATGCTGCCATTCCTGAACATAATTGATATCAACGACTTCATTGAGAGCCTCATCGATGGAAAATTCAAGGCCGAATCGACATCTCTAGACCACTATACGGTGTTTTCGAACGCACTTTGCAACCTTGAACCTTGCGCTCGTTGGCTGCAACGTACTGAAGATTTCCCTGTAAAGGGTATTGCATACTATTCGCGGCTTGATAAACAGTCATTACCCGTCCGCACGTTGACAGACAACATAAAGATGACCCAAACGCCTAAGAATATAATGCATACAATGCTAGGTGCGCCAAGTCAGGACCCACCGTCTGCAGATACGTCCGAAGCTCTTAGCACTCCTCCAAAGTGGCTCAAGTTGGACAAACCATATTTAGTAATAAAGACTGTCATCGTGGAATACCGTATCAGAAAGGCTATCGAGAGTATACTCTGCGAAGATCTGGATCAAGTTGGCCTTTTTGAACTTATCGATGGTCAGAATCGTTGCATAGGAGAAGTCTACACCACCCATGGCATGGCTAAGTCCCTTGGAAGGAAAGGAATTGACTTCCTAGTTGCCACGCAGGGGTTTGACCTGAAAGGTGCAAATTTAGATGACGTATTTGTCCCAAGATGGGATAGGACGATTGAGCAAGATGAAGAGACCCGCAAACTGCACCTTGGTATGTCGTCGATATTTGGGGCAAGAAGTGGATAGCCCACCAAGAACCGTTGTGTTCATGTAGAGGGCCGCACAGCCTGTACCCGACTACCCGTCTCTGATATCGACGTAATTCAGTATTATCAACTCTGCTAGAAAGTTCTTACATCTTCCAATCAAAGTTCAGAGAAGCTATGCTCTCCATCTAAATTCGACACAATGCTGTGAAAGAGCTCGAGAAAGTTCCGGCACAGAACCGACGTATGGACTTTAACGCTATCAATTTGAATGTCATTTGTGCTGGCGATTCCAGAAATCTCAATAGAATGGGAAAGAAATCCAGCAGTGAAGCCGAGCTACCTTGAAAGCTGTAGCAATCTCTGAGTCTGCATAAAGTTTCCTACTTTCGAAGCTAGGCGTTTCAGTCTTGTCGTCATTTCAACCTGCAGTCCTTGACTTCGAAAGTCCAGTCCTTGATCGCTCTGGATTAAATATAGGAAAGCAGATATTGTCAGCTTGCATCGGACCGCGCCGGATGGCTGCCATTCTGTCTTCGAAATCTTCTCTGCCGATCTCCTTTCTTTCCGCTTCTTCGAACTCCTTTCGATCCTCCTCCTCCTCCTTCTCCTGGTCCTCCGTCCTCTCCGGGCTGATGTCGCCGCCATCCAGCGTCGACTTGCGCGCCATACTCTCCCGGCGTTTCTGCTGCTTGCGCTGCACGGCGATGGCCGCGTCGACACGTTCCCGGAACTCCTTCTCCTTGTGCTCTTCGGCGAGGACGGCGAAGTGCGACCGACGGTAGACGCCCAGGGTGCTGAGGATGAGGCTGCTGATTTCGAGAGCGAAAAGTACCGGCAGAGAGTACCGTAGCGATGGGTAGCACCCGCCGCTCCAGATATCGATGAGCGTGGCGAAGACCTCGTGCGCCGGTATCATGTAGCCCCAGCGGTAGAAGCCGTTGGACAACTCGAAAGGCAGCAACACTGAGGTGACGTTCAAGACAACCCAGGCGATGAGTGCCATTGGCACATATGGCGGTGGCAGCCACACGCTGAAGACGTCGAGAGCCAGGAAGTTGAGGTGTCCGAAGAGCCAGATAACCATCCACATCTCTACAAACTGGATGCCGCTGATAGCCCAGCCCACACGGAAAGCGTAGATCATGCCGGTGGTGCAAATCGATCCGACGAAGGTGTAGAGTGCGGATACGAGAACTCGATACACGGCTATGCGATGTGGATAGAGACGCGCATACATGTTGAACTGCGATTGCAGACCGTTCATGGTTCCGAGGTAGAAGAAGTCTTGGATCAGTACAAGCACGATAAGCAGCGTGTTGTAGATGAGGCGAGAGCCTTGAGTAGTAGGCTTCAGATTAATAGACTGGAGCTGCCATGGTTGCGCAATGACCGAAACAGCATTAGGATCCGTCAAGTCGATATTTACGCTGGAGTTGCTGCGGGTCACAGAGGTGGTGTAGAGCGGGAGTAGTGCTGCTTTCGCAGCGTCGGTGAGTATGAGGATATTCTCTGCTACGGAACCGTCGGAAGTGGTTCCATAGCGGGCTTCATTCCATATGAAGCTGATGACATTGGACGCGTTGTAAGATTTAGCTGCCGCGCCGCCTGTGATGGCATCGTTATAATTGCTAGAGGAATTTGGGGCAACGAAGAGGGCAGCCCAATAGTGCGCTTGACAAATGACGTGTCGAAGTGCCTGCACATCCACATATTCCTGTGGTGTCTGCTCTATCAGAGTGGGAAAGTTACGTCCCTGCAATCCGTTATAGGCATCTCGAATCGCCGTGCCGATTATACCCCCGTCGTAGTCAACGAAGACGACGTGAAGCTTATGGACGCGGTCGGTAAGTTGATAGAGAGATCCGTAAATATAGGCAAACAGCACTAAGAAAAGCGTTTGGAGGATGATGAAATTGGTAAAGGCTAATTTGAAATATTTCCATCTCGCAGGGAAGAAGCCGGGTTCCCCTCCATGCAGCCTTCTGTTGTTGTCGAAGGCCTTGGGGTAGAATTCCAACTTTTGCTTATCTTTGTTGAAGGAAAACATGGCTGATCACTGCTGGCTACGCATTTCAGGGCGAAAGAGCTGGAAATTGAATAATTGGTGTGAAACTGAGCTGGAATAGTCGGGTCGAAGTATCAGAATATATGAGCGGCACAGACGGCGTCAGACAAATGCTTTGAGCGATGAATCAGCTGCACTAGTGCTGCATATGGACAACGGAGCCTGCATTTCTTCTGTCGCAATAAAATGCGCTTCTCAACGTTTCAACCCCAAAGGCTGCTGATCTTTCCGCTGCTCTCTGAAGTTGGAGACGGATGTTTTGGAAAGACGACTTGCTTCTAGGCTGTTTTGATTTGGTTTGATGTATACTGCTAGAAGCTTGGAAACGGGTGAAAAGCACTGATAGAGTGCGGCATAAAACCGAGCAATCAAAATCCCTTGACGCCTTCCTAGGGTAAAGGCGGCACTGAGGTCATTCTGCAGCTCATATCGCCGTACAGCTCGACACTTTTCTTACTAACACCAAGTCAATACTCCGTAAACTCAAACTCAAAGGAAGTACGTCAAAACACCGGATAGGTGGACACGGATGCAAAGGCAGCTGAATTATGGCGTCTTCCAAATCGTCCATTTCCGCTTCAACGCCTTACGCGTGGCCTATCAATGGCATACTCTCACCAAATACTACGGCACTAGTGATAATTGATATGCAACGCGACTGTGAGTTGTCAAACCGATATACGAGTCTTATTTTGTTCACAAGACCATCCCAGGATAGTCCTCGACCCACAGGGCTACTACGCGCAATTCGGGCTTGACATTTCAGCCGGCAGGGCAACGATTCCCGCCGTGAAGTCGCTCCTCGCATCATGTCGAGACGCCGACTTCCCCATCTTTTGGACGAGAGAGGGCCACAGAGCCGACCTGAGCTCGCTTCCGGAGCGCGAGCTTCTAAGATCGCGTCTGGCTGGTGCCGAAATCGGGTCCAAAGGTCCGCTTGGAAGACTGCTGATCAGAGGTGAGCCTGGCTGGGAGATTGTGCCGGAGCTAGATCCCAAGGAGGGAGAACCCATCGTCGACAAACCAATGCGGTCTGCTTTTGCGTACACCGACTTCGAGTTGCTGCTCAACAATCGTGGGATCCGGAATCTGATCTTGTGTGGAGTGGTTACGGATGTGTGCGTCTTAGGAACGATGAAGGACGCGTGTGACAAAGGCTATGATTGTTTGCTAGTGACTGATGCATGCGCCGCGGCGGCTAAGGATGTCCACGATGCAATTGTCAAGAGCGTGATCACTGAAGGTGGAATCTGCGGAGCGGCTGCTGAGGCTAAACACGTCGTAGACGTACTTCAGATGTGGAGATCGCACGCGGAAGAAAAGAAAGGTATCGCAATGGTAGAGGAAATCATGAAGATGGCCAGAGGGTGATTCCCGATATCCCGAAAACATCGAGGAAACTCTGGTCCAAAAGGGAAGAGAATCGTCTTAAGGAGCTGCGCAGAGAAGGGATCCCGCACGAGATCATTGCTGAAAAGCTACGGCGAACAGTGGTAGCCGTCAAGTTGAAAGATAGTCGTCTGGCGAATCATAAGGGTCCAAAAGATTCGCGAAAGCTATCGAAATCATTTAGTCGTTTAATGGAGTGTTCTGGTTGCTGCTGCTGCTGCTGCTGCTGCTGCTGCTGCTGCGCACAGGAATCGCCAGAGCAGATACCGCGTGATAGGAGTCCGAGGCGGCTTCGCCGCTTGGGACGGAGGGTTTCCAATAGGAGATCGCAAATGGGGATCACTGATGGCTCTTTCCGCTGAACGGGGACGAAGGCCGTTCAGACGAGGGTGGTGGCCTCACCGCAGAGTCAGCACCATGCGAAGCTCAATCTGCGGGGGTTCCGAAGCGGACATTGTCAAGCTGAAGGAGACGCTCAGTATCGGAGACTATCTTCAAGGCGCGAGAGATGGGGGTTAGGAATGAATTGGCGTAGACTCGCTATTTCCCTTAACGCAAAACCGCCTGTTTCAAACCAATAGCGTCTTTAACACCACTGTGCGAAACGTGGAAACAGACAGCCCAAATTGACACATCGCAGCTTTACAGGCTGCAACATCGTACGGTCATCCTCATCCTCAGTAGCAAGCTCCTCAATATGCGCCGGAAGTTCTCCGAGATTGTCTACACTAGATTCTACTTCAAGTCAGGACAATCTTGACCGACGGCCTGCTCTTGTCCGTGTTTCCGCACCGTTTTGTCCCTTTCTTGTGTCCGCTAGGCTGAGGGTGTTGGGTCGCTTCGATCTTAATCGTTTGTTCGGCTGAGTTGCCCCCCGGAGCCGCGTCGTTTTTGCGCTTGCGCGTTATCCCCGCCTTGGGACTCTGACCAGAATTTTCTCTAGCCTTTTGGAGCTGAGCTATACGCGCACTTCTCCGCAGCTCAGGCAACGGCTGCTCGCAAGTGGTATGCGTCTGCGATTGGCCATGCATCGCACCGTTAGGTGCCGAGTTCCGAGCCGATTGCTGAGGGAGCTGGCTTGTAGAGCATGTAGTACGAGGCCGCTTCTGTTGTCGAGATTCCGGGCGCATGTTGAGACGAGGTGGCGAAGACTCGCGGGTGGGACTGTTGCTCTCCTCACCTCTTTTGCGTTTGCGAAGTGATCTCGTCTGAGGGGCGGTCGGAGGGCTTTGCGTAGGCGATGGAGACTCACCTGGCATGAAACGGGCAGACTTCCCCGGCGCGCTTTTGAGGGACTTTCTCTGATCTCGCCTTGCCACCGAGGATGTTCCTGATTGTTGACCTGCAGGAGCTGCGAAAGCATTCGATATCTGGGACTGGTTCTGCTTTCGGTAGGATTTTGTGACGGGAGACATTGGTTTGCCCGGTTTCTCCACTGTCGACGAACGCACGTTCCGAAGGACTCGGTCTGCAGCCTGGTCTGCCGACCGAAGGCGACCGGTGCTTGCTGTCCTCTTCTGCCTATCGGCATGTCTGGAGATCTCACTGCTGAGGGTATCAACATCTGCAGGAGCTGATGGCAGTCCGTTGCCGTCCGTGCGGTCGATATCGACGCCATGGGTCGCTTCCGCGTTGAAAGGCTGCAGGTTGGGAAGAACGGGTGGTTGGGCACCGTTGTGGGTAGTATGAGGCGGCGATAGAGATATTTGACGGCCCTCCTCAGCATCATCAGGAGTGTGAAGTGTCTTATCCAGAAGATCCGCATGCATCCACGTCATTCCAGGCAGTTCGCCCCATTGGGGGTTCCAAATCTTGTCTTCAATCCAGTGCTTCTTGACGGCTTCGTAGGCCATCGCATCGACGTCTTCGTCGGCCATCGCGTCGACGTCAATGAATCCTGTTAACCGCTTATATAGAAACTCATCTTTAATCCATTCGCGCTCCTTGGATACTTGGTAGAGGAACTGGTGGTAGGGTCGAGATGCTTCAGGATTAAGTCGGTACGCGGCGGCAGCAGCAGCAGCATCTTTCCGACGCTTCTCCCTTCTCTCGGCTCTCAGCTTCCTGTTTTCAGCTCTCTGCTTCTTTCGTTCGGCCCTCGCCTCAATAACCCCCTCCTTCCATCTAGGGAAGATACGTTTTGTAAGTTCGCCCGGGTCAGGTATTGGCGCGTCGTCCGGCACCGACTCTGTCTCCGACTCTGTCTGTGAATCCGGCTCCCACTGTGTCAGAGGGTTCGTGGATACCTGCTTGGTAGGTGCGGTCGGGTCTGCTGCTGTCATCGTCGTCGTCGTCGGCGGCGGCGGCGGGGGGTTCGGATTTGGAGGGAATTGGAAAGAGAATACATTGACATCGGGTGACGGGTTGGGACGAGGCTCGGGCTTCTGCTCAAACTCGGGCGGGAGTCTTTGCACGACATCCTTTTCATGGGCCCATCGGGCGATTGCTTCAATTCGCGGCCCTCTCCGAAGCTTGCCTGAATACCGCCAACGATTGTCAGACGGCTGGGCCCCCTTGCCCCAAGGAGGGCCCCATTCCTCCTTCCAGATGCCTTGCTCGACCCAGCGGGCCCTGATGTTATTCTTGGCGTTCGCCGCAAGGTCCTGCGTTTCGTCGTAAGGGAGCGTCTGCCTCCGCCCAAAGCGCTCCTCCCCTATCTGATATATGATCCGCTCCCTCTCCCTCCTTGCCTGGGCGTTGAACTGCGCGTATGGCGTCGATTGGCGGATGGCTTCGATACGCCGATTTTGCAGCTCGAACTCGGGGACAAAATGCGGCTCTTCGGGGCTCTCAGGCTGCGTCGTCTCGCCCGACGATTGATACGGTGGTGGAGATTCGCTGTAGCGCTGGTCTCTCTCACGCGCGAGCCGTTCTGGATCGTTTTGCAACCGTTGCAGATCCTCGATAATCCGTGACAGAGCGCGGTGTTGACGGTTGTCGAAGGACATTGCTGTGAAAGTATGGAAGAAGGTGGTGACAGGATGCCGTGGGAGATAAATATTGGCGAGATGTGGAGAGAGGGATGCTGAGGTACGGGCAACTTTACAAGATCCGTGTGCTCGCTGACTAATGACTCATCTGCCGACTTAGGCCGGCGGCCGCTATCCTTCTCCCGTACTTTGATGGCAGCCTAATATCCCCCCGCCACTCAAAGGAACCGGCCCTAGCTAAAATGAATGGCTGAAAATGCGACACTCCTCATAGCTGGCTGGATAGTGAGTCGGGCGAGCCCGCAGCTATCGCCAAAAACAGAGGGTCGGCGGCTGGAAAGCCTTGGGCGCTTCAAAACGACTGGCTGTGATGCGCTCATGGAGTTGGCGCATCGCCAACTCCCTGCTTTCCAGGAGGGGACTCGTGATGCAGCGATCATCGATAAACTCTCTACTATTGAGTCAAACACCAGGCTCGACTCCTCACTGTGCGCCTTACCAGCACAAAAAGGTCATTTTCGTTGTCTACTCTTGCCGTGAGCATTTGTACCGATTCCCTTTGTCAACGTTGAAGCTTCAAAGGATGGTCCGCCCTACACCTCACCCTCTTACTGTCTTTTCCCTCATCCCGTGGAGTCCGCGAGCCGAGGATGTTGTCGACCATCCGGAGAACCAACACCTCGTCTCACTTGTTCCCGGTGCTCCATCTCGCAATAATGAAGGAGGAGAACCACGTGGCCTCAACATCGGCTTCCACATCGGGTCAAGGTCGCGCTATACTCTGGCGACCCTTGGACGCAATGGCGATATCTTCGTTGAAGGGTCAAACATCCCACGGATCCAGTGCTCTTTCGAGATCCACCAAGATACGGACGAAATTATGCTCTACGATCGGTCGACCTCGCGCTCGACCCAGACCATCGGCGAGAAGGCCATGCCATTTGTCGAGGAACGGCGAGAACGCTATATCGTCGTGGGCCAGGAGGAGGACGTCAACAACGAATTCGGTTTTGGCTCGCAGCGCGATCCTGTCCGTTTTAGGGTCCATTGGCATGACCAGGAATTCAATTACAAAGAGGAAATCAGCTATCGAGAAGACCATCCCCGTTTTACTCGGACCGTGGACGACGAGACGCCGACCGCTCTACCCTCCATGCGCGCCACCCGGATCCATACTCCTGTCGTTCAAACCGCAGGCGTTCAAGGACGGGTAAAGAAGATCAGGTATTACAAGAAGAAACAGATCGGAAAAGGCTCATTCGGCGAGGTTTGGAAGGCCGTGGACGTGGACACCGGGAAATTCTTCGCCCTCAAGCTGGTCAAATGGCCTGACCTCCAGTCGCGTGAATACACAGCATTAAAACGGGAAGTGGAGTATTCTGCTGGCTTGTCTCACGTAAGCTACTATCCTGAGGCGCGAGCCCTCTTTCAGATCAGTATCAACTGAGAAACCATTAGCCGAACATCGTGGAGTTCATATCAGCACAGGGTTATGGAGGCCCCCATCTTGAGATCCTTTTAGAACTTAAAGATGGCAACATAAATGCCTTAATCCATTCCAATCACTTTAAAGATGAACCCCGCTCTGCAACCCGCCTCCTCCATGATATGCTTAAAGCGCTTGACTATCTTGCATTTAAGGGCATCGTGCACCGAGATGTCAAGCCTGCGAATATCCTCCTCACATGTCTACCAACCGGCGGCTATACCTTTTCACTCACAGACTTCGGCCTTTGCAACCTTATTTCGGACGCCCAAACGTTCGCCGGGTCGCTGAGATATATTGCCCCCGAGGTGTTTTCGAATCCGGGAACCGGTCAGACATCGAAGGTAGATGTCTGGTCCCTCTTTGTCACTCTAGCTGAAGCAAGGGACGTGGATGGATTCCGGCGCAAGCGGTTCAACACGAGTGAGTTGAGGATTAGGGCAGTAGAGGAGGCTACGCGTAACCCTGAGTTCTATCCGCTCCGAGACATGGTGATCGTCGACCCTAGCCGACGAGCATCAGCGGGAGAGATGCTAGACATGCTTTTCAACGGGGAAGGTCGCTCAACTCCACGTAACGAGATTCAGGATGGCGGTCGTCTGGCCGCCGCATCAAAACCACAACTTGAACCGCGGAAGGATGGCGGTCGTCTGGTGGGCGCATCAAAACGACAACCTGAACCGCAGAAGGTTGCAAAACCTAGCAAGCCTCATCACCCACAACGGCCACGAGTGAAGTGTCCCGGTTGTCAGTTTGAAGGAGAGAAGGAATCAGTGAAATTACATGCAATCTTCTATGGACATATCCAGAGGCGTATACCATCAGACATCATTGAAGACAATTGAAATGATATCACTTGATACATGAACCGTTTATCACTTAAACCTTCTCCTGAATTTCCGCGCCTGCGCTGAAAGCCACATCTCCATCCATGGAAGCCTTTCCCTAATGCTCATTCCATTTTCTTCAAATTGACCTTGGTCAATAGAGGCAGGTTCTGAGCCGAGACACCTTCTCCCAATAACAATTCACGATCGTAAGAGGGCGTTCCGACCGTGGAGCTTGGCGAGTTCCCTTTGAGGCCTCTTGCAATCACGTCGTAGATGCCCCAACCGAAACTGCGCCTCGGAGATGGGGATGTTTGGTATCCAGGGCGCGCAAGGGTAAACATTGATGGGCTCGACAGAGAGGCAAAATACTTGTTCTGGACCCGATTGATGCCCGTTAAGATTTTGTCTGATGCTTCTGCGAAGGTTTGCGATCTTTGAGTGAGATTGATTACAATATCTCGGTCACTCAGAAGAACGGCAGCCAGCTTCGCCCAGTCGCATGCGTCAATTAATAGCTGAATGTCATTGCCTGGACGCCCTTGTCTTGCCGCGACTGCCCGCAACTTGTTCTCAACGCAGTCTCTGTCGAGTTTTGATTCCTCAAGTGGAAAGACAACGTGCTCTCGATATTCTTGGTCCAAGGTTGTAGTCTCTTCGTTCGTAGGTGCTGTGAGACGGCGCTTTTCCTGCTCTGCTGTGGACTCAGCCAGACGGAGCATTCGACCGCTGACCGCGAAAGGCTCATTTGCATAGTCTTCAAGTAGTTTCGAGTGCAAAAATCGCTGAAAGAGATCGATATCCCACAGTAAAGAGGCTGTGCTGAGCATATCTGCATGCACTCTTGCCCAGTGCTCTTCGATCTGTGCATGCAAAGCGTCAAGATCCTGAATAAACGGGTTGATGTCGCGGCTCTCAAGAGCCTGCTGGTGAAGTACTATCGCATGGGACAGTTGCTCTTCTAGAAGAGGAGCTGGGTTTAGCCCCAAAAGAAATGCAAAGTTAACAATTCGAGCCAGCGCGATTTCGTGTGCTGTCGCCATGGTTTGAGATGAAGCGTAACGAGATTGACAGACTAGTGGAAGCTGTGTGACTCGGCGTCAACGCAGATTATGTAAGCAAGACACGTGGGCAGCAGCACAGAGAATCATTCACGAACAGGTAACGCTAGTAGATATTAAAGTCCGTCATATCCACTGGCAAACGGCAAAGGAGACCGCATGCGAGAGATAGATGGCGTTGATTGAAGATCTAACTACAGCTAGCTCGATGTGTTCAGATAACTTTTGGCGTGCCTTGCTGCCTTGTGAGGTGCTTGCAGGAAACGGGGCGACGGTAGCGTCTTACAGCCAGTCAAGAAGAGCCGCTTCAACCACAGCGCAGCCGCCAATAGAAATCATCACAGTTTGCCACAGTACAGGCAAACCCCGTTAACTGTCTGCAGCTGCACTTTTTAGGTGAACGGGGCGGTCCGTCTCCTTCAGCGAACTTTTGCAGCCTGAAATGATTGACCGAACAAAGCGTGTTACTGGAGGGAAATTACTGGTTCTGAAGGCCAACAGATGGGCAGCTGAAATGGGAGTTGCTTCTTTTCACCGGATTCATTGCAGTTCACGGGGCTCTAGCCGCTAACTGTTCTGCGTGCCTTTGAGTAATCCATGCAGGGCGTTGTCGACGTGTTCTGCGGTCCGTGGCGTAGTTCAGTATCGCGCCGTGCAATGCCAGTTCCATCTCTTTTGACCGGAACTACGACTCGGAATAGCGTCCCACCAACGAGTAGATCACTTCCATTGTATTGGTGAGGTTTGCCGCCGCAGTGACCTCAGCTGAAAGAGTATCACTGTGATAATTTCGCTCCAGCCTCTTTCGGACTTGTCACCAAGTTGAGGAAGGGAGATACGGGACGGCTAACAACTCACCACTTTGCTTCATCTCCTCATTCAGGCCCCACATACGTTCAAAACATTACTGGCCGGATTTTGTGCCCTTGATCGTTAATAAGTGATAACCTAGGCAGACATAGCGGGAAGATCCGTTGTCGGCCAGTCTGGTGGTTATGCCGGGGGGCCCTAATCTTGCGGGGGCAACCGGGCGTGGCAACCAATGCCTTGTTGTGCCAGGGGTATCGCAGTGCTCACCCTATTCCCCGCGGTTAAGGCTGGCCGGCGAAAAAGCACTTCAGCGCCAGGTTGGGCTGCGAAGCTGACTCATTTGATCTTTTGTATCTCGATCTTGATTTTGGGAACCGAGACTCCGGCGGAGAGTAGAAGGAAAGTGAAACTGGAAGATGTCCTTCCAAATCAACGAACACTTTAAGACTAGGATTCCCGCTTGCAAAATTCTCTGTAGTGTGGATATTAGGATAGCTGGAAGTTTCGCATTGTTGTGGATAGTTGTAGATTATTGCTTCCGAATTAGAAGGAGAGGTATATTTTCAATGCCCGCGACATTCTTTATTTCCGCCTTAAATTCCTGTACCCGTCCTCTTTCGCCTTTTGCTTGGAGTATCAGAACCGGTTGTCTCTGGTAGTGCCAGTTGTTAAACGAAGACGTCGATTTGCTGTTCAGTCCCGCGTTAATGGCCATCCTCTACCTAGCCGGGTCTCCAACTTTCCCATCTCCTGATCTTATAAGGGTGCTTAGACAGCATCTCTCGGTAATTCTATGACGCAACGTCCCTCACCCAGTTGCAGCAAGTATACTTTTGATCATCAATCGTCATTCGCCGCTCCGGCTCCGACGCGCTGGCTGCTTGCACTTGCCACCATCACGGTGGTCGTTTCTTGCCATCTTTCTGGTGAAACTGGCGCTACAATTTGGGCATTTGTGCCTGACCGCGTTACCCGACTTTTGACGTTGGTGTCTTAGCAAGTTGCTGGATGTAGAGAATTGCCTGCCGTTGCAGCCGTGCTCCCAACATTGAGGTTTCGGTCGCACCGCGACTACTCTGACGCTGCTTGGATCCTCGGTGCTTAGCGGTACCGCCTGCTGAGTGTGCGAAGGCAAATAGTTCGGTGGTTCTATCGAATGCCCAACGCCGTAGGGATTAGAGCCGTATAGGTCTTGAGTTCTATACAGGTAGCAATCGGTTGCAGGTATGTCGCAGCTCGGTGCATTCTCAAGTTTGACGGTGGCATCGTCCTTCATGGCGTTGAAAGGGTCGTTGCAAAAAGTGTAGTTGTTGTAGTATAGCGGCCAGAAAAACGGGTCAGTGCCTGCGGGAAGCGGTATGGGAGGCGGCATAGGCACTTCTTCTGATTGTTGCAGTCGCGACATTGGAGAAGAACTGACAGCTCGTCTAGTACCTAGCAGCTTCGTAGGAGTAGCGCCAGGGAAGCTGACTTGCGGATGCGCTGTCCGCCAGTGCCTCTTAAGGTTGTCTTTTCGACTGTACATCTTCTCCTTGACACATAACACACAACGGAACTTTTGCTTCTTTCCATGGATGTGCTCTTCATGTCGCGTGAGTTCATATGGCCGACCGAAGCTACGAGTACAGGGTATGCCAGTCACTGGGCGGATCTGCTTGCATTTTTAGCCAGCTTGTGTGACGACGGGTTGTGAATGGGTAACCTTATGTTCCCTCATATCAAGTTCCGTCTCAAAACTAATCACGTGGACGTCCAGACAGGCCGCATCACCGGCATCGTTGACTGGCGCAACGCTAAAGTTGGTCCTTTCGCCATGCAGTTCTGGGGGCTGGAGAACATTCTAGGCATTCGGAAAACAACCAGCATGGGCTTCCACCCCAGGCACATCGAGTTCCGTCGCCTGTTCTGGTGGAAGCTCTATGAGGAGATCGGTGACGTGTCTGAGAACGTCCAGGACACGATTCAGACGGCGAGGATGGTTGGTATTTTCTTGGCCAACGGCGACTTCGCCAATTTTGCCGCAGAGGACAAAGATATAGAACTAGCTGTTCTCGAGTCGATGAGGCTGAAGTTACCTGACATCGGGCTCGCCATGGAGAAACCAGTGGGGATACGTGCTTGATCCGAACAAAGAGAGTGCGTTAAGGAAGGAACAAGAGAAGAAACACAAATTTGACGTCAAAAGGGTCACTACGTCGGTCCTGACGTTCCATTCAACTGTCGCTGACGACCCCAGCTGGCCTAAATGGATGCGCTTCCATGCCCAGTTTGTTGGATGGCGCGAAGCCAAATGCGAATGACCTGCTCTGGAGTGGATCCGCTGTGTGGTGCCTAATACATTGCCACAGGATCGATGTAACATGACTGGTGGCTCCCGGGTATGGGATGGACGGCGAAACAGGGGATACGCAGCAAGTCCGACTCACCGGAGCAACTGAGCAAGCAACGCGGAGGACATATGGTGCTATATGCGAGGACACAGCCATGAAGGCGCTCGGCACATGCATCAGTGGCTCTGTTCAGTCTCGTACTGGCACTCCGTCGCTAGGGTCCGCGCGTCGTGCAAGCCCTCGACGCCGGTGAGGCATCAGCTCTAAGCTCTTGTTTGGGTTGGTGTTGCAGGAAGCGATGTGATTCATTGAGGCGGTGACCCGAGGTCAATATCCTGGGATATCGAAACGCTCACATGACGCAGCGTATATATAGGTTGCTCATCTCCTCTCCCGGACCCTCTCCAGGACCCTCTCCATGACCCTCACTGTTGAAGCAAGTGATAGTGTTTCTTTTGATTGATCTAGCTGAAGCAGTCGCGTTCGTTGTCGTAATCTTGGGCTGTTTTGTCACAATGACAGGTGTATTCCACGCCATGATCCCCCAAATAATCCTCAACGCATCGCCCAAAGTCTTCTGGTTTGTAATGAGCCCGACAGTATCGAAGAAATGCAATGAACTTGTCCATGTCATGATTGTTGTGAAGCTCGTCAGTCAGGTCGCTCAGCCGCACACTTCGAACTTGTCCATTTCCGTCAGCCACCGTTGGTAGTCCGCGGGCCATTTTAGTTAGAGTTCAGGAGCAAAATTTGTGCTGGGAGAGGAGGCAAAGTAGAAAAGAACGTTAGAATTTAGCAGAAGAATTGTGAGTAACTTGCTGGCTCGTGTTATATATAATTTACTGCATGTATGTCGGTGATAAAATAAAAGAATACCTGGTCCATCGCGTGAGTCATCACTTTCAGTAGCGTAGACGACTGAACGCGAAAAGATGCGTTTTTGATATGGCGCCCCTTCGCGCAACCACGTGATAGGAACAATGAGGTAAAACGGAACAGGAAGCACGACTGAGCGACAAAAAGCCGCACGCTGGTCCTCAGCTAGACTTTCCAAAGGCAGACCTTCCTCAGCACTACACTGTTCATGAATCAGCTACCGCTCACAGCGACGTATGCATATCGTACCTCGTAGGCTCTTCGTTCTGCCTAATTCAAAGTCGGGCTGTCTGTCTGATGTTTGGTTGCTAGTGTTGCGAAGAAACACCATAGAGTAACTCCGTCTGCCATTTTCTGACAAACTAAAATCTAATTCTGCTTTGAAGTTCTCAGGACAATGTCTAGGTATGCATATAGAGTCTTGTCGAGCACGCGATCTGTCCGAATGCTTCGACTGGATAGAGCAAGGGACGGCTACCATTCTCCCATCGTATGCTCTCTATACATTAATACATTAACGCCTTAGTGAATAAGCCAGACTACAAAAGACAAAGTGCCAATTAATGCCAGCGCCGTCAATATTCCTGCTCCCGCACGATCAGCCGTTGTGATAGGATTGTAAGTCGTCGTAAGGCCCTCATCTCCATTACCACCTTGTCCGGGGTTGCTCGCACTGTTACCTCCTGAATTACTATTCAACGGAGGTCCACCAGTCATACCGGTCAGACAAGCCGAAAAGACGTTCAGCACCGACATTTCTTCTTCCAAGCTCTCTGAGCCATCCCAAGTAGGTTGCCACCACCTTCTTCCACAAAACGTGCCATTGGCGCCACCGGAGCATTGTTTCGCTGCTCCCGCAGCAGAGCCTTGTATCAGAGGCATGATACGACTAGCGAACTGAGGAACCAAGTACGTCGTGGATGACAGCCATGCGGACACCAAGCCTTTGAAGCAGTCTTGATCTCTGTCACACAGCATGTTTCCTTCACAGGCAACCTCGCTCATAATGACGCTGCCGTATGCTGTAGGGAAGAAGGTGGAGATAAGTGTGCCCAAGAAACCATCTAGAGCCGTGGACCACACCTGGTCACCGTTGGTCTAAAGCGGGTTAGCCGAGAACGTTCAGATGGACTACTCCATGAATTCCATGCAAGGAAGGCGAGCAGAAATGAAAGCAAAGGGACTTACATAGTTGTACATATATGCTATACCCATCATGTAGATGCCATAGTTGTACGTCCATTGCAGATACTCGGAATATGTGCAATTTGATGTGGTTGTGGTGGCGTCGATAATGTACCATGATGTCGTGTTGACCAGAATACTCGACGTACTCCAGTCCCACATCTTCATTGCCCAATCTGAGTAACTCGAGTTTCCTGTGTACACAGCAAGACGAGCGGCGAGTTGGAAGAAACCTCCGTTCGAAACCGAGTTTTTGAGCGTGTAACCGGCTTGATATGGATTGATCTGCCACCGTAATCCACCGCCGCAGCTGGTATCATCCCATCTGGGAGCTTGTGTATTCAGCACACCTTGAGCGAGGCCGAGCCATGATGGTGCGCCCGGGTTCGTTGGGAAGTTAACTTCGGCCGCAGTCATTGCCGCCAAACCCCAGAAGACTTGGTCATCGTTTCCCTTGAGTGGGATTAGCGTGATGTTCGTCACTCGAAAGAGGATGCGAGTACTTACGAGGTACGCACTCCAGTTGGCCGGCATATAGTCATCTCCAGCACCTGCTTGCCACAGCATGCCTTGGATCGTGATGTTGTTGTATGTCGAATCGCCAGTGAAATGCCAGTATCGGATCAAGGCATCAAACATAGCACCACCTTCCCACCATGTTCCAGGCAATTTGCCGGGAATCTGGCCATATTGATCGCCGGTATAGAACGACACCATGTCCGCCGCGGCAATAGCAGCGGCGGCTTTAATAGAAGCTGTTGCGATAGCGCGTAATTAGCCATTGAAGTGAAGCGTGAAAGAGTGAGCGTGTTACCTTCATTAGTAGGATCAAGATCAATGGCGGTAGCGCCGTAAAAGAAGACGAAAAAGGCTGCCAGGGCCCATCGTAGTCCGTTTAGCAACATGATGGCCGGTATGGCATGTGTGGGTGAGAAAAACGAGTGTGAAAAGCGTGCAATTGAAGTTGCGGCTCAGTTGAAAGGTCGTGAAGTCATGTAGACAACGAGCGGGTTGGTGAAAGACGCGTGAATTGTCCCGTGGCCGTGTATTGGGATGGCCTCTCGAATCCGACAGGCGTAGATTCCTGGGCACGCTTCGGTATTGGTGGAGATGGGGATCGTTGGTGATGTTGGAAGGAGTGATGAAATAGGAGAAATTGATGGCAGTGCAGGATGGGACGCCATAGCCGCAGCAGAAGGAGAAGGCCAATCTACCCACAGCTTGCCAAGGAATCGCGCTCGTATGGGCGCCTCCATGCCGTTGCCTTTGATCGGCCGGCACAGCGCAGCTCCCTGAGTTAAGGAGGCTGGGCTTGCGCCCGGTGGCCTAAACATTGGCTGAGGGCCGGACATCATGAGCCTGTGGTTCACAGCAACCCCGACTCCACTGACACTTTTCGTTGAAGCACAGGAATCATGCAACAGACATGTAGAATCTATATACTCGCTCTATGGGTCCAGACATGTTGTTGTTGTAGTTCTTGTTGCGGCATTACGCGTAACTGACTCCCTAAGCGATGCGGAAACGGAGGCCAGCCAACCCTCCATCAGCGTCGTTCCTGTTTCCCAAGCAGCGCCGATGACCGCATCCCCAAAACACAGCCGCCACAGCGGCTGGATGCCAAATTATCTGACCCAAACATGATTGGCCCTTTGTTTATTACCTGCCCATTCGGCCCAATTAAAGTGGACATGCCGCTGGCACCAAAAGCTTTGGTGGTCCAACGATGCTGAAGTTTTCAATGTCTGTTTCACCCCTTCCGTGTGCATGATTTCTGGATCCACTGTTGATAGACGAATACCTTTGCTATCAGTTTAACGGCATCACGCCTCGAGACATTTAAGTGGCATACTGTCAAAACTCGATGGCGCGATGCTGCTTACAACGATAAACTCTTTTTAGCGATACTTTTCGCTGGTTTCAATTAATTAATTAGTGATCACCACCTTATTTGTCTCAATACTCGATACTTGCA
>Ga0335072_10000507_pt1 | contig 75900 bp, 61 predicted proteins | sample Lox_Sample_21_FD_206725 | JGI IMG/M metagenome (GOLD analysis project Ga0335072, IMG submission 206725) | Soil microbial communities from Loxahatchee National Wildlife Refuge, Florida, United States - Lox_Sample_2.1 | ecosystem: Environmental > Terrestrial > Soil > Wetlands | place: USA...
CGCTGATGCTGAATGGAGAGCCGCTCTGCGCCGTAAAGATTCCGCTCAGCTGCCATCCCTCTACGAACCGGTTGCCGTGAAACGGCAATTGATAGATCACATTGGCGACCAGGTTGTGGCGAAGATCAAACGTGCAGTTTCCGTAGTCGTACAGCGGATCGTAAGGATCGAGCTGCCCAGTGGCGCCTTCTTCTAGTCCATACGATCCCGAGCCGTCGTCCAGACAATGTGAATAAGTGTAGGAGACTTGCATGGTGACCCCTCGGGCGGCTTGGCGAACCAAGCTAATCTGAAGGGAGTTGTAGCTCGACCTTCCTCCCGTGACATTCTCATTGAGTTCAGCGTAGTTGTCGTTCACGCGCGGTAGGATCGGCTCCACACCGGGAATGGCGGAATCGAATGCCCCAAAGACGCAGCTCGATAGATTCGCCAGCGTCGGAATGCAGGGGGAACCGGTTGGGGTGGAACACCCATTATAAACATTGGCGGGGCCGCCAGCCCCGCAGCCGGCTACGGCCGAAGTGCTGGTCATTGACGGGTTCAAGTTGCGTTGGCTGAAGAGATGCACGCCACGCGAGCCGACGTACCCGACGGATAGCACCGTTCCGTGACCCAGCTCTCGCTGCACGTTGAGGTTCCACTGTTCTTGATACGGAGACAAGTCCGTGGTGTATGGCACGCCGTCGCCTAGACTGGTGCACCCGATGGCGTTGTTGGAAAGATTATCCGCCGCGCACGCGACGGGCACGTCTTGCGGGGGCAATGCTGCGGGCGCGTTTATGAACGCGTCCGGGAAGGTCATCCCTCCTCCGATACCAAACTGATGATAGTTATAGGGCGGATCGAAGTAGTACGCAGAGGCATACGTGCGAGGAGCAACTGGATCGTGGAAAATTCCGAAGCCCGCACGGATCGAGGTCTTCTGGTCTCCGAAAGGCGCCCAAGCCAAGCCTACGCGGGGGTCGATATTCTTCCGGTTGGGGCTGGTCTGAAAGACGTGACTAACGTTCGCAAATGCGCCGTCACCGTACGGAGCATTCGGCACCGTGTAGAGCGGCCAGCCGGATGGGTTGGTTCCGTACTCGTAACGCACACCGATGTTCAGAGTCAGTCGTGAATTGATCTTCCAGCTATCGTTCACATACGGATTGATATCGATTTCGCGGAAATAGCGGAATGGATTGTCCGTGTAGGGGCTGTCCTGGACCGCGTACCCCAGGAACGGGACGCCCTGGATAAAGCTTTCCAGGCTCAGGAAAAGATAATCGCCACCGTATTCAAAAGGGGCGTCGATATTTGACTGGACCCGAAGGATATCCGCGCCGAAGGTAATCGTATGCGCCCCATGATTCCACGCAACGTCATCGCCCCCACCGAAGCTGTTCTGGGCGATGGCGTCGGAGACGAACTGATTGCTCCCAACGCTGCCCACGCCAGCCAGGAGGTCCGGACTCACGGACGCCACTTCAGGAAAACGGTTGGCATTGAAATTCAAGGGATCTGAAGAAGTCAATGTGCTATTCGAGAATGAGGATTCGTACGTGCGCGTATACACGAATCGGGCGTTATTCACCACGTTGGCCGAAAAGATGTGGCGTTCTTGGACGGTCATGAAGTGATCCTTGGTATGATCGACTTCCGGCCAGTAAGGCAGCGCCGCGCCGAAAAAGCCGGTGAGCGGGCTGAGGTTGTATGCCTGATCGATTACGTAGCGTCCAAACAGATTGTCCGACGAGGAAAGCGTGTAGTCGATGCGACCGAGACCGTAGTTCTCGCTTGAGGTCTGCGTCGCGCTGATGTTCGTGAAGTAATACCCGCCCTGGTCCGCAGCGTTGGCTGGTGGAGTAATTCTGTTGTATAGGCCGATTATCCCCGTTATCGCCGACGCAGCCGCCTCAGATTGCGCGCCGGCTCCGCTGCCGAAAGCATATTCAGGCTCAATCGGGTTCGATCCCGTCTCGAACCCGGATACGGGACCCCAGTTCGTAGTCGGAGACGTGAGCGCCGCGCAGCCTGCTGCTGGGTTGGAGTTTACGAGGTTGGGACCCAGCGGCCCCCCAGGGAATATTGGTGCCTGTGTTGGTGCTCCTACCGTCCCGCAAGGAAGCTCATCAGACGCAAGATAGGATTCCGGTAGGGCCACGCCTGCGGTTGTTTGGCCAAGCGCCTGGCGGAAGCCTTCGTAGTTCGCAAAGAAAAACAGCTTGTCCTTCTTGATCGGGCCGCCCACGCTCCCGCCAAATTGGTTCCGACGGAATGCCGGCTTGTACGGTTCGCCTGCGGGCGTGAGATCGAAATAGTTGCGCGAGTCGAGAGCGGAGTTCCGCAGGAACTCATACGCGGAGCCGTGAAATTCATTGGTGCCCGACTTTGAAACCGCATTCATCACGGCGCCATTGCCGCCGAATTGCGAGCTGTACGTATTCGTGAGCAACGAGAATTCTTGAATCCCCTCGACACCGAGCGAAGTGCCCAGCACAGCCGAGCCGGCCTGATGGTTCCAGAAGTTGGCCATGTTGGTGTCATCCATCAAGTACAGGGTGCCTTCGGTTCTGGCTCCCGCGATGGAATAGCTCGGGCCAATTCCATAGAGTGTGGTCGTCCCGGCGCCCGCAGGCGTGATACCGGGAGACAGGGTCAGCAACTGCTCGAAGTTGCGCCCGTTCAGAGGCAGCTCCGTCATCTGCTTTTCGCTCACGAGCGAAGAAATCGCAGTGGACTGCGTCTCGACCTGAGAGACAGCCGTCTCTACCGTGACGGTCGTCTGTGCTTGCCCTACCGGAAGGGTCAAGTTGATGACGAGCTGACTGCCGACCGTCAGGTTGATGTTCTTTTGGACGATGTTTTCAAATCCAGATTTCGAGGCCTGTACCTGGTAAGGCCCCACAACCAGGTCGGGGGCGTTGTATCGGCCCTGATCGTTCGAAGTAAGCGTCTCACTCACGCCCGTCGCCGTGTTCGTGACGACGACCTGGGCGCCAACAATCACCGCGCCGCTGGCGTCCATCACCGTCCCAGAGATGTTTCCGGTCACCGCCTGCGCCTCAGCCAGCGAGACGCACAGCAACAGCGCCGCCAAGCATATGAATAGCGAACCCACAAACTCCCGTGCTATGAACCGTGTGTTCATTGCGCCCCCTGATTCAATTGTTGGTCGGGATGCGATCATTGCAACCGCGCCTGGTTGTCAGAATCCCGGCGCCCTGACGCCTCCCCCTTCCCACCGTCTGGCCCTAAACCCTTGTATACAGCTCCCTAGTAATGGACACACTAATGTCCGAATTGGCACAGCTTGTCCATTGCTTATTTAATTGCTTCTGTTACCGATTCGGAATATAAGGGTGCCCAAAGGGTGGTGGCCCAATGGAACTGCGTCAATTGCGATACTTCATCGCGGTTGCCGAGCGCCTTAGTTTTTCTAAGGCTGCCGAGCACCTGCACGTTACCGTCCCGCCTCTCAGCCGCCAAATTCGCCAATTGGAAGAAGAGCTCGACGCTCAGCTGTTCGTCCGCGATCGTCGTCACGTCGTGCTCACCGATGCCGGCCAATTGCTCCTGCGTGAGGCGCGAGTCCTGGTAGCTCAGACCTCTCGCGCGTGCGATAGCGTGCGCCTCGCGACGAAAGGCGAAGCGGGCGTGGTGAAGATCGGCGTTGGGCTGGGCTTGGGAGAAAAGATCAGCCGCGTTCTGCTGGAGCACGCCAACCGCTTCCCGGCAGTCGAAGTTTCATGCACGGCCATCTATTCGGTCTTTCAGGGCGATGCCCTACTCCAGGGTACGATCGACGTGGGCTTCTTGCGGTCGTCGGTCGACCACGTCGAATTGACTTCCGAGGCGCTGTTTGAGGAAAGATTCGTGATCCACGCCAGCAAAGACAGCCCTTTGGCGAAACACAAAAGCCTGCGAGTAAGAGATCTCGCGGGCGAGTCGCTGCTGGTCCCGAACTGCAAACCTCCGGTCAGCATATACGACAGGACGATCGACTTGTGTGCGAAGGCGGGCGTGCCCATCAAGATCATTCATGTGTCGACGGACCCTTCGCCCCATGGCGACATCCAAACGCTTCTCGTGGCATCGCGAAAGGGAATCTCGATCATGCCCGACGAACCCTCCTGCTCTCCCGCAGCCGATAGCGAGGTGGCGGCGATCCCGTTCGACGAGCCCGATGCGAAAGTCGAGGTGCATGCCGGGTGGCGCAGGAACGAAAGGTCGCCCACAGTCCTCACATTCCTCGACTCGGTGAGGAGAGTCTTTCGTCCCCTGGCGGCTGCGGCGGTTTCGGCTTGTGTCGAGAGAGAGCTTGATCCTCGCATCACTTTTCGAATCCCCAAGCCGGGGCATTACCAAACCAGCTAGAACTCCTGCTGCGTCTCGTATAATCTCCGGGTATCCGCCGGGCGGATCGCGGACCAAAATCGCACGAATAGAGGTGGTCGCACATGAGTATGGTTACGGGTGGGGAACTTGTCGTTCGCACTTTGCTGCGAGCGAATGTCACGAATATCTTCGGACTGCACGGCGCGCATCTCGAAACGATTTTTCAATCCTGCCGCGATCATCACATTCCGATCACTGACACGCGCCATGAAGTTGCCGCGGGCCATGCGGCTGAAGGTTACGCGCGCGCCACGCGCGGCTTGGGCGTGGCGATGGTGACGGCGGGTCCCGGTTTCACGAACGTCATCACTTCGGTAGCGAACGCGTATCTCGACCGTACGCCCGTGCTCTACCTCAGCGGCTCGGCGGGGCTGCGGGACGCGGAGACCAATACGCTCCAGGCCGGTATCGATCAGGCCGCGATCGTCACGCCGATCACGAAATGGACGCATCGCATCACGGTCACGCAGGATATTCCACGCCTCGTCGCCGAAGCGATTCGCCTTGCCACCTCCGGACCTGCGGGTCCGGTGCTCCTCGATTTGCCCGCCGACGTGCTCGGCGCGCAGGTCGATGAAGCTTCCGTCGCGATTCCGGATAAAGTTCTCCTCGATCCTTCGTCGGCCCCGGCGCCGCAGAGCAACGCCATCGAGGATGCGCTCCATCTATTGTCAGGCGCTTCGCGTCCTGTGATCATGCTCGGCGCCGGCGCTTACATGTCCGGCATACGCGCCGAGGAACTGCGTGCGTTCGTCGAGGCCACCGGCATCCCCGTCTTCTCGGATTTTCAGGCGCACGGCCTTTTGCCCAGCAACCACGCGCTCTATGGCGGCACGTTCCACAAGATGGCGGATCTTTCCGCGCCAGACCAGCGCCCCGATGTGATTCTCGCTCTCGGCGTCCGCTTCGGACTTTTCACGCTTGGCATGCACGACGCCGTCGTTCCATTGGCCGCGAAGATTATCCACGTCGAAATCGATCCCAAGGAAATCGGCCGGCTCAGGCAAGCTGCAATTCCCATCGTCGCTGATCCGCGCGAGACTCTGCGCGCTCTAAACGCGCAGGCCAAGGCCGAGCGCTGGCCCGACCGCAAGAAATGGCAGCAGACGATTCGCGACGCCAAGACCGAGCGTTGCAAGCGGATGCAGAAGGATTTGGATCGTCCCGCCCCTCCGATCCATCCGCTGCAGGCCGTCTCGGCGATCGTCGCAAACATCAAAGAGGACGCGATCATCGTCGGCGATGGCGCCGAGGCCTACCACTGGATGAACGAAGTGATTCACCAGAATCACGCGGGCAGCTACATCACCCATGGATTCCTCGGCGCGGTCGGATTCGGCCTCGGCCTTGCGCTCGGCGCCCAGGTCGCGCATCCGAAGCGGCCGGTGCTGTGCCTCGTGGGCGACGGCGCCGTCGGCTTCACGATCGCGGAATTCGATACGATGGTTCGCCACAATCTTCCCATCGTTGCGGTGGTGATGAATAACCACAGCTGGGCAGCCTCGCAGCACTTCCAGGAAATCGTTTCGGGCGCCAGCCGACTGATCGGCACGCAACTTCGCGACGCGAACTATCACGAAGTAGCGGCTGCGTTCGGATGTCACGCCCAGCGCGTAACCGAAATCAAAGACCTCGGCCCCGCAATCAAGGCTGCGTTTGCCAGCGGCAAGCCGGCGTGCGTCAATGTCTCGATCGATGTGGCGCCGATTCCGCCCGAGGTCCACATGCTCATGAAGCGGTAACCGCGCGAGGCCTCGGCGCCCGAGTTCAAAATTTCGATCGTCCGGAGAAGCGCATGCCAGGAGAAACGCGTCAGCTAGGTCGCAGCGGTCCGATCGTCTCCGCGATTGGCCTCGGCTGCATGGGCATGTCGGGAACCTACGGCGTCGCCGACGAAAAGGAGAGCATCGCCACCGTTCACGCCGCTCTCGAAGCCGGCGTCACCATGCTCGACACGGCGGACTTCTACGGCATGGGGCACAATGAGCTTCTCCTGCGGAAGGCGCTCGCCGGCCGCCCGCGCGAAAGTTATTTCCTCGCGGTCAAATTCGGCGCCATGCGCGCCCCGCAGGGCAATTTTGTCGGGATCGATACGCGCCCGGCCGCAGTCAAGAATTTCCTCGCCTACACGTTGAAGCGCCTAGGCGCCGATTACGTCGATCTCTATCAGCCGACGCGTGTCGATCCCAGGGTGCCGATCGAAGACACCATTGGCGCCGTCGCCGAAATGGTGAAGGCCGGTTACGTCCGCCACATCGGAATCTCCGAAGCGTCTTCCGCGACGATCCGCCGGGCCCACGCAGTCCATCCGATTGCGGCTTTGCAGATCGAATATGCGATCGTTTCGCGGGCCGTTGAGGCCGATATCCTTCCCACCCTTCGCGAGCTCGGCATCAGCCTCGTGGCCTATGGCGTTTTCTCGCGTGGCCTGCTCACGGGGCATGCGCCGAATCCCGAAAGCGCGGCGCGCGGAGACATTCGCGCTCACTTCCCGCGCTTTCAAGGCGAGAATCTACTCGCGAATCAAGCGCTGGTCGGCCGTTTGCGCGCCATCGCGCACCAAAAAGGGATCAGCGTCGCTCAGCTTGCCGTGGCGTGGGTTCTCTCTCGAGGGCAGGACATCATTCCGCTGGTAGGCGCTCGCCGTCGCGACCAATTGAGCGAAGCCCTGGGAGCCTTGAAGGTTTCGTTCTCGCCGGATGAACTCGCGGCAATCGAAAAAGCTGCGCCAGTTGGATCGGTCGCCGGCGATCGCTACGGTGCCGAGCAAATGGCGGCGCTCGATAGCGAGCGTGTGAATCCGAAATCCTCAACGGCGCGCAACGCCTGATGCCACGCCGCCGGTTAAGCCGCCTTTGAATATGCGCTGGCTTCGTCGAGCAGCCGCACCGCCTCCGGGCTCAGCTTCAGCGCCGTCCCGTCGACGATCTCCTTCAATTGATCGAGATTCGTGGCGCTCGCGATCGGCGCCGCCATGCCCTTGGCCACCAGCCACGCAAGCGAAACCTGCGCGGGAGTCGCGCCGATTTCGGCGGAGACCGTATCGAGGGCTTTCAGGATCCGGAATCCGCGTTCGTTCAGCATGTCCTTCACTCGATACGCCCGCGCCCGGCCCGCCAGATCCTTCTCCGAGCGATATTTGCCCGTAAGGAATCCGCTGGCCAGCGAAAAGTACGGAATTACGCCGATATTTTCGCGCTTGCACAGGTCGGCCAGCTCGCCTTCGAAATCGGCGCGATCGTACAAGTTGTACCAGGGCTGCAAGGTCTCGTATCTCGGCAGCTCTCGCGCCGCGCTCACTTTCAGTGATTCGGCAAGACGGTCCGCCTTGTAATTCGACGCGCCGATCGCCCTCACCTTGCCGGCCTTGATCAGCTCCTCGTAGGCCTCCAGCGTCTCCTCAAAGGAAGTCTCGGCGTCATCGCGGTGCGATTGGTACAAGTCGATATAATCCGTCTTCAGCCGGCCGAGCGAGCGCTCCACCTCGCGCAAAATGTAGGCTTTCGAAAGACCGCTCTCACCGGGAGCCATCTCCACGCCCACCTTCGTCGCAATCAGCACCTTGTCGCGTCCGCCCTTCTTCTGAAGCCAGTTTCCAATGATCGTCTCGGATTCGCCCCCCTTATGCCCCGGAATCCATTTCGAATACACGTCGGCCGTGTCGATCAGATTCAGCCCGGACGCCACGAAAGCATCGAGCAGCTTGAAAGAGGTCGGCTCGTCGGCCGTCCATCCGAAAACGTTCCCGCCCAGGGCCAGCGGCCCCACTTCCAAGCCCGTGTTTCCCAGTTTGCGTTTCGTCACGTCGCTTCTCCTCTTTCGCACGCTCGTCGTGCGCCGATGATCTTAGTTGAGACTCGATAGGAACCGCAACTCCGGCGGGCCCTTCGCAGGAAAATCAGTGTAACGCCGCGGCCAGCCCGGCCCGTCTATCCATATATAGAGCAGATGCGCGACAAAACGCGGCATTCGTTTGTTATGATTGGACTGTAAGCTGAGAAGTCTGCATCTAATTACTCGTAGCCAAGGGGACGGGAATCTTATGAAATCGGGCCAGAGCGCAGGTTCTTCGCAGAGCAAGAGTTTCGCCGCACGCAGCTTTGTCGTTGCGGGAGTCGCGCTGGCCGCCATGCTGCTCGCGTATGCGGGCGCGCCGATTCGGCAGGCGCAGGCCGACGCTCCCAAACCCCCGACGACCACCGAGGAAGGCGTCTACACCGACGCGCAGGCGAAGCAGGGGAAGAACGTCTACAGCCAGAATTGCGCCAGTTGCCATCTCGACGACCTCAGCGGAAGCGGTCAGGCGCTGCCCCTCGCGGGCGATTCGTTTATGCAATCGTGGGAAGGCCAGACCGTCGACGATCTTTACGAAGTGATCCACGATACGATGCCGCAGGATAAACCCGGCACCCTCACGCCGGACCAGGCGGTCCAGGTGATTTCCTATATCTTGCAGTTCAATAAGTTCCCGGCGGGCCACACGGCGCTGCCGACTGACCCGGCCGCCATGAAGACCATCGTCATCACCACAAAGAAGCCGGCTGGTGCACCGCCTGCGCAACCGCCATCGGCTACGCAGCCTCCGCCGGCATCTCAACCCCCCGCGACGCCGCCCGCGCCGCAGGGCAGCGGACACTAATTCCCGCGCAAGACGGCGCCTCGCTTTTGGAGTTCCGGGTCCCCCACCCACGGTTTGGGAGGGTGGGGCCTTTGCGTCCAATCAGCACCTTCGCCACATAAACTCTTTAGCTAGTCGAGGATTTCAAATCGGAATTCTTCAATCACGGGATTCGTCAGCACATCTTTTGCGATGCGTTCCACCTCGGTCTTCGCTTCGTCGCGCCCCATCCCGTCAAGCTCAAGTACAAAAAACTTCCCCTGCCGCACGCTCTGCACCTTCGCGTGTCCCAGAGACGAGAGCGCCCGTTGAATGGTCTGCCCCTGCGGATCGAGGACCGTCGATTTCAGCATCACCCAGACGTGTGCTTTCATTCTCTCCCCGTGCGGCGCGATTATAACAGGCCGGCCGATCTCGCCGCCGTCTGAAAATTGTCCAGCAGTTGCCGCTTGTCCGACGGCGGCAAAAACGCGGCGCTGAAACTCTGCTGCGCGAGCTGCACGAGCTGCGCGTTCGAAAGTCCAAGCGCTGCGGCCCGCGAATATTCGGTAAGCAAGTCCGTGTGGAAAATCCCCGGATCGTCGGTCGAAAGTGTCACCAGCGATCCGCGGCCGAGCAATTGCGCCAGCGGATGATCGGCAAACGAGGCGTCCGCTTTTCCCGTCTGTTTCGCCAGCGCGCCCGTAGCCACGTTGCTCGCGATGCAGTTTTCGAGCACCACGCGCCGCGTCGCCAGTGAATCCGCCAGGGCGGCATCATTCATTACCGCGATTCCATGTCCCACTCGCTCGGCGCCCAGAATCTCCACCGCGTCCCGCACCGATTCCGGCCCGCCGATTTCCCCCGCGTGGCAAACGACGTGCAGCCCGCCCTCCCGTGCCAGATCGAATGCATGCCGGAAATTTGCCGCCGGATACGCCAGCTCGTCGCCGCCCATTCCGAGGGCGACCACACCCACCCGCTCCAGCTTCGCCGCCACTCGCGCCACTTCGAGCGCGGCGTCGGGCCCGAATTGGCGAGTCGCATCGAGAATCCATGCCGTCCGCAGCCGGCTGAACACCACGCTTCCGGCTGTTTCGCGAATCGCCGCGAAATTCGCTTCCACGTTTTGCATGCGGCGAAGCATCACGCCGGCCGAAATCGTGATTTCGGCATACACCACGTTCTGCCGGCCGAGATCTTCAAGGGCGCTGCGCGTAATCAGTGCGTAGTCCTCGGGCTCGCGCAAAAACGACGTCACCCACTTGAACGTTTCGATGAAGCCCGCGAAATTCGAAAAGCGATAGCGCTCCGCCGCTTCCTCGGGCTTCACTTCCACATCATGCCGTGCGGCCAGCTCCACGGCTGTTTCCGGCCGGATCGTTCCTTCGAGATGAAGATGCAGCTCGCCCTTCGGAAGGGCGTCGACGATCGTTGCTTGCCGCGTCTTCGCTTCGGTCACAGCACGCTCAGTTCGCCGGCAACGCCGGCCGCCCCGCATTGATCCACGCCGTCATCCAATAGGAACCTACATCGGTCGAAGCATCGGAAAGCTGGCGGATCAGGACGGCCCCGGCCTGCGCGTAGAATCGATCGTAGTATTGGTCGCCGTACGCCGAAAGTCCCTCGTGCGCGCGCCGGTCGGCCAGCAGGATATTTTCGAGCCATGAATGCGCGCCCAGCGCCATCTCGAAGCCTTCATCGGTCGGGTCGCGAACGAAAGCTGCTTCGTTCGGCTTTACAAAGAAAAACAACTGGTAGCGGTCCACCAGCCCATCATCGAACCGCTCATTCACTCCCATCTGATCGGAGAGCTTGCCGTCGCTGTTCATCGTCGTGTTGAATGGATCGTGCGCCGCCGCCACGTAGTGCGCTAGCAAGGCTGCGTTCACCCGGGCTTCGCTCCAGTTGTGGTCGCGCAGTGCCTCCGTCAGTTTCTGGCTGTAGAGGCCGATTTGCCACGGAAGCAATCCGTACGAATCGATCGAGCGGCGCCCGTATTTCGCCACCGCCGCCGTGTACGACCGCGGAAGCGTGCTGAAAGGGAACTGCCCGTAGTGGTCGAGCTCGATGAAATTGTTTCGAAGGTCCGCGGCGGTTTTCGCGCCGCCTTCATCGGGGTCCGTCACGTGCTGGACGAGGTATTGGCGGTTCGCCCCAAAATATCCCAGCATTTCATCAGGCAGCGTATCGACGGCCTTGTTGGTAATCAGCCGCTCCGCATTTTCTCCCCAGCCGAAAGACGCGGGCGAAACCACCAGCAGCGCCAGAACCATCGGCGCCATTCCGGCGTAAGCCCTCCGGCGGACCCCGCGCCGCATCAGAGAGCCCCTTCCTTTGCGCCAGCCGCCTGCAGCTTGCCTGTCGCCAGTCCGCTGTGCTTCCGTCCGTAGAAGTGGTAGACCACAAGTCCGATCAACAGCCACACGAAAAACCGGAGCCAATTTTCGACCGTCAAGCTCGCCATCAGCACGAAGCAAAAAACCACCGACGCGATCGGAATCCATGGGTTCCAGGGAACCCGAAATCCGCGCGGCCGTTCCGGCTGCCGCTTCCGCAAAATCAGCACCGCGATCGACACCAGAATAAACGCGAAAAGCGTCCCGATATTCGAGAGGTCCGCCAGCGTGCCAATATCGAATATCCCGGCCGGAATCGCGACCACCACGCCTGCCACCCACGTGGCCACATCCGGCGTGCGGAATCGCTTGTGGACGCGGGAAAACGCTCCCGGCAGCAGCCCGTCTCGCGACATCGCGAACCACACGCGCGCTTGTCCCAGCTGAAAAACAAGAATCGACGAGATCATCCCCATCAGCGCGCCGGCCGTCACCCACCGGTTCACGCCATTGAGTCCGATCGCCTCGAGCGCGTGCGCCACGGGCGCGGCGTTGTCGAGCGTGCTCCAGTGCTGGATGCCCGTCAGCACCAGCGCCACCGCAATGTAGAAAAAAGAGCAGACGAAAAGCGATACCAATATCCCAATCGGCAGATCGCGCTTCGGGTCCTTGCACTCTTCCGCTGCCGTCGATACGGAATCGAACCCGATATACGTGAAGAACACGATCGCGCCGCCCGTCAGCACTCCCTGAAATCCGTTCGGCGCGAAGGGCTTCCAATTCGAAGGATGAATGTACTTGCTCGCGGCGATGCAAAACACCACGATCGCCAGCAGCTTGATTCCGACCATCAGATTGTTCGCGCCCGCCGACTCGCGAATGCCCACCACCAGCAGCACGGTGAGGAACATGACGATCACGAAGCCCATGATATTGAAATGGGCCGCCCAGCCCGTTTCGGGTGAATAGGCGGGCGTGCTCAGCCAGTCCGGAATGTGCAGGCCGAAGGAATCGAGCAGACTATTGATGTAGGCGGAAAATCCCACGGCCACGGCCATGTTCGAGACGGCGTATTCCAGAATCAGGTCCCAGCCGATGATCCACGCGACCAGCTCGCCCATCGTCGCGTATGTGTAGGTGTAGGCGCTTCCCGCGATCGGGATCATCGACGCGAGCTCTGCGTAGCAAAGTCCCGCCAGTCCGCAGACCACGGCCACCACGAAGAACGAGATCGCGATGGCGGGTCCCGCGCCCGGCCGGCCGCTGACGCCGAGAGCGTGCCTCCCGTGCATCAATACCTCTAGCAACGGCGCCTTCAAGATGGACGGAAATTCGACGGATTCGCCCGCGGCCGCGGTTCCCGTCAGGATAAAAATGCCGCTGCCGATGATCGCGCCGATGCCGAGCGCCGTCAGGCTTAGCCAGCCGAGTGATTTCTTGAGCCGCTTTTCCGGCCTGTCGGCGTCTGAGATGAGCTGGTCGATGCTCTTGGTGCGGAAAAGCTGCGGATCCAATCGTCACCTTCCGTGCGACCGGAAAAACTCTACCCTGCGCCGTCTCCCCGCGCAACCTGTCCTTCGGGCCAAGGTCGCCAAAAACGTCACGCGATCTGCAGATTCGCGTACCGCTCCACCAATTTCTTCGGGCCGTAATCCTGGAAACTCACCGTCAACTTCCTCTCCTCGCCTTCACCCTCGACCTCGATGATCGTCCCGATGCCGTATTTCGAATGCCGCACGCGCATGCCGATCAAGGGATCCATCGACGACCGAGCCGGGCTCGATGCCGATGCGGTGCGGCCCGCGGAAGGTCGGCCGTAGGACGAGCGGCCATAGTTCCCCCGCCCGTAGTTCGACGGCGGATACGCCGGGCGCCTCTTCCCATACGAATAGCCCTCCGAGAATTCCGGATCGGGCTCGTAGCGCCGCGTTTCGCCGGGCTCGGATTGCGATCCTTCCGCCGCTTCGATCAGATCGCCCGGCACTTCCGCCAGGAACCGCGAGGGCAGGGAAGCGCGCAGCCGGTCCTCCCCGTAGCTGCGCCGGTAGACGGCCCGCGAAAGCACCAGGGATTTTTTCGCGCGCGTCATGCCGACGTAGAAAAGCCTCCGCTCTTCCTCGACCTCCGCATTCGTATCGATCGACCGGCCGTGCGGCAAAATCCCTTCTTCGAGCCCGGCCAAAAACACGGCGTCGAATTCGAGCCCCTTGGCGCTGTGCAGCGTCATCAGCGAAACGGGAAGCGACTCGTCGTATTCATCCGAGTCCGCCACAAGAGCGGCCCGGTCGAGCACATCTTCCAGCGTCTGCCCCTGCTCGGTGGCCTCGGCCATCGCGTTCGAAAGTTCCCGAAGGTTCTCGGCTCGCGTCGTGTGCTCGAGATTGTCTTCCTGCTCCACCCAGCCGAGGTATCCGCTCTTGTCGAGGACGCGTTCGATCAATTGCGCCGGCGCGAGTTCGCGGCACTCCTCCCGCAAATCTTCGATCATGCCGCGAAAATAACGCAACGCTCCCGCCGCCCTTTTCCCTTCTAGAAACGCTTCATCGCCGATCGTTTCCCACAGCGATTTCCCGGTTTCTTTCGCGCGCGCCTCGATCGCCGCCACAGTCGTGGCGCCGATTCCACGCGGCGGCACGTTCAGCACGCGCAGCAGCGATACATCGTCTTCGGGATGAAACAGCAGCCGGACGTACGCCAGCGCGTTGCGCACCTCGGCGCGCTCGTAAAAGCTGAATCCGCCCACCACGCGGTGCCGCACCGCGAGCCTCCGCAGCACTTCCTCGAACGATCGCGATTGCGCTCCGGTGCGATATAGCACGGCCACGTGCGCGTCGGGATCGCTGCGGATCAGCCTCGAAATCTCGCCGCAGATGAACTCCGCCTCTGCCGTTGAATCGGGCGCCTCGAAAAATTGCAGCTTCTCGCCCGTTCCAAGCGTCGCCTGCAGATTCTTGCCCAGCCGGTCGCTGTTATTTTTCACCACCGCCGCGGCCGCATCGAGAATCGTCTGCGTCGAGCGGTAGTTCTCTTCCAGGCGAATGATCTTCGCGTCCGGGAAATCCTCGGTGAAGCGCTTCAGATTCCCCGCGCGCGCCCCGCGCCATCCATAAATCGACTGGTCCTCGTCGCCCACCACGCACACGTTTTTCCGCGTCCCCGCGAGCAGCCGCACCAGCTCTTCCTGCGCCGCGTTCGTGTCCTGAAATTCGTCGACCATCACGTATTCGAATCGCCCGCTCCACGCCGCGCGCGCTTCCGGATGCTCGCGCAGGATCTCGACGGCCTTCAGCAGCAGGTCGTCGAAATCTACCGCTGCGGCCTTGCGCAAAATCTCGTTGTACGCGCGGAAAATGTTCGCCGCGTCTTTGCGCTCGCGGTCCTGCATTTGCGCCGCTTGCGATTCCATCTCATCCGGCGTGATCCCGTGATTTTTCGCGTGGCTGATCTGCGCGCGCACGCTGCGCGGCGGATAATCCTCCGTGGAAAGATCGAGTTGGACGAGCGCGCGCTTCACCGCCGCCACCTGGTCGTCGTCGTCGTAGATCGCGAAATCGCGGGGCAGCCCCGCGTGCCTCGCTTCGCGTCGCAGCAGCCGCGCGCAGAAAGAATGAAACGTCGAGACCCACACGTCGGAGCCGTCGCGCCCGCTCGAGCGTAGAAGATCGCTGATGCGATCCTTCATCACGCCGGCGGCCTTGTTCGTGAAGGTCACCGCGAGGATCGCGCCCGGCGGCACGCCCTGCTCGATCAGTTGCGCCACGCGATATGTAATCACCCGCGTCTTGCCCGTCCCGGCGCCCGCGAGAACGAGCACCGGTCCTTCGGTTGCAAGCACGGCTTCGCGTTGCTGCGGGTTGAGTCCGTCGAGGAGTGTCATTGCGTGCGGGGAATTGCTCAAGCACGAATTGTATCCGACCGACACCGATTCGGCAATTTGCCTTCCGCGCCGTCTTCTTGCGCTTTCGCCTTCGCGGGGCGCTTCCGCAAACTCTGCTACAATCACACGCCTTCATTTGGCACCATTCGAGAATGAATCAACTGAAGCTGCCGCGCTGGCTGGCCAAAATCGTAGCGGTGATGGGCGGTGGAGGACTCTTTCTCGTCGCTTTCTTCGATTCCTCGGTGCTCAGTTTTCCTTTTATTCCCGACGCGCTGGTGATCAGCCTTTCGGCGCAGAGGCCGGCGCGAATGCCGTACTACGTGGTGATGGCGGCGGCAGGCTCGCTGGCCGGCTGCATCTGGCTCTACCTGCTCGCGAAAAAAGGTGGCGAGGCGTATTTCCATCGCCACGGAGGGAAAGCAGCTCTCAAGGCGAAGCAGTGGGTGGATAGCAACGCCTTCCTCAGCGTCTTCGTTCCGGGAATTCTGCCGCCGCCGTTTCCGTTCAAGGTGTTCGTCCTCGCCGCCGGCGTGTTTCAGGTTCCGCTCAGGACATTCATTCTGGCGCTGCTTCTCGCACGCGGCCTGCACTACACAGTCGAGGGAATTCTGGCGGTTCGCTACGGCAACGCCGTCCTCTTCTTCCTCACCGCCCATAAAATAGCATTCATCCTCGGCGTCTTCGGCGTCCTCGGCGTTCTCTACGGCCTCACGCGCTGGCTCTTCCGCGATTCTCCGCGTCCATCGTAGATCGCAAAAGTTCGCCGCCGCTCCAATTGCGTTGCCTTTCGGCATCGCGTATCATGCGCGTCATCCGGAACGGTCCCGATCGTGCCGCGTCTTCCAGCCGCACCGGGCAAGGAAGCGAAAAATTCATTTTCCTTTCTATCTGCGCTTCGGTCCGTTCGCGCTCCATCCCCATTTGCCGCTCGAGCTTCTCGCGTATATTGCCGGCTTCCTCGCTTACCTCCGCCTGCGCCGCAGGTATGGCGATTCCGTTTCGGACGCCTCGCGCTGGACCGTGATCACCGCGGCGGTGGCCGGCGCCGCCATCGGCAGCCGCGTCCTCTACTGGTTCGAAGATCCCGCGCTCACCGCCTCGCACTGGCACGATCCGGTCTACCTCCTCGGCGGCAAAACCATCGTTGGCGCGCTGATCGGCGGCCTCTTTGCCGTCGAATGGGCCAAGCGTCGCACTGGCGAGACGCGCTCGACGGGCGACCTCTTCGCCGCCCCGCTCGCGCTCGGCATCGCCATTGGACGCATCGGCTGCTTCCTCACCGGCCTCTCGGACCACACCTACGGGACCGCCACATCGCTCCCATGGGGCATCGATTTCGGCGATGGCATCCGCCGTCATCCCACGCAGCTCTACGAATCGCTCTTCGCGTTGGCGCTTTTCTTCTTCCTCATGCGCATGCTCAGGCGACCGCGCCAGGAAGGGGACGTTTTCAAGGCTTTCATGGTCGCCTATCTCGGCTGGCGGCTCGCCATCGACTTCCTGAAGCCGGAGGTGCATATCGCCGGCCTCGGCGGCATTCAGTGGGCCTGCATTGCGATGCTCGTGTACTACGCTCGCGACATTCGGCGCTGGCTGGCAATTCGAAAGCCGCGCGAAACCGAGCCGGCCCTCGATTCGCTTTCGGACTCTGCCCCGCGCGGGGTGAGGCAAACTTGATGGCTCCCGCAAAACAGCGATTCCCGAAATGGTGGCAGGCGCTCATCATCATTGCGAGCGGCATCCTGCTCGGCTTGTCCTCCTGCATCGGTTTCCTGGGTTCTATCGGCGGCTCGGGCGGCGGACAGGTCATGCAGCAGGTGCTGGCTATCGGTTTCTTCGGCGGCATCCTCGTCGCTTTCATCGGTTGCGTCTTGCTTCTGATCGCCGTGGCTCGCGCTGTCGTCGACGCGTCCAGAGGGCCGGCGCTCCAGCCGCCGCCCTCAGCCGTGGCCGGGACGCCCCTTGTCGCTGCGTCGGTTGAGCCGTCTCCCGGGCTCTTCGGCATCACCGCGTCGCCCGACCAGCCGGCCCTGCGTGCGCTCCAGATCGTTCTGGTCGTTCTAATGCTCCTTCCGCTCGCGAGCGTGGCCACCTCCGTCCTCATCGTCCTCCATCGCTTCCGCGCGTACCCGAGCATCTTTTTGCTTCTCAGCGGCTATGTCCTCTCTCAGGTGCCGTACGCCTTTGCGCTTGCGCGGACGCGCCGCGGCCTCGACCGCCTCGGCATCGCCATCGCTTTCGCCGCCAGCTGCTGTTTTTTCGTGGAAGGCCTCCTGCCGCTTTTTCGGCCCAACGGCATGTTTTACCTGGAACGCGGCGCGCTGCTGTTCTTCTGGCCCGCTCTCTTCCTCATCGGGCACGGGGTGGCCGCCGTCTTTGCGTTCCGCGCCGGGCGGCTGGCTCCGGCCCAGGGGGACGACCTCGCGCTGGTCGCGGCAGTCTTCGTCGCCGTGATTCTCTACCTCGTATTCATTCGGTTCTTGGAAGTGCACTTCTTGCCGTTTCTGCTTCGCTGAGGATTTGTTCTGGGAGAGAGGTAAAATGACGGCTCGCGTCCGGCCCTATCTCTTCTACGATGTCGCCGTTTCCATTTGCTCCACGTGCTATCGCAAGGTCGAGGGCAAAATCGTCTTCGAAGACGGCCGGGTTCTGCTGCTCAAGCGCTGCCCCGAGCATGGCAACGAACGCATCCTGATCGCCGACGATATCGACTACTACCGCCGCTGCCGCGAAGTCTTCATCAAGCCGCCCGAAATGCCGCGCGCCTTCAACACGCCCGTGCGGTGGGGCTGCCCGTACGATTGCGGCCTTTGCGCCGACCATCAGCAGCACTCGTGCCTGTCGCTCGTCGAGATTTGCGACTACTGCAACCTCCAGTGCCCGGTCTGCTACGCCGATAGCGGCCCCGCCCGCCAGGAATTCCGCTCGCTCGAAGAGATTGAGCGCATGCTCGACGCCGTCGTCCGCAATGAAGGCGAGCCCGACGTGGTCCAAATTTCCGGCGGGGAGCCTACGCTGCATCCCGATTTCTTTCGCGTGCTCGACATGGCCAAGGCGCGGCCGATTCGCCACCTGATGGTCAATACCAACGGCGTGCGCATCGCGCGCGATCCCGAGTTCGTCGACCGCCTCGCCGCCTACATGCCGGATTTCGAGGTGTATCTCCAGTTCGATTCCTTCGAGCGCGACGCGCTGGTCGCTCTGCGCGGCGCCGATCTCCGATCGGTCCGCGAGCGCGCCCTCGAACATCTCAACCAGCGCGACATTTCCACCACGCTCGTCGTCACGCTGAAAAAGGGGCTCAACGACCGCGAGCTTGGCCGCATCATCGACTTCGCACTCACCCAAAAATGCGTGCGCGGCGTCACGTTTCAGCCGGTGCAAGTTGCCGGAAGGCTCGAGAATTTCGATCCCGCCACAGACAGGCTCACGCTTACCGAAGTTCGCCGCCGCATTCTCGATCAGACTTCCGTCTTCCGCCCGGAAGATCTCATCCCGGTTCCGTGCCATCCGGATAGTCTCGCGATGGCCTACGCGCTGAAGCTCGAGGGGCGCGTGGTGCCTCTAACCGGAATGATCGATCCGCAGGTGCTCATCAACGGCGGCCGCAACACGATCCTCTACGAGCAGGACGAGGCCGTGCGCGATGGCGTCTTCAAGCTTTTCGCCACGAATCATTCGCCCGAGTCCGGCGCCCGCACGCTGCGCGACCTGCTCTGCTGTCTCCCGCGCGTCTCGGTTCCCGATGATCTCGGCTACGCGAATATCTTTCGCGTCCTCATCGTCCAGTTCATCGACGCCTATTCGTTCGACGTCCGCTCGGTGAAGAAAACCTGCATCCACATCGTCCATCCCGATGGCCGCCTGATTCCCTTCGACACCTACAATTTGTTTTATCGCGATTCCCTCGAGCAAACCCGCCTCGCCCCGCTCCGCCATCGGGCAACCCAGATGGACGGCGCGATCGCCTCCGAGCGCCGAGGGTGAGGCCCCGATAGCGCGATCAGGGATATGGCGACGAGGCGAAACGGAAGCCCTGGCGGCGGATTTGCATTTCGCCGCTCACGTCGACGCGCACGAAAATATTCGCGGGCTGCTTGTCGTCGGGCGGGAAGCGCAGGTCGTGAATTTCGACGCGATAGTCGCCTTCGAGCGGCCGGACGATCGCGAAAGGGAAGCGGGCGTAGGCGAGAAATCGCGCCGCTGCGTCCGTCTTTTCCGCCGCGGCGAGTTCCGGAGACTCTCCTGGCTTGAAATGAGTTTCGCTCATGTGCGGATCGAATTCCCGCCCGGGGCCGAGCGGCACTTCCACTTCCTCCATCGTGTCGTCTGTTACGACTACTCCGTACCAATCGAATGGCGCGGACGATTCGGGAAACGCTCCGGCGGAAAGCGCCACGCGCCCGTGGTATTCGCTCCCCAGCAGCAAATCGATTGCCCGCGCATGCTGATTTGCCAGCCAGCCGAGATATCCCGCGACGAGAACGAGCGTGACGATTCCTGCGGCGCTGCTGCCTCGCCCTCGTTTGCGAGCGCCGACCTCTTCGTTGACCATGCGCAGCAGCAGCGGCAAAAGAAGTCCCAGCGCCAGCAGGACCAGAATCCACAGATCGAAATTCGTGACGAGGTCCCATGCCGACCAGTGACCCCAAAACGGCCACAGCAGTTGCACGCCAATGCCGCTCGCGAGATCGAGCAGAATGTGGCCCGCGACGCCGACCGCGCAGATGGCGAGCGCGGCGAGGAACGTGAGCGGGCGCGGGGCTTTCACCTGGATATTTTTCTTTGGCGGCACGCGGCGATCGGCGATGCAGAACGCAGCAGCGACAGCGCCCGCCGTCACTGCGCCTCCGGCCAGCGAATGCAGCGCGGTGCGATGAAATCGCAGGAATGCTTCGGGGCCGAAGATGTAGCTCGCGTAATCGAGATCGGGGGCGACGCCGGAAACGATCAGCATCGCTGTGCCGAAGCGCGGCAGACGATCTTTTCCCGCCTGCGCGATGGCCAGGGATGTGAAAGCGTGTGTGAACGGTTCCACGGCTGCGCGATCTTACAGGAATTTCGGGCTCAGCGTGAGGCTGGTTCGACGATGGAGAGCGCGTCGGGCACGATTTTGAATTCGATGGGCAGTTTTCCCACCGGCTCGCCGTCCACCTGCGCGTAAACCGGGTCGTTGCCAGCGGGCTCCATGATTGTTTCCGCCGATTTCCATGTCTCGATGCCGTCCATTTGGCGCAGCGTGCCCATCCAGATGGCGGGCAGGCAGGCGAGATAGCCTAGGCGGCTTTTGCGCGAATTGGTGAGGAACTCGAACGAATTTTCGTAGAGGTTCGCGCCCGTAGTGATTTTGAACGGGCCGCCGTAATTCACGGTGCGCCCCGCGATCAGAATAGTCGCTTTGCGCTCCTGCCCGCCGGATCGAACGCGCATTTCGGGAAAACTGTAGCCGAAAAGCTGGCGCATGCCCTCGATCCAATACGCGACGACGCCTGTGCTGTCCTTCAATCCCTTGTGCACGCCGTTGACGATCGCGCCATCCGGACCCGCGCCGCCAACCGAAAGAAAATATCGGCCTTCGCGCGGCATGGCCTCCGACGCGTTGCCGTTGAGCGGGAAGGCGATGCCGAGCGCGATGCGCCGGATCGTGCCGCCGGGAATCAGCCGCGCGGCGTGCGGAATATCCCACGGGATGCGCAGCTCTTTCGCGAGAATATTTGCCGTGCCTGCGGGCAGCAACGCCATCGGCACCTGGCTGCCGGCGAGACCGTTGATGATTTCGTTGATCGTGCCGTCGCCGCCGCAGGCGATCACCATGCCGCGCCGCTGCTCGACGGCCTGGCGCGCGATTTCGGTGGCGCTGTTCGGGCCAGTGGTCGGAGCGATCTCCACGGTGATGCCTTCGTCCTTGAGGAGGCGCGCGGCCTGCTCGATTTCCACGAAGCGGCGATGGCGCCTGCGTCCGCTCGTCGGGTTGTAGATCAGAACCGCGTCTTTGATTCCATCGGGCATTCGTTCGTCCTAAAAAGCGACAGCCAATCGCACATTGTATAATACCGGCGAGCTTTGACCGACTCTCTACCGCTGAGGTTTCCATGCCCAAGGCCGGAACCGCAAAGGCCCGCGACGCTGCCAAAGAGGTCGAACGTCTCCGCGAGGACATTCGCCGGAATGAGTATCTCTATTACGTGGCGGATGATCCGAAAATCTCGGACGCTGAATTCGACCGCCTCATGGAGCGGCTCAAGAAACTCGAGGCGGAAAATCCGAAATTGCGCACTCCCGATTCTCCCACGCAGCGGGTGGGCGGCGCGCCGCGCGAGGGATTCCAGCAAGTGCGCCACTCGGTGCCGATGGTCAGCCTCGACAACGCATTTTCGTTCGATTCTCTCGGCGAATTCGACCGCCGCGTGCGCGAGCTCACCGGCCGCGAGAAAGTGGATTACATCGCCGAGCACAAGTTCGACGGTCTCAGCCTCTCGCTGCTGTATGAAAAAGGTGCGCTGGTGCGCGGAGTCACGCGCGGCGACGGCACCACCGGCGAAGACGTGACGCCCAACGTGAAAACGATTCGCTCGATTCCGCTGACCATCGATCCCGCGCTGCTGAAAAAGGCCGGGGTGCCCGGCACATTCGAGGTGCGCGGCGAAGTGATCATGACGCGCAAGGCGTTTGAGGCGCTGAACGAGCAGCAGGCCGAGCAGGGAGGCAAGATTTTTGCGAATCCGCGGAACGCCGCTGCGGGCGCCGTCCGCATGCTCGATCCGAAAATCACGGAGACGCGCAAGCTCGATTTTTTCGCGTACTACGTGCTGGTGGATGGCCGCGCGGCGAAGAAGCGGCTTTCGGAAGTGCTTGCGACGCTCTCGATGCTGCATTTCAAGGCCAGCGACGATTGGAAATTGTGCCACTCGCTCGAGGAAGTCGAGCGCTACATCAGCAGCTGGGAATCGAAGCGCGAAAAGCTCGCGTACGAGATCGATGGAATCGTGGTGAAGGTCGATGAAGTTTCGCTGCAGAATGAGCTTGGATTCACATCGAAGGCGCCGCGCTGGGCCATCGCCTATAAATATCCCGCGCATCAGGAGACCACGCTGCTCAAGTCGATCGAGGTGAGCGTGGGCCGCACGGGCGTGCTGACGCCATTTGCGGTGTTCGAGCCGGTGCAGATTGGCGGCGTCACCGTGACGAAATCGACCCTGCACAATCTGGATGAGGTGCGGCGGCTCAACGTGCACGCGGGCGACACGGTGCTTGTCGAGCGCGCGGGCGAGGTGATCCCCCACGTCCTCAAAGTGGTGAAGCACGGCGAGGAAGAAAAAGAATTCGAGATGCCCAAGAAGTGCCCGGTGTGCGGCATGCGCGTGTATCACACCGAAGGCGAAGTGGCGTACCGCTGCGTGAATGCATCCTGCCCGGCGCGGCGCCGCGAAATGATTCTCCATTTTGCGGGCCGCCACGCGATGAATATCGACGGCCTGGGCGACAAAATCGTCGAGCAGCTTCTGCAGCGCGATCTCGTGAAGGATTTCGCCGACCTCTATAAGCTCGATCTCGAAACGCTTTCGGGCCTCGAGCGGATGGCCGAGAAATCAGCCAGCAATTTATTGGATGAAATCGCTGCCAGCAAGAAAGCGAGCCTCGCGCGGCTGATCTATGCGATCGGGATTCCGTTCGTCGGAGAGCGCACCGCACAGCTATTGGCGGCGCATTTCGGCTCGATGGAGAAGCTGCGCGACGCGACCGCCGAGGAATTGCTCGAGGTGCAGGAAGTCGGCCCGAAGATCGCGGAGGGCGTGCGCGAATTTTTCGCCGAGTCCGCGAACCGCAAGCTGATCGATCATTTGCGCGCGGTTGGCGTGAACATGAAAGAGGAACGCGCCGCGCCGAAGAGCGCGAAGCTCGCGGGGATGACGTTCGTCTTCACAGGCACGCTCGCGAAGCGCTCGCGCGAGGAAGCCGAAGCGCTCGTCGCCGCGCACGGCGGAAAGGCCGGTTCATCCGTGAGCAAAAAGACGAGCTACGTGGTGGTCGGCGCCGATCCCGGATCGAAATTCGAGAAAGCGAAGACGCTGAAAGTCCCGATTCTCGATGAAGCGCAATTCGAAAAACTTCTCTCCGCCTGAAAATTCACGGCTCGCGCGCAGAAGGATTCGCAACCGCGCGATTGCGACTTCGCCACGTTTTCGCCATGCAAAAACCGCAGCAAAGAGAGCAAGCACTTTACTCCCGATAGCGCCCTAAACGGGCTTAAATGGACGATTTTGGCGGGATTTGGCATCTCGACCGAGACCTGGGGCTATATCCGCGTACGACGGGTGTAGTCGCAACACGGGATGTTGAGGGCGAGTCAGTCGGGTATAATGGTTGCGGCGGATGAGCTGGGCGATCGCCGGTCGCTCGCGCAAGCGGGTGGCGGGAGGAAAGTCCGGACTCCGGCTGTGGCGAGTTCGCGAGAACCGGCCACGGCAGGGCGACGCGCCTGGTAACGCCAGGGGGCTGGGTTGCGAGTTCACGCTCGCGGCCGAGCTACGGAAAGTGCCACAGAAAATTAAACCGCCGGTGAGTTCGCACCTCGGCGGCCGGCCTTCGGCAAAACCGGAGGCAGGCCTCTTTCGGTCGAGCGCATTTGGCAAGGGTGAAAAGGTGGGGTAAGAGCCCACCGCCCCGGCAGCAATGACGGGGGCACGGAAAACCCCGCGTGGAGCAAGGCCAAATAGGAGGGGAGGGCTGGCCCAGCCCGCATGTGCGTTGTTCGAAAGAATGGCGCGCTCTGACCCTCGGGTAGGCTGCTTGAGTCCCGGAGCGATCCGGGACCTAGAGGAATGATCGCCGCGTAGCGCGGGTTGGCGGCTGACGCAAGTCAGCGCGCGATTCGCGCGGCGGACAGAATCCGGCTTACAGGCTCATCCGCCAAAGACGTTTTGTCGACCCCCCGGCTCCAGCGTTTGTGGAAAATTCCTGCGGTCGGTTTGGTCCAGGTCTTTGCATGAACCGCCCCGCGCTGAACGTGAGATAATTCCCGCTGTAGATTCGCATCCTAACGAGTGTGGCGGATGAATTCTGCGGCGCAGTATTGGGTGCCGGCGCTCATCGCGGCGGTCGTGAGCATCTCCGTTGTCTTTCTCACAAGGCGGTCGGAGACGCGAAGGCACCTTGAGTCGCTGCGGACTGCCGCATACGTGGACTTCATTCGAGCAGTGGCGGGGCTAGCAGTCCTCCAAAGGCACCCGGTCACCGAGGAAGCGGAATTCCTTCGGGGAAATGAGCTGACAGCGCTCGTCGCAGACTCAAAGGCGCGCATTGCCCTTTACGGAAGCGATTCGGTGGTGTCATCACTCGCAGAGTTCTTAAGAGCCGGCGTTGTTCTCGATACGCCGGCGAGGGCTAGGCAGTTCACATCGGTATGCCAGCGAATGAGGAACGACACCAAGCCCCGACCCGGAGAAATAACGGAACACGACGCCCATTTCCTGCTTTTCGGCTTCGATATTGGTGACTACCTTCCTGACACAGCCGCCGCGCTGACCAGGACCGCTAAAGGAGACCCGAAGTGAGCACTGCGACGAATACGCACAGCATTAATCCGGGCGACTTCAGGACCTTCAAGAGAGGGGCGGGAAACGCGATAGTGGTGGCCGTGGGCGTGTGGGCCGAGCGGCCGAGATTGGGCGATCCGATTCACATCCACCTGACCGGGATCGGCGGAAAGCATACGACAGTCACAAACAGCGTCGACTCGAAATTGAGATACCACAAAACTCTATTCCGTGATCTTCGCCAGCTGCTGATTTCGCAAAACTGCTGGCCCTACGGTGCCGAGGGAGCTGAAACCGAAGGTGATGGTTAGCGGCGCTCTTGCAGCGAGGGCCTAGTTCTCGCTCATCCAGCTTGGGAAAGGCCACGGGGCGAGGCGCATCATGTGCAAGACGAAGTCCTTGGCTGTTGGTACTGGTATGCCAAGTGGAAGAAAAGCGTTTACTCCGTACTTCCGGGTATTCGCCGCCTCAGCGACCAATTGCTGAATGCACTCGGAGCGAGTCTTTGAGTAGACATATCGTTCGCACAGCTCGATGATCGTTCGATTTAGTTCGTTTAGCAGTTGAGGTGTGATTGTTGTTGACTCTGGTCCGCTTGCTCCCATGGCAAGACAGACGTGCGGCCCGATGGGAAATGCTCCGATTGTCTCTGGTTTGCGAAATCCGTGCCCTGAGTTCAAGCGGCCGTTACCCAGCGGTATGAATGAAATTAGGGGATTGTCGGACGTTACGAACTCCGTTCCATCTGGGGCGTGCCAAAGCTGCCAGGGCTTCTTGAGAAGAACGCCTTTCAGTATCTCCGCGGCGCTGATTAAATCTTCGACAAAGTTGTTCCGCAACGCCGTCGTGCCATCCATCAATTTCGCCAATTGGAGAAGTCTTTCCTTAACCATTTGTGGGGTGATGGGTTCACCATGACGTTCAATGTACCGTTTAGTTGTTTCCGCGATCCATTCATCCTCGCCAGAAAGCTCGACGAACTGAGTGTGCAATTTGGCGTATGTGTCCTGGCTCCGATTCCGACGTTGCTTGGCCCGGCAGAACAACATTGAGGCATAAAAAGCCAGCGCGTTGCGTCGCGATGCTGACTGGATGTCGAAAAACTGAGACGCAGTCACTTCCAGAGTATCGAGGCACGCCGCTTCCAATTCCGCTAGCCTTTCCTCGAGCGATTCGTCCAGGCACCCATCGGGTTTCACGAAAGCGAAATAGCCATTTTCATATCCCTGCACAGACGTGGCCCTGTAGTGTGGCTCTTCTCCCTTCTCATAGACCCAAATGTGCGGTTGCCCATTCTTTCGGTCTGGCGGATTGGCAAAGCGTTCCAGATAGAATTTAGGAATAATGTGTGAACCAATCGGCATGTACGATTCTACCGTGAAAGTCTAGTTAAACAACGAGAGGAAAAGCGAAGATGCCGGGCTCGAAGGTACGCTTACATCTGAAGGGCTAAAAGCAGATCCCTCGTCGGCCGGAAAACGGCTTCTGTCGGGATGACAATTCGGGGCCCATTGCGCGGCAGTGCAGAAACCCGGGGCGCAGAGCGGAAAGCCTCGCCGCAGAGTCGGCGGCGAGCTACATAACGAAGCCGAACAGCGAGCGAAGGAGCACAGGCAGGATTGCCTGTGCCACTGGGTGGGACACGGCTGACCGCCGCTGTGTTGACATTGTGTATACACGCGGGTACGCTCGTTGTGGAGCGGGGGGATTGCGATGCACAGCACCGACAAACGGGCGCGCGGCCGGCGCGGCGTTACGATCAACCTGCGCGCCGATCATGCCAAGCGCGCGCTGATCGATCGCGCGGCGGAAAAGGTGGGGAAGAACCGCTCGGAATTCATGCTCGAGGCGGCGTGCCGGCAGGCGACCGAGGTGTTGCTGGACCAGCGGCTGTTCGTCCTCGATGAGAAAGCGTACAAGCGTTTCGCAAAGGCTCTCGATGCGCCGCCCGCGGAGAACAAGCGGCTGAGGCGGCTGCTCGCGTCGAAAGCGCCCTGGGATTGACGAGCCGCGCCGTGCCAGAGATCGGCGCGCCCGAACATGTAACATCCTCGCACGATCTATCCTCCTTCGACTGCGGTGTGCCTGCGCTCGACGATTGGCTCCGAAAAAGAGCGTTGGCGAACGAGGCATCGGGCGCATCGCGGACGTATGTGGTGTGCGACGCGGGGAAGGTGGCGGGCTACTACGCGCTGGCCAGCGGAGGCGTGACGCTCGGCGCGGCGCCGGGACGAGTTCGCCGCAACATGCCCGACCCGCTGCCGGTGATGATCCTGGCGCGCCTGGCGGTGGACCGCAGCCGGCAGGGCCGCAGTCTCGGGCGGAGCCTCCTGCGCGATGCGGTCTTGCGTACGCTGCAGGCCGCGGAAATCGCCGGCATCCGGGCGATCCTCGTGCACGCAATCTCGGAAGAGGCCAAGCGGTTCTACGAGCGGTGCGGCTTCGTTGCCTCGCCGGTCGATCCGATGACGCTGATGGTCACGATCGCCGATGCGCGAAAGGCGCTGCCCGCGAAGTGAATGGCGTTGACGGCCCCGCAGATAAAAACCTCGCCCGCCTGAAAGCGAGGCGGCCGTTACAACGGCCACGACGGACGACACACAGGAACAAGGCTCACCCTCAAAAATCGAAAATGAGGCACCCGGCAGTGCAAGCCTCAGGTCCGCTTTCAGGAGCCGAGGATTGGGACACCGGGGCAAAGCACAGGCAGGATTGTCTGTGCCACTACAAAGAGCAGGCGTGGCGCTCGATTTCGGCGGGTTCGGCGGCGAGGGCGGAAGGAAGAATTGGTTCGAAGCGAGGGGCGGTGACGCCCAGGACCGAGAAAGCCTGGTTCAAATTGCGGACGACGTGAAGATTGGGGCGCGTGGCTCTTCCCAGCAGCTGGAACAGGCGCGCCAGGGCAAGCATCGCAGAGTTCGGGGCGACGACGACGCGCGGGCGCGAAACGACGGGATCGGCGGGCGGCAACGCCGCGATTTCACGGATCGTATTGGGCGTGGCGTGCACGCGAGTGACGCCAGAGAAATCGGCGATGCTGCCGCGGAATTCACCGGCCAGCAGGGCGGCCGCAGACGAGGCGCGGTAGAAGTCCTTGATCGATTCGGAGGTGACCGGCCCGTGGAATTTTGCCTGAAAGATGCTGTTTTCGGGGTCGAACTCGAAGCGAAAATGCGCGTGACTATTGACTTCGGTGCGGACGCGATCGGCCAAGTCGATGCTGCAGAATCTTTCTCCGCGGAAGACGGCTTCGACGGAAGGCAGGAGTTCCCGGGCGGCGCTCGTCTTCACGATGTAGCCGGAGATTCCCAGGCTGAGAGTCTCTTGAACGAGACCGGAATCGGATTCGTAGTTCATCAAGAGAATTTTGGATTCGGGCGCGAGCCGGCGAATCTGCCGGGCCGCGTCGATGCCATTCATTTTCGGGAGGCCGGCGTCGAGCAGAATCAGGTGCGGTTTCAGTTCGACGGCTTTGCGCACCGCTTCCAGGCCGTCCGAGGCCTCGCCGATCACCTGAAACTCGGGCCTTTGCCCGAGAATGAAACGGATCGAGCGGCGGAACAGCTCGAAATCATCGACCACAAGTATCGTGAATGGCTGCATTTTTCTCTCAGGGGAAAACGTGCTCGCTATCTCGCGAGGAATAGCCGCTTCAAACCTGCCGCACATCGGCCGCGGCAGGGCCCATCACCCCTCCAAATTGAATGACATGGCAGGCACCGAGCGCAAGCCGATAATCGGCCGGGGAAGCGGAATTGTTAACGCTCGGGGTGACGGACGCGCGACCGGCCGAATTATCTTGGCGCGGGTGCCAGGCGCGGAGGCAGGGCGCCGCCTTCGGCGAGGATCTTCATGTTGCTGAGGGCGTTCATGAACCGCGCTCTTCGCGCGGCGATGTCGGCATCGCGCGCCGCATCATCGGCGAGCATCGAATTGTCGAAGACCAGCGTGTAGACGAGCTTGGAAGTGGAGGCGGTGACTGGGCGGGCTTCGAGTGTGCCGTGATACAGGTTGTACGGCTGGCCTTGGCGGACCGGCTGCGTGTAGGTGTACGAAAGCTCGGTTTTGCCGACCATGACTTCGTTGCCGATCGACCGGACGACGCCGACCTCGCCATCCGTTCCCGAAAGAATCGTGCAGGGCACCTGGAGCCATTCGCCAATGTCGCAATATTTGCCCACGCGTTTCCAGACCTCTGGCGCAGGGCGATCGACATTGATTTCCATCTCGATCGACACATAGTGCGGATTCGGAATCGCAAGCGGCGCCGGCGCCGGGCGAGGGGCGGGCGGAGCCTGAGCCGACGCCTGTCGTTGCGCGCCCCAGGAAAGGCAAAGCAAGAGAACGGCGAATGTCACGGTGAGCAGTCGATTCACGAGTGGCTCCTTTGGGCGGAGATCGTTGCACACCTTGATGGGGCAATCAAGGGCAGGCGTTGGGTGTTGGGCAGCACGCGCGCGATCTGTTCGCCGAGGCAAGGGTCGCGGTCGTTCGCGGTGCCCGCTCGGGAGCACTTGCCGCTCCCATGGCATGAACCGCCGCACTTTTTTGAAACGGGTGTCGCGGTCACAAAGTCCAAACAGAGAGCACAAGGAGGCCTTTAGATGTCCGCCAAGAAACATGACGACTCGCTTATGGAGTACTCAGAGTCGCAAGAAAACGCGGTCAGCGTGTCGAGGGAAGCCAGGGCAGAAAGATCTGCCTCAGAAGCAATCGTTGCCGACGACTACCGAACTGTGATCGATATGGACCGGCGCTACGTCTACGTCTCGGATGCTTTCTGCGAACTTGTCGGCTACACGCGCGAAGAGCTGATTGGAACACGCTACGACGATCTGAGCGCGCCTGAAACCAACGACCTTCGGATGATCTTCAACCTGTTTTGCCAGCTCGAATACATGCACGGGCTTTGGATGCTCGTGGCCCGCAGCGGCGCGCGCATCCTTATCCGCTACGAATCGTGGCTTCGCCCCGACCGCCTGATCGAGGCACACATGCAACGGGTGCCAGTGGGATCTTGAAGACGCCCGCGCGGTGATCGCTTTGCAGACTTTAGAAAATCAGCGCTAGTCCTTTGGCGCAACGTCGCGCGACTGGATGAGCCATTGGCCATTCAGGCGCACGAGTTCGTCGATTTCGCGGCCAGCGGCGGCCACGCGGACGGGAACATTGGGGCCTTGCCCGGCGAAGACCGTTTGCCAGTAAGCCTGCAAGCGAGCGTGATCTTTGTCGACGAATTCGAGGTAGCTATTCATTTCCATGTGGTACATGGCCGGTCTTTTTTGGCCCTTGGCTTCGGCTTCGGCGTTGCTTTGCCGAAAGCCCGCGATCATTTTCTTGAGCGCATCGCGGCCCTTGGTGACGTTGGCGCCGGCGCCGAATTGGCCGTCGGGCGTGTAGGTGGCGGCGTAGGCGTCCGCATTTTCCGTGTCGAGCGCGCGCGTGTATTGCCACATCAGCTTATCGATCTGCGCGCGATCCTGAGCTTCGCGGGTATCGTTGCCTCCCGCTGCCACATGAACGCCAAGCAGTACCACGAACAAGATCGCAACAACGCCGGCGAAGGTTTTCTTCATCACATGCATCTCCTTTTGGGTGACCAAGCGGACGGCCGCATGCCATCGCGGGTGGCAAAGCCGGCCCGGGCCGGGATTTTGTACCACCGAGAACCAGAAAGCAATCTCCGCCGAGGCCGGAGAGCGCACTTCAGGCGCGGGAGGAGGACGACGGCGTACGAGGATTCGATTGCCCCACTCTCACACGCTGAGGGTGGGGCAATCGAAGAATCTTCGCGCGTCTGGCGAATGCCAGATCCGCGATCAGTAAATGATTTTCAGGCCGAAATAGATGCAACGCACCCCTGCGGGGCAGCCATTGCTGCCGCTCGAGGCGTATTGGGGAACGGCGAAATCCACAAAGGGTTGCGCCACGCCGGCATTTTCGATGAACGGGTTGACGCCGAAGAATCCGGTTTGACCGTATTGGGGATGGTTGAACACGTTGTCCATCGTCATGTGCCACTGGATGGTGGCGCGCTCCTTGAACTTGATGTTCTTGAACAACGTGAAATTGGCGGCGTTCGTCCAGTAATCGCGGAGGGTGTTGCGTCCGACGCCAAAGGGTGTTCCGAAGATCGAATCGGCCTCCGCACCATTGGCGATGAAGCGCACCGAGCTCTTGCTGACGGTCGTAACAGCGCCGGTTGTGTTGAGGTCATTGAGGCTCAGGAGTTCGTTGGCTGGCTCGCCGCAAGCGTCTCCCAAAGCGGCACAGGCATCGGCCGCATAGATGCCCACTTGAGATGCGGGAGCGCTCTGACTGCCGAGAAAGGGCCGCGAAGTCTCGAGCGTGCCGATTTCGGCGAGGTCGAAAGCGGTGTCGTTGGCGACGCCGCCGCTAAAAGCGTTGATGAACTCCTGAGAGGCGGTGTAAGGCTGGCCGGACTGAAGGACGTAGGTTCCCGAAAAGGCCCAGCCACCGAGGACATGCCCGACGATGCCAGGCTGCGCGTGCATGAAGGGAAGGTCTTCGACGAAGACGAGCGTCCAGGTCTGCGGAAAATCAAGGCCTGAAATCCCGTACTCCTCTCCCTTGTAGTTCAAGACGTTTTGAGAAAACGCCATGGTATTGCCTGCCGCGAATGTGGGGAATATATCGCTGGTGTTGTCGAGGGTCTTGCTCCAGGTGTAGGAGCTCTTGAGCGTCAACTGATGGAACAGGTTGTTGGCGCGGAGTTCCGTTTGCAAGCCGTTGTAATTGGAAAAGCCGGTATTGCCGACCTGCGCGGTGATCCCCTCATCGCAGCTGACGCGGCCCAGGGCGTTGGGCACGGTGGAGAGCGGCGTGGCGCAGGGCGCGACGCCAGCGGGAACGAGACTCGGATACGATGCTGCGAGGCCCGCAATGTAGGGGTTCGCATTGACGGACTGCAGCAAGTCCGAGCCGTGGTTTCCGACGTAGCGAGCCTCGAGCACGAGGTTCCTGGCCAGCTCGCGCTGAATGCCGAGCGACCATTCGTGCACGCGGTCTGGGCCAAAGGAAGACGAAAGCACCGACCGATTGAAGTTGCGGGGATCGAAGACCCCCGTCTCAAGAGAGCTGGCATATTCGGACCGAATCGCGGGACCAAACGGATCGGTGGGTAGCCCCATCGAAGGCGAATCAATCGTCTGGGCCAGCACGGCGGGAGCGGTCGTCGCGACCAACAGGAAGGGATTGTAGAATGCGGGGTCGTAACTGAGCCGATAGCCGCCCCGGATGACCGTCTTGCCGTTTCCGAGGAACCCCGGCGACCAGGCAAATCCTACGCTCGGACCAAATAGATCGTGCACCGAAGCCAGCTCCGGATCCGTGGTGGCGGAAAGCGGCAGGCTCGGATCCCAGAAGGGGTCTGCACCGGTTTGCTGCTTCACCGTTTCCTGATGGAATAGGTTGCCGGGCTGGCCGAAGTAAGACCACGTGAGGCCCAAGTTGAATGTCAAATTCGGCTTAAACTTCCAGTCGTCTCCTACATAGAGGAAAGAGTCCCATTCCCTGAAGCCGTAGCGCGGCGTCCCATCGACGATGGAAACCGAAGTGGGTGTATTGGCGGCGAACGCTCCCCAATCGGCATATTCGTAGGCGCCATTGTAGTCGGGGAGAAAGACGTTGGGAGATATCTGTCTCGTGAAATTGCCGCCCATTTTGAGCTGATGCTTGCCGAGGACGTACTCGAGGTTGTCCTGCAGCTGATAGGTATTGACGACGCGGCCTTCGGGCATGTTGGTCGGAGGCCCGAATGAGAGGAGGGAGGGATCTTCGAAGGCGACGTTGGTCAAGGCGTTGCCGACGTCCTGCTGGTTTGGCACCGTGCCGATCGTGTTTCCGCCGAACTCCACGTTTTCGCGGCCGTAACTCACGCGAAATTCATTGAGAAGGTTGCTGTTGAAGGTGTGCGTCCAATCGACGAGTGCGCTGATCGCGGTGGACGGAACATTGAACGGATATCCCGACTCGGCGGCCGGAAATTCGTCCTGGTTGAAGAAATTCTCCTTCTGGAAGAGCCAGCGGATGAAGAACCAATCCGACTGAGTGGCGTGGACGTCCAAACGGGAAATCCAGTCGTACTCATGAAAGCCATTCGGGAGGTCGCGCTGAACTCCGGCCACCTGGTAAGTGCAAGGCGAGGGGTCGGTGGTTGTGATCATCTCCGTGCTTCCCGGAAGTGCCGTGGGGTTCCCCCCGCCGACGGCAAAGGGACCGTATTTCGACAGAGCCGCCAGGCTGGTGCTTCCCGGGAAGCAAGTCTCGAGCTGCGCCAATCCCGTCGCGGTGGGCGTGAGCAGGCCGGTGGTAAACAGAGTGGATAAAGCTTCGATTTCATCATCAAAGCCGCCGAAGAAGAAAACGCGATCCTTGGAGATCGGACCGCCGACGGTTCCGCCCGTGAATTCCTGGTTGAAAGGAAGCGGTTTCGTCAGGCCGGAGAGCGTGTCGATATTCGTGAGGGTGGTCAGGATCGAAGCCGTGTAGGTGCCGCTCACCGTGCCGTGCCATTGGTTCGTGCCGGACTTGGTGACGATATTGACGACGGAGCCGGAATTGCGCCCGTATTCGGGGCCAAAGTTATCCGTCGTGATGTCGTATTCCTGCACGAAATCGGGGTTGGAGACGAACAGGCTCGGCCCGGTGACCGAGTTGTCGTTGTTGTTTTGCCCGTCGACTTGCTGGTCGTTCGAGCGTCCGCGAATGCCATTCACGGCAAAGCCAACGCCATTGAAATTCGAGAAGCTCGCGTCGCGCGTATTGGCCACGCCGGGGACGGTAAGGCTGAGGAAGTCCGCTCCCTGGTTTTCGGCAATGCCGGCATAGGTCTGCAACATCTGGCCGGTGACCGTGGAGGTGACCTGGGCCTGGGCCGCTTCGATGAGCGGCGGCGCGGCAGTGACTTCGACGGTTGCAGACGCCTGGCCAAGCTCGAGCGTGACGTTTCCGAGCGCGTGCTCGACATTGGCGCTGACCGCGATGGAATTCATGTCGAGCTTGCGAAATCCGGATTTATTGATTTCCAGGTTATAAGTTCCGACGGGTAGCAGGGAAAAACGAAAGGCGCCGGTGTCCGAACTGGTTGCATTCAGCACGGCGCCGGTCTGGGTATTGGTCAGGGCGACCGCCGCGTCGGGGACCACGGCCCCGGTGGTATCGACTACCGTGCCGCTGATGGATCCGGTTACGACTTGCCCGGCCCATGCGGGCGGCACTGCAGGGGTGACCAGCAACAACATGGATAGCAGAGCTGAGAACAGTGCGATTGGCGCATACTTCGGCAGCATTGCGTTCACGTGTACCCCTCCCGGCCGTCGAATCGAAGTCCGCGGCCATATCATGTGCACTCACAAAGCAATAGCCCTGCCATAACTGCTTTGGTTCGTATCTTCTTGTGTGACTTACACGTATCATTCTGTCGGGGCGAAAATCCCCGGCGATATACACATTTCGGAAGCGCGCGCGATTTCGACCTCAAAAAATTCGGAGACGCGCTATCGATTTATTCGGAGTTTCCTTTGCAGATGAGCACAACCCTGACTCAGTTGTTGCTGCGCGAGATTTCGGAAGGACTCGAGGGCGAGCATCAGGCGTTTCACGCGCGCTACCCCGGGCCGACGGGCGAGCGCCAGCCGATTCACACGTACTACTGCGCCGGCGATCTCTATCGGCGCGATCTCGTCCGTACGCTAGGCGACAGAGCGCTGCTTTCGCTTGATGAATTCGCGCCCGATTTCATCAGCTTTGCGAAGGCGATCGGACTGGCCGGTTCCGAGCGCCTGCCCGATGCATCGTCGGCCGGGAAGCTGGCGCAATCGATCGAGAGCGACATCGAATCGGCCCGCAGGGACGACCCGGCGGCGTGGTTCGCCTATACGATTTACACGAGGGTGCGGGAAAGGCTTCTGCGCACGCCCGTGGAGGACGTGCATATCGATTTCGAGGATGGCTACGGGAATCGTCCGTGGGAGGAGGAAGATCGCCATGCGGCAGCGGCGGCCGGCGAAATCGCGGCGGCGATCGAATCGGGAACGCTCCCGGCGGGCATCGGGATCCGCATCAAGCCGTTCAGCGAGGATTTGCGCGCGCGGAGCCTTCGCACGCTGGATATTGTGGTGACGGAACTGGCCGCGAAGGCGCGCGAACAATTTCCGGCCAAGTTTTTCGTGAATCTCGCGAAAATTACTGTCCCTGGGGAAGTGGCGGCGCTGGCGAAGGCGTGTTCACACCTTGAGAAGCTACTGACGCTTAGGCCCGGAACTCTGCGAATCGAATTGATGATCGAGACGACTCAATCCGTGATCAACGAGCGGGGCGAGGCGAATCTGCTGCCGCTCGTCGATGCGGCGCGCGGGCGGTGCGTGGCGGCGCATCTGGGCGTTTACGACTACACGGCGGCGCGCGGCATTACCGCCGCGCATCAGCACATGCTCCACCCCGCATGCGACTTCGCGCGCGAAGTGATGCAAGTGGCGCTCGCCGGCACCGGCGTATGGCTTTCCGATGGCGGCACGAATGTGCTGCCCGTACCGCTGCATCGCACCGACGGCCCCTCGGCGCTGACGGCGCAGCAGATTGCGGAGAATCGCGCCGCCGTTCATGCCGCGTGGAAACTCCATTTCGAGCACGTGAGGCACTCGCTCGTCAACGGATTCTATCAGGGATGGGATTTGCATCCGGCGCAGCTGCCGACGCGGTATGCGGCGGTGTATTCGTTCTTTCTCGAGAGCCTCGAGCCCGCGGCTGCGCGGCTGCGCGCGCTGATTGAGAAGGGAAGCCAGCCATCGGGCGGGGATGTGGCGGATGACGCGGCGACGGGGCAGGGGCTGCTCGGCTACGTGCTGCGCGCGGTGGATTCCGGCGCGATCGCGGAGCAGGAAGCGGAATCGCTGACGGGGCTGGCGGCGGCGGAAATTCGCCGCGGATCGTTTGCGAAGATTCTGGCGGCGCGACGCAAGTAGCGCATGGACAGCCCGAGGGCTAAGCCTTTGTGCGCGCCTTTCGCGGGGCTCTTCTTCGACTTCGCTCGGGGTAAGAAGCCTGGGCTTGCACCTGCAAAAAAAGAGCCGGCGGGACGCCGGCGCTACGCAACGCGCTTCGCGCGATCTCTCTATATCGACCTAAAGGTTCGCGTTACTCCCGGCGGAGCGTGGCTTCGATTAGGCCGTGGGGTTCGTCTGTCGGCAGAAACACGTCGCCGGGATTCGTGAGGCCGAAGGGCGAGAGATCGACCAGGTTGTAATGCTTGTTGGGCAGCGAGAGGCGGATTTGGCGGATCGCGTGGAATTGCTCGAGGACGGCTTTGCCCATGTCGTATAGCGTGTGCTGGAGCGACAAGCTGTCGTGGGCCGCGAAGGTTTCGAGCAGGGTGCGGCGGACCGATTCCCAGGTGGCGTTGAAATCGATCTTGGCGCTTTCATAGAGCCAATCGGCGCGGATGGCGGTGGCGAGGATGCGGTTGCGATCCTCCTTGAGCGTGGTGTAGCGATCGCGAATGAATCCCTCGAATGCGGACTTGGTCGTTTTTAGCGCGATGAGATTTTTCACGCCGGCCTGAACGGCCGTCTTCGACCGCGTGCCTGTGACGAGCGCGGTGCGTTTCTCTTCGCCGGCGCGCACGAAGGAGTGCGCATCCGGCTTTCCATCGCGCGCGATTCGAACCCAGAGATGCTCCGCGGCTTGTACGTGGACCCGCTCGACCTGAGGATTGCCGGCGAGGAAGTGATCGACCAACAGGCCGCAAAATGCTTCGGCGGCATCGACGGGATTCTGGCGCGCGAGAGCGTAGACCGTGTTCTTCATCGTGTCCGTGGGGAGGATTTTGCTGTTGTCACCCGCGGTGTGCGCGGTCTCGAAATCACCCTCGAGGCGGATGGCCAGCGTAAGCTCCTTGATTTCGTGCTTGTGGTTGCCGCGCGTGACGCGAAGCAGGCGGACGCGCGATTTGCCGTAATCGTTTTGCGCCAGACGGATGCTCACCGGTCAGCTCCCTCGATACGTCGAATAGCCGTACGGACTGATCAGCAGCGGAACGTGATACTTCGCCGCCGCGTCCCGCACCTCGAATACGATTGCGACTTCAGGATAAAAGCTCGCGGTCTCGCGCCGCTCGAAGTACGCGCGCGTATCGAATGTGAGGCGATAGGTTCCCGCGGGCAGCGGCTGCGGAGCGAGATTGCGGAGGCGCCCGTCGGCGTCGGTGGATCCGCGGCCAAGATGCTTCCATCCGGCCGCGCCCTCGCGCGTCTCGAGCGTGACTGCCACACCCGCCGCCGGGCGGCCGATCGATGTGTCGAGCACATGCGTGGTGATCTCACTCATGGTTCCGCCAATCCCCTCAGGAGTTTCTCCAGGCGCAGGCGGGTGATTTTGCGCTGTTCTTCGGCCGCGATCTGGATCTCGGCTTTCGAATTGTTGGACATGCGCCTCCGCAGGCTCGCGAGAATTTCGTCGGCAGATTTTCCTTCGGCGCAGATGAGAAAGACGTAGCCGAATTTCGACTGATACTCGAAATTGGCCTCGGCCATTTCGGCAAGCGTATCCGGCGGAGCCTGCTGCGCGACGGATTGCTCTCCGGCCGACCATTTCTTCGCCTCCGCGGATTGCTGCGCTGCCGCTTTGCCGGCGCCGATCGCGGGATGATGGCGAAAAGCTTCAAGCCAGTCTCGCCGTGAGAGCCCGGACCAGATCGCGTCGGCCGTCAGGAAAAAGTCGCTGTCGCTGCCGTACGGGCGGCGCGCCATCATCGCCGCGACCCACGCTCGCGAGCCGCAGCAATCGAGGAGCGCTTTGCTCGCGGGCGTAGGCGCGAGATCGTTGAAGCGCTCGATTTGATTTGCGGCGGCTTCCACTTCGGCGGCGCGTGCGGACATTAGGGGCGGTTCCGCCACGCCGAATACGCGGAAACGGCTGATGCCGCCATCGGGATAGATGTTGAGGCGCACGTGGGTGACGGCGCCGACATCCTGAAGCTCTTTGCGGAAAATGTGTCGCGCGTTCGTTTTCAGCAGGCTTTTCGCGAGGAGCGGCTTCCACTCATTGAGAGCTCCGGCGTCTGCGTCCGCCTGATCGTCGGCGGCGAAGCAAGCGTCGATCGTGCAGCTCTCAGGGAAATTGCCCTTGAAGTGCGCGGTGCTCACTTCGATTCGGCCGATCCTGCCGGGCGTGCCGAGCTTGACGATGGCCCAGTCGTGGCCCGGGCCGCGCCTGCGGCGCGTCTCCCAGCCTTCGCCCATGTTGCGCGCGAGCCCGGGCATGAGCATATTGAGCGGCTCGCCGAAAAACTGATCGCTCGACGCGACCACTCGGCCGCCATTTTCGACAGCGGCGAGATCGAATTCGGCGCGTGAATTGCGCCTGGCGCGGGAAGCTACTTCGCCATGCACGCGCAGGCGGGCCACACCGCCGTCGGGGAAAATATTCAGCCGCAAATGTGTGAAGCGGCCCGGCTGCGAGATCTCGAACGGATTCCGCGAATCACCCTCCAGCGGCGACTCCGGAAGCAGCTCGACCCATCTCGTTTTCGCTCCGAGCAAGACTTTCCTTTCATTCTTGTATGGCGGGCCGGCGCCGAGGTCGCATCCCTCGATCGAGCAGCGTTCGGGATAATTGCCCTTGAAGAAACTGGTGTCCACCACTACGCCGCGCACCTCGCCCGGCGATCCCAGGCGAATGATGCACCAATCATGGCCCGGCGTGCGGCGGCGGCGCGTCTCCCAGCCGTCCATCCACTTTCCGCGCTGGGTGAATTTGCCTTCGATGAAAACGGGCTTCGACGCTTTCAGCAGATTTTCTTTTGGCGCGAAAAATTCGTCGTTGGCGGCGATCGCGCGGCCGCCCAGCCGCCCGGCGGCGAGATCGATCAGATGCGTGAAATCCTTCACGCCGCGCCCCGGCGAAGAACCTGGCCTGCCGCGGGCGATAAGAACTCGCCGCGCTCGAAAATTTTGCGGCCGCGCAAGAATGTCGTTTCGATCACGCCTGTCAGCTCCCGGCCCGCGTACGGCGTCACCTTATGCCGATGATGGAGGCGCGCGGCATCGACGCGAAAGGCGGCGTCGGGATTCCAGATCGCGAGATCGGCGTCGCAGCCCACGGCAACCGTTCCTTTGCGCCCGCTAAGCCCCGCGAGCCGCGCCGGGCCAGCGCACAGCCACTCGGCAAGGCGCGATACAGAATAGCCGCGCGAGCGGGCTTGCGTCCACACGGCAGGAAGGCTCAGCTGCAGGGATGCGATGCCGCCCCACGCGCGCAGGAAATCGCCCTCAGCGGGCAGCTTCATCGCGGGAGGGCACGGCGAGTGATCGGTGGCGATGAAATCGATTGCGCCATCACCGAGGCCGGCCCAAAGCTTTTCGCGGTTTTCGCTCGAGCGGATGGGCGGCGCGCATTTGAATTCCGTGGCGCCGTCGGCGATTTCCCCGGCCGCGAACGAGAGATAGTGCGGGCAGGTCTCGACGCTGATCGCGAGGCCGTCGGCCCTTGCTTCCCGCAATTGCGCGAGGGAATCGGAGGAAGAGAGATGCACGACGTGAACGCGCGCCTTGAATTCGCGCGCAAGCCGGATCAGAAGCGCGATCGCTTCGTCCTCGGCTTCGTGCGGGCGCGACGCAAGCCAGGTTGCGTAGCGCTTCGGCGATGCGCCTTTCGGCAACTTCGCCATCGCATCCTCGATCGGCCCCGGGAGTTCGGCGTGCGCGAGCAGCGGAGCGCCGAGCGCCGCTAATTCGGGGAGCGCCGCGCGGAGGTCGGCCTCGTTTACGGATGCGAATTCGTCGACTCCGCTTGGCACGAGAAAACATTTGAATCCGAAGGCGCCTGCGTCCCACAGCGGCTTCAGTTCGGTGGCGTTTCCCGGGACGACGCCGCCCCAAAAACCAGTGTCGACCGAAAGCTTCCCGGCTGCGGCTGCCAACTTTTCGCGAAATGCCGACAGGGTTGTGGTGGCGGGGATGCTGTTGAGCGGCATTTCGATAAGCGTCGTGACGCCGCCCGCGGCGGCCGCGCGCGTGGCCGTCGAAAAGCCCTCCCATTCGGTGCGGCCCGGCTCGTTGATGTGCACGTGCGTGTCGACGATGCCCGGCATCACGACGGCATCGCCCGCTTCGTGCACGGGAACCGCTTTTGGAATTTCGTCAAATGCGGTGATTGCGGCGATCGCGCCTCCGCGGATGTGGATTGCGGCGGCGCGCTCGCCTTCGGGCGTGACGACGCGCTTGCCGCGCACGATCAGATCGGGCGGTGCGGCGGTATTCATCGGCTGAGAAGGAGGATTGGCCATGGCGTTTACCGGGCCAGCATCTCGATGAATTCGGCGAGGAGATTCTGAGCGACGCGGCGGCGGTAGCGGGCCGTCGAGCGCATGTCGTCGATCGGGCCGATTTCGTTCGCCAGCACTTCCTGGCCGGCGCGCAGCACCGATGGCGTGAGGCGTTCGCCGCGCAGCACCTTTTCGGTTTCGGTCGCGCGCACGACCGTGGGTGCCACGCTTCCGAGCGCGATGCGAACGTCGCTCACGCGGCCGGCATCGACCTGCGCCGCGCCAGCGAAACAGACTTTCGAGATCGCCTGCGCGCGGCGCGTGCCCACTTTGCGGTAATACTGCTTCCAGGTCTGCCTCGCGCGGGGCAACCGAATGCGGCGGATCAGCTCGTCGTCGCGCAGGTCCATTTTCTTGTAGCCGGAATGAAATCCATCGTAGCGCAACCAGCGCGCGCCGCGCGCCGCCGAGACGATTTCGAGCTCCGCATCATAGACGAGCAGCGCGGGCGGCGAATCGGCGGCGGGCGAAGCATTCGCGATGTTGCCGCCGAGCGTGCCGCGATTTTGCGTGGCGATGCCGCTCGTTTCGGCGGCGGCGCGGGCGAGCAGCGGAAATTCTCCAGCGAGAGTGCCGTTGCGGCGCACCTCGGTGTAGGTCGTCAGCGCACCGAGAGTCACATGCTCCCGGGTAATCTCGATGCCACGCAATTCGGGCAGCCGCCAGATGCTGAGGAATTTCTTGTGCGCGAGTTTGCCCGCTTCAAGCAGGACCATCAAATCCGTGCCGCCCGCGAAGGGTTTCCATACGCCCGGCTCGCGTGCGATGCGATCGAGCGCATCGGCCAGATCGCGCGGCGCGGCCAATTCGTATGCCGGGAGATACGATCTCACGGTTGCCGCTCGGCCTCGCGGCACGCTGCGACGACGGATTCGAAAATCTTCATGTATCCGGTGCAGCGGCAGAGATTTCCGGCGAGGCCCTCGCGAATCTCGGCGTCGGTGGGCTCGGGATGGCGCGCCAGCAGATTCACGGCCGCGAGAATCATTCCGGGCGTGCAGATGCCGCACTGCGCGCCGCCGTGCGCGAGGAACGCCTGCTGCACGGCGTCGAGGTGTTCACCGCGCGCGACGCCTTCGATGGTGCGAATCTTCGCGCCCTCCGCGTGGATGGCCGGCACGAGGCAGCTATTCACGAGCGCGCCATCGATTTCGACCGCGCACGCGCCGCATTCGCCCTCGCCGCAACCTTCCTTCGTGCCGGTGAGCTGCAATTCTTCGCGCAGGAGGTCGAGGAGGCGCGCCATCGGATACGCCTCGAGGGCGACCGGCTTGCCGTTTACTTCGCATTTGATGCGGATTTTGCGGGCGCCTTCAGGCATGCACGGTCTCCATCATTTCCGCGAGCACTTCGGGCGTGACCGGAATTTTACGAATGTCGATTCCCGTGGCGTGCGCGATCGCATTCGCGATGGCGGGCGCGGTGCCATCGAGCGGCAGCTCGCCGATGCCTTTCGCGCCGGCGGGGCCGCGCTCGTAGGGAACTTCCTCGAACCAGACGCGAATGGGCGGAACGTCCATCGACGTGGGCATGATGTAGTTGGTCATCTGGCCGTTGATCATGCGGCCCTGCTGCCAGACGATGTTTTCGTAGAGCGCGAGGCCGATGCCTTGCGCGACGCCGCCCTCGACCTGGCCCGCGGCGAGGACGGGATTGATGATCGTGCCCACTTCCTGCACGGCGACGAAATCTTCGACGCGGACTTCGGCGGTGCGCATGTCGACGGAAACCTCCGCGACGTAGACGGCCCAGCCGTATGCGCCGTAGGCGTCGCCTTGATACTTTTCGTCGTCCCAATGCAGATCTTTCGGCTGCTCGTATTTGGCGAATGATTTCAGCGGGCCGAATTTCTCGATGTAACGATTGCAAGCAGGGGCAAATTCTTCCGCGCGATATCCGGCTTTGAGGACGCCGCTCTCGATCAGCGATCGCCGAATCGATTTCGCGGCGGATTCGACGAGCTTGCCGACGATCATCGTGGTGCGCGAGGCGACCGTGGGGCCGCTATTGGGGACGTGCGCGGTATCCGGTTGAACGATTTCGATCTGCTCGGCGGGGATTTCGAGCGCTTCCGCGGCGATTTGCGTAAAAATTGTGTTCGTGCCCTGGCCCATCTCGGTGCTGCCTGCGAGGACGCGGACGCGGCCCTCGGGTGTCGCCTCCATGGCTGCTTCCGACGCCAGATATTCCTCGCCGGAGCCGGTGAATCCAGCGCCGTGCAAGAATGCCGCGAAGCCGATGCCGCGCTTGATCGCGCCGCTGCCGGCATTTTCGGAGCGGAAGCGCTCGCGCTTCGCGTGATAATCGCTCAGCTCGAAGGCGCGCGCCATCAGCTTTTCCATGTTGACTTTTTCGCGCACGACCTGGCTGACGGCCAGCGTCTCGCCCTGATGGATGAAATTCCGGCGGCGCAATTCCTCGGGCGTGATGCCGACGGCTTCCGCGACGCGATCGATGTGGCGCTCGAGCGCGAAGACGCTTTGCGGCGCGCCAAAACCGCGGAAGGCGCCGTGCGGCGGCGTGTTTGTGGCCACGGCGCGGCTGCGCACGCGGACGTTCGGGCAGTTATACGGGCCTGCGGCGTGGATCGTCCCGCGCGAGAGGACGACGGGCGAGAGCGTTTCGTAGGCGCCGCCATCGATCGTGAAGTCGATATCCATGGCGATGAGTTTGCCGTCGCGCGTGACGCCGGTGCGATGGCGCGTGCGCGAGGGGTGGCGTTTGGTGGTGGCCGCCATGTCTTCCGCACGATCGTAGATCATCTTCACCGTTTTCCCGGATTTCAGGGCTAGCAGGGCCGCGTGCGCCGCGAGCATCGAGGGATACTCTTCCTTGCCGCCGAAGCCGCCGCCGGTTTCGGTTTGCACCACGCGAACGCGGTCTGGCGGCAGGCAGAAAATGCCCTTCAAGGCTTTGTGGATGTAATACGGGCACTGGAGCGAGCCCCAGACGGTGACGCCTTCGGCGGCGCTGGCGCGCGCGATCATTCCTTGCGGCTCGATGTAGAGCTGTTCCTGCGCGCCCGTCTCGTATTCGCCTTCGACGATGATTTCCGCCGTCGCCATCGCGGCGTCCGCGTCGCCCTTTTCGACGAGGAACGATTTGAAGATGTTGTCCTCGCCCCAGATGATTTCTTTTTTCGCGAGCGAATCCTCGATCGTGAAAATCGAGGGCAGCGGCTCGATATCGATGCGCACGGCGCGGCGCGCTTCTTCGAGCAGATATTTATCGGGATGCGCGAGCAGGACGACGGCTTCTTCGGGATGATTTACGATGCCATCGGCGAGGCAGGGCTGATCGTCGATGATCAGCGCGACGCAATTCTTATCGGGAATGTCTTTCGCGGTGATGATGGTGAATTCATTCCACGGAATGCCTTCGCCGAAACGGATGCCGAGGATTTTGCCGCGTGGGACCGTGCTGCGGAAGGTCGCGCCGTGCAACATCTCAGGAAAGCGGATGTCGTCGACGTAGCGCGCGCTGCCCGTCACCTTCTCGCGCCCCTCTTTGCGCTGCACGGGCTTTCCGATCAGGCGGGAGTTGGCGGGCATGGTCATTGGCTGGAAATTGTAGACCTAGTAGGGCACCTTGTCGCTTTTGCGCAGCCAGGCGCGAAAGCCTTCGAGCGCTTCTTCGTGCATCATCTGGATCATCGGTATTTTTCGCGCGGCGTGCGGCTGCGCGATTTCCCGGTAGATGAACGAATCGTCGAATCCGGCCTCGGCCGCGTCCGCCGCGGTATTGCCGAAATAGACGCGATCCGGGCGCGCCCAGTAGATCGCGCCCATGCACATCGGGCAGGGCTCACACGACGTGTAGATTTCGCAGCCGGTCAGCTCGAAAAAGCCGAGCTTCCTGCAGGCTTCGCGGATCGCCATCACTTCGGCGTGCGCCGTGGGATCGTTCGTCGAGGTGACGCAGTTCACACCTTCGGCAATCGCCTTGCCGTGTTTCACCACTACCGCCGCGAAGGGACCGCCGCGCCCCGATTGGACGTTTTCGATCGAGAGGGCGATGGCCCGCGCCATGAAAGGGTTTGGCATGATCGTCGCAAGCGCCGCCCGGCGCAGCCACACGTATTCTCGCATGAAGGCAAATCGCGCCGGACGGCTACCGCAATTGTAGCGCAGCCGTTTCGCCCGGCCCGCTCAAATCTCTGATTGGCCTGATTGAGGAAAACGGCGTTTGTCGAGAAAGTAGCGGGCAGAACGCCGAAGCAAGCTTCGGCGGGGGCAAAAGCGGCGGCAAGCCGCCGCACTCCACATTCGGGGTGCAATGCCGTTCGCGATTACGCGACGTCGGCGGCGATGCGCGGGAGGACGGCGCGGAGGAGGGCGACGAATTGGCCGCGGACGCGCTCGCCGGTTGCGAGGACCTCTTCGTGATTGAGCTCGCGGTCGAGGATTCCGGCGGCGACGTTTGTGGCGCAGGAAATTCCGAGGACGCGAATGCCCATGTGGCGCGCGGCGATCACTTCCTGCACCGTTGACATGCCCACCAGATCGGCGCCAATCGCCTTGAGAAAGCGAATCTCCGCCGGCGTTTCGAAGCTCGGCCCGAGCATCGCCGCGTAGACTCCTTCATGCGGTGCGATGCCCAGCTTTTCGGCCTCGGCTAACGCGATTTCGCGATAGGACTTGGTATACGCCAGCGTCATATCCGGAAAACGGACGCCGAAGCGCTTGTCGTTGGGGCCGACGAGCGCATTCGCGCCCTGCAGATTGATGTGGTCGCGAATCATCACGAGCGCGCCCTCGGCGTAATCGAGATTGATCGCGCCGGCGGCGTTGGTGAGAATCGCGGCGCGAATTCCCATCTGGCGGAAGACGCGCATCGGGAAAGCGACATCCTTCACCGCGTAGCCTTCGTAGAGGTGGACGCGGCCCTGCATCGCGGCGACGGGAATATTCTCGACCTTGCCAATCACGAGCCGCCCGGAGTGGCCGTCGACCGTGGACCGGGGGAACCCGGGAATTTTCGCGTAGGGAATGTGCGTGGGGCTGGCGAGTTCGTCCGCGAACGAGCCGAGGCCCGTCCCCAGCACGAGGCCGATCTTTGGGCGCAGCTTCGTTTTCGAGAGGATGTACTTCGCGGCGCGCGCCGAGCGCGCGAATTCGTCGCCACCCACCGGAGCCTTCGATTTGGCGGAGCTCATCGCAGCATGATTCCCACGAGCGATGCGGACATCAGGTTGGCCATCGTGCCGGCAAGCATGGCGCGAATGCCGAAGCGCGCCAGCTCCGAGCGTTTGTTGGGGGCGAGCGCGCCGATGCCGCCGATCTGGATGCCGATCGAGCTGAAATTCGCGAAGCCGCAGAGCGCGAATGTGGCGATGGTGAACGACCTCGGATCGAGAGCCGCTTGCATCGGGCCGAGCCGCTGGAAGGCGACGAGTTCGTTCGTCACCATGCGCAGGCCCAGAAGGTCGCCGATCTTATGGCAGTCGTGCCACGGAATGCCGATCACCCACGCGACCGGCGAAAAAATCCAGCCAAAGATCTGCTCGACGCTTGAAGGAAACCATCCAATGTGATGTCCCGCGAGAAAATTATGGACGGCGCCGAAGCAGCCATCCACGAGGTAAATCAGCGCGATGAAGGAAACCAGCATGGCGGCCACGTTGAGCGCGAGGTGGAGGCCGTCGATCGTGCCTCGCGAGAGCGCGCCGAGGGCGTTGATGTCTTTTTCCATCTCGGCCATTTCCACGCGGCCCAGCGTGAGCGGTTTTTCGGTTTCCGGCACCAGCATTTTGGCGATCAGGATCGTGCCCGGCGCCGTCATGATCACCGCCGCGAGCAGGTGCTCGGCCTTCACGCCGTAGGCGATGTAGGCGGCCATCATTCCGCCGGAGACGTGGGCCATGCCGCTGGTCATGACGGTCATGATTTCCGATTTTGTCATCTCGGGGAGGAACGGCCGGATCGTCAGAGGCGCTTCGGTCTGGCCCATGAAGATGCTGGCGGCCACGTTGAGCGATTCGGCGCCGCTCGCGCCCATGAGTTTGGTCATCACGTGCGCCGCCGCCTTCACGACGATCTGCATGATTCCGTAGTAATAGAGCAGCGCGAATATCGCGGCGATGAAGATGATTGTCGGAAGCGTCTGAAAGGCGAAATAGAAGCCCTTGGGGGAATTCTTCATCCCCAAATCGCCGAAGATGAAGGACGAACCGTAGTACGCAAAATCGAGAAACCAGTTCACGGCCGCGCCGAGACGCTGAAAGATGTAGCGGCCCGTTTCCCAGCGCATCACCAGAAACGCGAAGGCGATTTGCAGGCCCAGCCCCCAGGCGACCGTTTTGTAGCGGATGGCGCGCCGGTTGGTGGAAAAGATGTAGGCCAGCGACAGCATCGTGATCATTCCGAGAATTCCTACGAAGCGGTGCATCGTTTGCGTTCTCCTTGCCCGGGGCTAAAGCCCTTTTTGAGGGCCCGCTTTTCGCGAGCCTGAAGGCTCACGCTTCCACCGGCAAACCTGGGCGTCTAAAGCCTCACCGTGGGAAAACGCGGTGAGCTGCATAAAGCCTTCGCCGAATCATTCGTGGCTCAGGAATGCGTAGCGTAACAGAAACAGGACGCTCAGAACCCAGATCAGCGGGCTGATCTCCTTGTATTTCCCCGTGAACGATTTCAGAAATGTGAACGACAGCAGGCCGAGGCTCAGGCCGGTGGCGATGCTGAATGTAAGCGGCGTCCCGATCACGGTGAGGAACGCGGGCACGGATTCCGTATAGTCGCTCCATTTCACCTTGGCCACTTCGCCGCACATCAGCGCGCCGACCAGAATCAGCGCGGGAGCCGTGGCGTAAGAGGGAATCGCAGACACGATGGGCGCGCAGAACATTGCGCCGACAAATAGGGCCGCGATCATCAGATTGCCGAGGCCCGTTCGCGCGCCCGCGGCCACGCCGGCCGCGCTCTCGATGTAGCTCGTCACGGTCGAAGTTCCCGTCAGCGCGCCGACGATTGTGCCGAATGCGTCCGCCAGCAAAGCCCGGCTCGCGCGCGGCAGCTTGCCGTCGCGGAGAAATCCGCCTTGCTCGCACACGCCGACGAGAGTGCCAACGTTGTCAAACAGGTCGACAAAAAAGAAAACGAAAACCAGCTCGCCGAGCCCGAGCCTGAACGCCGAGCGCAAATCAAGCTTGAAGAGCGTGCCCGAGGGATGCGGCCACGAAAAGAGGTGCGCGGGCCAGTGGCTCACTCCCAGCGGAATTCCCACCAGCGTGATGATGACGATTCCCAACAAGATCGCGCTGCCCACGCGGCGCGCCATCAGAATCGCGATCAGCACCACGCCCACAGCCGCGAGAATCACCTGCGGGTCGGACGTTTTGCCAAGCGCGACGAACGTCGACGGATTCGCGACGATGATGCCGGCGTTGCGGAAGCCGACAAACGCGATGAAAAGGCCGATTCCCGCCGCGGTGCCGTATTTCAGGCAGTCGGGAATGCCGTTGACGATCTGCTCGCGGATATTCGTCAGCGTCAGGATCAGGAACAGGATTCCCGAGAGCAAGACCACGCCGAGCGCCGTCTGCCACGGGACTCCGCGCTGGATTACGATCGAATACGTGAAATACGCGTTGAGCGACATTCCGGGCGCGAGCGCGATCGGATAATTCGCCCAGATTCCCATCACCAGCGTGGCCAGGGCCGCCGAAATGCACGTGGCGAAAAGGACGCCATCGACCGGCATGCCCGCCTCAGCGAGAATCCGCGGATTCACCACGACCACGTAGGCCATGGTCATGAAAGTCGTCAGGCCGGCGAGGAGCTCCTGCCGCACCGTGGTCTTGTTTTCAGTGAGATGAAAGATGCGCTCGAGCAAGCCGCGTTCCCCGGTAAAACGAGCCACTATAGGGCGGGCGGAGTGACGCGTCAACGAAAGAAGGCGCGGCGTCTCGTCGCAAATCGGATGGAACCGATCAGCGATCGAGGAGCGACCTCATTCGGGGAGTTCGGCGCTGCAGGTGCGCGCGGAGGCATCGTGCCAGGCCTCGCTCCACAGGCGCGAGCGGAGCTCGCGTCCGGTGCGCGATTCGAAGGCGGCAATCCGGCGGTCGAAGATCTCCATCGACTTCGCGCGATCGTTTTCGTCACCCAGAATCTCGGCGGCGCCCGTTTGCAGCGTCGCGCTGCCGCCGACCTGCTCGGCGAATCGTTTCGGCTGATCGCCGAATTTGTCGCCGATGTCGACGATCCAGATTTCGTTTCCACGGGCCTCGGGGCGGAGCGAAACAGGCGTGAGTCGCATTTCGCGCGCGGCAGCAACAGCCGCGTCGAAGGACTTCGGCGTCCGGATCACCCAGAGGTGGTCGCGGCCGGCGCGCTGCGGGAAGAATAGCAGCACGTATTTCTGGTGCTCGTAGCGTGCGAGCAGGGAACCGGCGTACTCGGCTTCGTCGTGCTTCAGATCCGCCGCGACCAGAAAGGAATTTTCGGCGCTCGAGGCATAGATGCCGAGCATGCCGGTGATCTCGACCTTGCGTCTCATCGAGCAGGCGATGCGATCGGCGATGGCGATCGCGTTCAGCTCTTCGAACGACGTCAGGCTGACGCGCGCGTCTTCATCCGTGAGCGACGCGCGCGTATTCGGGCTCGCGAATACGTACGATTGCTGCGCCGCGGCCGTTCGCGCCAGCCCCATCAGTGCCAAGGCCGCCAATATCATCGCCAACTGTCGCAACGTTTCCCCCGTCTTCTCCCGCGTGCAATTCACGTGTTACGGGCGGTCTTCCTCGTCTTTCAGCGCGACCAGCAGCAGGACGATTCCATTTATCGCGAAATTGCGAAACGCGGCGTCCTGGCCGTTCCACGATTTCGATTGCCACATGAGGAACCACTCGCCGCCCACGCTGAGAAAGGCCACCGACCACTGCAGCAGACCCAGTGTCAGCGCGATGATCGCCAAGTTTTTCGCGCGGCCGAAGGCCTCGGCGCTGCCGATCGCCGCCGCCATGCGCGCGCCGCCCCACCAGCACAGGATCATCACGAGCGCTTCCCAGGCAATGATCGAGATGTAAAACGCCGTTTGGATGGCCGGACTGTTGATTGCACGCCACATTCCGTGGTTGCCGGGGAAGGTCGAGTCCATCATGAGAACGTGGCGCACGAACTGATAATTCGAGTTGTAGTCCGTCGTGTTATTGAGCACCACGAACGTGTAGAAAATCGCGACCGAGAAGACGAGGAGCACTTTGGCCACTCGCAGCGTCATTGTGTTTCTCTCGCTGCGCCAGCCGGGGGATTCGGCGCGGCCGCGAAGGTTTTGAAATATGCGGCGAGGGCATCCAGCGTCGCCGCGTCATATTCCGGATTGCCCGGCATTTGCGCCTGCGGGCTTTTCGATTTTGGATCGCGCACCCAGGCCATGAAAAAGTCGGGAGAGCCGGTTGCGACCGCCGAAATCACCGTCCACGTGACGCCCGCTTTCCGGCCGCCTTCATTGCCCGAATTATGGCAGCGAAAACAGTTTTCCCTGGCGATGCGATAGCCGTCTTGCACCTGGACATCATTTGCGTGGGGGCCGCGCGGCGCGATTGCGCCATACACCTGCTTCTCGTTGCGAAAGTCGATTCGCACGACGCCCCAGGGAATCTGCATTTCCTCGACATGCGAGAGTACCTTGAATCGCGGCGTGAATTTCGGATGCGAGATCAGGTAGGGACCCATGTCGCCGCCCTCACTTTTTGGCCAGTCCGCCGGACCTTTCCCGTTGATTGTCAGCACGAGCAGCGGGCGATGCGCGATTCGGTAATCGCGCGGATAATTCGCGCGATATTTGTCGGAGGAGATCGCTACGACCATATCCGCGTTGGCGCCCGCGAACCGCTTGGCCAATTCCTCGAGCGACACGCCGCTGATCCGCGTCGGACCAAGGCCCTTGAAGCTTGGGTTGTCAGTTACCGTGTAGCTCACCTGGGGCAGAGCGAGCAGATCGTGGCGCGTCACGTATCGCGTGGACCCCGGCGGCAGGCCGGCGAGTTCGCCGCCCAGTTCCAGGTCCGAAGGCGACTCGCGTGTCGCGTGCAAAATGCCCGCGGAATCGGGGACTGCGGCGCGCGCGTCTGCGTTCCGCACGGGGGCGGAAAAGATCGCGGCGGCCAGAGCGATCGACGCTCCCGTGAGCCAAATTCCGTGTCGCGGCATGGCCAATCCTAGCGCACCACCGCTCGCGGACAATCAAGAATTTGATCTCTATGCTAGAGTGCTCTCCGCGGGAACAGCAAAGGGAAGGCGACACGAAACGATGGGTATCGAAGCGCGGCTCGAGCAACTCGGCATCGTCTTGCCTCCGCCTCCGGCAGCGGGAGGGAATTACGTTTCGGCGAAAACGCTTGGGAATATCGTTTTTCTGGCGGGCGCGATTTCGGCGGATTCCTCCGGCATCGTCAGCGGCACGGTCGGACTCGACCGCACCGTCGAACAGGGTTACGCTGCCGCCCGGCTCTGCGCTCTTACGCAACTGGCGGTGCTGAAGCGCCATCTCGGCTCGCTCGACGCCGTAAAAAGCGTGATCAGCGTCAACGGCTACGTGAATGCGGTCGCCGGCTTTGAGGATTCTCCGCGCGTGATCAACGGCGCCTCCGATCTGCTGATCGAGGTTTTCGGCGAAGCCGGCCGGCACGTTCGCGCCGCACTCGGTGTTTCGGCGCTGCCGCGCCACGCTCTCGTTGAGCTGCAAATGTCCGTTGAGGTCTAAACGCACATGGCCGAGCACAAGCTTTCCGCCAACCCCACGCACTCGCGCTGGAACCGGGCCCTCGCCCCGCGCCTCCGCATTCAGCCTGGCGACACAGTGCATCTGGAATGCCTCGATGCAAGCGGCGCGCAGGTGAATCCGAAGACGACGCTTTCGGAATTTCTTGCGATTGACCGCGGGCGCATCCACGCCCTCACGGGCCCGGTATATGTGGAGCGTGCCGAGCCGGGCGACGTCCTGCAGATCGACGTGCTCAAGGTGGCTCACCGCGGCTGGGGATGGTCGAGCGTGATCGCCGGGCTCGGCTTCCTCAAGGAGCGCTTCAGCGAGCCGTTCCTGTTTCATTGGAAGCTCGAAGGCTCCGTGAGCCGGTCACTTGCTCCGGCGATCGTGCCGCTGCGTCCCTTCTGTGGCGTGATGGGAGTCGCCCGCGCCGAAGACGGCGAGTTCGTCACGCGGCCGCCCGGCCCTTTCGGCGGCAATATGGACGTTCGCCAGCTTTCGACCGGCGCCACGCTCTATCTTCCCGTCTACAATCCCGGCGCGCTTTTCTCTGCCGGCGACGCGCACGCCGCCCAGGGCGATGGCGAAGTCTGCATCAATGGAATCGAGTGCCCGGCGGATGTTACGCTGCGCTTCCGATTGCACAAGCAGCAGCGCCTCGCGGCGCCGGTGATCGAGTCTGGAGTCGTCCGCGGGCAGGAGACGGGCGGCGATGCCTGGCTGGTGGTGGAGTCGGCTACGGACGCCGCCGGCGCGGCCCGCGCCGCAACCTCGCGGATGATCGATCTGCTGGTGGACCGCTGGGGCTTCACGCCGGTCCACGCATACCTGCTGTGCAGCGTCGCGATGAACCTGCACATGAGCCAGGTGGTCAACGAGCCTATGTTCACCGTGTGTGCGGAGATGCCCAAATCCTTGCTTCCCGCCCGGCGGCTCTTCTAAGAATTTTCTTGCAAAATTCGCCATAAGGATTTCGTCAGGACATCGAAATTCCTGATCGGCCTGAAAAAAACTATTCATTGTTCTCCGGCCCGGACTTGGACTACTCTCCCGCCAGCAGATTTGCATTTGCAAATGGGGTAAGCCGCAACCAGCGCAGCGCGAGAGATCGCGAGGCCGCCACGGACTCGCGCGATGATCCCGGCGAAGTGTTCATAGATGGTCCTTTGGGAGGGGTGAATTTAATGATTCGACGGATGGGTGTTTTCGTTTTTGCGATGTCACTCTGTTTGTCGTTCGTCTTTATGACCTCCACGCAAGCTCAGCAAACGCTCGGCGGCATCACGGGTACTGTGACTGATACATCGGGCGCGCTGGTTACCGACGCGACCGTCACAGCCGTGAACGATCAGACCAGCCTCACGCGCACCCTGATGACGAGCGCCGACGGAGCCTATACCTTTGTGAACCTGCCGATCGGCAATTACACGCTCACCTTCGAGCACGCCGGATTTGAAACGCAGAAGGTCCCGTCAATCCTCGTCCAGGCGAACCGCACCGCCACCGTAAACGCCCAGCTTAAGGTCGGCCAGGTGACCCAGACCGTCACCGTGCAGGAAACGCCGCTGCTCAATGCGGTGGATACGACGAACGGCTACGTGCTCGATAAATCGCAGGTTGATGCCATCCCACTACCCACCGGCAGTTTCACCGGAATCGCCATTCTTTCGACAGGCGTGAACTCGGAACTCTCGAGCGGGACGGGTGTGAATCAGGGACTTGGCAACAACCCGATCTGGGCGAACGGCCAGCGCGACACCAGCAACACCTTCCTGCTGAATGGCGTGGATGCGAGCAACCTCTTCAACGGAAAGAGCACGAGTTCGGTGGCGTCGGCTCGCATCGTCAACAACACTGGAGTAGCCGGAGCGGGCAGCACCACTGCCGAGCCGATTCAGAGCACGGCGTCGCCTTACCTCGCCATCGGCCAAGCGCTGCCCACGCCCGCCCCGGAAACGATTCAGGAAGTGCGGGTCAACACGTCGATGTACGATGCCCAACAGGGTTCCACCAGCGGCGCGCACATCGACCTGAGCACCGCATCCGGCACCAACGAAATCCACGGACAGCTCTACGGACACCGAGGCACGAACTGGATCAATGCGGCGCCGTACTTTTACAACCAGGACGCCAACATCCCCGACGCGGACAAGGTTCCCGGGCTGCATCGCTACGACGCTGGTGGAACGCTGGGAGGACCGCTCATCAAGAACAAGCTCTTCGGTTTCATGTCCTATCAGCACGTCCACACTTCCGACCTCGAGATCGGGACTTCCAGGACGGCGGTGCCTTACTTCCTGACGGATGATCGCAGCCCGGCCGGCCTGGCTGCTGCCGTCGAGCAAACGACGGGGACTTGCCCGGCCTTGCCGTACACGACGCCGCCCACGCCGCCCATGCCCGCGCCATGTCCCTATTTCGCGGGAGGTAGCGTCACTCCAACCATCGGCACGGGTGGAGGACAGATCGATCCAATTGCCTACACCCTATTGAACTATAAGCTGCCGAATGGAAAGTTCCTCATCCCGTCGGCAAACCCCGCGTTCACGCCCACGATCAACTTCCCGGAAAACATTTTTGTCACGGACCCGGCCTACTTCATCGCCGACCAGGCTGTGGCCGATGTCGATTTCATCGCCACGTCCAAAGACACTTTGGCCTTGAAGTATTACTATCAGCACGACCCGACGACCGCGCCCTTCGGGTACTCTTCGTTCGACGGGTTCACGCAAAGACTCGATGCGGGCAGCCAGGTCGCTACTATCACCAATACTCAGACGCTGACGCCGAGTTTCAACATCGCCGAGGTTTTCGGCTTCATTCGCGAAAAGGTTTACAGCACGATTGGCCAGCCCTTCACGCCAGGGCAACTCGCCTCGGCCTGCGAGACGGCAACCGCGAACGCGGGCTACACGATTCCGTTGGCTGATTGCACGATCAACACGTTCGGCTCGACGAACTTTCCGGGCATGACGATCGTGGACGATTTCGGGAATCCCTCGGACTCCACCTATAGCTCCTACAACACCACCGGAGTGTTCAACGCGGCGGCCACGATTGGGGCGACGGGGGCCTCGCAAGGAGCCTTTACCGGCGTTTTTCAGAATCGCTGGATGCCATCGGCGGACGCCGTCTGGATTCACGGCAAACACACGGTGACCTTCGGCGGCAGCTTTTCCTACACGCAACTCGATGCCCGCGATGAAAGAACCGATAAGGGCATGATCGGCTTCACGGATTTCTCCAACTTTCTACAGGGTCTCCCCGTCAGCTACTCGGCGGACGGGTTCATTACGACTGCGTTCCTAAACGGGAATGCCAACCGCTACTATCGGTCGAAGGAGACCGGGCTTTACGCGCAGGACAAGTTCCAAATCACTCCGACGCTCAGCCTTAGCCTCGGCTTGCGCTGGGACGATCATGGGGGCCTCACCGAAAAGGACGGCAAGCTCTATAATTTCGATGCCGCGCTGTATTCGCCCCCGACTTCTGACAGCACAGAGCCCGTAAACAACGGTTTTATCGTTGCCGGGAACAACCCATTGTTTCCGAGCAAGGGCGTGAGCGCCTCTACGCTGACCGGCCGCCAGTGGGGTCTCTCTCCCCGCATCGGTGTCGCCTGGAGTCCGAAGAGGTTTGACAGCAAGGTGGTGGTGCGCGCCGGATGGGGTCTCTACTACGATCGCGGCGAACTCTTCACCTATCTCTCGCCGGGCTTCGCCGCCGGCGTAATTGCGGGTGGTCCATTTGGCGTCAACCAGTCGCCGCCGTATGTCAATTCGACGCTTTGCAGCCCCTACGCCTACACGACATGCAGTTTTGAAAATCCCTGGGGGACGACGCCCCCTGTTGCACCATCGGGCAATCCAGCAGACCTTGCTTTGCCCACCGTGGCGGAAATCGAGGACGGAATACCTCTATTCTCATTCGCCGTATACAATCGCGCAAACAAGCTTCCGTATACGATGAATGAAACACTCGACATTCAGTGGCAACCGCGGAATGACTTGGCGATCGACATCGGCTACGTGGGCAATCTTGGCCGGCACGAAATCGTGCCAATCCCATTCAACCAGGCGCAGGTTGCCTCGCCAACCCATCCGTTGTACGCCGGCACGCCCTGGGAGCAGGACTACACCTACGGCTACACAATCGTGGATGCTCCTGGGTCATTCACTCCGATTAACCTGCCTGCTGGTCCCTACCCCACGAGCGGCACGCCGTACCAGGAGACTTTTGAGGGCGGCAACGTGGACCTCCGCGTCCCGTACCTCGGCTACTCATCGGAATCCGAGTCGTACACGGCCGCCGGCATCTCGGCCTACAATGCGCTGCAGGCGCACGTCGAAAAGCGCATGAGCCACGGCGTGCAAGTGGGCTTCTCCTATACCTACTCGCACTCCGAGGACGAGCAGAGCGCGATGGGCCTCTTCTACAACGGCAACAATCCGCTCGACCTGCGCTCCGGTTACGGCAACTCGGATTTCGACCGCACGCACGTCATCAACTTCAACTATATTTTCCGGCTGCACAACTTTTACTCGGAGTCGTCCCTCGCGGGCAAGTTTACCGACGGATGGTCTCTTGAAGGCTTGACGGTTCTGCAGAGCGGCCAGCCATACAGCATCATCGACTACTCGGGCGCGGTCGGCAGCATCTACTACGGCACGAACGACGGAATCACCAACCCCATCGTCCCGCTCGCTTCCGACTGCACAGTGAAACAGGCGCTCACCGGACACAGCGGCGTCAACCTAGCATTTCCGGCGCTCGACCCGAACTGTTTCACGCTGCCGCTCTTGCCGGCCGGTGGTGCCGTTGGGGGCCAGGCAGGCGCGATCCCTTCGAACGATCCCTACGAGACAACCTTCATCGCCAACGGCCAGCGCAACATCTTCCGCCAGCCGTGGCAGAAACGCGCGGACATTTCGATCGTGAAGGTGACGAAAGTAAACGACCGGGTTTCGGTGCGCTACAGCTTCGACGTGTTCAACCTCACGAACACGACGAGCTTTGACATACCGATCGACGACGTCTCGCAGAACATCAACTTCAACGACTTCCCATATCAGGGACAGCCCGCGACGAGCTCGCCTTGCGACCAGAGTTACACGGACCTTTATGTCTGCCCAACCTTGAGCGGCTTGGGCATCACGAACAAGACGATCAGCGCGCCGCGGCAGATTCAGATGTCGCTCAGCGTGCTGTTCTAAAGCTGATTTCGGCGGCGAGGGACGGCGGCCCAGCCCGTCCCTCATCGCCGCATTTCGCCGGGGCGTACTCAGCTCGCGCTGACCGTCACCGAGAGAGACTCGACGGGCGCCGCCGCAAACTCTTCCTGCAACTCTTCCGCCGCGCGGAAAAGCTTGCCCCTCACGTGCCGCGCGGGGAATTGAAACGTCAGCGAAGGCTCGTCGTACGGGTACGGATCGAGAACGAAGTGCCGCGAGCCCGCCGAGCGCACCTCGACGCGGGCGTAGCTTCCATCGCGCAGCGGCAGCGGGTGCAGCAGATCCGCCGGCCGCGCAAAATCCACGCACGTCAATAGCGATAGATTATCGTTGGCTTGCAGCAGCCGAAAATGATCGAAGATGGCGCTTTCGCTCTTCTGCTCGGGAGCAACGCTCGCATCCGCCGCGATCCGAGCTCGCAGCGCCTGCTGAAATTCTTTCTGCTGCGCGAGAAACCGGTCGAGCAGCGGCAATTCCGCGGGCGCGATCGTCGAGCGGTCGGCGTGGTCGCTCAGCAGGCTGTACGTGTGCATGGAGATCAGAATCGCGGCGTACGGGTCTTCCGCGGCGATCAGCCGCACCGCGCGATCCCGCACCGCGAGATAATCCGCGAGATCGATTTCCTCGAAGGCCGAATATTTTCCGACGAGCTCCACCGAAAACGCGCTCGGCTTGCCCTGGCGCGTGATCTCCGGCTTCGCGTCGCGCGCGAGCCAGCCATCGTCGTGGAGGGCGATGCCTTTCAGCACGCGGGCGCGCGGCTCGGGCGGCAGGAATTTGTCGTTGCCCCAGCGCTCGGCGAAGGCGCCGGCCAGGCGCGCGTGATCGGGGTGGGTGACCAGCCACCATCCCGTTTCCGTTTCGAGTCGCAGCATCATTTCCCTCCGGGCTTGGATCAAGAATCGGCGTCGGCATCCGGCATGCGGACCGACTCGTGCCAATTGTGCAGGAAATACCATTCGAGAAACATCACCAGAAAAAAGAAGGCGAAGCCGAGCACCGTCGTCGCCAGCACCAGCGCGAAAAGATAGTCCGTCTGCAATTGCGTGGAGGCGTAAAGGATCGAGTAGCCGAGTCCGCCCACGCCGACGCGGCTCGACCCGGCGTAGAGTTCGCCGGTAACTGCGCCGATCACGGCGAGGCCGCTCGCGATGCGCATGCCGACGAAGAGCGACGGTACGGCATGCGGCAGCCGGAGCTTGAAAAGAATCTGCGAGGGCGAGGCGTTGTGCATAAGAAAGAGGTGCACCAGATTCTCGTCGACGCTGATCAGGCCCTGCGTGGTATTGAAAATCACGGGCGCGAGCGAAATGATGAAGGCAATCACGCCTACGGAAGCTGTTCCAGCGCCGACCCACATCAGAATTAGCGGCGCGATCGCGATGATCGGCACGGTCTGCAGCAGCAGCGTGTAGGGATAGAGCATCCGGCGCACCCAGCGGGACTGCGCGAAAATCAGCGCGATCACCAGGCCGATCAGGATGCTCGCCGCCAGGCCGCCGGCCGATTCCTCCCCGGTGATTTCGAGCGCGATCAGAATCGTGGTGAAGCGGTCGACGAAGGCGCGGGCCACGGCCCACGGGGAAGGCAGCATGTATTGAGGCACGCGGAAGATCCATAGCACCGACTGCCATAGCGCCAGAAGCACCACGAAAACGGCGGCCGCATTCGCGAAATTGACGAGCCGCCGCTTCGCGTTCGGCTTCATGGCGCCGCCACCGGCGCGCTCTCGGGCGCGAGAGCCGCGCGCAGCGCGTGGGACACTTTCACCGCAAGCGCGTCGAATTCAGGCGCATCGCGCAGCGCCGCCGTGCGCGGCACGGGCAAATCGACCGCAAACTCGGCGTGAACGCGGCCCGGATTCGTCGCGAGCACCACGATGCGCGTCGAAAGAAAAATCGCCTCGGATACGGAATGCGTCACGAACACTGCCGTCCATTTCTGCTCGGCCTGCAGGCGCAGGATTTCCTCGTTCAGGCGGTCGCGCGACATTTCATCGAGCGCGGCGAAAGGCTCATCCATCAGCAGCAGCCGTGGATTGGTGGCGAGCGCGCGCGCGATCGAGACGCGCATCTTCATGCCGCCCGAGAGCTGCCGCGGATACGACTTTACAACGTGAGTGAGGCCGACGAGCTGGAGCAGCGCCGCCGTCGTCTGCTCGCGCGTGCGCCGAGCCACGCCTTCGAGCTCGAGCCCGAGGCCGACGTTCTGCTCGACCGTCCGCCAAGGAAGCAGCGTCGCATCCTGGAAAATGTACGAGATGATTTCGCGTGCGTCTTTCGGCGCCATGCCGTCCACGCGGATCGAGCCGGAGCTTGCCGGCGTTAATCCTGAGATCAACTTGAGGACCGTCGATTTGCCGCAGCCGGATGGGCCAATCAGAGTGACGAATTCTCCCTTGGCGACGCTCAGGTTGATGCCGCCGAGCACCGGCTGGCCCGCGCCGTAGCGCTTGCCAAGATTTTCGATCTCGACCATCGGCACCACGCGGTCGGCCATCACGGCGCTGCCTCGCCCGCCTCGACGACGGGCAGGTGCAGCGCTGCCGGGCGCTTGCTATCGTGATAGACAAACTGCGTCGAGCGCCGCCAATCCCAGGATGTCGCGCGGCAGGAGGAAACATCGGTGCCGGGATTGCGATCGTAGAGCGGAAACGCGCTGCTCGCGATTTCGAGCCGAATTCGCTCGCCCGGCGCGAAAAGACATGAAGTCGGCTCGAGATCGAATTCCCAATGATGGATGAAGTCGGCGGCATAGCCGCCTTTCGTGAAGAGAAAACTCGAGCGCGCGATCCCGATGCAGATGAATTCCGCGACGCCGCTGGGCTTCACGCGCACGAGCTTGGCGGTGAAGTCCGTGTATGCCGAGGACGTGGCGCAGTAGATAGAAACGCGCGGCGAACCGAAAACCAGCAGGGGCGCGCCAAGCGGCTCGCCCGTGTAAACCAGCACGTTGTTCCCCAGCTCAAGCGCGGCTTGATCGAATTGTCCGCTCGCAGCGGCCGCCCCGCCGGGCGCAAGTACGGGCACTTCGGGATCGTAGACGAAAACATCGCACGGCTCGTCGTCCGCGGGCTTGGCGGTCGAGAGGCTGCCATCGCCCTTGCGTGAATTCGCCTTGCCACCGCTGTGCAGATAGAGATGATGATTCGCCTCGGTGGGAAAAGTCTCCGCAGTGTGCCAGCGGTTTTCTCCGAGGACGAAGTGCCTGATTTTCGGCTCGCCGGCGAATTCGCCCGAATCCTTCAGCCAGTGATTGAACCAGCGCAGCAGAATCGCATCCGTATCGAGCAGCGCTTCGGCGCCGAAATCAGCGGCCCCGACGCGATCGCCCCAGGGAATGTGCAGCCACGGCCCGGCGATCAGATATTGATGTTCGCGAGCGGCGGAGCTTCCCGCTTGCCCGCGCAGCGCGAGAAATCCGTCGATGCTGCCTTTGAGATACGTGTCGTACCAGCCGGAAACGTGCAGCGCGGGGATCCGAATGCGGTCGAGTGACTCGCTCACATCGAGCTCGCGCCAGTATTGGCTGGACTCTGCGTGGTCGAACCAGTCGATCACATACTGCGGCACGCCCTCGCCGTGCAGCGCGGGATGTTCGCGAAAAGGAAGGTAGCTCGTTTGCGCGCTTAGATTCGCCCACGCCTGCTCGAGCCGGTCGCTCGCCTCGCGCAGCTTCCGCCGCCGCGCGTCTTCCTTCAGCATTTGCAAGCCCCAGCCGAGCGACGACGCGAGCCGCAGCGCGCCGTTGTTGTAGAACCAGCCGCGGTAGAGATCGCAGGCCGTCATGCCGGGCGCGATGCATTGCAAGCCCTCGGGCTGCCGCGCGGCGGCGAGCAACTGCGTGATCCCGTGATACGAGAAGCCGTACATGCCGACGCGGCCGTTCGATTCCGGCCGCGCGCGCAGCCACGCGATCGTTTCCGCGCCGTCCTGCGCCTCGTGGCGGAAGGGATAGAAATCGCCGCCGGAATCGCCGCGCCCGCGCACGTCCTGAATCACGACGTTGTAGCCGCGCCGCGCAAACCACACCGGATGCGCGTAGACCACGGTCGAGGCGATATCGCGCCCGTAGGGCTGCCGCATCAATAGCGTAGGCTGCGGTTCGATCGGATGACCGGGCTGCGGCGGATAATAATGATCGGAGACGAGCTCGACGCCGTCCGACATTCGGCAGCGCACGCCGCGCTCCAGGCGCACGCCGCTGCCGCAATCGATTGTCTCTAATGGCGGCGTCTTGCCTTGAAGTTCAGGCACCGAAGCGGACCATGGCGGTGAGCGCGGCGGCGAGATGCGCGGCGGCTTCGTCGCGCCAGCGCGCGCCATTTTCGGCGGTGGCCGGGCGCGGATCGCCCATCACGCCGCTTGGCGCGATATCGGAAGTGAGCCACGCGAAAGTAGCGGGCGCGTTCTCAGGCGCGAGCAGTTGCGGCTTGGCCGCGTCCGCGATGTAGTTGCTTGTGTAGGCGGAGCGGTCGACAAGCTGCGGAATCGAGCCCAGGAGCAGCGCTGTTTCCACTTCACCGGCGTGAAATCCGTAGGCGCGTTCCTGCGCGCTTACGCCGTCATACTTCAGGCCGCCCGAACCGTGCAGCGTAAACGTGCGCAGGCCGAATTCGGCGCGAAGATCGCGCGCCATCACGTCGATCAGGGCCGTGTTTCCGCCGTGCGTATTGTAGAGGACCAGCTTGCGGAAGCCGGCCTTCGTGATGCTCGAGCCAAGATCGCGCAGCACCGCCATGAACGTGTTCGAACTTACGGAAAGCGTCCCGGGGAAGCCGATATGTTCGTTGCTCTTGCCGTAGCACACGGGCGGCAGCGCATACACCGGCATTTCCGCCGGCAGTTTTTCGAGCGCGTGGCCGAGCAGCAGGTTATTGATCAGCGTGTCGGTGGCGAGCGGCAGGTGGTGGCCGTGCTGCTCGATCGCGGCCGTGGGCAGCACGAGCAGCGTCGTTTCGCGCGGCAGCGCGTCCACCTGCTTCCAATTCAGGTACGCGAAGTTACGGGAATCGGGAATCCAGGTCTTCATCGGTTGGGCGCCTCGGGTTCAAACGTAAGCATTTTTCCCGGATTCATCAGCCCCTTCGGATCGTAGCGGCGCTTGGCGATCAATTGGACGTTATCGGGGCGATAGCGCCCACCGCCCTCCACGTAATTCACATGTGGATTCGCGACGAAGACGCCGATCTCGCGGCAGAAGTCGATCATCTCGTTCAGCCGCTCCTCCGTCGTGTAGTAAACCACCGGCAAAGAGCCCGGGATCATCACGCCCTCGCCGTTCTTCCAGAATTCCATGTGAAAAAGCATTTCGTGGCCGAAGCGTTCTTTTAGGCGACGCATCTGCTCGCGCGCCGTCGCGGGATCGAAAGCGCACTGGAGGTAGGTATAGGCATCGTCCGACTTCATGGCCCAGAGCGTCGTGTGATTCCATGTGTAATCGGAGAGCAACGGCCGCGTGCGCAGGCCGAGATAAGCGCCGGAGTAGCTGACTTTGCCTCCGGCCTCTCGCGCGGCGGATTCGAAAGCGGCTAGCTGCGCCGCGGCGATCATGAAAAAGATCAGCGCCTTGCCATCGGGCGCGTACTGTCGCACCGGCCCGAAGAACGACGCAATCGGCCACTCGAACGCGGTGACGAGGCGCTTGGTCCACTCCGGGCTGCGCGCGACGCGCTCGCTGAAATCGAAAGCCCCCGCGAACGTGTCGAACGCGACCGCGCACTGCGCCCATTCGACCGCGGGAGTGAGAGCGAGCCAGATGCGCGAGATCACGCCATTCGTGCCCCAGGCGTGCAGGATTTCGTGCACTGCCTGTCCTTCGTGCAGCACGACGCGCGGCTCGGCCTCCATCGTCACGACCTCGATCGCGCGCACCGTATCGTAATCGCGCAGATTGCCGTGCGCCACCGAGCCGACGCCGCCCGATCCGCCGCCGAGAAAGCCGCCGACGGTGGCCTTCACGATCGTCGAGGGATAGCAGCGCAGCTCCCAGCCGCATTTCCGGGCTTCATTCTCGATCGCGCCGAGGCGCGCGCCGGGCTGGCAGACGGCAACGCCGCCAGGCTCGAACGCTTCGATCTGATCCATTCGCGCGAGATCGAGGACGATCCCGCCGCGCAGCGGCACCGCCTGGCCGTAATTGCCCGTGCCCGCGCCGCGGATCGTGACCGGCAGATCGTGCGCGTGGCAGTAGCGCAGAATATTCTGGATTTCCGGCGTCGTGAGGGGCTGGATGACGATGTCCGCTACTTTACCGTCGAGCTGCTTGCGCAGGACGGGCGAGTACCAATAAAAGTCGCGGGAAAGCTGCTCCACAACTTGCGGTTGCGTGAGGACGCGCGAGCTATCGCCGAGGATGGCGTTGAGTGCGTCAGCGTGGTCCGGTTGCATGGCCGTGGCTCGGATGTTCTGTCCTCGGAAACGAACTTACTTGCCGCGTTTGCCGCCGCGGGACGGCGAAGACCAGGCGCGAAACACCTTCTGCATATTCGGATGCGTGAAAAGCGTGTTGCACAGCTCGCGCAGCACGGGGCCCTCGACGATGCAGGGCATGTCCGAGCGCCGCGAGACTTCCTTCGCCGGGATCTGAATTTGATTCACGAAGCGATTGGCGTCCGCAATGGTGGTGCCGAAAACCACGCGGTCGAGGCCGGCCCATAGGGCGTTCGCCATGCACATCGCGCAAGGCTCGCACGTCGAGTACATCGTGTAGCCGGCGAGGCTGATGCGCTTGAGCTTCTTGCAGGCGAGGCGGACGGTGCGCGTTTCGGCGTGGGAACTCGGATCGTGCTCGCGGCGGACGGCGTTGACCGCGCGCATCAGGGTCTCGCCGGTGCGCGTATGGACGATCAGCCCGCCAAACGGCACCGGATGCGGTGTCTCGAGAGTGCGCGCCGTGAAGCGGACGATGGCGCGGATGCACTCTTCGTCGAAGGGAGTTACGCCGGTGCGCGCGGCTGCCGGGGTCGCCATATCGTAATTTAGCACGGCCAAGGATGGGTGTGACACCGCAAAGTGCGCGCCGCCGGCGGCCCCACGATGGGTCTTTCAGGGGCGCGTGACTGATAGAATGAGTCCGGCCAGGCGATGAGCGAACATTTGAGTCCGATACAGGCGCTGCGCGCGGATCTGATCGCGGAGCGCGCGACGCCGCGCGAAGCGATGCGCGATGCGCTCGCGCATGCGAATAGCAACGCCGGCAAAAACGTCTACCTCGCGCTCGACGCCAGGCGTGCGATGAGCGAAGCGGAGGATCTGCCGGCGCGATTCGGCGCCGCTGCGAGCGGGCGGGAGAAGCCCTTGCTCTACGGGCTGCCCATTTCGCTGAAGGATTGCTTCGATCTCGCCGGATTCCCCACGTCGTGCGGCTCGCGATTTTACGCGGAGCAGAGCGGCATCGTGAGCGCGGACTCGGCCGTGGCCACGCGGCTGCGCGCGCAGGGCGCCGCGATCGTCGGGAAGACAAATCTGCATCCGCTCGCTTATGGAATTACGGGAGAGAATCCGGAGTACGGCGATTGCCTCCAGCCGCGCGACCCGACGCGGCTCACGGGCGGCTCGTCGAGCGGCGGCGCGGCAAGCGTGCAGGAAGGTTCGGCGATCGCGGCCATCGGGACGGATACGGGCGGCTCGATTCGCGTGCCGGCGGTGCTCTGCGGGCTCGCGGGTTACCGCGCGTCGATCGGGCTGGCGCATGGGCGCGCGCTGTGGCGCGGCGGCGTCCACCTGGCGCAATCGTTCGATACGCTCGGGTGGCTTTTCCGCGATCTGCGCGATGCGCCGCTGCTGGCCGAGGCCCTGTTTGGTATTCGGGTGCCGGGAAGCATGGAGACGCGCGTGAAGGTCGCCTGCGCGAGCGGCGATTTCCTGCGCGATTGCGATGCGGACGTGCTCGATGGCTTCGCCGAATGGCGGCAGCGGCTGCGCGAGCGCGGCGCGACGCTCGCCGAAATCGAAGTGCAGTGGTGGGACGAGTCGATGGAGATTTTCGCGCCGATTCAGGCGCACGAGGCGGCCGCGATTCACACGGCGCGGACGGGCGGCGATTTTTCGCATTTCGAGCGGCCGATTGCCGAAAGGCTCGCGTGGGGCGCGTCGATCACGGAGACCGAGATCGAGCGGTTGCGCGCGCGGCACGCCGCATTTCGCGCGCGGATGGACGCGCTGCTCGCCGCCTACGATTATCTGATCCTGCCGTGCGCGCAGGTCGGTCGCCTGGTCGCCGGCGCGGACAACAGCGGCGCCCGCGGCAAGATCCTGCGCTATACCACGCCGATCAGCCTCGCCGGAATGCCCGCAGTGGCGCTGCCCGCGGGGAATCGCGAAGGCGCCGGCGTGCAGCTCGTCGCCGCGCGCGATGCGGATGCGCGGCTGATGGCTTACGCGGCGCAGATCGCCACGTGACACGTTTCGCCCTTCCACGCGCTCTAATGCATGTGGCCGCTTCTTGCGGCCTCGGCGCTGGCGAACATGTCCACAATCCTCACCTGGCACGAGATTGCTCTCCGGTTGCTCCTCACATTCCTGGCTGCGGGCGTGATCGGCTTCAATCGCGACGAACGAGGCCGCTCGGCGGGCCTTCGCACGAACCTGCTGGTGGCTCTCGCGGCATGTATCGCCATGATCGAAGCGAACGAGCTCATCAATTCGGCCGGGAAGCCGGGCAATTCGTTTGTGGTGATGGACATTATGCGATTGCCGCTCGGCATTCTCGATGGTATCGGGTTCATCGGCGCCGGAGCGATCATCAAGCGGGGAGAAATGGTCGTCGGCGTGACGACCGCGGCAACGCTGTGGTTCGTCACCGTGATGGGACTCTGCTTCGGCGGCGGCCAAACGGGCCTGGGACTGGTTTCGTTTGCGCTCGGCTTCGTAATTCTGGTCACCTTGAAAAAGATTGAAAATGAGATGCCGAGGCAGCAGAGCGCGACGCTGAAACTCACCGTTTCGACGGAGGGTCCTGACCAGCCCGAAATCGAGGCCTTGCTCAAGCGTGCTGGGATCGCGCCGCAGAGTCTTTCCCTCAGCTACAATTCGTCGCCGGACGGCGGCAAGGCCTTCGGCTGGAAGGTGCAGTGGAAGGAAAAGGGAGAGCACGCGAGCCCTCCGCCGATTATCCGGGAACTCTCGAGGCACCCCGGCGTGCGGGGCCTCGAATTCACGCGCTGAAGCGCGAAGATTTGGCGCGCGGGTGCGGCGGGGCGCGTGCTACCCTACGCTATGCGCAAGGCCCTCTCGCTAGGCGTGTCGTCCCTCCTCGTTGTTTTCATCCTGCTGGCTATCGCCGGCTGCCATCACTCCACAAGCGAAAGCGGGCTCACGAAGGTCATCTTGCAGGCGGACTGGTATCCCCAGCCCGAGCATGGCGGCTTCTACACGGCGCTGGTCGATGGCTACTACAAGGACGAAGGCCTCGACGTCACCATCGTGCCGGGCGGTCCGTACGTTTCCGTCGAGCAGCAAGTGTCCGTGGGTTCGGCGCAGTTTGGCATGAGCTCGTCCGACAAAATCCTCGAGTCGATCGCGGATGGCCAGCCGCTGATCGCCGTGGCGGCCACGATGCAGCACGACCCGCAGGGCATCATGGTCCGCAAGGATTCGCCGGTGAAGTCCTTCGCGGACCTCAACGGCCACACGGTCGCGATCAAGACGGGCTCCACGTGGTGGGAGTTCATCGTCAAGCGCTACAACCTCAACAACGTCCACGAAGTGCCGGCCATGATGAACGTGGCGAATTTCGTCGCCGACCCGAATTACGTGCAGCAGGCTTTCGCCACCTCCGAACCGTTTTTCGCCGAGCAGGCGGGCATCGCCACGCGCGTTTTGCTCACGAGCGATGCCGGCTACAGCCCGTACCGCGTGATGTTCACCACGCGCGATTTTCTCGCTCAGCATCCCGAAGCGGTCGCGGGTTTCGTGCGCGCGTCGATCAAAGGGTGGCGCGAATACCTCAAGGATCCCGCGGCCGCGAATGCCGCGATTGCGAAGCTCAATCCCGCGCTGAATGCGGCGTGGATGCACTTCACGTGGCAGGCGCTGCGCGACGGCAATTTCGTCACGGGCAGCGACGCGAGCGGCGCGCAGATCGGCCAAATGGACCCCGCGCGCTGGCAAACGATGTACGAGCAGCTGATGGATCTAAAAGTGATCGACAAGCAGCTCGATCCGTCGACGGCGTACACGCTGCAATTCGTGCAGGGAAAATAAACGGGGCGTCCGCGCAACTCGGCTGTGGATCCAGCAACGTTTTCGCAGCGGGCGCCTCGCTGCCCGCGCGCCGCTTCCCGCCGGTTTTACGTTACACTGTGCGCCTATGAGCGCAATCGATGAAGTTCTCGCCGCAAACGAAATCTATTCCCGCACGCACGAATTGCGCAGGCTGACGCCGCGTCCCGAGCGCAAACTGGCGGTCCTCACCTGCATGGACACGCGGCTCTCGATCCGCACGATGGGCCTGCGCGAGGGCGACGCGCACATCATTCGCAACGCCGGCGGAATCGTCACGGACGACGCGCTGCGCTCGCTGCTCGTCTCGCACTACCTGCTCGACACCCAGGAATTCATGGTCATCAATCACACCGATTGCGGCCTGATGCACACTACCGAAGAGGATTTGCGCACCCGCATCCAGAATCGCGCGGGAACCGCCGCCGTCGCCCCGGCGTTCTTCTACGCATTCCAGAATATCGAGGAGAATGTCCGCCATCAGCTCCAAAAGCTGCGGACGCATCCGTGGATTCCCGCGAGCGTAGCCGTGCGTGGTTTCGTTTACGACGTGGCGAGCGGCCGCCTCCGCGAAATCGCCTTTGCCTGAAAGAACTTGGAATTTCAGTTCGAAAGACGGGCGCTCGGGCGAGAACGCAGCACGATGCGTTACGACACCCAGACCATCCACTTATCCACCACTTGCCACCGTCCCGACCTTTTCCTGAGAACGTAGAAATGCCCGCTGCCGCAGAGCCCGCCGCAGACAAACGAAGTGGAAACAATCGCCTCGTCCAAGCTTGCATCAAAACCGGCACCAGAAAGCGAGATTATCCCGTCGGCGCCGGGAAACAGTTGCTCGAAGGATTTTGGCCCGTCCGTGTGGAGATCCGCGAAATGCAGGCTCCCGGGCGTTACGAAGATTTTGGGCAAGTCAGTATGAAACGTCTCCGAGAGGCGGCCGGCGCTGCAAGATTTCTTGAGAAAGTCCCGAATTGTGTCGGCCCGCAGAGAGTCGTCGTAGCTGTCGCTGGCGAAGATGCGATATATCCTGTCGGCAGGAGAATTGTAGGGGGGCTTCTTGTTTTCTAACCGGAGATTCTCGCGTGCGTTTTCCCGGCACGATTTCGTGTCTCCTCCGGCCATGGGATCGATCAGCAGGGCAGCGTCAAAAACCAGTCGGGTGGGCTCGGGCTCCCCTCGGGCCCGAGTAATCATGTCGCGGACCACGGCTTCGTAGACCTGATCCTGAGCGGCTAATACTGCCTTCTCGCTGGGAGGGAATATTGGCAGCCGAAGCGTGTAGAGGAGGGCTATCGCAACTGCCCCGCAAGCGATCGCTATCCACGCGCGGTGGCGCAATGTACTCACCTTGACCTCGGTCCGCGAGCAGTCCGTCTCAGCTTACGTTACACCAACCGACCATAAGATACTCGGTTCCAAGCCTCGCCGTAAGACCCTGATTCAGTTTCAATCTAAAACCGAAAATGAGAGCTGTAGGCCATGGGTACTGTCCCGAATCGGTACGGCGGCGCTATTTCGTCTGCGGGATGTGTAGCGCACACTTCAGACTTCATCGGCCGATCATCAGAGTCGACTTCACCCTGGGGGCACGCAGCCGTGTCTTGGACAGCTCCTAAGTTGCTGAGCGACATGCGGTTACGCACAAAGCTTCTGTTCCTGCTGGTTCTCGTTACGGCAGGACTGAGCTGCGCCACCTTATTTGCTGTGCGTTCCTCGGGCGAGGATCACGCGCGCCACGAGCTCGTCGCGGGCGCCCATACCTCGCTGATGACCTTCGATGTTCTCTTCCGCCAGAAGCAAAATGCCCTGGCTCGCAAGGCAGATCTGCTCGCTACCGAGGCGGCCATGGCCGGCGATCAGGACGCGCCGTCAAACGGGCAGAACGACGACCCGGATGCCGACGCCTTGTCCAGTGCGGCCGACCCTCTGGAGGCGGATGGCAGCGATCTGGTAGCGGTGGCGGACACGCCAGACAAGATCGTCGTGCTGCACTCCCGGGAGACGCTTTTCCCGCCGGCCGAAGCCGAGGAAATGCTGAAGCGCTCCCTGGCGAATGGCGCCCTTGCGGATTGGTGGTGCGTCGGCGGATCGCTCTATCAGGTTGCGCTCGAACGGATCGGCGGCGGACCCGGCACCGTGATCGTGGGGCGCGAGATCGATTACCGCACGGTCCACGATTTGGGGCGCATCTCCGACAGCCAGATCGCCTTCAGCTACGACGGAAACATTGTCGCGAGCACTTTTCGCCCCATCGAGGAAGAGGAAGCGGGACAGGCGCTGAGGGGCGGATCTCCCGGGTCGGTTCAAATTGGCGACGAAGAGTTCTTCGCCGATTCGGAGCGGCTCAATAGCCGCGGCTCCGGCCCGGTCGCCCGCCTCACGGTGCTGAAATCCTATCGCGAGGAGACAGCGTTTGTTTCCGAGCTGAACCACTTGCTGCTCGCGCTTGGTCTTGTTGCGGTGCTCGCCGGAGCCGGGCTCGCGTTCGTGATTTCGGACGCATTCACGCGGCCCCTGGCGGAGCTTCTCCGTGGATTCCGCGCGCTCGAGCGCGGTGATTATGAGTACCCGCTCCACGCGCACGGTGGCGACGAATTGGCCCACGCGACTCGCGCGTTCGATCGCATGCGCAAGGCGCTGAAAGAAAACGAAGGGCAGCGCCTGCAGCTCGAAGACCAGCTTCGCCAATCGCAGAAGATGGAAGCGCTCGGGCGGCTGGCCGGCGGCGTGGCTCACGATTTCAATAATCTGCTGACGGTGATCAAGGGCCACAGCGAATTGATCGTCGATCGCATGGCCTCCGGCGACCCAGTGCTCACAAGCGGAGAACAGATTCGCAAGGCTGCGGACCGCGCCGCGGCGCTCACGCGCCAGATGCTGGCGTTCAGCCGCAAGCAGGCGTTGCAACCGAAAGTGCTCAACGTCAACGCGCTGGTGGACGACATCTCGAAATTGCTGAAGCGCCTGATGCCCGAGGATATCGAGGTCGCCTTCCGCCCCGATCCGTCGCTGGGCCACGTGCGGGCGGATGCCGGGCAGCTGGAACAGGTGCTGATGAATCTGACGGTCAACGCGCGCGATGCGATGCCGCGCGGCGGCACGCTCACGATTGAAACCGAAAATGTGACGGTGACGCCGGAATTCGCGCGCACGCGCCCGCCGATCGTGCCGGGAGATTATGTGAAGCTCGCCGTGGCCGATACCGGCATCGGCATGGACCCCGAGACGAAGGCCCACATCTTCGAGCCGTTCTTCACCACCAAGGATCCGGGAAAGGGAACAGGACTCGGGCTCGCGACTGTGTACGGCGTCGTGAAACAGACCGGCGGGTTCCTGTGGGTCGATACCGAGCTCGGCGTCGGCAGCAAATTCGAGGTCTACCTGCCGCGCGTAAACGACCCGGTCGATTCCGACGTGATCGGCCGGAACATTCCCGCTTGCCAGGCCGCGCCGAAAACGGTGCTGCTGGTGGAGGACGAGCCCGCGGTCCGCGACGTGGCTCGCGAATTCCTCACGGCGGCGGGCTATCGCGTGCTGGCCGCCGAAGATGGGGAGCGCGCCATGCTGATCGCGGCCCGCGAAGCCGCCATCGACGTCCTCATCACCGACATCATCATGCCGAAAATGCGCGGGCCGGAGCTTGCGCGAGAATTGCTGCGCTGGAAGCCGGACGTGAAAGTCGTATATATGTCGGGATATCTCGAGCCCGGCGAGGCGGACGGCGATTTCCTGAAAGACGCGTTCTTCCTCAATAAGCCGTTTTCGCGCGACGAGCTCGTGAATCAGGTCGCCGAGGCGCTTCGTCAATCGCTGTCCGCCGCAGTGCCCAGCTTTAGACCTGCCGGTTAGTCCCTCATCGCCGGTTGCCGGCGTCTAACGCGGCAAAGCCCGTCATTTCCGCTCCTTTAAGGCCCGTTAAGGCTTCCGCCAGGGGGCTGCTCCAGTCCCCTGTTATTGCACGAGAAATTGCACCATCTTGGTGCAACGGCGGGTGCTCGGCATTTTTTCGTGATTTCGGCGCCTCTCGGTGCCCTCCGGGCAATCTTTGAATCTTTTCTGCCTTGCGTACCGGTCACTCATCGCCAATCACGGCTCACGATTTCGCTTTTCTATCGCGCGGGGCATGGAGTAGGCTGAGAGCGATTTCGCGATAGGAGGCAAGGCGAGGGCATGAACCGGTGACGGGGAAAAACCTGGGGCGAGCGATATTCTGGCCGGCGTTTCTCGCGATCGCCGCGGGATGCGTCGGCGCTTCGTACTACGTCCGGCAGAGAGCCGTGAACGGGATTTCCGCGCAGGAAGCGCGCGCGGCTGCCGAAGCGAAACGAATCCAGCGGCAGGTTGTCCTCTACACGAAGATGGTGGTGCCTTCGCGCGTGCCCTTTGCGTCGTTTCTGCGAACCGTCGGAATCGATGGAGGCACCGTCGCAAACATCGTGGCCTCCGCGAAATCTGTTTTCGACTTTCATCATATGCGCGCCGGCAATCAGCTGACGATCGGGCGCTCCGTGCTCGGCGAGCTGCGCGAAGTCGATTATCGCATCGACGAGGACCATATCCTTTCGATTGCGCCGGCGGTGCTGGCCGATAATTCCGCGCGGTCATCCGGTAATTCCACGAGCGGGGCGCCAGTCTTCGAATCCAAAGTCGAGACGATTCCTTCGACCACGGAAGAAGCCGGCGTGGCGGGCAAAGTTGACGATTCGCTTTTCCAGGCGGTGACGGATGCGGGCGAGAAGCCGGAGCTTGCACTGCGCATCGCCGCGATTTTCGCGTACGACCTCGATTTCTACACCGACCCGCGGCCCGGCGACACGTTTCGCGTGGCGATCGAGAAGAAAATTCTCGCGAATGGCGAGACGGCTTCCTACGGCCGCATTCTCGCGGCGGAATACGACAACGGCGGGCACGCGTATCGCGCCATCCTGTTCCACGATCCCTACGGCCAGCCCGCCTACTACACGCCGGAAGGGAAGTCGATGAAGCGCGCGTTTCTGCATTCACCGCTGAAATTCGCGGCGCCGATCACGTCGCATTTCAGCTATCACCGCTTCCATCCGATCCTGAAAGAATATCGCCCGCACCTCGGCATCGATTACGGCGCGCCCATGGGCGCGCCCGTGCAGACGATCGGCGACGGCAAAGTGATTTTCGCGGGTCGCAAGGGCGGCGACGGCAACCTGGTGAAGGTGCAGCACTCGAACGGCTACACCACTTACTACATGCATCTCTCGCGGATTCTGGTGCGCGACGGACAGCACGTCCAGCAGGGACAGAATATCGGGCTCGTGGGAATGACGGGGCTCGCCACCGGCCCGCACCTCGATTTCCGCATCGAGCAGCACGGCACGTTCTTGAATTTCGAAAAGCTGAAGCTGCCGAGCTCCGATCCGATCGCGCGGCGCGATTGGAATGCATTCGTCTCCGCCCGAGATCACGCGCTCGCCGAAATGCCCTCGCTCAAAACGGGCAACGCCGTGGCGCAAAATCAGCCGCCGCAGGGCCGTCACGCCGGCAACTGATTTCTTCCCACCCTAGGAACAACCGCCTGCTCCCTGGGACCGACTTAGCTGTTGCGTTAATTCATTTGCTTGACATCCGCACAGGGATTTCAGTAGCCTTCGCCTCGTTTACCGTCACTCCACCTAAAAATGCCCACCAGCCGCTCACAGGCCCAAGTCGCCGTGGTATTCGGCGCAGGGGCAAGTGTTCCACCATTGGTCAGTCAGCAAGACTTGGTTGCGAATTTGCTCGTCGCTCCCGACCATGCCAGGCTGGCAGCGGCGAGGCTTTACGTAAGACGCACTTTTAAGGGGCTTCGCCAGAATCCTGCAGCGAGAGGAATACTTAGGTTTGAAGATGTGGTCGGTCCGCTGGAGATAGCCGAGGCCGAGGAGTATTGGTTTCATTTCGGCGGCCACGACGCAAAAGACCAGGATCGCCTCTTGACCAATCGGCAGGTTTTGGACTCCCTCGATACTTGGGTGGCGATGTCTCTCGATCCCGAAACCCTTCCGCGTCCGACCACGTCGGCGGGCCGTGGCGGAGTGACTGAGTCGCCAACGTTCGAGGAGTTCTATCAGCCACGGGCCGATTCTCCTCTGGCTTATGCTCGTTTCGTTTCATTCCTGCATGAGCACGCGCTCCTCGCGAATACTGTGTTTGTTTCAATGAACTATGACATTTTGCTGGATCGAGTCCTGAACATCTCCGGAAGGTTTTACCCGGATTACGACTTGGAAGATTTCGTCAAACCGCGACGGTGGACCGACGAACGCACCCGCCGCGCAGCTGTGAAGCTATTGAAGCTTCACGGCTCCCTCAACTGGCGCATGTGCGAGAGATGCCATTTGCTCCGTGACACCGGGAACGTAGTTGTGTGGCCCCAGAGCCAGTGCAACGATTGTGGCAGTAAGACGGCAAGACCAATGCTGATTAGACCCACCCTTCTCAAGGATTTCCGTCACCGGGTCTGGCGCGACGTCTGGAGGAAGGCTGGACACGTCCTGGCAAATGCCTCGGACTGGATATTCATCGGCTATAGCCTCCCGCTGGCTGACGTCTGGATGCTCAGACTTCTGGCACAGTCGGCTCGGTCTGGCGACGTGGCCTTCCGGTCGCGGACAATTACCGTCGTAAACCCGGACGCCACCGTTGGCCAGAGATTCAGGCTTCTCTTTCCGAATGCTCATACTCGTGTGCAAGACTTCAATTCGTGGGTGGATGCGTGCGTGGCCGAGGGCAGGCTGTTGACGACACAAATTAAAAAGGGGGGCCGCCTCCCGGCGGACACCCCCATTTAAAATAGCATCGTTATTTTAGCAGGTTTCTCACACAAACGCAACACGATAGGACTCTGCAACGTCAGCCACAGAACTACGCGCGGACTTCCCAGGTGTCGCCGGCGTGCAGCATTTTGGCGAGGTCGCCCTTGCCGCGCTTGGCCTGGACGTCGCGAATCTGCGAAGAGATGAGGTCTTCGTAGCGCGGCACATTCTCCCACGAGCGCAAGACGCCGATCGGGGTGGGGAAGCCGGGCAGGCTTTCCATGTGCGCGAGCGCGAAGGCGTACGCCGGGTTCGGATTCTGAGCGTCGTGAACGAGCAGATCGCTCTCGGATGCGCCGTTGCCGAGCGCGACGACCTCGAGATCGAGCCCGCGCATGCGGATGCCCTTATCGCGATTCTTGCCGAAAATCAAAGGCTTGCCATGTTCCAGCTGGACGACGTGCTCGCTGCGCGCGTCTTTTTCCGTGAGCGTTTCCCAGGCATGGTCGTTGAAGATGTTGCAATTCTGCAGAATCTCGATGTAGGCCGAGCCTTTGTGCGCGGCGGCCTTCTTCAGCGTGTCTTTCAGGTGCTGCTGGAAGACGTCGACGGAGCGCGCGACGAACGTGGCGCCGGCGCCGATCGCGAGCGAAAGCGGATTGAACGGGCGGTCGGTCGTTCCGAACGGAGTCGATTTCGTTTTCTTGCCGATTTCGGACGTGGGCGAATACTGGCCTTTCGTGAGGCCGTAGATGCGATTGTTGAACATCAGCACTTTGAGGCCGACGTTGCGCCGCAGCATGTGAATCGTGTGGTTGCCGCCGATCGAAAGCGAATCGCCGTCGCCCGTCGCGACCCACACTTCGAGATCGGGGCGCGCGATTTTCAGGCCCGTAGCGACGGCCGGCGCGCGGCCGTGTATCGTGTGGAAACCAAACGTATTCATGTAATACGGGAAGCGCGCCGAGCAGCCGATCCCGGAAATCACGACGAACTTTTCGCGCGGGACGCCGAGCTCCGGGAAAACGGATTGCACGGCGGAGAGAATGGCGTAGTCGCCGCAGCCGGGGCACCAGCGGATTTCCTGGTCGGTCTGAAAGTCTTTCTTAGTTAGTGGCGGCAAAAGCGTGGCCGTGCTCATTAAATTCTCCCGTCCGACGCGAGGATCTCCTCGATCTTGCGCTCGAGTTCGGACTGTTTGAAGGGCTTGCCCTGAATCTTGTTGTAGCCCTGCGCGTCGACCAGATATTTCGCGCGCAGCAACATCAGGAGCTGGCCCATATTCATTTCCGGGACGAGCACGCGATCGTAGCGGCCGAGCAACTCGCCAAGATTTTTCGGCAGCGGATTCAGATGGCGCAAGTGAACGTGGCCGATCTTTCGTCCCTTTTCGCGCTGGGCTTTCAGCGCGGCGGTGATCGGGCCGTGCGTCGAGCCCCAGCCGACGATCAGCAGATCGCCCGAAGGATCGCCCGCCGGCACGGCATCGGGAACGTCCTGCACGATGCCCGCTACTTTTTCGGCGCGCAGCCGAACCATGCGCTCGTGGTTCAGCGGCTCGTAGTTCACGTTGCCGGTCACATCCTGCTTTTCGAGGCCGCCGACACGATGCTCGAGGCCGGGCGTTCCGGGAATCGCCCACGGGCGCGCGAGCGTCACGGGATCGCGGCGATACGGGCGGAAATCGACCGGATTCGTTTCGAAGTGCACCGGAATTTCCGGCAACTGCTCGAGCGAGGGAATATGCCAGGGCTCGGCGCCGTTGGCGAGGTAGCCGTCGGAAAGAATAATGACAGGCACCATGTATTTGATCGCGATGCGGCTGGCTTCGAGCGCGATCCAGAAGCAGTCGCCGGGCGTGGATGGCGCGAGAACGGGAATCGGCGCCTCGGAATTTCTGCCGAAGAGCGCCTGCAGCAGATCGGCTTGCTCGGTTTTCGTCGGCAGGCCGGTGGAAGGGCCGCCGCGCTGGATATCGCAGATCACGAGCGGCAATTCGACCGCGACGGCGAGGCCGAGCGCTTCCGTCTTCAGGGCCATGCCCGGGCCGGAAGTGGTCGTGAGGCCGAGCGCGCCGGCATAGGCCGCGCCGATCGCCGAAGTGATGGCGGCGATTTCGTCTTCGGCCTGAAACGTGATCACGCCGAAATCTTTGTAAGCTGAAAGCTCGTGCAGAATGTCCGAAGCGGGCGTGATCGGGTACGATCCGAGGAAAAGCGGAAGCCCGGACTTTTGCGATGCCGCGACGAATCCCATCGCGAGCGCCGTATTGCCGCTGATATTGCGATAGACGCCGGGCGCGAGTTTCGCGGGCGGAATTTCATAGCTGATCTGAAACGCTTCGGTGGCCTCGCAGTAGCTGTAGCCCGCCTGCATGGCCGTGCGATTCGCGGCGACGAGCGCCGGCTTGGATTTGAATTTGTCTTCGATCCAGCGCAGCGTATTGTCCATCGAGCGGTTGTAGAGCCAGTAGCACATGCCCAGGGCGAAGAAATTCTTGCAGCGGTCGACGCTCTTGGCATCGAGGCCGAGATCCTTCAGCGCGGCGCGAGTCAGCTTGGTCAGTTCGACGGGAAAGAGCCGGTAGCCGTCGAGCGAATGATCCTCGAGAGGACTCACCGTCATCTGCGCCTTCCGCAGGTCGGTCTCGCCGAAATCGTCAAGATTGACGATCAGGATGCCGTTGGGTTTGAGGTCGGGCAGATTCATCTTCAGCGCCGCTGGATTCATGGCGATCAGCGCGTCGACCGCGTCGCCGGGCGTGTAGACGTCGTGCGATGAGAAATGGACCTGGAAGCCGCTGACGCCCGGCAGCGTGCCCGCAGGGGCGCGAATTTCGGCCGGGAAGTCGGGAAGCGTGGCGAGGTCGTTGCCGTAAAGCGCGACCGTATTCGTAA
>Ga0335072_10000508_pt1 | contig 75874 bp, 72 predicted proteins | sample Lox_Sample_21_FD_206725 | JGI IMG/M metagenome (GOLD analysis project Ga0335072, IMG submission 206725) | Soil microbial communities from Loxahatchee National Wildlife Refuge, Florida, United States - Lox_Sample_2.1 | ecosystem: Environmental > Terrestrial > Soil > Wetlands | place: USA...
CAGCCCGCATGTGCTGGCCTGCGGAGGAACAGAGCTCTTCGCCAGCGGCTCTTCCATATCGGAAGAAGTGGTGTGGGATGACCAGCCGCAGGGCGGCGCCAGCGGAGGCGGGTTCAGCGGAACCTTTGCCGTCCCCGCATGGCAGACGAGCGCGTTGCCCTCAGGCAGCTCTGGCCGCGGCGTTCCTGACGTCTCCGGCGATGCGTCACCGGAGAGCGGCTACAACGTGATCGTCGACGGCCAGAAAGAGGTAGTCGGTGGCACAAGCGCCGTCGCGCCTCTCTATGCCGGGTTGATTACATTGGTCAACCAGCAGCTGGCAGCGCAGAGCGCGCCATCGGCTGGTTTCATCAACCCCACTCTTTACGAGAATCCAAACGCCTTCAACGACATTACGCAAGGCAACAACGGCGCGTATTCCGCGGACCCCGGATGGGATGCCTGCACCGGACTCGGCTCGCCAAAGGGCGCAGCCATTCTGAGCGCCTTGACGGCAGTGACTGCGACAACAACCGCCTCGAGCAGCTAGCGAGGCGGTAGCATCGCCGGTCTACCCTTGTCATTCAGCTCGATATGCCCGAAAGGCGTGTGGTGGTCGTGCGTAAATAACACCAGCCATTTCTCGGGAATCGCCCGCGAATAAAACCGCTTGCGCTCTTCAATGCAGGTCAGCGGATCGAGGTCATAGCCCATCACCCAGGTAATGTCGAGGTGCGCGCTTGTCGGGATCAGGTCAGAGATATAGCAGGCGCGCCTGCCGCCCGAATCAAGATGGATGGCCATCAGCTGCGCAGTGTGCCCGGGAAAACCCTCAACCGAAATGCCCGGCACAATCTCCCGCGTCTCGCCGCGCTTTACATCGAGCAGTGTCATCTGGCCGCTCTCGATCAATGGATCGTAATTGTCGCTGATGTAGCTGATGGCGTCGCGTTCCAGTTGCAGATGCCCATGTTCCACCTCGCCGCGATGCGCAAAGTAACGCGCATTGGGAAACGTTGGAACCACCGCTCCCTCCGGCGTGCGCGCGGTGTTCCACCCAGAGTGGTCAAAGTGCAAGTGCGAGTTGATAACAACGTCTACTTCTTCCGGCTTGATTCCGGCGGCAGCGAAGGCCAGCGGCAATTTCTCCTGTGCGCCGTAGATCGCCTTTAATTTGTCACTGAGCTTGTTACCAATTCCCGTCTCGATGACAACCGTATGCTTTCCTGTCCGCACGACAACCGTATTCAGGCCAAGCAGAATACGGTTTTGCTCGTCGGCAGGAGCGCGTTTCTGCCACAGCGGCTTCGGCACGACGCCAAACATCGCGCCGCCGTCGAGAAAATAGAAACCGTCGCTTAAAACTGTAAGCTCAAAATCCCCTACGTTGGTCCGGCCCCGAATCAGCTCATGCGAATCAGCCCGTTCCGATGGATGTTTTGGCGGATGACTCACTGCGCCGCCCCAACGGGCTTCAGACAGGTTTCAAACTGCCACAAAATGCGCTGGTAAAGATGCGTATGCGCCACTGGGCCCGCAATCGAGTGCGTCTTGCGCGGATACACCTGGAAGTCATAGGCGATCTTCGCGTCGATCAGCTTCTGGATGTACTGGATCGAATTCGCGAAGTGCACGTTGTCATCGCCCGTCCCATGCACCAGCAGGAGGCGGCCTTTCAGGTTCTTCGCCGTCTCCTGCACAGAAGCAGCGTTATACGCATCCGCATTCTGCGATGGCAGGCCGAGATATCGTTCCGTATAAATCGTGTCATAGTTCCTGAAATCAGTCACTGGCGCAACCGAAACGCCGGCCTTGAACCGGTCCGAATGCGACATGGCGTTCAGCGTGAACGTGCCGCCCCAGCTCCAGCCCCACCATCCCAGACGGTTCTTATCGAGCTGCGGATACTTCTCCAGCACCTGGTCAATCGCAGCTAATTGATCGCTCAGCTGCACCGGCCCGAAGTTGAGATACGCAGCCTGCTCAAAGTCGCGCCCGCGGCCACCCATGCCGCGATTGTCCACGTGCAATACGGCAAATCCGTGCTGCGCCAGCAGCAGATCGAAGTAGTAGCTCGACCCGCCCCAGCTGTCACGCACGGTTTGCGCGTGCGGGCCGCCGTAGGGATTGTTGATGAGCGGCACGCTCGCCGGCGACGTTACACCAGGAGGCAAAAGCAGCGACGCATACAGTATCGTCTTGCCATCGGCAGCCTTCAGTTGCAGCACCTCCGGGCGCACCAGCTCATATTCCTTGGGCGGCTCTGCGTGCCATATCATCTGGCAAGGAGCGCTGCTATGGCAAAGGCTGAGCGTTGGAGGCGTTATCTGATCGGAATACCGGTCGAGGTACACCGAAGTGCCCTCGGCGAAGTTCGGATGATGCACGCCCTCCGCCTTTGAGACGCGCTGCTTGCCGCTCCCATCCAGCTTCACCGACCATATCTGCTCCTGCAGCGGGTCGCCTTCATTCGAGGTGTAATAGACGGTCTTTGCCTTCGCGTCAATCGACTCGATGGAACTTACTTCATAGTCGCCGTTTTCGAGCTGCCTTACGGGCTGCGCCGGGCCGTCCAGCGGATTCCCCACATTGTAGGTGTAGTAGTAGATGTGCGTATGCCCGTCGCGCCAGCTGGTGATCAGAAGCTCGCCAGGCGCAAAAAAGTTGACGTCGTACGCCTCATCGAAAAACTTGGCGTCGTCCTGCGCCAGGACCAGTCGCGTATCTCCCGTATGCGCGTCGGCAAAATACAGGTTCAGATGCTTGTGGTCGCGCGTCAGCACTTCGATCCACAGCACGCGCTGGTTGATCCAGCCAAAGCGCGGAATGTAATCGTTGCCTTCCTCCATCGGGACCTTCATCCACGTAGTCTTGCTGCCCGTAGCGCTCACCACGCCTACGCGCACGCCCGGATTGGCGTCTCCCGGCTGCGGGTAGCGCTGCTCGTCAACGCCTGCGTGCGTCGGGATCCAGTCCACAATGGGATACTGCGGCACTGCGGCTTCATTCATCTGCAGATAGGCCAGCTGTTTTGAATCCGGCGACCAGAAGTAATTGCTGCGCACGTCCAGCTCTTCCAGATATACCCAATCCACTTCGCCGTTCAGCAGCGTAGGCTCATGCGTGTTCGTTACAGCCGCGGCTTGACCAGAAGGCCGCCCCACATACAGATTGTGATCGTGCAGATAGGAGATGAATTGCCCGTTGGGCGAAAACTTCGGATCGTCGCCGCTGCCCTGCCCGGTGCTTCCCACCTCCACTCCAGTCCCAAGCTTGAGGTCGTAACCCCACAATGTGCCGTTGGTGTCGAAGAGCAGATGCTGCGAGTCCGGCGACCAGATATAGTCCGGCTCGTCGTAGCGGGCCCGGTGATCGCGGTCTTTTTCGCTGAGCTGCGCGTTCATGATCGGCGCGATCTTTTCATGGTCCAGCAGCTTGCTCATCTGGCCCGTAGCGGCGTTCAGCTCCATCAGGTCGCCCTTGTCGCCGATATAAATCGCGCGGCTTCCGTCCGGAGCCCAGGTCATCTCGCCGGGCCCATGCTCGGCGAGGCTGCCGTTGCCGAAGATGTCAGCGACGGTCCATTGTTTTTGCGCATAGGCGTGAAAACTCGAAGCCAGCAGGAAAGCTGAGGCACAGGCAAACAAACGGCGCACGTCGAACCCCCGAAAAGTAGGCTTACGCCGCTCGGGAAATTTCGATCTGCGGCGAAAGAACAATTCTAGTGCATCGCCATCGATCCGCCGGCTTTCCGTTTTTTCATCAGGAGAGCCAGCGGAATCATGCATACGCAACCAACCGCGAGCACCGTAATCACGTCAAGATACGCCAGCATCGTGCTCTGCGTGATCAATTGCCGGTACAGGCTCCCCTCCGCCATAGCGCGCGCCTGTGAAGACGAAGCGGCAACGCCGCGCATGTGCTCAAAATATCTGGCCAGCGCATCCACCCTTGACTGAAAGACCCAATCCGATGCGCCCGCATTCCCAGCCAGTCGTTCCTGGTGAAACTGGCTGCGCCGCGCCAGCCACGTCACGAAAAACGCAGTGCCAACGCTGCCGCCAATGTTGCGCGCAAGATTGGTCAGCCCAGACACGTCATTGCTCTTTTGCAGCGGCACGTCGGTATAAGAAAGTGTGTTGATCGGAACAAAAAGAAATGCCAGTCCCGATGCCTGAAAGACGCGCAGCCACGCGATATACGCGTAGCTCACCTGCAAATCAAGCGTGTGCATCAGCGCCAGCGCCGCAGCCAGCATCGTAAAGCCGTACACAATCAGATATCGCGGATCGACCCGTCCCACCAGGAACCCCACCAGCGGCATCAACGCCATAACGGTAAGTCCGCCCGGAGAGATCGCCAGCCCAGCTTGCTCCGCCGTATATCCAAGCAGCGTCTGCACAAATTGCGGAATCAGCACCGTCGTCCCGAACAGCGTGAACCCGAGCACGAACATCAGCCCGAATGAAATGGCAAAGGTGCGGTTGCGAAAGAGCGTCAGGTCGAGGATAGGTTTATGCCCTTTGCGGATCTGCGCGATCTCCCAGAGGATCAGCGTCAGCAGCGCCGTGACGCACAGGAATGTGAACGTGGCAATCATGTGCGATCCGAACCAGTCATCCTCCTGCCCTTTGTCCATCACGAACTCTAGCGATCCAAAGCCCAGCGCCAGCAGGCCGAAGCCAAGGTAGTCCAGCTTCAATCCCTTGCTGCGCAGCCGGTGAACTTCTTCCTGAATATGCGGCGGGTCTTCGACGATGCGCGAAGTCAGGAAAAGAGAAATCATCGCCACCGGCACATTGATGAAGAAAATCCAGCGCCAGTCATAGTTGTCCGTGATCCAGCCGCCAAGCGTAGGCCCGATTGCCGGCGCCGCCACCACGGCCAGCCCATAGACGGCAAATGCCTGCCCGCGTTTCTTCGGAGGAAATGTATCGGCGAGGATCGCTTGCTCGCTCGGCGCCAGCCCACCGCCGCCTGCGCCCTGCAGCACGCGAAAGAAAATCAGCAGCGACAGCGATGGCGCCAGCCCGCAGAGCGCGGAACTGATTCCGAACAGCACGACACACCACATGTAGAAGCGCTTGCGCCCGACAAACGAAGTCAGGTACGCGCTCAGGGGAAGGATGATGGCGTTTGAGACCAAGTACGAGGTCAGCACCCACGTCGCTTCATCTTCAGAAGCGCCAAGTCCGCCGGCGATATGGGGCAGCGCAACATTGGCAATGGAGGTATCCAGCACCTCCATAAAGGTAGCCAGGGTGACCGTCAGGGCAATCGCCCAGGGGTTATGTTTTGGCTTCCATGCCGCAGCTTCTGCATTCATAGGAGGATGACTAATAGAAGGTATCAGGTGCGAATGGGATGCAGAAATTGCGCACCAATCTCATCAATTGCGATGGCGTTCTAACATGAATTATTGACTTTGAAAGTTATCCGGAACTGAGGAGCGTAGATGCGAAAATGGACACGGCGGACGATGCTTAAATCGGCAGGTGCAGCATATATCGGAGCCGGATTGCAATCGATCCTGCCGTTGAACGGAAATCATGAGCCGTCCAGACGGCCGAAGCCCGCAGACCGCCGCTTCCGCAGCGCAGCCGTCGAAGCATTCATCGCCCGGACTCAAACCCGCATCGGCGATGCAGCACTCTCCGCCATGTTCGCCAACTGCTTTCCCAACACGCTCGATACCACCGTCGAGCCGGGCCATTTCGATGGCAAGCCCGATACCGCCGTGATCACCGGCGACATCCCCGCCATGTGGCTGCGGGATTCATCCGCGCAGGTGTGGCCCTATCTATCCCTCGCCGCCAAAGACGCGCAGTTGCGTGCGCTGCTCGAAGGCGTCATTCGCCGTCAGACCCGCTGTATCCTCATTGATCCCTATGCGAATGCCTTCATGGCCGACCTCAATGCGCCCCCGCTCCCGTGGAGCCGCAAAGACAAAACCGCGTTGAAGCAGGGCGTAGGCGAACGCAAATGGGAACTCGATTCGCTCTGCTATCCCATCCGCCTCGCCCATGGCTATTGGAAACAAACCGGAGACACGCGCCCATTCGACACACAATGGCAGCAGGCCATGGCGCTGGCCGTCCAGACCATGATTGTCCAGCAGCGCAAGCATGGAGACGGTCCGTATCATTTCCAGCGTGATTCATTTGTCTCGACAGAAACCCTGCCCGCCGGCGGTTACGGTAATCCGGTCAAGCCGGTAGACCTGATCGCCTCCGGATTCCGCCCATCCGACGATGCCTGCATCTTCCCGTTCCTCGTCCCTTCGAATCTTTTCGCTGTGACATCCCTGCGCCAGCTCGCAGAGATGGCGAATGCAATCATTCACGACACAACACTCGCCAATCAGGCAAGCACGATCGCCGCGGAAGTCGAGTCGGCACTGCATCAGTACGCCATCGCGCAAATATCAGAAGGAACCATCTGGGCCTATGAAGTCGACGGCTTCGGCAGCCAACTCCTGATGGACGACGCCAACGTGCCGAGTCTCCTGGGCTTGCCTTATCTCGGAAGTTCGCCCGACGCCGCGCTTTATGCCCGCACGAGAAACTTCGTATGGAGCGAAAACAATCCATGGTTCTTCCATGGCACAGCGGGCGAAGGCATTGGCGGCCCGCACGAAGGCAAAGACATGATCTGGCCCATGTCGCAGATCATCTATGCGCTCACCAGCAATTCCGACACAGAGATTCGCAAAGCCCTCGCGATGATCAAAATATCTTCAGCGGGCAGCGGCTTTATTCATGAAAGCTACTTCAAAAACAACCCGAAGAAATTCACGCGCGCATGGTTCGCCTGGGCAAATACGCTCTTCGGAGAGCTGATCGCGACTCTGGCCCAGAACAAGCCGGAATTGCTGCAATAAAGCCGGTGGAAATCAGGTCCTCCAGAAAAATCCGCCCGAATGCGTTAGACTGCACTTTCAAATGATAGACGCGTCTCTCGAACAGCTTATCCACCTGCAGGAAGCCGATATAGAAACCGCCAAGCTTCGGCAATCCATTGCTGCGCTGCCACGTCATCTGGCCGCGATCGAAGACAAACTGCGCGCGCAGACGCTGACAGTCGAGCAGGCCGAGAAAGCCGTTCAGACCGAAGAGGCTAAGCGCCGCCGCCTTGAGAGCGACATTAAAGACCAGCAGCAGAAGATCGTGAAATTCCGCGATCAATCAAGCAGCGTCAAGACCAACGAGCAGTTCCACGCTTTGCAGCACGAGATCAACTTCGCGGAAAACGAAATCCGCAGGCTCGAAGACCTGGAGCTCGAAATCATGGAACGGGCCGAGCAACTGGAGCGGAGCCGTGCACAGGCGCGTCAGGATCTGACCAGCCACAAAGCATTTGTCGAAAGGGAAAAAGAATCGGCGCGCAAGCAAACCGCGGAACAGCAGGCACGGCTTGACGAATTGGACAAATCCCGCGCCGATCTTCGCCGCAGGATCGACGAAGACCTGCTCGCCGATTACGACCGCATTGCATCGTCCCGCGGTACAGGACTCGCGCGCGTGCAGGGCCAGCGCTGCCTCGGCTGCCAGATGTTTCTCCGTCCGCAGATGTGGAACCAGGTACGCGAAGGCCAGCGCGTCCACTGCGAAAGCTGCGGGCGTATTCTTTACTTCGATCCATCGCTCGAACCGATTCCCGATCCCCCAGTCGTCGAGCCGTCAAAGCGCAAGAGAAAAGCCGCGGCCGAACCAGCAGACAGCGAACCATGAAGCGCATCGCCGTCGACATGGATGAGGTGCTCGCCGACACCCTCGCCGAACACATAACCCGCTACAACCGGGACCATAACGCGGCGATCACCAAAGCCGATCTCGAAGGCAAGTGGCTATGGGAGATCGTCTCCGCTGACCGCCATGAGCGCCTCGAGGGCTATTTGCGCTCAGAAGATTTTTTTGAAGATTTGGAAGTCATGCCTGACAGCGAGCGCGTCGTTAAAGAGCTGTCCAGAAAATACGAGGTATTCATCGCAAGTGCAGCCATGGAATTTCCGAACTCCTTCGGTCCCAAGTTCCGCTGGCTGCGCCGTCATTTTCCCTTTTTGCCGCCCACCCATTTCGTCTTCTGCGGCGACAAAAGCATTTTGAAGGTTGACTATCTGATTGATGACCAGCCGCTTCATTTCCGCCGTTTCTCCGGCGAGGGAATTCTTTTTACCGCGCCACACAACCTGCACGTCACCGGTTATCGCCGCGTGGATAATTGGCGGCAGGTGGAACAGTTGTTTCTGACTGTCTGAAATCGCTAGCTTCGACTACCCGGTAAATCATTTAAAGGCCGAGGACTGGATGAAAGCTGCTGCCCCGATGTCTTCTGGAAGTTAGCTTCCGGTTTTGTCCCGGTAGAACGCGTGTTTTTGGTCAACGGCCCTCCTATAGGGCGCAGTTGCATGGCAGGTTGCTGCACATGCTGCTGATGCATGGTCACGATAATCGCATTTGCCGGCGTCTTGCCCACGCAGCGGTAGGAGTGCGGTGTGCTCGCATCGAAATAAACACTATCCCCGCTCTCGAGCACATGCACTCGGTCCGCGTGGCGAATCTCCAGTTCTCCATCCAGCACATAAAGGAATTCATACCCCGGGTGCACATGCGGGCGTACATCTACGCTTTTCTTGAGTGGCACAAATTCCGCATAGTAAGGGTCGAGGTGACGATCCGGAACCATATAACCGAGGCTTTCAAAGTAATACGTCGGATCATCCACGCCGGTCTGCGGCAGCCTCACGCGCTCCTTCTTCTTGTGAACGCGAAACACTGTATGCGGTTCCGACTCGAAGAAATAGGACAAGTCCTTGCTGAAAACCATGGCAATCCGGGCGAGATTTCGCAGCGTCGGAACAACGCGACCGGTTTCAAGCTGCGAAAGAAAGCTGGCTGACAGGCCGGTATGCCTGCCCAGTTCGACCAAGCCCATGGATTTCTTGAGCCGCAGACGCTTGATGCGCTCTCCAATGTGCTTCTCTGCGATAAAGCTTTCGGCGCTCGCAGGATCAATCTGCTCATTGCTCAGTTGCTTGTCGGTCATATATCGACCCTTTCAATAATGAGATGCGCACGACGACATTAAGTGTTATCCCGTAAACAATTTTGTTTGCTCTATCAAACACAACCGGTCCAGTGAGACAAGGAATTGACCCCACGGTAGAATACGGCCTGTCTCGCATCGTACGAAGTTTTTTCGCCTTAACTTGTCTCCAAGTTGTCATTTGCTTGTAATCAAAAGTAAGAAAGCAGTGATCTTCCCGCAGGCGGCTGCATTTTCGTCTATGCGCAAAGCATCCAAAATTCTGATTGGCGGTGCGTCCGGAGTGGTTGGCACAGCCCTAGTACGGGATTTCCATGCCAATCAGATTGCAGCCGTCCGCCTGGTCAGAAAGCCGAGCCCTGAAAACGAGCAGGAGATTTGCTGGTCTCCATTGTCTTCCCGGACCATCGATGATCCCTCCAGGCTCGAAGGATTCGACGCAGTCATTCATCTTTCCGGGGCCAACATCGCCGCGCATCGCTGGACGCCCGCGTACCGGGGAGAGATCGCTGAAAGCCGTGTCCAGACCACTGAGGTCCTGGCTAAATTGCTGGCAGTGCTAAAGAATCCTCCCCATGTGTTGCTATGCGCTTCAGCCACCGGCATCTACGGGAACCGAGGCGATGAAATCCTGACGGAAAGCTCGCCCCCAGGCTCCGGATTCCTTGCAGAGACTTGCATCGCCTGGGAAGCCGCAGCGCAGCCGGCAAAAGCAGCGGGAGTCCGGGTTGTGCACCTCCGCTTTGGCGTAGCGCTCGCCCCCGAAGTCGGTGCGCTGGCCAGGATGCTCCCCCTCTTCCGCCTTGGATTGGGCGGCAATCTGGGCTCCGGACGGCAGTGGATGAGCTGGATTTCGATGCCCGACATGGTGAAAGCCGTTTCGTATGCCCTGGATAATCCAGGGATCACAGGCCCCGTCAACATCGTCGCACCCGCGCCCGTCACGAACGCCGAATTTACCTCGACACTCGGGCGTGCGCTCCATCGCCCCACTATCGTCCCGGCTCCAGCTTTCGCATTACGAGCAGCACTGGGCGTAATGGCCGATGAAGTATTGCTGGCCAGCGCCCGCGTTGTCCCGGAGCAGCTCACAGAGGCCGGCTTCCAATTTCAACACCCCCGGCTCGACTCCGCACTGAAGACTTTGCTCGGCAAGTGAAGCCGCCAGCCCTCTGCTACGCTGGACTAGAAACGGAAAGCAACCGGAATGGAACTGCATCTGGAATGAACCAGCGCACGCGGGCATCACTCTTCTTTATCCTTTTGGCCGCCGTTCTGCCATTTCTCGCAGCCTGTGGCATGGTAGGGCCGCCGCAGCCGCCGAGCCTGTACCTGCCTCAGCCAGTCACCGACCTGACGGCAGCGCGCAGCGGCAACGACGTCCATCTGCACTGGACCATGCCGAAGCGAGCCACCGACCGCGTCATCCTCAAGGGGGATCAGGACGCGCATATCTGCCGCAGCGTCGCAAACAGCCCCTGTCAGCCTGCGGGCGACGCAAAATTCGCGCCCCTGGCGCAAGCCGATTTCACGGACCGTCTCCCCGCCGCGCTCACCAGCGGACCACCCCAGCTCATCACCTATACAGTAGAGCTGCGCAACCGCCGCGGACGGACGGCGGGCCCATCCAATCCTGCGTGGTCCGCGGCCGGAGCAGCGCCTGCGCCGGCCGCAGATTTCCTTGCCAGCATCCATGCCGAAGGCGTGCTGCTCCGCTGGCAACCCACCGGCGACGCCAGCACCCTCATCCGCATCGAGCGTACGCTGGTCGCCAAGCCAGGAGAATCGCCCAAGCCAAGCTCAGCGCTGCTGCGCAAAGGTGCAGAAGCGCCGCCGCAGCAAACTCTGGAAGTTGACTATAACCCCGGACACGATCCCGGACACGCTTACGACAAAGACGCAGCCTTCGATCAGGAATATCGCTACACCGCGCAGCGCATCCAGACGCTTACGCTGTCCACGCACAAAATCGAGATCGCCAGCGCCCTGAGTCCGACCATTACCCTCAACACGCGCGACATCTTCCCACCCGCCACGCCCACCGGACTGGTCGCCGTAGCCAGCCCTGACGAGCATGCCCCCTATAAATACACGATCGACCTCTCCTGGTCTCCAAATACCGAGAACGACCTCGCCGGATATATCGTCTACCGCCACGAAGCCGGATCAACTGCAGCTCCAACCCGCATCTCGCCCGAGCAGCCTATCGCCGGACCAGCCTTCAGCGATACCACGGCCGGGCCCGGAAAGACCTATGCCTACTCCGTAAGCGCCATCGATCAGGACAACAACGAGAGCGCCCGCTCGCCAGAAATCGAAGAATCAATACCTCAATGAGGAAACGATGAAATACTGCCGCTTGCAATCCGAATCAGGCCCGCAATACGGCGAGATCGCCGTCCGCAACGGAACCCTCTGGATCGAGCGTCTCCTGCCGCCATTCGAAGAAGATCTCTGTACAAAACCAGCCGACGGCGCCGCATTCACTCCGCTTCCGCTCGATCTAGCCGATCTCCTCCCGCCAGTCGTGCCATCCAAAATCATCTGCATCGGACGGAATTATCGCGAGCACGCCGCGGAGCTGGGCAACGAAGTCCCGAAAGAGCCGCTGCTCTTCCTCAAAACGCCATCTTCGCTGATCGCCCACAAACAGCCCATCCATAAACCCGCCATCTCGCAGCGCGTTGATTTCGAAGGCGAGCTGGCCATCGTCATTGGCAAGCGCTGCTCAAAAATCGGGGCGGAAGAAGACGTGCGCCAGTACATCCGCGGCTACACCATCGTCAACGACGTCACCGCCCGCGACCTGCAAAAGACCGATGGCCAATGGTCCCGCGCCAAGGGCTTTGACACCTTCTGCCCGACTGGTCCACTCGTGACCGACGAAATCGACCCCGATGCCGGCATCCAGGTCCAGACGCGCCTCAACGGCGAGCTCCGCCAGGACGGCACCACCCGCGATCTGATTTTTCCCATCGCCTTTCTGCTGCGCCACATCACCGCCGCCATCACGCTCTATCCCGGCGACTTAATCCCCACCGGAACCCCCTCCGGCGTTGCTCCCATGCAGCCCGGCGACACGGTAGAGGTTACGATAGAAGGCATTGGAACGCTCTCGAACCCGGTAATCGTGGGATAATCGAAGCGGTATCCTTGCCTGTTCCGTCGCATCTAATTACATAGCCCCGCATAATCAGGCCTGAGATCAGGAGGAATAGAAATGCCGAAGACTCTGCTCCAGCAACTCCGCGAAATGACAGTCGTCGTAGCCGACACCGGCGACATCGAAGCTATCGAACAAGCCAAGCCACAGGATGCGACCACCAATCCGTCGCTCATTACCGCTGCCGCGCAGATGCCGCAGTATCAATCCATCGTTGATGACACGCTGCTCGAGGCGCACAAACAACTCGGCGACAAGGCCAGCGACAAGGACGTCGCGAACCTCGCGTTCAAGCATCTCGCCATCGAGTTCGGCAAGCGCATCCTCGCCGTCGTTCCCGGCCGCGTCTCGACCGAAGTCGACGCGCGCCTCTCCTATGACACAGAAGGCACGATGAAGGTGGCTCGCTCCATCATCAGCCTCTATGAAGCTGCTGGCATCAAGCGCGAGCGCATCCTCATCAAGATCGCCTCCACGTGGGAAGGCATTCGCGCCGCCGAGCAGCTCGAAAAGGAAGGCATACACTGCAACCTGACGCTGCTCTTCGGGCTGCATCAGGCCATCGCCTGCGCTGAAGCCGGCGTTACCCTCGTTTCGCCCTTCGTCGGCCGCATCCTCGACTGGTATAAGAAGGACACGGGCAAGGACTATCAAGGCGCTGATGACCCTGGCGTCCAATCCGTCACCCGCATCTACAACTACTTCAAGCACTTCGGCTACAAGACGGTGGTCATGGGCGCCAGCTTCCGCAATATCGGGGAAATCATCGAACTTGCCGGAAGCGACCTGCTCACCATCTCGCCGCACTTTATCGCCGAACTCGCGACCACCGAAGGCGACCTGCCGCGCAAGCTTGATCCGGAAAAAGCCAAGGCGATGCAGATCGAAAAGATCGCCATGGACAAGGCGACCTTCGACAAGATGCATGCGGCTGACCGCATGGCTCACGACAAGCTGAAGGAGGGCATTGAAGGCTTCAGCAAAGCGCTCGAGAGCCTCGAAGTGCTTCTTGCCAAGCGCCTCACCGAATTGGAAGCCCGCGAGCCCAAGCTGGTCAGCGCCGACTGAACTCGACCATTCTCAGACTCCGTACGGGCAGCTCTCCAAGCTGCCCATATGCCTTCTGGTTTGACCGGAATGCAAGGCGCATCAAAGTAATCAGCAGGTTGAAAAAAGAGTGGGTTTGGAGTTCGCTGCGCCCATGGCGTGCTTAGAATGACACTTCTTTAGGCGTGACTGCTTTTGCAGCAGTTTGACCGTCTAGCCTTTGTTTCGTGATTTCATTCCACAGCGTCAGAAATTCCGATACGCGCGGCGAACTCAGTCCGGGCGATACCAGATCGACCACAGCCTGCGGCGGGATATTTCCCTCCTTCGTGCGGAAGAGGCATTTGACCCAGGCGACAGCTGCGAGACCGTCTTCCGAGTGGAAGCTCTGTTCCATATAGATCCACTTCTCGTCCCAGCAGAGGGTGCGGCTGCGCAGCTCGAAAGCGGCAAACAGGTCCAATGACCGGCGGTAGGTGACGTCGACGGAGCCGACAAGCGCTGTCCAGCGTTCTTTTAACGCATGTGCCAGGATGCCGTTGGCGGCCATCATGTGGATGCGGCCGTAGTCCATGCAGCTGAGATAACGCGAGTTGTTGAGATGGAAGTTGAAGTCGATGTCGTTGGGCCAGACACGCATGCGGACGCAGTCTTCGTCGAGGACGCCGATGCGCGGCAGCGGGCGGATGTGCTGGCGCACGGCGAGCAGAGGGATGCGGACGAAGCTGTTGATATGGGCCATCTGGCAGCGTGGTTATCATCAGAGTACACAAGTAATCTGGCGACGATTACGACATAGTTGTGAGAAAAGCCAAATGTGGGATGGAGCGCGGAACGGCTGCGCGGTAAAGTTCAGACATTGAGTAGCACTTGGGGGAGGGCTACTGAATCGAGCGCCCGTAGATCAAATTGATCTACGGGCGTTTTCGCTTGATGCGTATTCCATTGAGAGGTCTCATTCCACGCGTCTCCCGACCTGCCCGGACGAAACTTCTATACGCTTAATGTTTTTTGAAGTACTGAACCTCACGCTCATGCTGTTTTGCCAGGCTTGAAAAGGTTCCGAGGTTGCAGCGCTTGTCCGTCGATGCGTCCTTTTTGCGCGAGTAGAGGCGGTATTCACCGGATTTGAGTTTGCGGATCATATCGGAACAGATGCATTTCAGAGCGCGGCCGGTTTTCGCCGTATCCAGAAGGATGCGCCTGCGAGCACGAGCACGATGGCGACGAGTTGGGAGATGGTGATGGCCTCGTGGAAGATGAAGTCGCGGTCGCCGCGGTAGAAGTCCAGGAAGTAGAGCGCGATTCCGTAAACAAACAGAAATGCTCCGGCGATGTCGCCGTCATGCGCGCTCGGAAGCCAAAGGAGCAGCAAAGCCAGCAGCAGAAAGGTGATCAGCGCTTCGTAGAGTTGCACAGGATGCAGGCGGATGCCAAGCGGCGTGCCTGACCAGAGCGCGGCGAGTCCATGTCGGTAGATGACGCCCCAGGGCTGGTTCGTGGGAGCGCCATAGTCTGAGCCCGCGGCGAAGGCTCCGAGGCTGCCGATGGCGAGGCCGAGTGCAGCGGAGGGTGCAAGGCAGTCGAGTGTGCGGCGCAGTGGCAGGCGGTTCGCGAATATGTATCCGATACAGGCACAAATAGCGAGCAGCACACTGCCATAGAAGACGCCGCGGCCGCGGATGGTCACAAGGCCGAGCATCCAGAACGGGTGAGCCAGAAAATCATGGAAGTGGACAAGAATGAGCAGCAGGCGCGAGCCCAGCAGCGCCGTGAAAATGCCGATGAGGCTGAGGTTCCAGATCTTGTTCGGATCGAGAGTTAAGCGCCGCGCCGTAAACATGGCGAGGGCCAGAGACGCGATCAGCGCAATGGCTGCGAGGACGCCGTAGGTGGGGATAGCGATGTGGCCGAACTGGAGGAGTCGAGGATACAAGCGATCTTCTATGCAATTTGCGGCTTCCGGAACAGAAAGCAGATTTTTCGCCCGGCCCAGGATGACAATTCACAAATAAGAAAAGCAAAACCGACCCACGGGGCCGTGGAGCGATGCGTCGGTGAACCCGTCCTAAGACGGTGGGAACTCTCCGCGGCTCTTTAGGCATTCCGGACTGGCGGACACTGCGCACCGAGCCGATTTGTCGAGTCGAGCTCCCTGTTCAATGAATGTAGGTTCAACCGACGATTATCGCGACCACCTGCTTTGCAGGCCGGTTTCTACTTGGATGCTAGCGGGTGACGGCGCGGATTGCAAGTGACGACGGGACATAGTCGCCCGTGCTGCTGGCGAAATAATGGAGCGGCGCTAACCGATCTTGCGGTCTTCCGTCAACACGGCGTCGAGCAGGCCGCTGAGCCGGCTGGCGCGGCTGCGCACGTTCTCTTTCTCAGCACCGATAAGCGCGTTGTAGCGCTGCTCGAGCGATGCCAACTCATCTGCGATGTTAAGAGCGGCAAGCACGGCCACGCGCAGCGAATCGACGGACTTGCCCTGCGCGGCGACGGCGCGCATTTTTGTGTCGACGACCTCGGCGAGCTGGTGAATGTACGCCGGATCCTGCCCACGTAAGCGGTAAGTCTGGTCGTAGATGTCTACGGTTACGAATTGTGTTGGGTCGTTGCTTTCGTGCTGAGAATCGGCCATGAATTACGGATACTCCTTCGATTGATCTCAGGCAGAAATTTCGTCCAGTTGATGCAGCAGACGCTCGACGCGCTGGCGAACATTTTCGCGCTCCTGCTCGAAGGCCTTGACCTGCTCCTGCACCTTGGTCAGCTGCGCGGATTGCTCGTCGAGAAGCTGCTGCAGCGTGTTGGCATTCTGCTCGGCTGTGGCGCGGGCCTCACGCTCCTTCTTGAGCAGCTCGACCGTGCGCAGGACGCGCTGCTCGAGCGCGCTGAAATCATCGGCAGTAAGGTTCAGTTCGGCATCGTTGAGTGCAAGGGTGGACATCGCGGTAACCTCATTTACTCGGGGGGAATTCGAGTTGTTCTTGGCGCAGTATAGCTGGTTTTGCACAGAGGAAAATCATGGAAAGCGCGAGAATGCAGAGGAAGAGCAACTAGTTTGATACGGATAGCCAAACTTCGCGCATGGGAAGTTTAGCTATCCATTGGATTTACCGATTTAGCTGCGTAGTTTTCCGCCCAGCGCTTCGATGGCTGCGATTACCCGCTGCGTGTAGCTTTGCAGCTCTTCTTCCTGAAGCGTGCGGTCCTGCGCCTGAAATGTGGTGCGCAGCAACAGGGAAATGTGTCCGGCGGGCACAAGCTTGCTGTCACTTTCGCTCAGGATTTCTGCTGGCTCGAAACGCTGCAGCTCAGAAATGCCAAGCGCCGTCAATGCTTCGGCGACACGCGCCCAGAGCGTGCTTTCGGCGAGAAGGAAGGAAAAATCGCGGCGCACTGCCTGGAAGCGCGATAGCTCGCGCACGATGGGCTGGCGCAGGTTTTGTTTGTAGAGGCGGTCGAGGTAAATCTCGCCGATATAAATCGTTTGTTTGATCTTGCGGCGCTGGGCTTCGGCCGGATGAAGCTGGCCGAAGTATCCGACCGTGGCACCATCGACGACGGCGCGCGCGGAGCGGCCAGGGTGCAGCCACGTCGGCATCAGACCGGAGTCGGATGGGAAGCGGTCGAAGTAGAGAGATTTTGCGGAGAATTTTCCAAGCAGGGTTTCGATTGTTCCCTTTACGTCGTAGAAGTCGAGCTCGCGCGCTGGCTGATGGGGGCCGGTGAGCGGCAGCTTGCCGGTTGCTCCGATGGCGAGCGACGGTTTTTCCTCGACTCTGTCTGTGGTTCCGTGAAAGACGGTGCCCATCTCGAAGAGCATGACGTCTTCCATGTCTCGGTTCAGGTTGAGGGCGAGCATGCCGAGCATCCCGGAAGCGAGCGAGGGGCGCAGCATGCCGGCTTCTTCACTCAGTGGATTGCCGAGGGGGACTGCGGAGTTTGGTTGCGGCGCAAATGTAACTGTGTCAGTTGCAGAACAGAAGGTACTGGAGACGGCCTCTGTCCAGCCGAGGCCGAGCAGAGTTGTGCGGATGGTTGATTCTTTTTCCGCCCAGGGAAGTTCGACGACGGCTCCGGCGAAGCTGGGCAGTGTGTTCTGGAAGCGGTTGTAGCCGTAGACGCGGGCGATTTCTTCGATGAGGTCTATTTCGCGTTCGAGATCGAGACGCCAGCTTGGCAGCGTGACCTGATAGTCTGCGGTGTTCGCGCTGGGACTTGAGACAGCACGCGAGGGGTCGAGATCGTTTGCAGGGTTGGCCGCGGGCTGTGTTCCGTTCTTTTTCAGCTCGCAGCCCAGTCCGGTCAGGATGTTTTCTGCGATGGCTGGCGTGATGCCCTCAGTGTCTTCGGTAGAGCCGAGGATGCGCCTGGCTTCGCTGACAGCGAAAGTAATGGCGGGACGCTTCGCCGTACGCTGTTCGGCTTCCGGGATCACGACATCAACCAGCTCGCCTTCGATCTCGCCTCCGGCTTCGAGGATGAGGCTGCTGACGAGCGCCGAGGCGATGGGCGGCGCGTTGAAGTCAGCTCCGCGCTCGAAGCGGTGTGAGGCGTCAGTGTGCAGGAGGTGGCGCTTGGAGCTGCGGCGCACGGTGGCGGGATCGAACCATGCCGCTTCGACGAGGATGTTCCTCGTCTCGGGCGTGATCATCGTGTCCCAGCCGCCCATCACTCCGGCGATAGCGAGAGCCCCTTTTTCGTCGGCTACAACCAAATCATCTGTATCGAGGGTGCGCTCGATGCCATCGAGTGTCTTGAGCTTTTCGCCTTTGCGGGCGCGGCGCAGGATGATGGCGCCTTCCAACTTGTCGAGATCGAAGGCGTGGGTTGGATGACCCATCGCCTGGGTTACGAAGTTGGTGGCGTCGACGGCGTTGGAGATGAGTTTCTGTTCGAGCAGGCGGAAGCGCTCAGCTACGATGCCGGTTGATTGCGTGATCTTTATGTTGCGCAAGATGCGGGCGGTGAAGCGCCCGCAGAGTGAGGGCTCTTCAATCCTGATCGGATATGGTTTCGCGGATGCCTTTGCTGTAGGCAATGCGGCTTCAAGTTCTTTCAACTTGAGACCATAGATGGTCGCGGCTTCGCGGGCGATGCCGTAGTGGTTCATCGCATCGACGCGGTTGGTCGTAATGTCCATCTCGAAGAGCAAGCCGTTCGCTCCAAGATCGAAGACACCTTCGACGGCGATGCCGCGCAGAGTGAGGTCATCGGCTAATTGACGGTCGGTGATTTCGAATTTCGGCAAATACGAACGCAACCAGGAGCTGAGTATTTTCATGCGAACTGCTCCAGAAAGCGCGCGTCGCCCGAGTAGAACAAACCAATGTCGCTGATGCCATACTTCATCATGGCGATGCGGTCGACGCCCATGCCGAAGGCGAAGCCGCTGATCTTTTTCGGGTCGTAGGCGGGTTGCTTACCCTGCACGAAGCCGAAGACTGCGGGGTCGACCATGCCGCAGCCGAGAAGCTCGATCCAGCCCGAATACTTGCACTTGCGGCAGCCTTTGCCGCCGCAGAAGGGGCAGCTGATCTGCACATCGGCGCTGGGCTCGGTGAAGGGGAAGAAGGACGGGAAGAAGCGCGTTTTGACGCTCGAGCCGAAGAACTCTTTCATGGCGTGGTCGAGCGTGCCCTTCAGATCGGAGAAGGTGATGTTGGTGTCGACGCAGAGGCCTTCGATCTGGTGGAAGATGGGCGAGTGCGTGGCGTCGGCCGCATCGTTGCGATGGACTTTGCCAGGGATAACGATGCGCACCGGCGGCGGCTGCTCTTCCATGGTGCGGATTTGCACGGGAGAAGTGTGGGTGCGCATGAGCAGGCGGTCGCGCAGCGGCTTGCGGTCCTGGTTGGCGACGACGAGCGTGTCCTGCGTGTCGCGCGCGGGGTGGCCGGGCGGGAAGTTGAGCGACTCGAAGTTGTAGTAATCGGTTTCGACCTCGGGGCCGACGCCGACGGAATAGCCCATGCGCTGGAAGACGGCGACCATCTCGTGCATGGTCTTGATAAGCGGGTGCTCGGCTCCGAGTGCGCGGTGCGTGCCGGGGAGCGTGATGTCGATGGCTTCTGCGTCGAGCGCGTTGACACTTGTTGTACTGATGACGTCTGCCAGTTGTTGCTCGATGTCACCCTTAAACAAGTTGAATTCTTGTCCAATAAATTTCTTAGCTTCCGGAGGGGCCGACTTCAGCCAAACATCGCTAATGAGCTTCAGGCGGCCTTGCTTGCGTCCTACCCACTTCAGACGAAACTGTTCCCTCTCTTCAGGCGAGGGACCTAATTTCGCTAAGCCTCGTTTGAATTCACCGTCAAGGCGCTCGAAGGCCTGTTCGATTTCCTCTTCGCTATAGCTGTTCAATTGTGGAATTGCTTCTTGCGACATGATCTCTTTGAGGATAAATCAGGTGCTGGCCGCACGGGCGGTCGCCGCTTCGCGGCAGAAAGCAGGGTTTCCACTTCCCCTTTGTTTCACTCAGGGTCAGTGTCAGGATGACAGCGGAGATTATGCTGGCTGGCAGACTGCTAACTCACCGCCTTGCTGAGCTGTGCTTCGATCAACTCAACGGCTTTTCTTCTGATCCTTGGCTCGTCGCCGAAGCCGTGCAGCCAATACATATCGCGCTCGCGGCGGAACCAGGTGAGCTGGCGCTTGGCGTAGTTGCGATGGCCTTGCTGGGCGAGGGAGATGGCGTCGACTTCGCGGTAGTCGCCGCGCAGCAGCGCACGAGCCTGCTTATACCCGAGCGAATCGAAGGGTCGCGCTTCGCCATATTTTTCCAGCAGCATCCGCGTCTCTTCGACGAGTCCGTTCTGGAACATCGCCGCAGCGCGCTTGTTGATGCGCTGGTAGAGAAAGTCGCGGTCGGGCTCAAGGCCAATGCGCAAAGTGCGGAATCCCTTGAGCGCCTCGCGGCCCTGCGCCCAGGCGTGGGACATCGGCTGACGCGCGGCAATGCACACCTCGAGCGCGCGGATAAGCTTGGGCTTGTCGTTGGGGTGAATGCGTTCGGCGGATTTCGAGTCGAGGCGCATCAGCACTTTATAGAGCCAGCCGCGTCCGCGCTTCTTGTCGCTCAGCTTCAGGCGCTCGCGCAGCGACTCGGATCGCTGCGGCCCGGCAAACAGGCCGTCAATCAGTGCGCGCAGGTAAAGCCCGGTGCCACCGGTGATGATCGGCATATGGCCGCGCGCGGCAATTTCGCTCAGTGCGGCGCGGCCTGCGCGGCTGTAGTCGCCTGCCGTGTAGGGCTCGGTAGGGTCGATGACATCAATAAGGTGATGCGGGATGCGCTCGCGGTCGGCTTTATCCGGCTTGGCGGTGCCGATTTCCATATCGCGATAGACGGCGACCGAATCGCAGCTCACGATTTCGCCCTGGAAGCGCTCGGCCAGGTGCAGGGAAAGCGAGGTTTTGCCGCTGGCTGTGGGTCCGGCGAGAACGACCAGCAGCGGGTCGGGCTGCGGAGGTTCTACCAAACGTGCCACCATCCCTGAGGAAAGACTGTTCCGGCAGGCGCGCGCAAAAGCGCGATGCCGAGAATCACCGCGGCGATCATCAACAGTCCAAAAATCTGCCTTTTGCGGTATGCGTGCGCGTTACTCATCTTCCGGCCGGATGTTGTAGAGGAAGTAGAAGCGCAGCTCGAGATACGGTCCCTTGAACTCCTTGGGCAGCGGCGGATAAGGCGATGCGCCGGTAATGCCGCCCCAGGCGGCGTGGTCAAGCGCTACGTCGCCGGAAGGGAATTCGAGAATCATCTCCTTCACGCTGCCGTCAGGCAGGATGCGGAAGCGGATGCCGACTTTGCCCTGCTTGAGCAGCGGCGGACGCGCCGACTCGGGAATGATGGGCCACCAGGAGCGCTCTGTATCCCAGATCACGCGACGAATGTACGGTCCGAAATCGACCCCCATCGTGTCGCTGAGGATGTCGACGGCGCCGCTCGTGCCGGGGTGCTGCAAGGGTGCGTTCGCGCCCATATCGCCGCCCCCGCCGTATTGGCCAGCACGCATGGCGTTGCGCGCCGCCTGCTGGATCGCCTGGCCGGCGGTTGTTGCTCCGGTGTTGAAGTCCGGCCGCGTGGGAGCAGGCTTGGGTGCCTCAAGCTGCGCCTGCTGGTCGTTCTGGGGACGCTGCTGCGGCATCGGCTGCGGCGGCGGCGGCGCGGCCTGCGCCTGCTGCTGCGGAGCCGGTTGCGGCGTTTGCCCCATCTGCGGCGCAGGCGGAGCGGGCGCGGGCGGACCAGCGCGCTTCATCGCCCGCAACTGTTCCAGAGTCTTCCTGTCGAGTGTCGGATTCTTCGATTGCGCGATGCGGTTCTTGTCGGAGATGACGTCCGACTGCTTCGGCTTGACCTGCTTCAGAGCGTCCGGCGGCAGGTCGAGGTAGGTCAGCTCTTTTTCGCGCTGCTTCAGGATCTCCGAGGGATCGACGACGCGGATGTGGCGATGCCAGACGTACCTTGGCCCATACAGCAGGAACCAGAAGACGATCATGTGGATAATGATCGATATCCAAAAGAACTCGCGTAGACGCGCTCGTCCGCGTTCGTCTTGAAGCTCGTCCATGACCTGAAGAAGCTCATGGTGCTCAAGATCTTCGTAGCGCGCTCTTCTCGATTTTCGCGGCGGCTCGGGGGGCGCGCCTGCAGGACTGGTTGGGACTTCGGTGATGGGCATTCGGAGACGGTTTCAGGCCGCTGTTATTGGCTTTGGGACAGCTTTTATTCTCTCATACACACGACTGCGTCTTGGCAAAAACCTACTCTCTTCAGACGTTTCCGGAGCGGAAAAGTTCTGCCGTACGATACGTTTGTGTGCCGCCATTACAATCAAAAGGTATGCCTCAGGCTCTCGTCATCACGGTCAGCGACTCCTGTTATAACGGCAGCCGGGTCGACGGTTCCGGTCCGGCCGTGGCCGAGGTGCTGGAAGCCAATGGATTTCTGGTGGACCGGGTCGTTATTCCGGATGAGCTGCAGGCGATCGAAGCCGCATTGCAGATGGGTGCTGAGCGGGCCGAGCTGGTCGTCACTACCGGAGGAACCGGGGTTGCGCCGCGCGATGTGACGCCGGAGGCTACGCGCAATGTCTGCGATCGGCTGCTCGACGGTGTGCCGGAGCTGATGCGCGCCGCGGGCCGCGAGCAGACGATCTACGCCTCGCTAAGCCGCGCACTGTGCGGAACCGTGGGCCAGTCGCTTATCCTGAACCTGCCCGGCAGCCCGCGTGGAGCGGTCACCTCGCTGATGGCGGTGCTGCCGCTGCTTTCCCACGCCCTGACGCTGCTCAGGGGCGAAGACACTTCACATCCGGAAGCCGATCCACAGCCTGAAGAAAGCGCGCCAGGATTTTGAAACATCTCTCCGCACTTTTTCTCAAGTTCAGCGCCTGGCTGTTCGCCATCCTCAAGCCGCTGGGCTTCTGGGGCGTGGGCGCCATTGCGCTGATCGACTCGAGCACGATTCCCTTGCCGATGGACATTGTCATCTCCGGATATGTGTGGGCCGACCGGCGTCACTTCTGGCTCTACTGCCTGATGGCCTCTGTCGGTTCGACGATCGGCGGACTGCTGCCCTTCTACCTGGGACGCGCCGGGGGCGAGCTGTTTCTGCTGAAGCGCGTCAACCGCGCCCGCTATGAACAGCTCCGGGACAGCTTCGAACGGCAGGAGTTCTTCGCCCTGTTTGTTCCCTCGATGATGCCGCCGCCGACGCCGTGGAAGCTCTTCGTCTTTGGCGCGGGCGTCTTCGAGATGAAGGTCCGCAACTTTGTCGCCGCGGTGTTCCTGGGACGGCTGGTCAGGTTTACCGCTGAGGGTCTGCTGGTGATCTTCTACGGCCCGCAGATTGTCACGGTCGTTCACGACCTGGCGAAGAAGCACTTGGCCGCCATGCTGATTGGGATCGGTGTCGTTCTCGGAGTGCTGGCTCTGATCGCGGTCCGCAAGGGGATAGGCAAGCGCAGGGCCGGCGAGTTTGAGAATTAGCGGTTGCCCCTGCAATTTCCGGTTAACTTCTTCATCCTTTAGGCAGTTGCATACATTTTAGGGGCGAAATTCCATGTGAGTTCATGCAAGCAAAGGGGTTAGTATGCACTCCGCCGCAAACAAAAAGCGCCTCCAGCCGCCGGTTAAACCTTTTCATCGCTTAAATTTACGGGTTTGCTTGTTTTTGCCGGATATTGACAGCATTTCCTGAGCCCAGGCTCCGATCCTTCCGCTTAGAATCGGCTTGGGCCATGCGCCCGAACTGCCTCACCCCCTGGAGGGACGAATGAACGTTCCGGAAATCTACGATTACCTTGTTCGCGCCCGCCGTGATTTGTGGGCGACGCTGGAGGGCGTGCCGGACGAGGTTTTATCCCGGCAGTTGCTGGACGGCAAGCGGCTGCACTCGATCAAGGACCTTGTCTTTCACACGGCCGTGGTCGAGGACTGCTGGCTTCACGAGGACATCGTTGGCGACGAGCCGGTGCGGTCAACCTTTCCCATATTCGAAAACAGCCCGTGGGCCCCTGTTTACGCTGGCTTTACGCTTGGAACGCTGCTCGACTACTGGCGGGCTGTGGAGCAGAGTACGCTCAAGTACCTGGCCACGCTGACGAACGACGAGTTGAACCGGATTGTGATCGTGCACGATGCTCCGGAGGAGCGGTACACGGTGGATGGCCTGCTTTGGCACGTCATGATTCACGAGATGCGGCACACGGCGCAGATTGCTGTGCTGCTGCGCACGCAGGGCATCGAGCCGCCCTGGCTTGATCTTAAGAATTATCTTCCGTTTGCTTGACTGGGATGCTTGTTGTACCCGAACTACCCCACTCAAGCCAACAGAAGGCTTGAATGGGGCACCCGCGCTTGAATGGGGCACCCGCGACGGCTCGTCACGCCTCAAGAACGCTTCGTCCCATTTCACGGGAACTCGATGGCGATTTGACGACCGGTGCCGGCAGGAATTCGTAGGGTTTGCATAGAAAGGAAGAACTATGCGACCGATGATTCGTATGTTCCTGTTGGCAGCCGTCGCAGCAAGCGCGACTGCGGCCTTTGCTTCTGAAACGATGACCCTCAATGTCCCCTTCAACTTCGAGGCTCATGGAAAGGCATTTCCAGCGGGCAAATATGCGGTGGAGTTTGACTCGACCGGAAACTTTCTGATGCTCTTCAGTAAAACCGACACAAAGAAGTCCTTTATGTGGGGCGCTGCTCCTGCGGACTATAACCCCGATATGGCAAGGGTCGCGGTGAAATTCGACAGCGAAGCCGATGGTACGCATGCATTGCGCAGCATCCGGTTTGGCTCGTGGGAAACGCCGGTACTGGATGTACGGGAAGCGCATGCCGCTCAGCGCGAGGTGTCCATCGCGGGCGGGCGGTAAGTTGAACCCAGGTGGAGACACCAGGTCACCCGGGGTGAAGAGCCCGCACATTCAGGAAACTGAATCACCATATCGACCTTGGAGCCATATGCCGGGCGATTCCTGCATATGGCTCAGATCCGGCGGGCAGGTGAAGCGCTACGCCGCTTTGTGCGCGGAGATGTCTGCGTGCGCGCGGTACTGCCTGACCAGCGCCGGCAGGCCAAAGGCCAGTCCGGCAACCAATCCGGTGGAGAGCAGGTCGTTTCTATAAAACGGCAGACCGGCAGCGTATGCGGTCATCAGTCCGCCGAAGGTGTGGGGATACATCCCGCGCAGCATGGTCCACGCGGCGAAGTTACTGGCGAGGAAAAAGGACGTAGATGAGAGGATGACGCCGGCCCCGACTCTGCCCACCGACCGGCGGTCGCGCAGCAGCAAGTGCCCGAGGACGATGACGGCGGCATACCAGGCCCAGGTCACGAGGTAATCCTGCGCCGCGAATGGGTAGCCATAGACGTGAACCGTCATGTAGTAGTCGAGGGCGGCGAGCGCAATCACAGGCAAAATTGCCTGGCGCAGCGGACGGCGCGCGCCGAAAAAGAGCAGCGATCCACCGACGGCCGTGAAGTTGAGCCAGCTGTGGTGCGAGGCAACGGCGATGCGGCTCAGGATGGCAAACAGGATCAGAAGATACGCAGACATCTATCCACCTCGGAAAGACTTGGGAAACCCATTATTTCACGTTGCGCCGCAGGACTCCTAGCATCCATGCAGACGTTGAGGGCGGAAGTTGAGGCCGTGAAAATGGATGAGCAACGGGCATCGCGTCTCCAAGCTCCGGGCGCGTGTCAGTTTTTCTGTTCGGAGCCGTTCATGAACATGCCTTCGATCTCTCCCTGCGGGCCAACGTAGACCCAGCCCGAGAGAACCGCGTCGTTCGGCTTTTCCGAGAAGATGGGGTAGTCGAAGCGCAGGTCGCGGAACTCGACGGTGTGCCAGTTGGGATCAGGCGGATCGACTTTATAGCCTGGCGGCGTCATTGCGCCTTTGTCTTCGACCACCGGCCACTTGGACCAATCCATATAGACCCGGCCCAGCCATGAGCGCTTGGCCGCGAGCGTAGCCATGGTGACGGGCGGCTTGTAAATGATGTTCTCGGCGGGGTCGGTTTCAATCTGGTCGGAGCGCGTATGGACGGCTGCGGTCTGGTAGTAGTCGGGCGTCTCGATGATCGCATACCAGAGGAATGGATTGATGGGCTCAGGCTCCGCGGCAACACGCAGGATTGGCTCCGTGGTGATATTCGAGTTGCGCACGAGATTCACAGCATGGATGTGCTCGGCATTGCGCACGGCGTAGAGCAGGACGATGAAGACCAGCGCGGAGATGGCCCAGCCGCGTCCGCGGAATTTGACCCGCCGGGCTCCGATCTCGCGATCGGCGAGGCCGAAGATCCACGGCATGACCAGCGCGAGCAGAAGCGCGGCAAACATCAGCGGCTCGAAGATGAAGACGATGTCCCACGAATACCAGCGTGGATTAAAAGGAAAGAACGGCCGCAGGCCATAGTTATTCGTGAAATCAAGCAGCAGGTGACTTAAAACCGCGATGACAGTAAAACACCAGAGCAGGCCCCAGCGCACGGGAGCCTGCGTAGGTTTTTTCCTGATTTTGTGAATCATCCAGACGACAGCGACCGTAATGAGGGCGATAAAGGGGACCGCGATGAAGGTGTGCGTGATTCCGCGGTGGTGCGCGAATCCGGCGACTGGGCCGCGAAAGGCCCATAGGATGTCGAGATCGGGCGCTTCGGCCGCGAGCGTCATGGCAAGCGTGGCATAGGCGGCCTTGCGATTGAAGCCGGCGCGGGCAAGACAGGCTCCGGTCAGGAAGTGTGTGACAGGTTCCATAGGCTCGAAGCCAAAATACCAGAGCACAGGGCTCAGGGCACAGTGACTCGCTGCTTTCTATAATCTTCCTCATGGCCAAAAGCACCGCAGCGGAACGCATTGAAGCATTGCGCGATGAGATACGGCGCCACGAACACCTCTACTATGTGCTGGACTCGCCGGAGATTTCCGACGCCGACTATGACGCCCTGGTGCGCGAGCTGCAGGCGCTCGAGAAAGAACATCCGGAGCTGATCACGCCTGACTCGCCCACGCAGCGCGTGGGCGGCAAGCCGAAGGAAGGCTTTCCCAAGGTGGCGCATTCGCGTCCCATGCTCTCGCTCGACAACGTGACCAGCGAAGAGGAGCTGCGCGACTGGGACCGTCGCGTGCGCGAGCGCGTGGGCGAAGGCGTCGAGATCAGCTACGTCTGCGAGTACAAGCTCGACGGCCTTTCAATGGCGCTGCACTATCAGGAGACGAAAGACGGCTCCGCGCTGTTGGTGCGCGGGCTGACTCGCGGCGACGGGACGATCGGCGAGGATGTGACGACCAACGTGCGGACGATTCGCTCGGTGCCGTTGTCGGTGTCTGCGGCGAAGCTGCGCAAAGCTGGTCTGCCCGCTACGTTTGAAGTGCGCGGCGAGGTGGTGATGCCGCTCAAGGCATTTCTGAAGGCGAATGAAGAGCGCGAGGCACAGGGACTCGCGCCGGCGGCGAATCCGCGCAACTATGCGGCCGGCACCATTCGCACGCTGGAGCCGAATATCGTCGCGCAGCGCAGGCTCGATTTCTACGCCTACTTTGCCCTGACAGCGGCGGGCGAAAATATCTTCACCGAGCAAAGCGATGCGCTGGACGCGCTGACGACGGCGGGCTTCCGCGTCAACCCACATCGCGAGGCCATTCACACCTTCGACAAGCTGATGGACTTTATCGAGCGCGCGGAGAAGCATCGCGCCGATCTGGGTTACGAGATCGACGGCGTGGTGATCAAAGTCAGTTCGGCGGAATTGCAGGCGCGGCTTGGCTATACCGGGCGCGCGCCGCGCTGGGCCGTGGCTTATAAATTTACCGCGCGCGCCGGCATCACCGAAGTTGAAGACATTCGCGTGCAGGTGGGGCGCACGGGGAAACTGACCCCGGTGGCGTGGCTGAAACCGGTGGTGATTGGCGGGACGACGGTAAGCCGGGCCACGCTGCACAACGCCGACTTTATCGAACAGCTCGGGCTGAAGATCGGCGACTGGGTGAAGGTCGAACGCGGCGGCGACGTGATCCCGAAGGTGGTTGAAGTGGTCGACGATAAAGAACATCCGCGCGGCCATACAAAGTTTCATTTTCCGTCGCATTGTCCGGAGTGCGGCAGCGAGATTGTGCGCGCTAAGGGCGAGGCCGACTATCGCTGCGTGAACGTGGACTGCCCGGCGCGGCTGCGCGAAAGCCTGCTGCATTATGCTTCGCGCAACGTGATGAATATTGAAGGGCTGGGCGAGGCGGTGGTGAATCAGCTGCTCGATCGTGGAATGGTGAGGAGCATTGCCGACCTCTACAAACTCGACGAGGAGAAGCTTTTGTCGCTGGAGCGCATTGGCGAGAAGACGGCGCGGACGCTGCTGAAAGAAATTGAGCAGTCGAAGAAGGCCCCGCTGAACCGCGTGCTCTACGGCCTGGGGATTCGGTTTATCGGCGAGCGGACGGCGCAGCTGCTGGCCGAGGAGTTCGGCTCGATGGACGCGCTGATGAGCGCTTCGCAGGAGGAGCTGGAGCGCGTGAATGAAGTGGGGCCGCGCGTTTCGCAGGCAATCCGCGAGTTTTTCGATGAAGAGACAAACCGGAATCTGATCGAGCATCTGCGCAAGGCCGGGCTTACGTTTACGGCAGAAAAGCGGAAGAAATCTTCCGAGCTGGAAGGTTTGACCTTCGTGCTGACCGGCACACTGCCGAATCTCTCACGCGAGGACGCCAAGGCGAAGATCGAAGCTGCGGGCGGGCGCGTTTCGGGTTCTGTCAGCAGGAAGACCAGCTACGTGGTTGCGGGCGAAGAGGCCGGGTCGAAGCTCGAAAAGGCGCAGCAGCTGAAGGTTCCTGTGATTGACGAGGCGAAACTGCTGGAGATGCTCGATGGCAGCTAGTCAGCTTATGCAGTCCGTCATATCTCGCAATTCGTGCCTCAGCAGCTACCGTGAGATCTCATAGCGCAGCCGGACGACGCCGTCCGGAAACTTCCTGGCTGAGCGCAGGTGCAGCGGCACGTCCCGATGGCGCGGCGCTATGAGCGGAATGCCCTCACCGATGAGGGTAGGAATGACATGGATGTCGAACTCATCGATCTCGCCGGCGTCGAGAAATGAGGCGATCAGTCCTCCCCCGCCCATCATCCAGATGTGCTTTCCCGGCGCTGCCCGCAGGCGCTGGGCAAACTCTTTCACCGGCTCTGCGATGAATTCCACGCCTGCAGCCTTCTGTTCCGGCGGTTTGCTCGAGAATACGTAGTTGGCGAGCTTCGTGTCGAAGATTCCGCCTTTGCTGCCGTGCTTCCTGTCATAGTCGAGAGCCCAGTCGTAGGTCTTGCGCCCCCACAGGATGGTGTCAATCGTGGGATAGAACGCGCTCATGCCGTAATCAACGGTGTCCGGCCGGCGATTTAACCATTCGACATCGCCGTCTGGACGGGCGATGTAACCGTCGGCGCTCGTCGCGATGTAGACGATGATCTTTCGCCGCGCTTTCATTTCCGACGCTGCCCTACTGCGCCCTCGGCGCAAAGTAGCCCAGACGCGCGCGCACCGTGTATTTGCGGTCGAGGCAGAAGAGATAAATCGTGCGAAAGGCTCCGTTCGCAATGAAGTCGGCGGGTTTGTAGACCAGCGCGTACTGGCTGCGCAGCTCGTCTTCGATATCGGCGAAGTTGAGCGAGATGTCTTCGAGCCGCTTGGGGAAGAACGCGCGTCCTCCTGTGGCCTCGGAGATTTTCTGCAGCGTATCGTCGCCACGGTCGCGGCTGGGACTTACGTTCGTGCTGATGGCGTAGACAATGGTCTCGGCGCGCTGGCATTCCTTGATGGCATCGCTAAGGTAGGCATGGCTCTGGTTGTCGTCGCCATCGGATACCAGCACGATCGCCTTGCGCACCGGCTCCTGCCCACGGGATACATCGAGCAGCTTGTCGCGGCAGGCCGAGTACAGGGCATCGAAGAGCGCGGTGCCGCCGCCGGAGCGGAGCGCGTTAATACCGGTATTCAGCAGGTCGAGGTTGTTGGTCCAGTCCTGTTTATAATCCGGGGTCACGTCAAAGCCCATCACGAAGGCCTTGTCCGTCTGCGGATGAAGGATCTTGAGGAGGAACTCTGAAGCCGCCTGCTGCTCGAAGCTGAAGCGCTGGCGGATGGAAGTGCTGGTGTCGATCACGATGCCGACGCGCAGCGGCAGGTTGGTCTGCTGCGTAAAGCTGTAAACCTGCGCGGGAGCTTTCTGGTCGTCGAGCAGGGCAAAGTCGCGCTGCTGCAGGTCTTTGATGAAGCGGCCATGCTTATCGGTGACGGTGAAGACAAGATCGACTTCATTGACGTTCGTGGTGATGGTGTATTGCTTGTCGGCGGGCTGCTGGCCGTTCGGCTGTTGCGCATTTGGCTGAGCAGGAATGGCGGGCTGCGTCTGCGCCAGCGGCGGAGGGACGGCGGGCGCTGTCTGCGATTGCGCCGCGGAAAAAGCGACGGCGGAAAAAGGAAAAACAGCAGCAAGCGCGCAAGGCAGGAGAAACTTTGGGGCAAAAACCGTCTTCATTGTGGCTGCCGTCATTCTACATAATCGGCGAAACCAAAGAACAGGCGGACCGCACTCAGGAGCCACGTATACTGCTGCGGATGAAAATTTGCTGGTTTCGATTCGCGTTTGCGTTTTCTTCTCTGCTTCTCGCGCCGGCAGCTCTGGCTATCGCTCAAACATCGGCACCCATTCCGTCGGAGATACTCAAAGGTCTGCCACAGCCTGTTTTTCTGTGGCCCAACGGCGCGCCTGGAGCGTTGGGCAATACGCAGGCGGACAAGCCCCGGCTCTATCCGTTCGTGCCGCAGACGAAATCGACCACGGCGGCAGTGCTGGTCATTCCCGGCGGCGGGTATACGCATGTCGCCATAGGACATGAGGGCTTCCAATATGCCCGCTGGCTGAATGCGCAGGGCGTGGCTGCGTTCGTGCTCGACTACCGCGTTGCGCCGTATAAGTATCCGGTTGAGATACAGGACGGCATGCGCGCCATGCGCTATGTCCGGACGCATGCGGTCGATTATGGGATCGACCCGGATCGGATTGGCGTGTGGGGATCGTCGGCGGGCGGGCATCTTGCATCAACGCTGGGCGTGCACGGCGATGACGCCGCGCCGTTGCCGGAGAAAACGGATTCCGTGGATCAGGTGGATGCGCGGCCGGACTTCATGGTCCTGTCCTACCCCGTGATCAGCATGCAGCCGCCCGAGGCGCACTCAGGCTCTATGAAGAGCCTGCTCGGCGAAACACCCGACTCGCAGTCGCAGGAGAAATTGTCCAATCAGCTTCACGTCAATACGCTGACGCCAATGACCTTCCTGTTCGCAACCACGGGCGACCCGACGGTTCCGGTCGAGAACAGCCTCGACTTCTACCGCGCGCTCGAACGCGCGCATGTTCCGGCAGAGCTGCACATCTACGACTATGCAAACCATGGCTGCGGCCTGTGCGGGGAGATCCCGGAGCTGGCGACATGGCCGCTACTGCTGCGCACCTGGCTGATTCATGAAGGATGGCTGCCCAAAGACGCGCCACCGCTGCCGCCTGCAGCTCCCAACTATCCCTCGTGGCCTGCGGGCCTCGAAGGACCTGGCAGGGCTGAGTAGCGTTCTCAGCCTGTAGAATCAGGCTGGAAGACGCCGTCCATCATGCCCGAGATTGCCACGTATCTGGTTTCACCCGAGGCCGCGGGCCAGCGTCTCGATGCGTGGCTTGCGGCGCAGTTAGAGGGCGTGAGCCGCTCCCGCGTGCAGCTGCTCCTTTCTGAACAAAAAATATTAGTTGAGGGCAGGACTGCGAAGGCCTCGCTCAAGCTGCGCGGCGGCGAAGTGGTCGAGGTGCTGGGTGAGCCGGCTCCGGCTCCGCTGCGCGCGATGGCCGAAGCGATTCCACTCGACATCATCTACGAAGACGACGACCTTTCGGTCGTGAACAAGCCCGCAGGCATGATGGTGCACGCCGGTTCCGGTGCTACAGACGATGCGCGCAACCGCGGTACGCTGGTGAATGCGCTGCTGCATCACTACCGCCAGCTTTCCTCCACCGGCGGTGAATTGCGCCCGGGCATCGTGCACCGGCTCGACAAGCAGACGAGCGGACTCATCATCGTTGCGCGGAACGACGCGGCGCATCTGAAGCTGGCGGAGATGTTCTCGCGCCGGCAGATGCGCAAGACCTACATTGCGCTGGTGCATGGCGCGCTGAAGCAGGATGCAGGAACGATCAACGCCGCCATCAGCCGTGATGCGGTCCGCCGCACGCGCATGACGACGCGCCGCGCGACCGGCGGCCGCATGGCGATCTCGCACTATGAAGTTGTCAGGCGCATCGATTCAGGATTCGGCAAGTTCACGCTCGCGCGCGTGCGCATTGAGACAGGACGAACCCACCAGATCCGCGTGCACATGGCTTCGATCGGGCATCCGGTCGTAGGCGACACACTTTACGGCGCACCTGCACGGATCGCGGTTCCGCAAAAGGGCAAGAGCACAACTGAAGCAGAATCGATGTCGCTCGACCGCAATTTCCTGCATGCGGCGGAGCTGGCCTTCGCGCATCCGCGCACCGGCAAATTGCTGGAGCTGTCCGCGCCGCTGCCTCTGGAGCTCGAGGATATTCTGACGCGGCTGGAATCTGCGAAATAACTACATCCCGGCCGAAGTATTGACGGTGATGATCTTCACCGAGCCATCGCCCATTTCACTGAACCAGACTTCGCCATTGCCGATCATTTCCCCCTGATAGTTGCCGAAGAGGCAATGCGATGACTGCTTGAGTATCGCTGTGCGAACGCGCTCGTCGAAAATCCCGTCATAGCGGGCGAGAAAAATCTGCTTGTCGGGGATACGCACCCGCTTACCGCCATGGATGAAATTCAAAGGGTAAGAAATCATGCCGGCGATCTTTTCTTTGTCATTCGCCTGCACCGCGGCCTGCAATTTGGCAAGGAAGGCGCGCGCCGCCTTCGCCGTCTTCGGCCCCTGGATGTCTACGGTCGAGCCCTCGCATTTTTCATCCACAGGAGACTGGGCGCGAAGCGGATGACACCAGGCGAAACCGCATAGCGCCGCGACCAGATACAGCCCAACTCTGCCATGAAAATTCCTCAGCCGCATACGAACTCCTTATCAGTTTGCTCAAGCGCGTGACTATCTTAGACCGAGAATCAATGAATGGTGAGGTAGAGCTTGAGGATGTTCACGCCTTCCACTGCCAATGCAAAGACGGCAAAGGTGGCCTGGAAGCGCGCGCTCCGGATCCAGATGGCAAGCAGGCTCAGCAGAATATAAGAGCCGGTGCGAATGTCATAGAACACACCGAGATGCGCGCGATATTCGCTGCCCTTGATGACCGTGTCGATGATGTCGGCGATGAAGAGGATGGTCATCAAGGTGAAGATCCATTGCCTGCGCGAGTAGAAGTAGCCGCGGTATCCATCGTATTCGCTCATTTCATCCGGGTAAAACAGTGAACACAGCAAAAAGAGCAATGTGGCATAGATTGCGATGAAGAAGTAAAGCGGGAAGGTCCACTGCGACACCTTTTGCAGGTAAAACTCCCACCACCAGAAATGGATCAGGTAGAGAAAGAGGAAAAGAGTCCAGACCAGATGCACCCAGTAGATTCTGTATTTGCGCGGGTGCTGGACAATGCGCGAGACCCCGCGAAGCAGGTGGCCGACACCCAGACCGAGGATCATGCTCAGCAGAACTCTGACGTGCAGGTATACGTCCATCTCTGAACCACCCGGAACCAGTAGATGCGTGCGCCGTCATTCTATACGCACATCCCTTCACTTGTGGCTCAGCTTATTTTGTGGAAGGGGCCGTTCAGCAGGGGCCTCGCCACGCGGATCTAGGCGTGCAGAAGTCCGCAGCCCGCATGCGGCTGGCGGATTCGTCATCTGCTTCACAGATACGCGAAAGCCGCAACGTTGTAAGCGAAATTGCTACGTTTTCTAAACCCACCACGCCTGCGCGGGTTTTTCCCGAATCACGATGGCATTGAGAAATGCGGCGGCCTTGGTGAGACCTTCTTCCGGAGACAAGAGACTGTCCTCATGTTCGATGGAAAGCACGTTGTCGTAACCAAAAAGGCGCAGCGTCGAGACGAATTCGCGCCACCAGGGTCCGCCGTGTCCATAGCCGCAGGTGCGGAAGATCCAGCCGCGCTGACGCTCGTCGGTGTAAGGCTTGGTATCGAGCACGCCCGTCATGGGGAGATTTGCTTCATAGATCTGCGTGTCCTTGGCGTGGACGTGGAAGACGGCCTCGCCCAGGATGCGGATCGCCGCAAGAGGATCGATCTGCTGCCAGAAAAGATGGCTGGGGTCAAAGTTGCAGCCCACGCTCGGGCCCGCAATCGCACGCAGCTTCAGCATGGTCTCCGGGCTGTAGACGACGAAGCCCGGATGCATCTCGATCGCGATCTTCACCCCATGATCGGCGGCGAACTTTGCATGCTCCGTCCAGTACGGCGCGACCACCTCGTCCCATTGCCATGCGAGCAGCTCGCCATATTCAGGAGGCCACGGGCAGGTAACCCAGTTGGGCTGTTTCGCATCGGGCGAGTCGCCCGGGCAGCCGGAAAAATCGACAACCACAGGGACGCCAAGTTTTTCGGCCAGCAAAATCGTCTTGCGGCTCGTCTCCTGCGCCTTGCGCGCGTGTTCCTTATTCGGATGCAGTGCGTTGCCGTGGCAACTGAGCGCGCTGATGCTCGCGCCCTGATCGCCAAGTGTCTGCTTGAATGTCGTGAGCGCTGCGGCATCGTCAAGCATCGAGAGCTTGCAGTGCGCGTCGCCGGGATAGTTGCCCGTGCCAAGTTCCACGGTGTCGATGTTGAGAGCTTTCAGTTTCTTCAGAACCTGATCGAGCGGAAGCTGTGAGAGCAACGGAGTAAAGACGCCAACCTTCATGCCAAACAGCATAAACGCCGGCGTGCGATTCATGCTTCTTCGATCGGACTCCGCACCAGAACGAGATAGGCGACAGCGCCCAGAAATGTGACACACGCGCAGATGACCAGCGCAATCTGAAAGGAGTGCGTGTGGTCCAGAATCCATCCGGTCAGCACCGGCGCAATGGATGCGAAGAGAAAGCTGCAGAAGTTCTGCGTCGCTCCCACTGAGCCAACCATCTGCGCGGGCACAGCCACCTGCACCAGCCCCCACGCCGAGGTTCCGGCAAAGTGGATGAAAAACAACGCCATGCCGATCACCCCGACTGCGACCGCGCTTGCCGCCGCGCGCGTAACCACCAGCGTGCATGCCGCCGAGCAGACCATACCGGCAACGATCAGCAGCTTGCGGCTGCGCATCGGGTCTGCGCCGCGCCTGACCAGCGTATCGGCAACCACTCCGTTCACCAGCATCCCGGCCGAGCCCATCAGGAACGGGATTGCCGCGAGCCATCCGGTTCTTAGCAGACTCAAGTGATGCGCGGCTTCGAGGTATCCCGGCAGCCACGCCAGATACAGCCACGCCGTGTAGTTCACGCCGCTGAAACCGAGCATCATGCCCCACATCGTGCGCTGGCGAAAGAGCCGCCTCCATGCGCCCATGGATATGCCCGGAAGCGCTTCCGCGTTCTCCACCGGCTGCTTGTACGTGGGATACCAGGCGACGGCGACAACCACGCCCAGCAGGCCGATCCACACAAACATGCTGCGCCAGCCGTAGCTCACCAACAGCAGCGTGAGCAGCGGCGGCGCAAAGGCCTGCCCCAGCGTGGTCGATGCGTTAAGGATGCCCATCGGCAGGCCGCGCTCCGGCGCGTCGTACCAGTCGCGGATGACCTTCACGCCTCCGGGCAGAAACGGCGCTTCACCCATGCCCAGCGCAATGCGGGTCGAGACCAGCGCGGCAAAGCTCGACACTATTCCCGTGGCCGCCTGCGCCGCCGACCACAGCAGCATGCCGAGGCTCAGCACAGAACGCGGGCCGGCGCGGTCGAGCAGCCAGCCCGACGGAACCTGCGCCAGTCCATAGGCGAGCGAAAAGGCCGAGAGCAGAGCGCCGATCTGCGTGCCGGAAAGATGCAGGTCGGCACGCATGGTCGTGTTGGCCACCGAGAGAGCGCTGCGGTCAAGAAAATTGACGATGCCGCCAAGCACCAGCAGCGTGAGGATCGTTGCGCGTAGCCCGCGCGAGTGAAACGGCATCAGCGCGCCGTCCAGCCGCCGTCGATCATGAGCGTGTGCCCGGTGATCAGCGACGCCGCGGGCGAGGCAAGAAAGACGACCGCGCCGGCGACCTCGATCGGCTCGCCAATGCGGTGCAGCGCGGCAATGCGCTCGACCGTGTCGGCATAGAATGCCGGATCGGAAAGCACGGGCTGTGTCCCGTCAGTGCGAATAAACGTCGGTGCGACTGCGTTGACGTTGATATTGTCCTTGCCCCACTCAACCGCCAGGCATTTGGTCAGATGAGCGATGCCTGCCTTGGTCATGCAGTAAACGGACTCCGTCGGAAGCGCCGCAAACCCTGCCTGCGAGCTCATGTTGATGATGCGCCCGTACTTCTGCTCGATCATCACGCGGCCCGCTGCCTGGCAGGCAAAGAATGTCCCTTTCAGGTTAACGGCCAGCGTGTAGTCGAAATCTTTTTCGACAACATTCTCGGCAAGATTCGCAGGCGCCACGCCCGCGTTGTTCACCAGAATGTCCAGCCGCCCGAAGCGCTTCACCGTCTCATCCACGGCGCTCGAAATCTGATCCAGATGCGTCATCTCCATCTGCAGAGGCAGCACGCGGCGTCCGCACGCGACGATTTCCGCCGCCACTCCCGAATCGGCGTGGATATCGCGCAGGCCGATGGCCACATCCGCGCCCGCCTCTGCCAGCGCAAGCGAGATGGCCCGGCCCAGTCCGCGCCCCGCTCCGGTGACCAGCGCGATTTGTCCGGTGAGGCTGAAAGACGGAAGTGCCTGCATGTGGCTGAGGATAGCAGGTGACGGCCCAAAAAATGCCCGGCCTTTTTGAAAGGCCGGACGTGGCTAGTAGCAAAGCAGCGTTGTTATGCCGTTACGGCAGCCTGTGGAACTGCGGCCGCAATCGCGGGATCGGTCACGCTGTCGCATCCGGTTTCGACGTGCCCGGCGAGCTGGCGCTGAAAGCTCTTGTCGGAACTAACGGTTAAAGTGAGGTCGTACCAGCCGAACGACTTCTGCAGCTGCCAGAAAGATGTGAACGTGTCGTGCGGACCGACCGATAGAGTTGCCGTCTTGCCCGAGTAGGCGTCGGCGATGCTCACCTTCTCGGCGCTTGCGCTGTTGTTGCGGATAACCAGCGCGATGCCTTCGGAATCCGTATCGTAAATGGTCTTGACGGTGAGGTTGGCGCTTCCCGCCGCGAAGCTTCCCCCAAAGGTGCGCAGGTAGCCATTCGCGCCATAAACTGACAGATCATACGAAGTATTGCCGCTGGCTCCGAACGTGTCCGAGATTTCATCGCCGATGCCGACGGTGTACGTCCAGGGCCCCGTCAGGCCGTTGCCGGACCGCACATGAAAGACCGCTGTTGCTTTGCCCGTATTCCGGAAGCGAAGCTCAACAATCCCCGATGTGGCAGTTGGCCCGCCGTCAACGTGTAATTCATACGGCAGCGCGCGAGCCGGGCGCGTCCCCGGTTCCTGCTGCGGCAGCGCCTGGTCGTCCGGCACCGCCGGAATGTAATCCGGGTGGCGGTTGTCGTCCGGTGGTTCGTAGGCGACCGTGCTGGGCAGCGGAACCACAGCATCGTTAGGCGAGGCGAAGTTGAAGGCCGAAGTCATATCGCCAGTGACTGCGCGGCGCCACGGTGTGATGTTCGACTCGGTGATGCCGGGACACTGCTTGCCAAAGCGCGTCTCGACGAACTTGATGAGCGAGGTGTGGTCGAACACTTCCGAGTTGACATATCCGCCCTTGCTCCAGGGCGAGATGACGATCATCGGCACGCGCACGCCCAGTCCATAGGGTCCGGCTGGGTACTCCGAGACCGGGTACGAAGGGCTGCCGGTGAAGATTTCATTGGTGGTCGGGACAGTCGAGATGCCCTCGGTTCGCGACGCCGGCGGTGTGGGCGGCATCATGTGATCGAAGAAGCCGTCATTCTCGTCAAACATGACGAAGAAGACCGTCTTGCTCCAGACCTCGGGGTTGGCCGTCAGCGCATCGAGCATGTTCGAGACGTACCAGGCTCCGTAATTCGCAGGCCAGTTCGGGTGCTCGGTGTAGGCCTCCGGCGCAACGATCCACGATACCTGCGGCAGGTTGTTGTTCATTACGTCCTGGCGGAAGATATCGAAGAGCGTCCCGGTCTTCAGGATGTTGGTTCCGGTCTTTGCCTTCTCGGCCAGCGGAGTACCAACTGCAGCGTCCTGGTACTGGAAGAAATAAAGCAGCGAATTATCGCCGTAGTTACCGATGTAGGCGTCGCTGGTCCAGCCCCAGTAGTCGTCCGCGTCGAGGCCGTCGCCGATGTCCTGGTAGATCTTCCACGAGACGCCCGCCTTCTGCAGCAGCTCGGGAAAAGTCGACCAGCCGTAGCCAAGCTCGGCGTTATCGATCACCGGGCCCCCGCCGCTTCCGTCGTTGCCCACCCATCCCGTCCACATGTGGTAGCGGTTCGGGTCGGTCGGCCCCAGCAGCGAGCAGTGGTACGCGTCGCAGACGGTAAACGCATCGGCCAGCGCGTAGTGGAAGGGTATATCGCTGCGCGTAAGATGCGCCATCGTGGTCGTGCCCTTCTGAGGCACCCACTGGTCGTAGTTACCCGCGTTCCAGGCCGCGTGCGTCGAGGTCCAGTCGTGCGCCAGGTCCTGAATAAACTGCAGGCCGAGATTCGGCGCGCCGGGATGAAAGGGCAGCACATATCCGTCGGGGTTGTTTGGGTCGGGCTGGTACCAGACGCTCTTGCCCGAAGGCAGCTTGATGGTGCGCGGATCGCCGAAGCCGCGCACGCCGCGCAGTGTGCCGAAGTAGTGATCGAAGGAGCGGTTCTCCTGCATCATGAAGACGATATGCTCCACGTCCTCAAGTGTACCGGTGCGGTTGTTGGCTGGAATCGAAAGCGCGCGGGCAATGCTCGCGGGAAATGCTGCTGTAGCTGCACCTGTCGACAAAAGCTTGAGGAAGGTGCGACGGTCTGTGCTCATAGGGGGATTTCACCTCTCTGGATTACCTCGGCGGCAATCGCGTGGGCAAGATTAGTCCCCGGTTATTGCGGTCGTGTGACGGTCAGGTTGCGATTGTGTGACTAGAGTTTCGCGTCCGCGGGTTCAGTTTGCGCCTGCGCCCACGCATCGTAGCCGCCGGTAAGGTTCGCCACCTCGCGGAAACCCGCACGCCGCAGAATGCTCGTCGCAATCGAGCTGCGATAGCCGCTCTTGCAGTGAACGACCAGCAGCTTCTCGCGGTCCAGCTCGCCCGTTCTCGCCGGCAGCAGACCCAGCGGAATCCGAATCGAACCCTCGATCGCGCCGCTCTGCACTTCCGCAGGTTCGCGGACATCCAGCACCGCGATGCGGTCATGCTCCAGCAGTTGCGCCAGTTCCACGGCTGAAACCTGGGGCATGTACTCAAGCTCGTAGCCGCCTTTCAGCCAGCCCCCAATACCGTCCTTAAGATACGCCTCGACGTGCTCGATGCCGACGCGCGCCAGCCGCAGCTGCGACTCGCGCAGATGCTCCGCGTCCTCGCCGACCAGAATGATGCGCTTGTCCAGCCCCAGCAGGCGCGCCGCCCACGACGCGTACTGCCCGGAAAGCGCAATATGCACCGACCCCGGCACATGCGCGACCGCAAACTCCATCGCCGGACGGGTATCGAGCACCACCGCACCCGCCGACTGCAGCCGCAGGACCTCCCGCGCCTCTAACGGCACCGGATGCGGCAGGTCATCGAGCATCGAAGCGCCCTGCCGGTTCAGCTCCACGTCGCGCACGAAATATTCAGGCCGTGGCGGCAGGCTCTCCGTCAAAAGCTGCACGAACTCGTCCGCACTCTTCGCCTGCAGCGCATAATTCGTGCGCCGCTCTCTGCCAATCGTCGAAGACCGCTCCGCGCTCATCTGCCGCCCGCACAGCGAGCCCGCTCCATGCGCCGGAAAAACCTCCGTCTCATCCGGAAGCTTCAGCAGCGTTTCGTGGAGACTCGTGTAGAGCATCGCCGCCAACTCCGGCGGTGAGTGATCGCCGGAAAGATCGGGCCTTCCCACATCGCCGACGAACAGCGTGTCGCCGGTAAAGACAGCGCGCGGCTGCGCCGGCTCGGCAAGATCGGTCAGCACCGCGCACACACTCTCCATCGTATGCCCCGGCGTCTGCAGAAAATCGAAGCGGCAGTTTCCAAACCGGATCGAGTCGCCGCCTTTCACCGCCTTGTGCGGAAACGTCGCGCCCGAGCCTTCGCCCAGGTAAATGCGCGCTCCCGTGCGCTCCGCCAGTTCATGGTGACCGGAGACGAAGTCGGCATGCAGGTGTGTCTCGATGATGTGCTCGATGCGCCAGCCCGCTTCCTTCGCCGCGTCGATGTAGATGTCCACATCGCGCTGCGGGTCAACCACAGCCGCAACTCCCTGCGACCCGACCATGTAAGAAGCATGCGCCAGGCACCCAAGGAAAAACTGTTCGATTCGTACCGGTTCCATCCCTCGGTATCTTACTTCGCGGCGAAGACTTAAGCCAGGCGCAATGCGTTGAGCGTCGCCCGGCTGTGCCCGCGCCCGCGGTCAGGATCGATCACAAGCTCAAGCTTGGTCACACCTTCCAGGTCGACGGCATAGTCTTCGATCTCCTGGGCTGACCCGGTGGGACTGAAGTTCCATTGCTGGCGAACGATTTCGCTTCCTGCTTGCGTTGCAGACGAATAGCGCAGCACAAACTCCTGCTCGCGCTCGGTTTCGCGGTCGATAAAATGCACAAATATCCGCCGGAGGTGGGTCGGCACGGTGAAGATGATCGCAATCATCTGGGGCCCGGGAGTGGCGGCGCGCCACCCAAGCTCATTGCGTTCCGGGTTCGTGCTCAGCGCATTTTCTATTGGGAAAGACGGACCTTCTGAGGTGAGCTGTACGCGAGCAACCGACTCCAGATCGAGCCAGCTATCCTCCTGACTCTTTCCCGCAGTCGTGCTGTGCCCAATAATTTCCTTCTGCATCTGCCACCTCTACGATGGAGGATACGCTCATTGGTTGGCGGGTTGTAAGGCGATGATGTGAGGGTTGGCGAAATCCCGGCGAGCTTCGATAAATTTGGGCGCCTCGCATCTCATTTTCGAGGGATGGATCATTCCATCTACATCTCAAAAAGCGGGATGCGAGGCACCCGGCCGGCCTTTGGGGGAGGAACTACACTTCCTATCCGCCCCTTTGGCTACCATTTGTTGCAGTAGTGGTAATTCTTATCGTTTCGTCCATATTCACATTCGCCGCCATTTCTGTCGTTGCTCCAGAGCAAGCAGGAAGTGGGTCCACCCCTCGAGAACGCGGGCCGGCAAACACAGTGGGATGACTTCAGCAGGAGAGCATCAGGAACGGTTTTCGCAGCAGGACCTTGCCGCGGTCTTTCGTCAAAACACCGGCGCGTTGCCACTCATTCAAAATGCGGCTTGCGGTAAACGAAGTCACATTCGCTCCGGCGGCCAGATCTTCATTCGTGATCTTCAATTCGACGCCATCCGGGGTGGCTTTGCCGATTCCGCAGGCAAGACTTGCCAGCAGGTGAGCAATGCGCCCGCGGGCGTCGTCGCAGGTTAATGAGACCTGCGTGGTGATCGACCACACGACATGTTCTGTCGCTGCGATGGACAAAGCATTATCCAACAACTGCGGACAGCGGGACACGAGTTCCCGGATGGTCTGACGGTCCCACATCAACACGCAGCTGTCCGGCAGCACCTGCGTGCTCGCAAGGTAGTTGATGCGGGCAGACAGAATTGCGACGCCACCGAATGCCTGTCCGGCCGTCAGCCAGTACACAAGAACCTTTTTGCCTTTGTTTGTCGTCACGAATTGCCTGCCCTGACCACTCGTGAGCAGAAAGAATCGATCCCCCGGATCTCCCTCATAAATGACCACAGACGATGTGCGGAACTGCCGGTGTTTGGCAACCGAGAGCAGAGAGTCGAGATCGGCCTTCGGCAGCCCCGACAGAAATCGGGGCTTGAGCTGTTCGGGAAGACCCGCAACCTGCTTCCCGGGCGAAAACTTGCAGCCGCAATTCATAGCGTCTTTACCGTCTAAGAGTTAAGATACGCCTGCGCCTTTCAGGCAGGTGATTCGTCGACTGTATGCCCTGCTCGCGCACTCTCACCACGAAGGAGATGCATACCCCATGCAAACGCTACGAGAAGCTCTCAATCAGGCGCAACAGCACGGCGTGGCGATCGGTCATTTCAATATCTCTGATCTCGTCCAGTTAAGAGCTGTCGTCGAAGCAGCGCGCGAAGTCAGTGTGCCCGTGCTCGTTGGCGCGTCCGAAGGAGAGCGGGGCTTTATGGGAGTCCGCCAGATCGCGGCTCTCGTCAAGAGCTTCCGCGAGGAGTTTGATCTGCCAATCTATTTGAATGCGGACCATACGCATTCCCTCGCCAGTGGCGAGGAGGTAGCGCGCGCCGGATTCGACTCGATTGTCTTCGACCTCTCCGCATTGCCACTCGAGGAGAACGTACGCCAGACCCGGGAGGCGGTCGTCGCGCTCAAATCCATCCACCCCGGCATGCTTGTTGAGGGAGAGATCGGCGATATCGGCTCTGGCTCCGAAGTACGCGAAGCGATGCCCGATCTTTCCAAGGCGCTGACGACTCCGGAAGAGGCGCGGCAATTCGTCGAAGCGACGGGCATCGACATTCTCGCCCCGGCGGTAGGCAGCATGCACGGCATGTCGAGAAGCATGGTTCAAGGAGATGCGAAGCAGCATTTGAATATAGAGCGCATCGCCGCCATCAAGAAAGCTGCGCAGGTTCCCCTGACGCTGCACGGCGGCTCAGGAACGGATGACGAGGATTTTCGCAAGGCCATCGCAGCCGGCATCAGCATCGTCCACATCAACACAGAGCTGCGGGTGGCCTGGAGAAGCAGCCTGGAAAAGAGTCTGGCCGCCCATCCCAACGAGGTTGTTCCCTATAAGATTCTTCCTCCCGTCGTCGCGGCGATCAAGGAAGTGGCTGTGGCGCGCCTGAGGCTCTTCAACGGGGTGGCTCTACAGGCAGGCGCAGCGCGTTGAGACGGGTGGGGCACCCGCTTTAGAAGATAATCTCCATCCTCGCGCCGAGAAGAGTTGTAGTGTAGGCTTTGGCGGCGTAGGTGGGATGGATGGAGACTTCAAGATCCGGGCCAATGTTTATGCTTTGCGTCAGACGAAGGCGATAAAACGACTCGAAGACGCTTTCATGATGCCTACCGTGACTCGCTTCGCTATAGTTGAATGCCATTGCGAACATGTCTCCTCGACGTCCGAATGGACGCACGTGTGCCAGACCGAGTCCCTCGACTTGCTTAATGGCGGTTCCGGTGCTGGTACTGAGGGCAAACCTCCCGAACGGGGTCCAGCCATTGCGAAGTTCGTGGTCGAATCCAAGACCGCCTCCATACCCGCTTCCGTTGTTCTTCGTGTCATCCCGCCACAGGCCGACGCGATAATGCCGGTACTCTTCACCGATTGATCCTGATGTCCAGCCCAGTTCCACACCTTCCATATATTTCCGATCGACGAGCGTTTCGATGTTTCTTTGTTGCGCGCCCTCCGTATCCACGGCGATCGCGTGAATGTAAACATGCCGGGTGGCCTGGAATTCAACCGCGCCGCCGCCTGCATATGTCCCATCGGAGGCGACCGCCAGGTTGCCATCGTTTGCCCCATTTAAAAACTGGGTCCGTTCGTCGTTGTTGAACATACTGAGGGTTGCATACTCGTTGGGATGGATCTTGCCCACATAAAATGAAAGCCTCTTCTCAAGGAAATCCTGCCGCCAGTAGAGGATATTCAAGGTGATAGGCTCCTGCGGACCCCCGCCCTGCAGACAGTTCAGATAGAGTCCCGAGCCAAGGCTGTCGCTGAGGTTGAATTGCTGACTGATGCCAATATTTGTGCCGGAGCGGACGAGCAGGCTGATGGATCCGGCGTTGCTTCCGTGCTCGTACACACTCCAGGCCCCGGTAAAATCGAGGCGTCCGCTGAGTTGGTTATGCCTTGCTACATCATCCGGCACAATGGTCGCGTACTGATTCAGAAACGTATAGGTTGCGCCGAACTTCAGGCGCGCGGATTGAGCAACACGATAAGTGAGCGTATCCACCGGCTGAAAGATCGGCGCGAAGGGATCAGGCTGGATCAGCGGATCGGCCGGAATCTTCGACAATGCGGCTGCGTCTACATCGAGCTGCTGCCTCAACTCGTCCGTCTCCTGCTTCACGGCAGCCGGCTGCTTGACTTGAGATGGTTGGCTCAATTGAGGAGCAAGGTCAGCGCTCGTGCCGCGGCTCTGACCGGCGGCCAAGAGGCTCGATGCGAGTAAAAGCAAGAGCGACCAGGTCCTCAACTGTCTGCCTCCGCATTGCCGACCATCTTTAACATATCTTTGGGCAGGCCACGATTGTAGCGGAAGCTGTTTTCATCGGCGGACGCCGGATGCCCCGCATCTCGATTTGAGATGTGGATTGTTATGCTGCCAACCTATGCCACCGCCGCGAAGACAGCCTGGCTCGCCATCGGCACACCGCCGTGTATGATCTTGGCTTGAGTATCGCCAGCCGGGAGGTGCAGGCATGAACGCTCCCAACCGCACCTTGAAGCAGAGAGCCTACCATGGGTTGAAGCATTACCTCTTGCTCACCTTCTATCTCTGGCTCGTCTTCGCCTTGCTCATCTTGTACAAGTCGGTCATTTTGTCCGAGCACCATATCCCTTTTGCTGCGAATGGATTCGCATTGATCAATGCGCTGGCCCTGGCCAAGGTGATGATGGTAGCCCGTGAGTTTCATCTGGGGGACTGGTTCAAGGAAGCCCCGCTCATCTACCCGACTCTGCTCAAGTCCGCCATCTTCGCCGCTCTCCTGGGATGTTTCAAGATGCTCGAAGAAGCTCTTGTTGGCTTGTATCACGGGAAGACCTTCAGCGAGAGCCTTGCCGGACTCGGCGGCGGCACCGTCGAGGGAATACTCTCGCTGATGGCCATTCTGGCCGTGGCTCTGATTCCCTTCTTTGGATTCAGCGAGCTGCGCAGGGTCGTTGGCGAAGGCAAGCTGGAGAAGCTCTTTTTCGGCTCGCACCATCCCGTCGGCAGCTCCTCTTAGATGCGCAAGCCGTATCGCTGCTGTCGGGTTCCGTGCAGCAGCGAAGTGTGGATTAACGCCACATGAATTTGCGCTATCCTATTCATACGCGGGCAGCTGGGCGGTCGCTGCTGTCGTGCGCAAGCATGGCAGGAGAGGAAAGTCCGAACTCCGCAGGGCAGTGTGCCGGATAACGTCCGGGATCGGAGCTTCAAGGCTTCGAGACGGCTAGTGCCACAGAGAAGATACCGCCTACGCCGCAAGGCGCAAGGTAAGGGTGAAAAGGTGCGGTAAGAGCGCACCGCCCCGGCGGCAACGTTCGGGGGCAGGGTAAACCCCACACGGAGCAAGACCAAATAGGGAGGGATGCGCAGCCAGACCCAGATAGCTGCGCAGCGTGCCTGCCCGGCGCGCCAACGTGGGTCCTTCATACGGATGGCGTTTACGCCATCGCGTGGAGCGGGAAACCTTCGGGTAGGTCGCTTGAGCGCCGCAGCAATGCGTCGCCTAGAGGAATGACCGTCCTCGACAGAATTCGGCTTACAGGCTGCTTGCAGTGATGGCCCCGTATTTCCTGAACAGGAGAGCGGGGCCTTCCTTTGTTTGCGGCTCAGCCCAAATACTCCTCATCCGTCACATGCTTGAGCCAGATGACAAACGCTCCGCTCGCGTCGCTCTCCTGAATCGCCAGATGCGTCATCGTGCGGTCGGGAGCCGCTCCATGCCAGTGCTCTTCCCCAGGCTCGATCCAGACCGTGTCCCCCGGATGAATTTCATGGACCGGCTTGCCCTTCAGCTGCACCCGCCCCACTCCCGAGACCACATGCAGCGACTGCCCCACCGGATGCGTATGCCACGCCGTCCGCGCCCCCGGTGCAAAGGAAACGAATGCAGCGCTCACGCGCGCCGGAGCAGGCGTGGTGATGACCTCGTCGATCCAGACGGTCCCGGTAAAGTATGCCTCCGGCCCCTTGCGGCAGCCGCGCACATGGTTGGTGATGATTTTCATAATGCCTCGATTGTAGATGCGCGCGCTGCCGGCTTGCATCGCATGCCGGAATCATTTGAAATACCCAAGACATGAGCGAAAGCAAGCTGGCATTTCTATTCCCCGGACAGGGCTCGCAGGCCGTAGGCATGGGCCGCGATCTGTCTGAAAAATTTCCCGTCGCAAAACAAACCTTCGAAGAAGCCGACGAGGCGCTCGGGTTTTCGCTCTCGAAGCTGTGTTTTGAAGGCCCGGAAGAGCAGCTCAAGCTGACCGAATTTACCCAGCCCGCGATCTTCACCGTCTCCATCGCCGCGCAGCGCGTGTTGGCGGAAAAAGGCATCGCACCAAGCTTCGTCGCCGGACACTCTCTCGGCGAGTATTCGGCCGACGTCGCGGCAGGCGTGTTGTCCTTCGCCGATGCAGTGAAGACAGTTCGTAACCGTGGCCGTTACATGCAGGAAGCCGTGCCCGCGGGTGAAGGCGCGATGGCCGCGATCCTTGGTCTGGCGCCGGAGGCCGTCATCGACCTCTGCGCGAAAGCCGCGGCGGAAGCAGGCGGCGTTGTTTCGGCGGCGAACCTCAACTCACCCGAGCAGACGGTCATCTCAGGCGCTGCGCCTGCTGTCGAGCAGGCCGCTGCGCTGGCGAGGAAAGCCGGAGCGAAGAAGGCCGTGATGCTGGCGGTAAGCGCGCCCTTCCACTGCGCGCTGATGCAGCCGGCGCAGGACCGTCTCGCCGAAGACCTGCGCCAGCTCAGCTTCTCCGCGCCCAGCGTGCCGGTCGTCACGAATGTAGACGCAACTCTGACTACAGACGCCGAGCAGCTGCGCGACGCGCTCATCCGGCAGGTTACGGGATCAGTCCGCTGGGTCGAGTCAATGCGGCTCTTGATCGAGCAGAAGCCGACGCACTTCATCGAAGTCGGTCCGGGCAAAGTGCTCTCCGGTCTGCTGCGGCAGATAGACCGATCGCAGACGGCGCTGAATGTCGGCGACGAAGCGAGCCTCGAAAAGACGCTTGCCGCGCTCACGGCCGCGTCATAACGCCCGAGCACAATAGCCGGGTACAATGGCCCATGCGGAGGCCGCACAGATGACAGACGCAAGCGGGATCGTCACGATCCCAAGCCGCTACTCAGTCGACGAAACCGTAAGCCGGCTCGAACATACCCTGGCTGAAAAAGGCATCAAGCTCTTCACGCTGGTCGACCACAGCGGCGAGGCGGAAAAAGCCGGATTGAAGATGCCGCCGACGAAGGTCGCGATCTTCGGCAGCCCCAAAGCCGGAACGCCGCTGATGCTGGCGACCCCGAGCATCGCCCTCGATCTGCCGCTGAAGCTTTTGATAGCCGAAGATACGAACGGGAGCGTCTTCGTTTCCTGGAACGCGCCCGCATATCTGGCTTCGCGGCATGGATTGCCGCAGGACCTGATCGCCAATATTGCCGTGATCGAGAAGCTGGCAACCGTGATCGCCAGTTAGCGTTAATTCACCGTCAAAGTCAACTGCAGCGTGTGGCTGGTGACCTCGCCGCCATTGTTCGAATAAGCGGTGATGGTAAGAGGATACGTGCCCGGCGGAGTTCCCGTATTGACCGCCGGGGGATGGTGCAGATAGCTGTAACGCTGCGAGCAGGCTGTCAGCCCGGAGACGCTGGCCGCCAGCAGCACCACCACACCCAGCATGCGAATGCCTTTGCCGCGCTTGCGCATGGCGCCAATCCCCACCAGCGCCAGCACTCCGGGAAGCACCATGGCGTACGCCACATGCGACGCGCTGCCGCTGAAGGGCGCAGCTTCATTTCGCGAAGAAGATGTGGAAGGAGCTGTGGTCTGAATCTGCAGCGTGCTGGTGACCGGCGCGGTCGAGGTCGGAGTGACGATGTTGGGCGTAAAGAGCGAAGTGGCCGCGGTGGGCAGGCCAAGGCCGGCGAGCGCGAGCGTGACGGACTGCGTGAAGCCGTTCTCAGGCGTCACCGTAATGATGACTGTGCCGAATTGGCCGGGGTTCAGCGTCAGGGAAGTTGGGTTGGCGGCGACCGAGAAATCCGGGGGGCCGGCTGTGGCGTTGGCCTGCACTTGCGCGCTCGCGGATGAGGAGGCCGCGTATTGCCCGCTGCCGGAGTAGACGGCAGTGATCTGCTTTGCCGAGGCGGGCACCTTGTCGAGTGTCAGCGTGGCGGTGCCGTCCTCCTGAACGATGGCTGAACCGAGGGACAAACCGTTGCTGATGAAGCTGACGGTTCCACTGGAAACCGCCGCGCCGGTCGGGTCTTTGACCGTGACGGTCAGCGTGGTCCCGGCTGCCTCTGAGACTACCGACAGAGCAGTGCGGGTGCCGATGGTCTGGCTATGGCCCGGTGCAACGACGAAAAAAAGAGCAAGAACTATGGCCAAAAACGACCCACGCCTGATTGTTGCCGTGAAATTCCACTTCCAGATGTTGCTGTTTGACTGCAAACTCATTCGTCCGGTTCTCTGCTCTTTTCCAACAGGATTTCTTATTGATAGACAATTGTATCTCGGCGGTGCGGCGCGGGATAACCCGCGCCGCAAACGCATCTGTTAGACGCGGCAAATTTCTGATCGGGGATTTTATTCCCCGCGCAGCGATTGCATCGGATCAATCGAAGCTGCCCGCATTGCCGGGAGCGCAGACGCAGCCAGCGCCAGCAGGAGCACGCCGACGGCGGCCAGCGTCAACACGGCAGGATCGAAGGGGCTTACGCCAAAAAGAAACGACCGCAGCAGGCCGGAAGCCGCTGCCGCGCCGATCAGGCCAATCGCGCAGCCAATTGCGGCCAGCCTGGCACCGGAGATGAGAATCAGCCGCATGATCCCCGAGCGCTGCGAGCCCAGCGCCATGCGGATCGCCATCTCATGCACGCGCGAAGCGACCGAGAACGCGATGACGCTATAGATGCCGAGCACGGCCAACAGGACAGCAGCCGCTGCAAAGGCGGTGATGATGGCCGTATTAAAGCGGCGCGGAGCTTCCGTGTCCGAGACGTTTTGCTGCATCGTCTGCACCTGCGTCAGCGCCAGCTGCGGGTCGATGGAACGGACGGTTGCGCGCAGAACATTCTCCATCTGCTCAGGCGGCAGCGCGCTGCGCAGGACGATGTAGCCGCCGTTCCCGTTCAGGTCGGTGGCAGGATTGGCCAGCGAACCGAAGGCTTTCTCAATCTGATCCACGGCCATGTAGTACTGCTCCTTCGTTTCGGCATCAGGAGAGCTGAGCTTCACATCGGCAATCTCTCCAACAATTGTTATCCATGGGGTCTGCATCTCCGGTGTACCAATCCGCAACCGCTTGCCGATCGGGTCTTGCTTCGGCCAATAGTGTTCGGCGAGCTTGCGGTTCACGACTATGACCAGTTGCGCGTTGGCGTTGTCCGCTTCAGTCAGGAAGCGTCCACGCAACAGGGGAATCTTCATCGCGCTGAAGTAATCGCCCATCACCGTGGCAACCGTAGCCAGGCTCATGCCTTCGCCCTTGCGCGGAACATAACCCTCCGCGACGAAGGCCTGATTATTGTTGTTATTCGACGCTGGCAGAAAGGATGTAAGCCCCACCGCCAGCGCACCGGGGGCCTGCCGTAAACGCAACAGCAGTTCCTTGTTGAAGGTGTCCACCGATGGCTGGGTTGCGTATTGCTTCAGCGGCATCGAATATGCGGCCGTGGCAACGTGATCCGGCTGGAAGCCGAGATCGACCGAGCGCATCTTCTCAAAACTGCGTAGCAGCAGGCCCGACGCGGTGAGCAGGATAAGCGCAATGGCAATCTCCGCCACCACCAGTGCCGACCGCAGGCGCGCATGACCACCGCCCGCCGACCCGCTGCGTCCGCCTTCCTTCAGTGTTTCGTTCACACTGGTGCGCAGAGCGGCAAATGCCGGAGCGAGTCCGCAGATAAAGCCGGTGACGACTGCAAGCAGCAGCGCAAAGCTGACTACAACCCAGTTCAGGCTGATTTCGCTGATGCGCGGCAGGCTTTCCGGAAGCATGTTCTTGCCTGCGCTCAGCGCTACGCCGGCCAGCACGATGCCGAGCACGCCGCCCATCACGCTCAGAATGAGGCTCTCAAGAATGGCCTGCCGCAGCAGTGCCGCTGCGGACGCGCCCAGTGCCAGCCGCACTGCAACTTCACGCTGCCTGCGAATGGCGCGGACTAAGAGCAGTCCGGCAAGATTGGCGCACGCGATCAAGAGCACGATAGCAACGGCGAAGAAAAGCGTCCGCACCAGCGGCCGCGCATTTTCGACGGTTTCTTCCTGCAGCGGTCGCACCACGGAACTGATATGCAGGCTCGCCATAAATGACGGATAGCCGCGCATGATCTCCTGCGCGACGCGCTCGGCGTCGCTCTGTGCCTGGGAGGGCGTGACGCCAGATTTCAGGCGGCCCACCATCTGGTAGCTCCAGTTGGCACCGGCCGCGGGAACCAGTTCGTCAGGCCGGAAGCTCATCGGCACCCAAAGCTCAATGCGGTTCAGGTGTCCGGAAGTCAGGGGAAATTCGAAGTTGCGCGGCATGACGCCGATCACGAGGTAAGGCTTGCGGTCGAGCAGGATCTTCGTGCCCAGAATCGTTGGATCGCCGTGAAATCGGCTCTGCCAGGTCGAATAGCTCAGCACCGCAACCGGCTGGCTCTGGTCGTCTTCCTGCTGAGTAAAGACGCGCCCCAGCAGCGGAGCCACGCCCAGCGCGGGAAACACGCCGCCAGTCATGCGCGCGGCATTCACCTGCGCGGGATCTCCTTTGCCGGAAAGCTCGAACCCGGCGTATTGATAACCGCCGAGGCTCACGAAAGAATGCGTATCGCGCGTGTAGGCGCGAATATCCGGCACCGTCACCCCCGCTTCGCCATTGCCGCCCACATCGGCTCCCTGCAGGCGGTCCGCCAGAACGACCAGCCGGTCAGACTCAGGAAAAGGCAAGGGCCGCAGCAGAACCCCATCGACGATCGAGAAGATCGCGGTCGTCGCGCCGATCCCGAAGGCGAGCATCAATATGGCCGTGGCGGCGAACCCAGGAGACTTGCGCAGCTGGCGGAAGGCAAACTTCAGGTCGAGCAGTAAGGTGGGCATCAGGTCCTCGCAAAATGCAAATACGACGACGGTGCAGCAACCGTTCCGCCAAATCTGTTAACTGGCCAAATAGCTCTAAATACTGGGCCTTACCAGGATGGAAGTGCCAGGAGGAGTCAGGAAGCGTCCGGAATCGAGATGAAAGTGTCCGGAAATGAACAGGATACGAAACGATACGGGCACTTTCTGAAAGAAAAGTGCCCGATAATAAGAGATGCTGAAGTTACTGACGCAGGTGAATCGGCGCCGCGAGCTTGAAGTTGACCACCGATTCCGCCGGAATGGTGACGTCCTTATTGCCTGTAAAGGCCGCGACGCCGGTTCCAGCGCCCGCACCAGCCAGACCGCCGACCAGCAGGCCAACGCCGCCCGTGGCTACGCCGCCAATCAGCATCCCCAGGCCGGTGCCGCCGCCGATAAACGCCGCGCTGCGCTTGCCTTTGCCCTTCTTGGTCCGGGTCACGCTGCTCGTGTCAATGCGATAGTGCTGGCCATGGATGTTCAGGCCGGTAAGCGTCAACTGGAGGTAAGACGAGCCCTTGAAGTGCCCGCGCTTATGCGCCTGCACCACTTCGCCTTCCGCGGTTGCGCCCGACGGGATAACGGTGTTGCCGTCCACTACGATCGGATTGACGATCGTCCCTGTAAAGGGCTGGCCCGCCTCTGCATGTTTCACATTGATGGTCTGGTTCATGCGAATGCTCAGGACCGTTCCTTCCGGCACTTCAGGCAGCGGCGCTGGTTCCGGTGCGGGCGCCGGAGCGTTAGCCGCCTGCTGCGGAGCTACCGGCTGGGCCGGAGCAGGAGTGGTAGCCCCCGCCGGTGCGGCCGCGTTTGGAGCAGCAGGCGCCGGAGTTGTCGCCGAAGCTGCAGGAGGCGGAGGGGGCGTAGCCGCCGCCGTGCTCTGCGCCTGATCTGTTGTTGCAGGTTGCGTGGAGGCCGGAGTGGCAGCGGGTGGCTTCTCGGCGTCCGAAGTGCTCTTGTGGCAACCGGCCGTAAGTGCAACTGCAAGTAAAAGTGCAATGCGCGAAATATTCTTGATCGGCATATCGGGTCTGTCTCCTTGCTTTAACTTGGAATTGCCCTCGTTCGGATGCCGCGCCGCTCTAAAGCACTGCCCGTTTCGGCAGCTTCGGCAGCTTGGTATTCCCACACCCCTACACGATAGGATGCTTAGTTGAGGCAATTCCTGTAAAGCGAGGCAACCTTTTATGTCGACAACGCTCTCCCAGCGGCCGCAGCTCAAGCACCTGACCGCAGTGCTGGACGACCTGAAGCAGCGCGGCACCTACTTCAAACTGCGCGTGCTTGAAGATGAACAAGGCCCCGTCTGCACCTACGACGGCAAAAAAGTCATCAACCTCGCATCCAATAATTACTTGGGCCTCTGCAACCACCCCTTGCTGCGCGAAGCCGCCATTGAGGCAATCAAAACTTACGGCGTCGGCTCCGGAGCGGTGAGAACCATCGCCGGCACCATGAAGATCCACATGGAGCTCGAAGAAAAGATCGCGCGCTTCAAAAATGTCGAAGCTTGCGTCGTCTTCCAGAGCGGATTCACCGCCAACGCCGGCACCGTCTCCTCCATCCTCGGCAAAGAAGACTTCATCATCTCCGACGAGCTCAACCACGCCAGCATCATCGACGGCGCGCGCCTCTCCCGCGCCAAAATCAAAGTCTTCCGCCACAAAGACGTCGCCCACGCCGAAGAGCAGCTCAAGGAAGTCGCAAACGAGCCGGGCCGCAAGCTCATCATCACCGACGGCGTCTTCTCGATGGATGGCGACATCGGGCCTGTGGACAAATTGTGCGACCTCGCCGACAAATACGGCGCCATCATGATGGTCGACGACGCCCACGCCTCAGGCGTCCTCGGTCGCAACGGGCGCGGATCGGTGGATCACTTTGGCTGCCACGGCCGCGTCGACATACAGGTAGGCACGCTCTCGAAAGCCATTGGCGCATTAGGCGGATACGTCTGCGGCAGCCGCGACCTCATCGACTACCTCTACCATCGCGCGCGGCCATTCCTCTTCTCGACCTCGCATCCGCCATCGGTCGCCGCCACCTGCATCGCCGCCTTCGACCTCCTAGAAAACGAGCCCGAGCGCATCGAGCGCCTCTGGAGCAACACCCGCTACTTCAAGGCAGAACTGGGCCGCATCGGCTTCGACATCGGCGGCATCACCACCCCCGCCAGCGAGACCCCGATCACGCCCATTATCATCGGCGACGGCAAAAAAACAATGGAGTTCTCAAAAGCCCTCTTCGAAGCAGGCGTCATGGCAACCGGCATAGCCTTCCCCACCGTCCCCGAAGGCAAAGCACGCATCCGCACCATCATGACCAGCGAGCACACAAAGGACCAGCTGGATCACGCGCTGGATACTTTAGAGACGGTTGCCAAAAAGCTCGAGGTTTTAAGCTAAACGATTTCAGTTCATCACTGCAAAGAGCTGTCATCCTGAGTGAAGCGAAGGATCTGCTTTTGGCGGTGCAGACTTCTCCGGATTGATGGTAGTGTCCTAATTTGAAGATTTCACCTGAACTATGAAGCGCAATTCCGACGTCCCAGCTTTGGCATCCAGCTCCCAACAGTCGGCAGTCGGAAAACCAAGGCGAGAGGGCTGAATGGGGCCTTGGGGTCGGGGATCGCTTGCAATGTCGTACAAAAGAGGGGGAGCCGCGCCATCCAATCTGCGGCCAGTGACGGTCAGCGGATATTCAGTGGGCTTGTACCAGAGCACCTTTGGGGTTGCTACATAACCAGCTCTCGGATAGGGCTCATTTGGCCCGTGACCGACAAAGTCCCAACCCCAAAATGTTGCCCAAATCGTCCGGTCCGCATTTGCGTACCAATCATTATTGCCCCGTGGACCTTCGGCCGGGTATCCGATGGCATGGGGAGACTTGGGACATGCGCTCACGGCAGGCGTTTGAGCGGGTATGGATTGTTGCAACGGCGCAAGTACGGCAACAAGAATGAGCAACAATCGTGGATGGCTCATCATCTTGCCTCCGACTGACTTAGCATTTAAACAATACGTGTGGGGGTAAACCGAGTCAAGAAACTGCGCGCCAATTTGGGATACTACCGGATTGAATGGCAGGATTGGCAAACAACAGGTCCTTCGCTATGCTCAGGATGACAATTCTATGATTCAGCGCCCAAGAAGCAATCAGAGTCCGGGCCGCGTCCACTTCACATTTGTCTGTGGCGGAATGTCGCTGTAGTCAATCTCGTCATCCTTCAGCTTGCGCAGCGCATCCATCTGTTCGTTTGTAAGCGTGGGAAGCTTCTTGTCGTCCAGACGAAATCTAACGGTACCAATGCTCTTCTCGCTCATGCGATTTGATGATCTGAGAGAATCATATTCTTCACACTACCTCCAAAAGCAGATAATGCCACCATGCCCTTCACCCTCGAACAACTGGACCATCTGGTCCTGACCGTAGCCAACATCCACGCCACAACCGACTTCTACGCAGAAGTCCTCGGCATGGACATCGTCACCTTCAATGGCCGCACCGCCCTCAAATTCGGCGACCAGAAAATCAATCTCCACCAGCGCGGACACGAATTCGAGCCAAAGGCATGCCGCCCAACACCCGGCTCGGCAGACCTCTGCTTTATTACCCTCACGCCGATGGAAGAAGTCGTCAGTTATCTGACGGAGTTAAGAGTGCACATCGAAGAAGGCCCGGTGGAGCGCACCGGCGCCGTCGGCAAGTTGCTGTCCGTCTATATCCGCGACCCCGACCAGAACCTCATCGAGATATCGAACTATATCTAGTCAGGAACAGTTGTCACGCGCCTGGGTTGTAATAGAAGTGCTCGTGCACGATCTTCCCGTCCTTGACGGTATACAGCGCCATCTCGGCGATCTGCATGCGCTTGCCGGAAGGCTTGTTCGTAACGTCGTAGATGAACTCGACCGCGAACTGATTCTCCCCTACATACGGTCCATTGGCCACGCCGGTGTGCACGGTATGGTTCTCAAGCCACCACGCATTCTTTCCTCTGACCGCTTCAATGCCCTTCATCTCAGCGGGCATACCCGGACCGCTGGCCGATTCCACGCTGACAATATCGTCGGCGTAATACTTGTCGACCGCTTCAAGATTCCTGCCCTCGCGGCAGAGCGTGACCAGATCATTGGCAATATCGGCTACTGACATATTTTTTCCTCTCGGATTCGGAAGTGTCCGGCGAACCCGCGAAGTGTAGCACAACGATGTTTACACTTTATACAACATAGGCAATCGCGAGCAGCGCCAGGCCGACCATCATCAGCGTGTGCGCCCCGGGGACGAAGATTCCGAACATGAGCAGGGCTATGCCTAGTCCATAAACGACCCGCGAGAACGGATCTTCCCCATCCTGACATGTCCTGTGTCCTGCTCCAAAGTGATTCATAACCCCTCCAGATGATGGAGCAAGAATCGCACCGTTCGCGGAGGCGCAGCAGTAAGCTTTGTCAGCAAAGCGGCATGACAGTTGTCATGCGATGCCCAGATACTTCTTCATCGCCGTTGCCCCCGAGCCGATCAGCAACTGCTGCCGCGCCGAAGACATGCGGAACTCCGTCGTTCCATATCCGCCCACAGGCAGCCGGCAAACAGCCGATTCGTACTCCCGCATGACCGCCAGATCTGAGCTGTCCGTGAGCGTATCGATCAGCTGCGTCACCCGGTCGGCGGCCCGCAGCCGTGGCCGTCTCGTATCTGAAACCTCAGCGCCCGGCACCATAACTGTCGAATCCAGATACAGCCCAAGATTGCCAGCCCCCTTCGGATCCGTCGGCCCCATCACCGCGACCACGTCGGGCGTCGACTCAGCAATCAGCCGCAGCGGAAAGTTCGACAGCACGCCGCCATCGACAAAGATGTTCCCCGCCTTTATGCGCTCCGTGACCTGCCCGTTCGTGCCCAGCACATTATAGGTGCCCCACTCCGGCTGCCAGATCATCTCCCGCCACACAAACGGAATGCTCATCGACATGCGCACCGACTCGGCCACGGGAACATTCGGAGCGGTGCGCGCATTGAGCACCACCGATTCCTTGTCGGTCACATCGGTCGTCACCACGGAGACATCCGAGCCGGTTTTTTTGGCAAAATCCGCCCAGGTGATGTCAGCCGCCAGCCCCTTCGCAACCAATCTTTGCCGAAACCAGTTCAGCGCCGCATCTCCGGCATAGAACCCGCCGCACTCATTAAAGGAGAACAGCTCGCGATACAGCTCGAGATGCAGCAGAGCCTTCAAGATCTGCTCCTCGACGTTTTTCAGCATTCCCGAAAAAGGAAACCCGGCCTGCTTCATCAGCGAGATTGTCTCGCTGTCATCGATCATTTCCTGCGTAAAATCCGACTCGGCCGGCGGATCCATAAACGACGCGAAGACCGGATTGCCGGCTGCATCGGTCTTGGTGGACTCTACCGTCAGCTCGGCGGCGCTATAGCCCGCGCCCGTAAGCATCGCCGTAATGGCCCCCGCCGAAGTTCCCACCAGCCGGCGGTGCGCGTGCCCCGCGTTGCCAAACACCTGCAGCGCCCCGGCAAACGCCATACCCTTAGCGCCGCCGCCTTCAAACACAAGATCGTAAAGTGCCATAATCTCTTTCCAGTTCTAAGAAATGGTCGCGATTCCGCGTGAAAACGTTACATTTTGGCCGTGATTCCTACAAGTAAATTGTTGAGCAATGCCGTCTTCGCCTATCCCATTCACCCCCAACGATTCCCGTCTGAACGCCAATTCTTGCCATTCAGCCAAAGTCGTTTCTTCTGCGCTCTACAGAAGAATATGCTGAAGCTGGTAAAGTCCTCTGGAAGCGGCAGTTACCTTATGCCCGCATTTCCCCCGAGGGCCGGAAGCATTGAGCTTGGCTTTCCTGTCCGAAAACGAAATCTGAACCATTCTTACAAACTGGCAGGCAAGCATCAGGAGAACTGAAAAATGTCGAAAGCCGTCAAATACGCAGAGCGGGCGGTCACCATCGCCGCACAGGGCGCCTGGTCCGTCTTCGAGAGACTGAACCGCATCAGTCCCAACGAATCATTCACCCCCAAGTGGTCCGACAAGCCTCTGCTGAAGTCCTATCAGAAGGAAAAGCCGCCACTTGGCTGGCCGCGCACCACCGATTCCCTCTGTCCCAAGTGCGTCCCGGAGATCCGCCAGCAGATCCTCGACGGCAAGCTGCCGCACGAAATTCTTCTGAATGAGAAGGTTGGCGAGATTAAGGCGCAGATCATCGAGCGCGACGGCAAGATCCTGATGGTCAAGGATTGCCCCAAGCACGGCCACTTCGAAGATGTAATGTCGATCGACACCGAGTTCTTTCGCCACCTTGAAGAGGTCTTCCCCGGCCGCGACATCCGCGCCCACAATGACGAAAAGCTCCACAACCACGGGACATCGACCGTAACGCACGGACGCGGCTCGGTCCTCACCATCGACCTCACTAACCGCTGCAACATGATGTGCGACCCCTGCTTCATGGACGCCAACCAGGTTGGCTTCGTCCATGAGCTGACGTGGGAAGAGATCAAGACCATGCTTGACAACGCGATCACCATCAAGCCGCGTCGTCAGATGTCGGTCCAGTTCTCCGGCGGCGAGCCGACGCTCTCGCCCTACTTCCTCGACGCTGTCGCCTATTCCCGCAAGGTCGGATACAACTCCGTCCAGGCCGCGACCAACGGTATCGAGTTCGCCAAGTCCAAGGAATTCTGCCGCGCCGCCGCCGAAGCCGGTCTGCGCTACGCTTACCTGCAGTTCGACGGCATCGGCAACGCCGCCAATTCGCACCGCAAAGTCGGCAACCTCTTCGATGTGAAGCTCCAGGCCATCCACAACCTGCATGAAGCCGGCGTTGACATCGTCCCCGTCACGACGATCATCAACGGCATCAACAACGAGCAGGTCGGCCACATCATCCAGTTCGCCCTCGACAACCCCAAGAAAATCAACTTCCTCAGCTTCCAGCCGGTCTCCTTCACAGGCCGCGACGAGGCCGTCACCGACGAGCGCCGCGCCGCCCAGCGCTACACCCTGAGCCACATGGCGCACGACGTCAAGGACCAGACAGGACTCGGCGAGCCTGCCCGCGACTGGTTCCCCATCAGCTTCATGAGCACATTCTCTGACTGGGCCGACCTCGTTCACGGGCCGAACCACGAGTGGGGCCAGCTCTCCTGCGGATGCCACCCCAACTGCGGCATCGGCATGGCGTTGATGATCGACAAGGAAACCAAGGAAGCCGTGCCCGTCACCGCATTCCTCAACGCCGACCGCCTGGCGAAGGACGTAGCCAAAGTCAACGACGCTGCCCGCGGCAAGTTCCTCTCCATTGTTGGTGTCACTCTCGCGCTGCTGCGCAACTACGACCCGACCAAGTCGCCGACCCACTTCAAGATCGTCGACCTGCTGGCCAAGTTCGACAAGTGCTTCGGCGCGACTGGCCGCAACTATGGCAAGGTCACCGCGGACCGCACCATGGACGACATCGAGAAGCGCCGCAAAGACCGCTGGAACTTCCTCTTCATCGCCGGCATGTGGTTCCAGGATCTCTTCAACTACGACTTCCGCCGGACGGAACAGTGCATCATCCCTTACGCGACGCAGGAAGGCGAAATCAGCTTCTGCGCATACAACACCGGCATCGGCTGGCGCAACATCATCGAGAAGATGCACATGACCGCCACGCTCACCAAGTGGTACGACGAGCATGGCCGTCACGAAATCTTCGCCGGCGGCAAAAAGGTCGGCATGGGCAACGCCGAGCACACCCTCATCCTCAATGAAGAGCACGTGCACGCCGCCGCCAACGACACCCTCGACAAGCTGGGCATCGCCAAGAACTCGCGCGAAGAAAAAATCCGCGCCCGCGACGCCAAGCTCAAGCAGGACGCCGAAAACGCCCGCATGGCCAAGCTCTACCGCGAGCACATCCTCGGCGAAAAGCCAGTGCAGGGTCTGGTCTCACTGGACTCCATATCCCCAGCCCCAAAGCCAACCGCCGAAGAACCCGTCATGGGGGACTAACCGTCCAGGTGACCGCGCTTCGCGCAAAAGCAAAAGGCCCGGCCTCGCGCCGGGCTTTTTCATTTCCTACCGCATCTTTTTTAGGTTGTCATCCTGAGCGGAGCGCGAAGCACGCAGTCGAAGGATCTGCTTTTGGCATCGGTGGCCACAACTGCCGGGTGCCCCACCCTTTCGCGCAGTTTGCGAAAGGGTGGGAAAGCAAGAACCTCAGCTGGGGACGTCTCACGATAAGCAGAAATCGTCTCATCCAGAATCTTCACCGCACCCTGTTCCCCAGAACTATAAAACCGGGCACTGCTCCAAACCCAGTCGTCCGCCGACAAAACCAGCCCACGTTTCACTGGATTCTCATGCATGTAAAACAATTTTTCCGTCACCTTCTCCTCAGTGAAAACGTTGAAGTCATAAAATCGCCGCTGCCACATCTGGCCTCGAATCACATCGTATACCTTTCTCGCCGTACGCTGTTTCACAACCTGCAGCACCGTGGAAAGAGTTCCGACTTGCGGCTCGCCCAAGAGGAGATGAACATGCTCGGGCATGACTACATATCCAGCCACTCGAAAAAGATATTTCTGGCGGACTTCTTCGAGTATCTCCAGAAAGACATTCCGCGCTTCAGCATCCAGAAACGGAAGTCGATGGTAGCAGCTAAAAGTGATGAAATGAAGATCGTCTCAGCCGTAGTATCGCGTGAGCCCTCTTGGCATGATGGGTTTTGTCCATCTTTTCACCGTGACAGAATAGTAGAAAGATTACCGAAGCGTCAGTGGTCTCCCACCCTTTTCGCAAAAAGCGCGAAAGGATGGGGCACCCGGCAACGCGCGGCCCTGGTCAGAACGGCGCTGTCCCAATCGGCATCGGCTATTGGATGACCTAGGGGACATTGTTGGTAATATTTGCCGATTTGGAACCTATGGCTATAATCCTCGCGAGGTAAAGGTCGAGTGGGCTGGCGTTTCCGTCAATCTTTCACAGTTGTTCCCGGATTGAGGCTGAATCTCTCCAAAAGTGGCTTGAGCGCCAGCATTGGCGGCGCTCCGTTTACGTTGAATGTCGGGCCAAACGGTCTGGCGGGAACCGCTTCTATTCCAGGTACCGGCCTGTCCTACCGCCATCATTTTGGCACGACAACCACGACACCCGGCGAACAACCAACCACTCCTAGTGTTCCGTACCTTCCCCGTTCCTCCCCGCCGCCATCATCATTCATCAATGCTGCACCCATCGAAGAGGTGCACAGCGCAAGCACCGAGTTGTTGACCAGCGAGACCTTGAAGCAAGTGAAGCAACTCATCCAGACCGCGTATCAGCAACATTCAGAGATCAGCCGCGATCTCGATGACGCACGGACTGCGAAAGTAGGTTATCAGGCAAAATTCGATTCGTGGGACCAAGGATACGTGCTCAAGAAGGTCTTCAAGAAGTCATTCGCCAAGCGAAAAGAGCACTATGAGACGGAAACAGCAAAGGTCACCGAGTTGGAAGAACAACTCAAGCTATCCATCATCTCAACGCACATCGAAGTGGAGGGAGAACAGGCAGAACTCTATTATCGGTTCAGGGACGAGTTCGCGGCGCTGTGCGATTGCGCGGCCATCTGGGATGTAAAGACGCATCAGGCTACGGATAAATTCCACGAACGAACGGTAGCGGATACCCATATAGAGCGTGACCGTGTGAGGTTCGAGCTTGGAAACTGTGACCTGCTCGAATGGGATCAAAAAGTCCCCCATCTCCGAAACTCAAAGGGCGGCGATCTCTTCTTATTTCCTGGTTTTATTCTCTATCGAGCAGCGCACGAAGCGTTCTCACTGATCGAGTACCACGATATAACCGGGGAAGCCAGAAACGTCCGTTTCAATGAAGATGAAACCGTTCCGTCAGATTCGCAAGTGATCGGAACCACATGGGCGAAGGCGAACAAGGACGGCAGTCGAGATCGCCGCTTCGCCAATAACTACCAAATCCCCATAGTGCACTATGGGTTGCTCACTTTGAAGAGCGCCAACGGCCTATGGGAAGAGTTCCACTTCTCGAACGTTGATCGCATGATAAAGTGGTTGAACGCTCTCAACTCTTTCACTGCATCGTTTGCAGCTGTTGCGAAATAGGAGCAGTTTGCAGCAAAGCGCATCCCGGTAGAAGCCGGGGACTTCAGTCCCCGGAAATAAAGCCGTCGCCGAAGGCGACGCACCTCACTGCCGTAGGCCTGAGCGCAGTTTCCGTCCTATGCGAAAGTAAGCCCACACGGCAAAGATGCTGAAGTAAAGGGCCGTGATCGGCCAGACGAGGCTCATGATCCACATCTTCTGCGGATGCCGCATTTCATCCACAACGATCGCGAGCGCGCAGGCAAAAGCGACAATCAGGGATATCCACGCAAGAAACGCCAGCATTGAAACCTCCGTATACATTTCGGCAGCAGCTTTGCGTAACTGGAATTGCTGGAGAGTTGGCCGAGTGGTTGATGGCTCCGGTCTTGAAAACCGGCATACCCGAAAGGGTATCGGGGACGGGTGACCCATTCAAGCCTTCTTTGGCTTGAGTTTGGCAGTTTAAAATCGCAGCCGAGTACCCGCCAGCCAGAAAAACTTTCCCGTATATTAGTAATATAGAATATTCTCATTAGCAGATTACTATGCCGGAAACCTTACGCCGTTTTAAAGCCGACATCTTCCAGGCGCTCGCGCATCCGACGCGCATTGCCATCATTGAGCTGTTGAGCAGCGGAGAGCTCTCGGCGGGCACGCTGATTGAAAAGCTCGGCATGGAGCAGGCAAATATCTCGCAGCATCTCGCCGTTCTGCGCGCCAAGCGGATCGTCGTGAACCGCAAGGCCGGGAACCAGGTCTTCTACTCGGTGCGCGATCCCATCATCCTCGAAGTGCTGGCGCTCATGCGCCGCTACTTCCAAAAGCAGGTAGGCGAGGCGATGGAGATGCTGGAAGAGATGGAGAGCGATTTGATGGAGCCGTCCCGATGAGCCTGCCGGAACAGTGGCTCCCTCGCTCGATCCAGTCTCTGCGCGGATACACCGCGTCTCAGTTCGGGCACGACGTGGTCGCCGGCTTGACGGTCGGGCTTGTGGCCTTGCCCCTGGCAATGGGCTTCGGCATCGCTTCCGGAGTGACGCCGCAGGCCGGACTCTACACCGCGGTCATCGCCGGTTTTCTGATCTCGGCCCTCGGCGGTTCGCGGACACAGATCGGCGGGCCGACCGGCGCGTTTGTTGTGATTGTCGCCGGCATCGTGGCCCGCTTCGGCATGTCCGGCCTCGCCCTGGTCACAGTGATGGCTGGAGCCTTGCTCATCGTGATGGGCCTTACCGGGTTCGGCGCGGCGGTGAAGTTTATTCCGCGGCCGGTGACCATTGGTTTCACCAACGGAATTGCGCTGCTCATCGCCTCGACCCAGATCAAGGATTTTCTCGGCCTCAAGACGCTTGCCGTTCCCAGCGACTTCATCGGACGCATGAAAGTCCTGCTGGCGCACATGGGAACTATCGACTCACGAACACTGGCCGTAGGAACTGCTTCCCTCGCCATCATCGTCCTGCTGCGGAAGTTCTCGCCGCGCATTCCCGGCGCGATCGTCTCGCTGCTCGTCTGCACAGTTGCAGTGGTATGGCTGCGAGTGCCGGTTGAAACGATTGGCACAAAGTTTGGCGGCATTCCCCAGGGATTTCCAGAATTCGCCTGGCCGCACTTCAACGGAGCGCACGTCATTCCGCTGCTCCCTTCGGCATTCACCGTCGCCATGCTCGCGGCAGTTGAAAGCCTTTTGTCGGCAGTAGTCGCGGACGGGATGACCGGCGACCGGCACAACTCGAATGTGGAACTGGTGGCGCAGGGCGTGGCCAATCTCGCCTCGCCGCTCTTCGGAGGTATCCCCGCAACCGGCGCGATTGCGCGCACGGCCACAAACATCCGGTCCGGGGGGCGGACACCCATCGCCGGAATGATTCACGCTGCGACTCTGCTCGGCATTCTGCTGGTGGCCGCGCCCCTGGCGCGCTTTGTGCCGCTGGCATCGCTGTCAGCCGTGCTGTTTGTGGTCGCCTACAACATGGGCGAGTGGCGGGAGATCCGCACCATCCTCAAGCTTGCCAAGGCCGATATCGCGGTGTGGCTGGCGACGTTTTCGCTGACCGTCTTTGCCGATTTGACCGTCGCCGTCGGCGTCGGCATGGCATTGGCGGCGCTGCTGTACATCTACCGCATTGCGCAGACGACGACAGTGGAGCCGGTGACCTATGAGTATCTGCGCGAGGGACAGCCGCATATCCTGCAGGACAAAGAAATTCCTGCCGACATCACCATCCTGAGAATCCACGGGCCGTTTCTCTTCGGGACCACAGAGCAGTTGACCGAAGCCACCAAGGACCTGGAGATGTTTGAACGGATCGTCATTCTCCGGTTAAGGAATATGACAGCCCTCGACGCAACCGGCTTGCACGCAATCGAGCAGTTCGCCGACCGGCTGCATGGCACAGGGCGCGTACTCCTGCTCTGCGGCGCAAGATCGCAACCGGCAAAGCTGCTCCGCCAGGCCGAGTTTGTCCGGCACATCGGCGAGGGGAACATCTTGCCGCATGTGCAGGCAGCGCTCGAGCGCGCTCGCTTGCTCCATACCGAGATGTCTTCCAGGCAGGCAAGCGAAAGCCCGGCTGAGGTTTCGCACTGAATTCGATCAACTACAAAACCTTCAACACCACCACCGTCAAATCATCCGCCTGCTCTGTCTCTCCGGCAAATGCCGCGACCGCCTCGGAAACATGGGCCACAACCTCAGCCGCGGATTCCGTGCCTTCCCGGCAAATGACATCCTTCAACCGGTCCACCGCGAACTCCTCGCCCTGCTCGTTCTCCTGCTCCGTGACTCCGTCGGTGAAGAGCGTGAGAATATCGCCTGGCGCAAGCGTGAGCGATGCATCTGAGAAACGGGCATCCGGCAGAATCCCCAGGATCGGACCGCCCGCTTCATCGAGCATCAGCGGTTCGCACGAGCCGGCCCGCAGCAGCAGCGGCGGATTATGTCCGGCATTGGCGTACTGCAAAACGCGACTGGCGCGATTGAGCCGCGCATAGAACATCGTCACAAACGTTGCCGAGTTCGTGATCTGCTTCAACACGTTATCGAGGTCCTTGATGACCTCCGCCGGCCCCTGCAGTTCACGCGCTCGCAGGCGCAGCGCCACTGCGAGCGACGGCATCAACAGCGCAGCGGCCGCGCCCTTACCCGAGACATCGGCAATCACCACGTCGATAACATCGTCAGACAATTGAAAAAAGTCGTAATAATCTCCGCCGAGAAGCCGCGCCGTCTTCATCTCCGCCGCGATATCGATCCCCGGCAATACCAATGGCTTCGGCAGCACCCGACGCTGCGCCTGCGCAGCCAGCGCCAGGTCGCGCTCAAAGGCATCGCGCTGCTGCCGGATTTTTTCCGCCATGCGATCGCGCTGCCGTGCGATGGCCGTGACAAAAAATCCCACGACAAGAAAGCTCGCCAGATAGACCACGTTGTGGGCCACGCGCCAGAACAAAGTACCCGGCGGCGGGCCGAAAATATCCGACAGAACCGTGCACAGCACCGCGAGAGCAATCGTAAAAGGAGGTGGATTGACCAGGGCGCAGAGTGAAACAGGAAGCACATAGAGGTATCCGAGCGAAACATTGGCAGTGATCGCCCAATCGGTATAGCCCACAGCGGCAACCGCTGCGACCACAACAACATTCAGCAGTCCCGCAACCCGATGCTCGTCCATACGCCCAACGTCTTCCGCCGCCATCGCCATCGGCTTCCTCGTAACCGCAAGCAACTTCACTTCACCGCACGAATTGTACCTGACGAAACAACCGGTCCCGGCATATTGGCGTCAGCTGCGATTTGCGAGCAGCCCCCGCGCCATCTCCGTCACCAATCCATGCAACTCTCCCCGGTGAAGTGTGTTCAAATTCGCAGAGCGCGTCTGCTGAACCTCTTCGGATTCAGCAGGGCCTCGAACTGGAGACAATTACCCATGAAGAAATTCGCTCTTGCTGGAATACTTGCCTGTGCTCTTACTGCTGCGCCCTCTTTCGCGCAGGTCGTTCGCATCGCGCCTCCGCCGGTTGTCGTCGAGCACCCCGGACCGCCTCCGCGCGCCGGATATGTCTGGGTCGGCGGCTATCACCGCTGGGACGGCGCCCGCTACGTCTGGGTTCCCGGACACTATGTCGTGCCGCCGCGCCCGCACGCTGTGTGGGTGCCCGCGCACTGGGTCCAGCGTTCCGGTGGATGGGTTCTGGTCCACGGCCACTGGCGCTACTAGAACTCACCTCTCATGCGCGCCTGCATCATCTTCGGTGAAGAAGGTGTGGGCGCAGCGCACCTGAACAGCGTGTGAACCAAAGAAGTCCGCAGCGCGTAAAGACACAATGAGAGAATTTGTGTGTCCAAAGGAGAACGCGGCGGCATGGCAGCAACCAAAGCGGATCAGGCTCCCGAAACGACCGCAACCGGCTCCCGCTCCGGCACAGTTGCCGTGCTGGCCATCGCAGCCGCCGTCGCGCTCGTGCATCTCTTGACCAACAGCCGTTACGGCTTCCATCGCGACGAGCTGCAGTTCCTGAGCGACGCCCGTCATCTCGATTGGGGCTTCGTCGCTTATCCGCCCTTCACGCCCATTGTCGAGCGCATTAGCATGGCCCTCTTCGGTCTGTCGGTGGTGGGACTACGCCTGTTCTCGGTCATCACGCAGGCAGCGGCTATCGTCGTCACCGGACTCATGACGTGCGAACTCGGCGGCGGCCGCCTGGCCCAGATCGCCGCAGCGTTTTCCATCGCGCTCGCACCGCTGCCGCTATTCGAAGGCACGGAGTTCCAGTACTCCAGTTTCGACTACCTGTGGTGGGTGCTGATCGCGTACTTCATCATCCGCCTGCTCAAAACAGAAGACCCGCGCTGGTGGCTCGCGATCGGCCTGACCACCGGTCTCGCCCTTGAGACCAAATACAGCATCTGTTTTTACATCGCAGGCATTCTCGGCGGAATGCTGCTCACGCAATCGCGCCGGTATTTCGCAAGCAAGTGGTTCTGGGCAGGGACGGCGCTCGCGCTGCTGGTTTTCCTCCCGAACCTGCTATGGCAGTTCCATCACGGATTCATCTCCTACCACTTCCTCCAGCACATCCACAAGCGCGACGTCGGTGAAGGCCGCGCCAATGGATTCCTGCTCCACCAGTTCCTCATCTGCACCAACCTCTTCACCGCGCCCTTGTGGATCGCGGGCCTCATCAGCTTCCTGCGCAGCCGCCGCTATCGCCTGCTCGCATGGATGTACCTCATCCCGCTCGCGCTCTTCTTCTTCGGCAAAGGACGAGGCTATTACCTCGCCGCCGCCTATCCTATGCTGCTGGCCATGGGCGCCGTCGTGGGCGAGCGCTGGACCGCATCCCTGCCGAAAGTTTGGAAACGAACCGTAGAAGTCGTGTACTTCACCGGAACAGCCATCATCGGACTCTACATTGGTGCGCTGATACTCCCGCTGGCATCCAGCGGACCGCTGAAGAACTTCGCCCTCAGCCGCAACGGCGATCTGCGCGAGGAGATCGGCTGGAACGAGTTGGTCGCAACCGTCGCCGGCATCCGCAATTCGCTGCCTCCAGACCAGCAGGCAAATTTGGGGGTCCTCGTAGCAAACTACGGTGAGCAGGGCGCAATCGAGATCTTCGGACCGGCCTACCATCTGCCAGCGCCCATCAGCATGACCAACTCCGCGTGGCTGCGCGGCTATCCCACGCCGCCGCCAACCACGCTGATCGTGATCGGATTCTCGCGCGAAGCAGCAGAGAAAGCCTTCACCGGCTGCCGTCTCGCCGGACACAATGGCAATTCCTACGGCGTGAAGAACGAGGAGAGCCAGTATCATCCGGATATTTTCGTCTGCGGCCCGCCGCGCCTGCCCTGGCCCCAGTTCTGGACCAAATACCAGAATTTCGGCTGAGCACAATTCAAATTGATTGGCGCTGCCACATACGCTAGCATCTTGGCCAGCATGAACATGACAGCCGCCCAAACACCGCTCATCGAGACTCCGAACCATGCGGCTTCCTCGCGTCTCGCATCCATCGACATCTTCCGCGGCCTCACCATGGTCGTCATGATCTTCGTCAACGACCTCGCCAGCGTGCGCGGTCTGCCTTCGTGGACCTACCACGAACCCGCCCGCATCAACGCCATGACCTACGTGGACATGGTCTACCCATTCTTTCTGTTCGCGGTCGGCCTCTCCATTCCGCTCGCCGTTAAAGCGCGCCTGAGGAAGACCGGTTCTGAATTCGCGCTCTGGATGCACGTCGTCATCCGTTCAGTCAGCCTCATCGTTCTCGGCCTGATTCTCGCCAACGCGGAAAAAGGCGACCCGGCCCGCATCGGCTTCGGCACCAATCTCTGGGCCATCCTCGCGCTGCTTGGCGCGGCGCTCTACCTCAGCGTCTACACCGGCTCCAGACACGGAAAGACCCTGCATACCGGGCTCCGCGTGCTCGGCCTCATCCTCGTCGTCGCCATGTACGCGGTCTTTCGCCGGACTACGCCGGATGGTCACGTTGCCTGGATCGACGGCTCCTATCCTGAAATCCTCGGCCTCATCGGCTACACCTTTCTTGCCGTCTCCATCCTCTACATCCCAACGCGCCGCTGGCTGTGGACGCCCCTCGCATGGCTGGTTGCGCTCGTGACCTTCAACGCACTATGCGTAGCAAGGTGGATCCATCTTCCCAAACATTTGCCGCTGTACTTCTGGCCCTTCGACAACGGAGCCATGGCCTCCATGACCATGGCCGGCATCGTCACCTCCGTCATCTTCCTCGGCGATCATCGTTGGAAGACGCTCGGCCAGAAGATGTCGATGGCCGTAGCGCTGGCGCTGGCAGCGGTTGCCGCAGGCCGTCTGCTTACGCCGCTCGGCATCTCGAAAATCCGCGCAACGCCAACCTGGTCTCTCTACTGCATCGCCGCAGCCGTCATCTGCTTCGCCATTCTGTACTGGATCTGCGACGTGAAAAAGAAAACCGGATGGGCATTCTTCGCCCGTCCCGCAGGCGCAAACACGCTGCTCACCTACCTGCTGCCCGATTTCTACTACTTCATCGTCGCCGCGATCGGCTTCACCTACTTCGAGGCGCATTTCAGCCACGGCTGGCCCGGCGTCGTAAGATCGCTGGCCTTTACCGCGTGCATCCTGGCCATCGCCGGGCTGCTTACCCGGTGCAAGGTCCGCCTGCAGCTCTAGCGTCGAGATTTTCATCGGTCTGTAAACTGTCTGGTTCAGAGTCCTAGCCATTACTCCACGCCCATTCAGAGGCTCTGATATGAAAAGTGCAGAGACAAGATTGCTTCAGGACCTGGCGGCGCAACTCCGCGGGCTTTGCGCCGACATGCAGACGCTCGAGTCCTCATTGGTCGATCGATCGCTCCCGCTGGACAAGCATCACCTTCGCAGCGTCCGCAACCTCGCCCATTATCTGGCGCTTCGCCGGCACGACATTCGCGCTCTCCAGATGGAGCTGGCAGCTCTGGGTCTTTCCTCTCTTGGCCGAACGGAAAGTCATGTCCTCAGCGCCATTCAAACCGTGCTCCACATACTCAACGCCCTTATCGGATCAGGAGACCAGTCCTGCTTCGTGATCGAGCCTCCAGTCAAACTGGACGAAGGCTCTGAACTGCTGAAGAAAAATACTGACGCCCTGCTCGGACGCAAGCCCGCGGGCCGTCGCGTTCGCATCATGGTGACCATGCCCACCGAAGCCTCCACCGACTATGCTCTGGTGCGCGACCTGGTGCGAAGCGGGATGGACTGCATGCGCATCAACTGCGCCCACGATCATCCGGACGTCTGGCTGGGAATGATTCGCAATCTCCGAGAGGCAACCAAAGAAACGGGACGTTCATGCCGCGTCGAAATGGATCTGGCCGGACCTAAACTTCGCACCGGCCCCATCGAACCGGGCGGCGCCGTGGTCCGCTGCCGTCCCGAGCGGGATGAATTGGGCCGCGTGACCAAAGCAGCGCACATCTGGCTCACTCCGATTGAAAGCGGCGAAGCTCCGCCGGAGCCTGCCGCTGCAACGCTCCAGTTACCGCAAGCGTTTCTCGCGGCGCTCCAACGCAATGACACGGTGCGTTTTCGTGATGCTCGAAATTCGCACCGCTCGATGTGCATCGTGAAAGTCGAGGGTCAAAGCCGTTGGGCCGAAATCAGGCAAACCGCCTACTTTGTGCCCGAAATCGAATTGCATGCCGTCAATGGCGACAAGGCGCATGACGTCAAGGCCGGATCGCTGAGCGGCCGTGTCGGACCGATTCCAGCACGCGCGCAAAGTCTACGCCTCAAACCCGGTGAATCGCTCATTCTCACGCGCTCGATCCAGCCTGGCAGACCCGCCGTGCGCGACAAAGACGGAAAAGTGACTACCGCTGCGCGCATTGGAGTGACCCTGCCGAGCTTCTTCGAGCATGCGAAAGCCGGTGAGCGGATCTGGTTTGATGATGGAAAAATAGGCGGCGTCATTCGCTCCGTAAACAGCAAAACGGTGCGCGTTGAAATCACCCAGGCACGTCCGCAGGGAGAAAATCTGGGAGAAGGCAAAGGAATCAATCTACCCGACACGCGAATCGAGATGCCCGCGCTCACCGCCGAAGATATCGAACATCTGAAGTTCGTGATCGAGCATGCCGATCTCGTCGGCTACTCCTTTGTAAGGACGGAAGACGATGTGCGGCAACTCCTGGCCCGTCTGCATGAGCTCAAAGGCGACTCGCTTGGCATTGTGCTGAAGATCGAAACCCGCGAGGCCTTTGAAAATCTTCCCGCGCTCATTCTTGCCGCCATGGCTCTGCGCGCTGTCGGCGTCATGATCGCCCGCGGCGATCTGGCCGTGGAGTGCGGCTATCAGCGCCTGGCCGAGGTGCAGGAAGAAATCCTGTGGATCTCGGAAGCGGCGCATGTTCCCGTCATCTGGGCAACGCAGGTGCTCGAAAGCCTCTCAAAGAATGGCATCCCCTCGCGTTCCGAAATTACCGACGCGGCGATGGGCGAGCGTGCCGAATGCGTCATGCTTAATAAGGGGCCGTACGTCGTGCTGGCCGTCAAAACCCTCGACGATATTCTGAAGCGCATGCAGGCTCATCAGCAAAAGAAGAGCTCCATGCTGCGGCGGCTCCGCATCGCCTCTTCCTTTGCAGGCGCAGTCTAGCATGCAGCAGCTGCGCTATATATCCTGTACGCTCAAGGTTTGCGGATCATTCACGCGCTGCATCAGCGCCGCCGCAATCAGCATGAAGAGCCCGCCCGCAATAATGGCGTAGATGCGGTTGTTGTGCAGCAGATGGATCATGATCCATCCAAAGAAGAGCGACGCCAGTATCTCCGGCATCACCACAAAGAAATTGAAGATGCCCATATAAACGCCTGTCCGCTCGGGCGGCAATGACGCGGCCAGCACCGCGTACGGCATCGACAGAGTGCTTGCCCAAGCAATGCCCACCCCCAGCATGGTGAGCAGCAGCAAATACTTGCTGTGCATGACGGCGACCGACATCAATCCCAAAGCGCCGCACAAAAGACATAGCGTATGGGTGTGCTTCCGTCCCAGAGTCCGGGCCAGCTTCGGCAGCGCGAAGGAAAATCCGAAGCACACCGCCGAATACACTGCAAAGCAGATTCCACCCCATTCCACGCCCGCCTTGTACAGAGGCGAATTGGGATCGTTCGCGCCAAAAACATTGTGCGCAACCCCAACCGGGAAATAGAGCCACATGCAGAAGAGTCCCAGCCAGGTAAACAACTGCACCGGCCCCAGCTTGCGCATCGTCTCCGGCATTTCCGCAATGGCCCGCAAAATCTCCTTCGCATGGGCTGAGACGCCAACCTTTTCCGCCTTGGCCTTGCGAAACGCCTCCATGTCTTCCGGCGGATACTCCGGCGTCGTCACAATCGTCCACAGCACCGCGCCCATATACGCCGCCGCGCCCATATAAAACGACAGGCGTACAGTGGTCGGAACAGCCCGCGTATCCCCGGCCACCTGGTGCATGTGAAACACATTTGTCAGCAGCCAGGGCAGCGCCGACGCAATCACCGCGCCCAGCCCGATGAACAGGCTCTGCATGGCAAAACCGGCAGTCCGCTGCCCCTCCGGCAGAATGTCCGCAACAAACGCGCGAAACGGCTCCATGCTGACATTGATCGAAGCGTCAAGGATCCAGAGCATGCCCGCCGCCATCCACAGGCTGCCGGCATTCGGCATAAAGATCAGCATCAGCGACGCAAGAATAGCTCCTGCCAGAAAGTACGGCCGCCGTCGTCCCAACCGCCCCCACGTATGGTCGCTGGCGTTGCCGATAATCGGTTGAACCAGCAATCCCGTAAGCGGAGCGGCCAGCCATAAGATGGGGATCTGGTCTGCCCTCGCTCCCAGATACTCATAAATGGCGCTCATGTTCGCCATCTGCAGCCCCCAGCCAAACTGGATGCCGAGGAAGCCGAAGCTCATGTTCCATATCTGCCAGAAACTGCGCTGCGGCTTACGGAAATAAACCACCTTCTTCTCGACCGGAGCGGCAGCGCTGTCCACCGGAGGGGCGCCGCTCGCCATCTCGCTGCCCGGTTTTGCCTGTGATGTGCTCATGGCTCGTCCTATGGGTTCTGCTGTTCAAAAATGCGCGCCCCGAAACTGTCCAGCGAAATGAATGGGACCGCGGTCGGCTCCGCCTTCGACCCCGGCAGATCAATCTCTTTCCAGTGACCGGCCTCTGCTTCCACCGTCCCGCGAAATGGCGTGTTCGAAAGGTTCACCGCGATCAAAAACTTGTCCTGCCCCGATCGCCGAAGATAGCTCACGACATGCTGCTCATCCGAGTTGTGCAGCCAGACAATTTCCCCTTGCTGCAATGCCGGATGCTCCCGCCGCAGCAAAGCAAGCGCCGCATAGAACTTCGGATACTCCGGGTGCCACTCCGACGCCTGCCAGAATATCTTCTGCGGCTCGAACAGCGCAGGAGCGCGCGACTGCGTCGAGTCGCCGACCTCCATGCCGTTGTAGATCAGCGGCGCGCCATCGAGCGTAAACATCAGCGCCGACGCCGCAATCGCGCCCGGATATCCATACCGCGTCGTCGCCCTCAGCTCGTCGTGATCGTCGCTGACGCGCATGTGCAGCGCGCCTTTGGGAAACAGCGCTCGCTGCTGCTCTATCGTCGCGCGCACCGCAGTAGCCGGCTCGCCGTTCATAACGACATCGTTCAGCGTCGAGAGCAGCGGCCACGAATAATCGATATCGAAAGCGCTCCGCAACAATTCCGGCTTCGACGCCTCCGCCAGCATCATGATGTCCGGCTTGACCTTCTCCAGTTCCACCCGCGCCTGCTCCCAGAAGTCGGTCGGAATCTCGCCCGCGGCATCGCAGCGGAAGCCGTCCAGATCAAAATCCCTGATCCAGTAAATGAGCATGTCCGTCATGTAGCGCCGCAGCTTCGGATTCGAATAATCGAGCGCAGCCACATCCGTCCAGTCATACGGAGAGGTGATGTGGCCTTCCTTGTCCTTCTTGTAGAACTCCGGATGGGCCATCATCACGCTGTCCCACGCCGTGTGGTTGGCCACCATGTCGATGATCACCTTCATCTGCCGCTTGTGCGCTTCCTGCACCAGCCTGCGCAGATCGTCCTTGGTCCCCAGCGCCGGATCGATCGCGTAGTAGTCGCGCACCGCATAAGGACTGCCCAGCGATCCCTTCTTTTTCACCTGGCCATCGGGATGAATCGGCATCAGCCAGAGGATATTGACGTGCAGGTCATGCAGCTCATCGAGCCGCGCCGTCACCCCATTCAGGTCGCCCGCCTGCGAGAACGACCGCACAAAGATCTGATAGATCACCCCCGACTTGAGCCACTCCGGCGACTGCCGCGCAGGCTGCGCAGCAATTGCCGGATCCGCCTGCTGCGCGAACTGCCGGTATGCCGGCGCCAGCACAAGAACAGCTAGCAGAATGGAAGCGAAATGCAGCCTCGGCTTCATGGCGCTGTAGGATAGCAGCCGCAGCCTATATCACGCCATGACATAGCTCGCAGTGGACAATCTTATCTCGCCGATCTGTCCCATAGAATGCGAAAAGGCCGTATCAGGTAGTACAGCGCGTGCAGCGGTTTCGGCAGAGACACGATGGCTCGATCCCGCTCATTCGGCCGCAGGAAATCGAACGACAGCAGCAGCCTTGCCCGGTCGCGAAACCCCAGCAGCTGGATGTTGTAAGGCACGCTGCCCATCGGTGCGCTGCCGGGCGCGTCGAACAAATGCTCCTCGATATGTTGCGCCAGCCTGCATGCGGCCTTATCCGATTCAAACCGCCGCAGAACATCCTGAGGCACCGCCACGCCCACAACCCGATGCGCCAGCAGAACACCCAGGGCAAGCGCCCGCCATAACCCTGACGCCCTGGCTTCGCGCATGGCCTCTTTCCAATCCAGCCCAGGCGATGAAGCCAGCAGCTGCGCAACGTCGCAAATCCAGAGCAGCCTCGACCACACATGCTTGCTGCCATGCATGCAAAGCACCAGCAGCGTCATTTCCGGGCTCATATCTGGGACCTCTGCGCCCGCCAGCAGCGCACTCCGCCGGTGCGGCCATACCCAGCCCATCCCGAGATCGCGTCTGAACCTCGGCTGGGTCAGCTCCAGCCTCCAGCGAAGCTCCAGCACCATCCCGTCCGAGGGCCGCTCGAAATGGTATTCGTAATAGTCCGGAACGGCCGGCGTTCCATCCACGCGTGTCTCTGTCTTCAGCTCGTAGCCTCGTTGCAGGAGAATCGTGGTCGCCTGTGTAAGGTGCCTGTAGTGGATGAGGATATCCAGATCGCCTGCGGTACGCGTCGTGAGGTCGTGGTAGATAGACACTCCGAGCACTACGCCCTTAAACGGCATTGCGGGAATCATCTTGCGTTCAAATGCTTTGAGCACGGCAATCAATTCCGCGGCATTCGCGAGGTTATGAAACATGTTGTGGTCATACTCGGAGCGCAGGCGTTCTTGCACTGCGGACGGAACTGCTGACCCCACGTCTGCGAGGCGTGAGAAGAGCATCGGCAAGACGCGATGTTCCTGCGCCAGGTTAAAAACCTCATCCCAGTCGTGTACGTTAACAACGAGGGTTAGGAGCTGTTCTGCATCAGCCGACCCTGCGATGGCACACAGCAGTTCGCGAGATGTGGAATCTACCGGCATTCGTCATTCCACTTCGTTGAAGTAGGTTGCAACATGTTGCAATTTACACTTTGAAAATACCCTACATAATTGATTACCAGAAAGTACAAAGACAGTTACTAAGACGCTGCACGAAAACGAAACAAAGTCATGTACACTTCATCATACTAAGTGATCGCGGAATGGCCTCCCCCGCTGACGGAGTTCAACAGAGAGGTCAAGATGCAGGTAGAGCGCAACAATTCAGATGCCCTGGTTATAAATAAACTTCCTGACGGTTCAACAGTAATTGTCGACGCTAAAAACGAGACGGTTTTCGCATTGAACGCGACTGCCGGCGCAGCCTGGGACGCGTGCAGCGATCCAACGACACTTTCCGGGGTAACAGATCGCATGCAGCGTTCGCTTGACCCGGCAATATCCGCAGCGCTTGCGGAAGAAGCGATTCTGCGACTGCAAGAGCAAAATCTGGTGAAGATATCAGGAGCGCAGCCGAGCCGACGTCAGTTCATGACAACGTTGGGCGCGGCTGCCCTACCGCTTGTTGTTTCGTTGCCGATCGCCGAACAGCGGGCATACGCACAACAGGCGAAGTCTGGGGCGCCCACATCACCGCCGCCTTCGACGCCACCTCCCAGCAGTGGGCACGGAATCCTCTGGTGGATTCTGCATTTGTTAGGGCTGGTATAACTGCATTTTGTTTGAGACATGCCGTGGGAGCGAAAATCTCCCGGCCCCTTGTCATTACGCTGCTCTCCAGCTCACTGAAACTCCTGTCGCTTGAGTCTCCGTGCGTCTGCGCTTAGTGATGTCAACTTGGAGCTTGCAAAACATTGCAGCTAACTGCAAAACAGTGCACATAACTAGACAGAGGGTCAGGTTACTAAAAGGTAGAGCGAAATTACCAAGAAGTATTGTTACAAAGGGAGCAGATGCGCGTACACTACACGCAATCTGGTGAGCGTGGAACGACCCCCCTTGCTGAAACGCCGAGAAGAGAGGTCCATATGCACGTTGAGCGGGCGAATTCAAGAGATTTGGTTGTAAACCAACTTCCCGACGGTTCAAGAGTCATTGTTGACCCCACGAATGAGCGGGTTTTCGCGCTTAATGCGACTGCTGGCGCGGCTTGGGATGCGTGCGGCGATCCGACGACACTTGCCAAGGTGACGGAAAGCATGCAGCGCTCGTTTGACCCAGAGACAACCATGGACCTTGCTGAAGATGCGATTCTTCAACTACAGGATAAGCAACTTGTGAAGACATCGGGAGCACACTTGCAGGCCACCCGGCGCAAATTCCTCGCAACACTGGGTGCTGTGGCGGTGCCTCTTGTCGTGTCGTTAACGATTGCGGATCAGCGAGCCCATGCGGTCTACGCGGCATCAGCGACCACGACCACCAAACCCTGTGCGACCGCTGTTGGTTGTTCGGCTACGAAGTAGCGTCCGTAGACTAGAAACCCGTGGGCTGAATGGTGAGTTGG
>Ga0335072_10000509_pt1 | contig 75743 bp, 77 predicted proteins | sample Lox_Sample_21_FD_206725 | JGI IMG/M metagenome (GOLD analysis project Ga0335072, IMG submission 206725) | Soil microbial communities from Loxahatchee National Wildlife Refuge, Florida, United States - Lox_Sample_2.1 | ecosystem: Environmental > Terrestrial > Soil > Wetlands | place: USA...
CGCCACGGCCATCGACCCCCTCGACCGGCTATGCGGCCGGACCAACAAGGCATCGAACAACGGCATCGCGCGAGAGTCGTTGCTCGAGACGACTGCAGTACCAATCGACGAACTGCCGCACCCCATTCTCTGTCACGGGTGACAGTGGCCCAGGTTCGTAAGCAGGGCAATTCATGCCGATCTGATTCTCGCCCACGATCCGACGATCCTGCGCGTTGGTCGCGAGCCAGACGTGCGTCAGTTCCTCGAGGTCGTAATCCACCCCCTCCACGGCATCACAGTGCACGAGCCATTTCGTGGTGAGCGCCGTGCGAGTGGGAGTGAGCGGCAACAGGCGAAAGGAGATCGCATGATCGGCAAGGAAGTGGTTCCAGGTCGTGGGGTAGTGGAAGAGGAGCAGTGCCCCGATGTTCAGATCGCGCGGAATGAAGTCACTGAGGGGACGTCTGACGGCGGGCTTCCCCGTCATCGTGTAACTCACGGCCTCCCCGAGCATCGGCATGCGCGCTGTGCGCGCCTGCCCATCGGCGGCAAGTTGCAACTGACTAGGAAGCCCGGCGGATTCGCAGCGCATCCAGTGCGCGACGATCTGCGGATCGTCCGCCGCGCCGCTGACACTCGTGACCGTAGGCGTGTCAGGGTAGGTCCGCGAGAGCTCCGGGTGGTTTGGCGCACAGTGATAGCACTCGCGGTTGTTCTCCCAGAGGAGCTTCCAGTTGCCTTCCTCGATGATGGTCGATTCGAACGCCACGCGCGCCTGCGGTATGCGGTGCGGGGAGAGGTATAGGTCGAGCTGCCGGCGAGTGAGTTCGAAATCGGGCGGTTCCGCCGCGAGGCAAACGAAGACATAGCCGGCGACTGTCTCAGAGCGGATTTGCTTGAGTCCGTGCGCTGCGCGATCGAAGCCTATACCCATCTGCCGGGCCGCAAACAGCCGTCCGTCCAGTTGGTAGGTCCACTGGTGATAGGGACAGACGAGCTTGGATACGATGCCTACCGAATCAGGACACACACGTGCCCCGCGGTGGCGGCAAGAATTGATGAACGCACGAACGACGCCATCGCCGGCACGCGTGAGCAGCACGGGATACGCACCGATCTCAAGCGTGAGATAGCTGCCGGTCCGGGGCAGCTCGGCCGTATGCGCGGCGAACAGCCATTCCTTGTAAAAGATGTGCTCGAGATCGAGCGCGAAGATCTCGGCATCGGTGTAGAACTCGCGCGTGAGTGCGGTATTCGGCGCGCGGGCGCCCAGGCTGCGCAGAACTGTGGCGGCGATCGTCATGCTCACTCCCCGTGAGGCGGCCAAAGAATGCCGATGCCGCTGCACGGTGGAGAGAGCTAGAGGGGATCGCTCGAAGCCGCGGGAGGCCGCATGGTGAGACGATCCCGCCCTGCGATCGCCCACCGCGATCCAACGGCTGTCGTGCTGTGAGGCTGGTTTCCGGGCTCTGGAGTGGTCGCGGCGTTTCCGCCTGCGACCGATTCGGCGCCTTCCCGGGACCCAGGACGGGCCCGGTGGCCGATGCCGAACTCAACACTCCACTACCGTTGCGGGGGCAGCGCCGGAATTCACCGGCTTCCCAATTCTCCCGCCCCTCACAGGGGCAGGCACCTTCAGCCGTTCGATATTAGACGATTGACTCGGAAGGGGGACAGCCTTGAGTGTGATCTGAACTGCAGAGTGGTTACCGAATCGGGGCAGCGCCGCGACCGCCCCAATCAATTCGCCGAGCGTAATCAGTGGGTTAGGTGTCGATATGATCCCTCCCTCGCCTTCACCCGCGACGACGCCCATACGAGCCGCAAATAGCGCCGCGGAGCTGCGGGCGAGAGTCGCGGAGTCCGCCATTACGCTCCAGCTAAGCACGGCCGCGGCCAGCTGCAACGAGGGAAGGACCTCTTCATGACATGATTCCTAGTGTGTTGAAGTGCGTGCGGCACAGTATGCGTCTGCATTTGTCATGAATTCTGCGTGACGATAGCGTGCCAATCGCGGCCCCTCTTTTGTCGTAATGATCGGTGGCCCAATGTCCACGTGCGAATCTCACCGTCCGCATGTCGGTAGGTCTGTAGCTCCTTCTCCTCGGTTACGAAGTCCTTATGGCACTCGGCCCTGCGCGTCGCGAAGGACCCCGCTTCCTGGCTGCCAAAACCGCACGCTCCCAGCGCGAGGGCACCCGTCGCCCTTCGGCTGGCTGTCCTTCATGTTTCGTAGCGCCAATTCCAACGGAGTCAGCGGAATTTTCCAATGAAATCAATCACTCTAGGATTCGGGCACCGCCTATGAACAGGGGGGTCGAGCGTCGGCCCGAAAATAAACTGAAAATAAAGGGGGCGAACTACCGAAAAAAGCCCGTCTATAGGTATACGAGTTCTACGGTCTGATTTGGCGGTCAGTGAAGCGTGTCTAACGGGTCGATTCTTATCGGCTGGCGAAACCGCTGGAACAGGAGCCTGCTCAGATTTCTGGGCAGGCGCGTGCGCGCAGCCGTCGATATCGAAGATTTGGCGCAGGAGACCTATCTGAGGCTGCTCCGGGCTCCGAATCTCCCCGAAGTACGTAACCCGGAAGGATACCTCTTGGGCATCGCCAGACATGTCGTCGCCGAGTGGCGTGACCATCAGCCGCGGGAGGATCCGCTCACACTACGCGATGAGGAGGATCTCTGCCGGGACATTTTTGAATGTGAATTCGATTCAGATGCTTCACAAATACGGCTGGAAGAGACATTGAGTGGCTTTTCGGCCGTGACGCGCGCGGTGTTGCTGCTGCGCTTTCGTGACGAGCTTTCGCACAGGGAGATTGCCGGTCGATTGTCCTTGACCGAGCGTCAAGTTCGCCGGCACCTGGCACGAGGCTATGAGCGTCTGCGCCAGATCCTGGAAGGTTGAACGGAGTCAACAGTGAACCCAGAACACATGAGCGAAGTTGACCCGACAGCACCCATCAGCGAGCAAGCTGCACACTGGTGCATCCTTTTCCGGGGTAGAAACGCTACGCGTGCCGACAAGAAGGCCTTTGGCCACTGGGTTTCTCGCTCCCCGGAGCGCATCGAAGCATACATCCGGGCCGTGCGCTTGACGACGACCCTGACGTCCAAAAAAGTGCGCTGGCCCGACACTCCGGTCGAGATCCTGGTACGCCAGGCGATAGAAACGCCGGCAAACATCTTGTCGCTCTCCCCATCCAATGGGGTACCTGCCAAGCGGACGGCGCATCGAGGCGGGGGTAGGCCGCTCCCCTTGATGCTTGCCATTGCCGCCACGACCTTGCTCGTGGTCATTGGCTGCGCATGGGCCTTTCTAACGGCTCCGCAGCGCTATACCACTGCTATTGGCGAGCAGCGCAGCATCGTGCTCAGCGATGGCTCTGTAGTCACCCTCAACACCTCCTCGAACATCGAAGTGAAGTTCGCGAAAGCTCGTAGGACCATCTACCTCGTAGCGGGTGAGGCCTTGTTCCAAGTCGCACACGACAAGATGCGGCCGTTCGACGTGATTGCGGGGAATACCAGGGTCCGCGCTGTCGGTACGCAATTCAACGTCGACCGTCGTGCGGGCAGCACAACTGTCACTGTCGTGGAAGGCAAAGTCTCCGTAGCGAGCGCCCCAGAGACCCCGGGAGATCAAAATGCGGAGATCGACAGCCCGATTCCAGTATCCGCCGGTGAAGAAGTGATTTTACGCCCGCGGGTTCGCCCCCGCGCCGCGCCAGTCAACGTGGCGCTCGCGACTGCCTGGACTCAACGCCGCCTGGTGTTCGAGCGCCGCCATCTCGGGGAGGTCGCAGTCGAATTCAACCGCTACAACCGCCAGGAAATCCATATCGAAAGCGCCAAACTCAGCAGTCTGGAAGTGACCGGCACCTTCCAGGCCGATGATCCGAGTTCCTTCTTGGATTTCATCGCTAAGATTCCAGGCGTCAAAATCGAGCGGCAATATGACTCTATTACAGTAGAGTCGGTGAACTGACGTTCGAGCAGCCTCAAGCTGCCTGCGCCGAGATTGGCGCGAGGCGCTGGAGTCCTTTGTCCCCGAGGAGAATCCTAGGACGAGGATGGCCGAGGCTCTCCGCCCGCCCGCGGCTCTCGGACGTACCAATCTGCGGCGCGAATCCAATCTGAGAAATATTTCACTGAGGGGGGTCCAACTTGGGAAGAAAAGCGCACTAGTAGTTCAGACGCACAAAGATTCAAGACACGGACGTCCTTTCGGGCTCTGACAAGTATCAGTCGAGGGGGGATGCTCAATGAGCCGTTTGAAAGCTTTGACACTGATCGCGCTGACGATTCTGGGCGCGCCGGCACTCACCGCGCCGGCCCAGAGCAGCGAACCTGTCATATACGACTTAAAGATCGAAAAACAGTCACTCAGCGGCGCGCTCCAGGAGTTCGCTGCAGAGTCGGGCGTGCAGATCATATTCTTCGCAAGGGTCACCGACGGGCACGAAGCACCGGCGCTCAAAGGGAAGTACACCGCCGCTGAGGCGGTTGCGCACCTGCTCGATGACTCCGATCTGACGTTTCAGCAACTGAATCCGAAGACCATTGAAGTGCAGCCGAAGGCGGCGGCGGGCGATCTCAAGAGGACCATGGAGTCTTCCTTCCTCGGGGTGGGGGACGCCCTCAGTACAACGCAGTCGGAACTCCCTACACCCAAGGATCCTGGTCCTGCAGCCCAGGACTCCGGGCAGTCAAGTGCGGGACCGTCAACGGTCGGATCCGCGGGGACCCCAACGGCCGAACCTCCCCTGACTGAAGTGCTGGTGACGGGAACTCTCATCCGCGGAGTCGCTCCGGTGGGCTCAAACCTCATCAACATCGATCAGGCAGCGATACAGGAGTTGGGTCTGGCCAGCACGAATGACATACTGGACACCAACCCGGCGGTTCTCGATCTGGGGATTGGCCCCCATACCACCGGGGCTACCGCGGTCCAGAACGGCTTCTCAAATATCAATTCGCCGGACATCCACGGTCTTGGCATTCAGGCGACGCTGAGCTTGACGAACGGTCATCGGAATTGGGAGCAGGGCGTCGTCGGTGACGTGTTCGACCCGAGCAGTATTCCTCCTCAGATGATCGCGCAGATCCAGATCGTTCCGGACGGCACCTCGCCCATCTATGGCGCAGACGCGATCGCCGGCACGGTCAACTACGTGCTTAGGAAGCCAGAGGACACGCTTGAGACCTACTTCAGCGAGGCTTCGATGAAGGGTACGAACACCTCGTACGTCACGGGGATCCTCGGGCACATCTGGAATGGCGGCGAGTCGGACAGCGGCGGCTTCATTATGAGCTACCAACACAGTCAAACGAGCGCGCTGGCTGCATCGACGTATCCTACGCTTTACAACAACAATTTCGCTCCCTTCGGAGGGAGCCCGTCATCGGATTTCGCGGCGCCTGGGAATATCCTCGTAGGCAGCACCACCTACGCGGTTCCCTCCGCACAGAACGGTCAGGCGCTGACGTTGTCGCAGCTCGGACCCGCGGGCAGCGTTAATCGAGAGAACATCTGGGCCGGAGCGCCGGGGCCTGACATCAGTCCGGGGAACACCCGCGACACCGTCGTGATGAATTACGACCAGAACATCAATGACTGGCTGCAATTCTTCGGCGACACTGAGTACGACCGCGAGGACACCAAAGGCTACATGGAAGGCACCGAAAACGACATCGCCGCAAAGGTCCCGAACACCAACCCGTACAGCCCTTGCAATCCCAGCCACTACGCGACTGGCGTCGTGAGCGGCCCGGCGGCGCTGCTGGCCGCCTGCGCGACAGGATCGTTGACGGTCAACTACAACGATCTGAGTCAGGTCGGTCCAGAGCTGGGCTGGGATACCTACAGAGGATGGGAGACCAGCAACGGATTTCACATCGGCCTGCCGGGCGATTGGCAGATCACGCCGCAGTTCAGCCAAAACCAGTCGCTCTACTACACCGCGAGTACTAGCCTAGGGACGCCTGCGGCGAGCACATTCAACTATTTCTGCGACCCGAGTGTGTATAACTGCGCTCAGCCAGGAGCGATCGGCGTGACCGTGCCCCCTTCCTGCTGTTCGAACCTGGCCGGGGAAACCTGGGGCGACGGTCAGTTCTTGCAGGTACGAAGCGATGGGCCGCTGTTTGCTCTCCCCGGGGGTATGGTGCGGCTCGCGGCCGGTGTCGAGGACGACTTTTGGTCATATGAAGGGCATACCTCCGGCTGGGTCAGTGCCTACATGCGCGACAAAGCCGTCTACAGCGAACTTTATGTTCCCATCGTGGGTCGCGGCAACGCCCTTACGGGCATCCAGAGCCTGGAGGTGGACATCGCAGGCCGCCTTGACGATTACAGCAACACGGGGCGCACGACAAATCCGAAATTCGGTCTCAATTGGAGCCCGATCCCAGGTCTCAAGTTTCACGCCAGCTACGGAACCTCGTTCCGCGGGCCTCCCATCCATACCGAAGTGAACACCACCCCGATTACATGGATTGTTGCGCTCATTCCAGACACCGCAGTATCGAGTGCCCTCTGCCCGCAGTGCACGAACCCAGCGCTGTACGGACTCGACGGTGCGAGCAAGCTCGTCTATCAGGAAGGCGTGGGCGTTAACCCAATGCTTGCGCCGGAGACCGCCAAATCATTCTCGGTGGGCTTCGATTGGGCTCCCGACTCAGTTCCCGGACTTGAGACTGGGATCAATTGGTGGGGGATCAACTACATCAACCAGGTAGGTACCCCGGAGTTTAACGCCGGTGTTACCGACGCCATCAACGCGCAGGTCTACAACGGCCACATCATTTACAATCCCACATTCTTTCCGCAGCTTGCCCTGAACAATCCGTATGCGTACTTCACACCTTCTCTGACTGGCAACTTGAAAAACCCGAACTGCGCAGCGGTGGCCGGGAAGCGTCTGACCACGCAGGCGCTGTTCGATGACTATCTGGCCTGCACCAGCGTCAGCGGCAACGGTCAACTTGTCATCGGCGCGACCTCGACGAATCCGAACGATGTTCTCGCTTACACATATTTCGGAAACGAAAACGCCGGTGTGACCATCGCACAGGGTGCGGACTTGAAGGCCGGCTACACCTGGAACAACGGCTGGGGAGTTTGGAAAGCCTACTTTACCGGCGAATATATCCCTAAGTTTGACGTCGCGGTCATTCAGGGTGCGCCCATCATCAATGAGGCGGGCCAGTTCGGTTATGTGTTGAAATTCAAGGGTCGACTGCAACTGAACTATGAACGGGGTTTCAGCTTTGGCTCCCTGTCGCCAAGCTTGTTTATTAACTACGACAGCCACTATACGGAGGCTTTGTCGTACTTGCCGGGCGGCGTGCCGCCCTCGTACGCCGACATTAGCAGTCACGCGACCTTGGACGCATCGATAGTCTACAAGACCGGTACGACGTTCAGCGGCATAGGTAAGAACATCACGATCACGCTCAGCTCGCAGAACCTGTTGAACGAGCTTCCGCCGCGGGTCCTCGAAGACCTAATACAATACGATCCGGCCTACGGCTGGCCTCCGGCCCGGACCATCCAGCTGCAGATTGGCAAGTCATGGTAGGAATTCGTCTGCTGGTTGTGGCGCTGGCATTCATGTGCAGCGGCACGGCGATCGCCTCCGGGATTGGGCAGCCTGCGGATTCGAGGCGCACTGCCGGCGTGTGGGGCTCGGCCGACCCGAATCGGGCAGCGTTCCTCGCCGCGAATTGCAAGAACCCACCACCCGTGGGCGTGCCCGTTGGCGGAAGCAGCAGGTCAGGCCATCCGCCTCCATTCCAGGACGTCTCCTCGATAGCGATTCCTCGCGTTATTGCAGCCGGGCAGCACTGGAAGATTGTTTGGGAAGAAGACCAAGGCAACGCTGACGGCATCGTCGCCTTCGATGACGGGAGTGTGTGGCTCGCTGTGGTCAACAAGAGCGAAGTCGTGAAGGTCGACAAGGAGGGCCACCCGTCAGTCATCTACACGGACACGTATACGGGGGGCGCCCTCGCTGCAAACTCAAACGGGCAGGTGTTTATCGCGGAGCGCGCACTGGGCAACGCCGTCTGGATGCTTCAGCCGCACCGCAAACTCTTTGCCAACACGTTCCATGGTGAGCCTTTCGATTGCGTCGGTCGCTTCATCAATGATGTTGTAGCCGATAGCAAGGGTGGGGTCTACATGACCATGGACGGCCTCTACTACATCGACCCCAAAGGCAGGGTCAAGGGACCCTTTGGCACCGTTCCCGGCAACGGGCTCATGCTGAGTCCAGATGAGAAGACGTTCTACGCCACCGGGCGGCTTGCGGGTGATACAGCGGGTGGCACAGCCGGCGGGATATATAACGCCGGGCTCGTTGCCTACGACGTCGGAGCCGACGGCTCGCTTACTCATGAACGCCAGTTTGCCGAGATATGTGGTGATGGACTCGCCGTCGATGCGGCAGGACGCGTGTATTGCACCCTGGCGCGGATGCCGGACCCAGCCGATCCAACCAGGACGATCGCGGGCATTGGAGTCGTGAGCCCCGAAGGGAAGATACTCGGGATCATTGCGCAGCCGCGACCGCTTGTTACATTGGCTTTCGGCGGCCCGGATAAGAAGACGTTGTTTGCCGCGGTCGGCCGCCCCATTCAGCTCATCTCGATCCACATGATTGCGCAAGGTAACAAGCGACGACCGAAGTAACTGAGTCTTGCTGCATGCAGTTCAACTAACGTTCGTACCCTTTGATGTCTTTCAACAATCGGCTCGCGTGGATTGTCGCGCTCGGCTTCATCTCGAGAGCAGGGCTTGTGGCAAGTCACGTTCCGCAGACCATGGAGACGATCGTTCAACGAGGCGTAGGCGCCCCTGACGTTCTGAAGCTCGAACGGTTGCCGGTGCCTCATTCAGGCGCGAACCAGGTGTTGGTTCACGTCTACGCCCCGGGTGGCGAGATGGCGGGAATTGTCGCGGCCGTGGGTGGCAGTGTGACACGATGGCGCGTTGGCGAAGCCGTGTACGGCCGCGCGCGCCCGGGCGGTGATGCGCGGTATGTCGTGGCCGACAGTGACGACATCGCCGCCAAACCGAAGAGGCCCCCACCGTACCTGTTGCTTGTTGTTCGATCAGCGCCCAGCGGAGTCACCTGCGCGGAGCGGAGTCATCGGCGCCACCGAGTGGTTCGCGCAGCTCAACGATTCGTTCAAGCGGGCCAACTCATCATTAGGGGCGCGAAGACTGTGCCACTCGCGCAAGCCGGTCAGGCTCAGGAGCTGGATCACGGCGGCCACGCGGAGGGCAAGATCATCCTCGTGACCACAACGGCTGCTGGCAAGACATAGTTTATTAGCGGCTCAGGTCGAGGGATTTTCATCTGTGCTCGTGGATCACCGACCTTGCAAAATCTGGTACTGCCAACGAATCGGGAGATTGCTCATGTCTCGCCACCTCACCTTGCGCGCCACGATCCTTGGCACACTGGGTGCTGCCGCACTTGGTGCGACCCTGCTCTTCAGTTCCACGGCCACCTACGCGCAGCAGGACTCGGGCAGCTGCGATCGGGCCTGCTTGCGGCAGATGCTCGATACGTACATGGCGGCGGTATTCAAGCACGCCCCCGGCGCTGCACGCTTATCGGATGATCACTATGCCACGGAAAATACCGCCGCGATCAAAAACGGCGAGGGCTTTTGGAAAGAGTTCAGCGGCTATGGAGCGGTCAACCGCGGGTTCTTCGATCCTCTGAACGGGTCGGCCGCTTTTCTGGGCGTACTCAAGCAAGTGGGCGGCAAGGACAGAATCGTTTCAGTGCGCATCAAAGTTGCAGGTGGAAAGGTCTCCGAAGCGGAATGGATTGTCGCTGTGCAAGGAACTGGAGGAAGCAGCCACGGCGAGCCCAATCCCCAGGGATTGGTGGATTACCCGCCACCGTCGGACCCACTGCCACATTCCGAGCGAAGTTCCAGATTCATGATGAAATCGCTGGTGAGCGACTTCTATCAGGCGGTGGCGGACCATTACGGCGAATGGGTTCCTAGCGATCCCAAATGCTACCGCGTCGAGAACGGTGGGCCGCCGACTCCCAAGTACGGCTGCCTCGGCCACTTCGAGGCCTTTGATAAGAGGGTCTACGACGCCGCGCTGCGTCGCTTCCCGCTCATCGACGAGCAAACGGGCGTCGTCCTGTGTTCCATTATCTTCGTTCACTACCCCGGGACCGGCGCGCGAGACACTCTCGTCCACGAGTACATCCAGGTCCGTAAAAACCGGATCCATGCCTGGTGGACTTCGATGTATTTCCTGCCGCTCGGTTCGCCGGTCACGAACGGATGGGAGAAGAGGAGTTGGATCTGGCGCTAGTGTGACCCAACCGACTCCTATCAGGGCAAGCTCGAGAGGCTGTCAGGCCCCCAGGTTTTTCAAAATGGCGAACTCCAAGATGACGGACAGTCTATCGCGCCGCTCTCTTCTCGTGCAGGGTGCGGCGGTAGTAACCTCAGTCGCACTGACGCGTTCGGCCCTCGGGGCGGCGCCGCGAGTGCACATGCGCGATCTCAGCTTGCCGGCAGCAGCATCGGGAACGATTTGGATCGGTGGTGACCTTCAGGCGAGTCGTATCGGGCTGGGCACTGCCGAGTTTTCGCGGCTCAAGGCCGTACCGGGCGATTTGTCAACGATACGCGCTGTTCTGCGGCGCGCATACGACTTGGGCGTGAACTTCATTGATACCTCCGATGCCTATGGGGAGGCCGAGCGGTTGATTCATGATGCGCTCTATCCGTATCCATCTGATTTGGTAATCGCAACCAAAGGCGGTAAGACCATTGGTGATGTACCTGGAATCTTCCCGCTCGACGGTCGGCCGGCACATTTGCGCACAGCCTGTGAAGGGAGCCTCAAGCGACTAGGACTCGAACAGATCCCGCTATACTATCTGCATCAGCCGGATCCGAAGGTCCCGCTTGAGGATTCAATGGGCGAACTTGGAAAACTGCAGAAGGAAGGCAAGATCCGCCACATCGGAGTCAGCAACGTCAACGCCGAGCAGCTAACCACAGCGCGTTCTGTCGTGCTTGTGGTCGCGGTACAAAATCAATACAACATTCTCACCAGGGAGTCAGATGCCATTCTGGCAACTTGTGAGCGCGAGCACATGGTCTTCGTCCCCTATTCGCCCCTCGGGGGGCGACGCACGAAAGCGCTCAACGCCAACGATGCGCGGCTGGCAGGATTGCAGGCGCTGGCTGATAAACGACATGTCGCCTTGGCGGAAGTAGTGCTGGCCTGGATGCTCGCACGCTCGCCGCTGATGCTGCCTATTCCGGGCACGACCCGAGTCGACCATGTGGAAAGTGACGTCGCGGCAGCCGAGGTCCGGCTGACCAAGCAGGAAATGGAGCAGATAGGGTAGTTCGCGCAGACCTCCTAGGCCGAGCGGCGCGCCTTGAAGTCAGCGAGGACCCGTGCATCGAACGCGATCGAGCGCCTGACTTCGTTCGCGAGAACAGGCGAGATCGCTGGCGAGGAGTCGCTCCAGGCGCGTAGCGCGGTCCGGACTGTTGCGCTGCGGCGTGGCGTGCCTGGCGTGCAGGCGGTCCGCCTGCGATCACGCAGGACATTCCACATGAAGAGCACGATCGGCCGGCCGCGCGCGCCGACGGATGAGGAGGTCGCAACCATTCTTGCCTGGCACGAGCAGATTCTCGCGTGGAAGGCGCTGCGCGCATTCCTCAAGACCCAGCGTCAGCTCGTGAGGGAGCTCGGCGTCTCGCCCGCCACGATCTCGCAGGTCATCGCCCGGCGCGGGCAGTACAAGCAGCGCTCTCCAGAGAAGCGAGAAAACTCCTCTGAACCGAGGTAATGATTTTCGGACGCGAGGGCGGGAAGTCGATTCGTGCAAGTGCGCACTGGGGTCGCCAAGTCCGACATCTCATTTGAGCTCCCCTAAATGAAACTATGCGTGGTTGCGTGGCAGGAAGGAAGAGAGGAAGCGCACCGGGCGTTCCATAGGTCGAATCGGTCGGTCGGATTTGGGCAAGCGGGATCGGGACGAGGCTTAGATAGGCCATGGGTAGGGAAATTACGCCCGAGGAGGCTGGCGAGGCGCGGCGGCTATGGGCGGACTACTACGAAGCTACCGCGCGGGCCGTGGAGATTATGCGCTCCGAGGGGACCTCGGAAGCCGCTCTCCCGCAGATCGCTGCGGAGTCCGCAAAGGCAAGCGCCGCCATGGCGCGCCTGAAGGAGATTTACGGCATCCAGAGCTCAGCCGCCGCGCCCGAAGGCTCCAACAGGCGTCGCAATCGGTTCGCGTGAACGCATCGGCCTACGCCTCGAAGACATAGCCATCAACCGGCTCGAGGTAAGGAAGGGGGACTGGCCTTACGGTAGTCGTGAGGCTCAATGCGTACGATTAAAGGCGACTCAGACCACCTCCCGAGCGCGCCCTGCGGTGTACGCGCCGCGCTCAGTCGCGATGGGCTCGATCAAAGCGCCCGAGCTGATGGCGGCTCCCGCCTCTTCCTCGCCGAGCAGCGCTGCAACGCGCTCTTGTAACCTGTTGACGATCGGATCCTCGCATTGTCGGCCCCTGCGATCGCAATGTCGCATGGCTGCTGTCGTTGCCGAAGGTGACGCGAACCGAGGCCGGGCCCTGGATCACACCCGACGAAAGATGGAGCCGCGATCTGCTTACGTGCCGCTTCGGGTCATCGCATGGTCACGGGATGTGCCTGCAATGACCCGCTCGTCGAATATACAGAACTTTTTGAAATGGACTTCCTTCTGATTCCTCCAGTCCGTGCTTCTCTTGCAAACCATCGCGACTCTCAGCATCCTCTTCGCTCAGGGCCTCTCGGTTGTTCAAGAGATCCTCTCGAACGTCGAACGCGGCTCAACCGCTCCTACTGGCAGCGAGGCGCGCCGCCCTGACCCCCATAGTGAGCTACTCAGCCGCAATGGCTGCCTTCACCGCGCATCGAACCTTCCTGTGCGCGCGTGACGACCGTCCTTTGAGGAGATTCCAGCGTAGGCGTCGGAGAGGTCGCGTCGCTGCTTGAGACTGTAATCCCGGTGCCTGTCCTGTCGCCTGATTATGCCGAAGAACCTGCCGTTGCGACCTCGCTCGCGATCCATGCGAGGAACGCGCTTTCCGGCCGTGTTGAGCGCGATGAGATCACTTCCGAGCACGCTCGAGCGCTCATCGAGCGCATGGCTGAGCTCAGACTCACGCCCCGCCACCTGCGACGAAACTAGAGCGCGAGGTGCCTGCCTGCTGGCGTTGGGTGCCGACATCGTGCTCATCCCCTCCGCGGTGACGCAGCGAACGACGAATAAAAGCCGGGCTCGCGCCGCGCGGTATGTCCGGTAACCGACATATCGGCATAATTCTTGCTGCTTGGCGCCAAGAATTTCGTTCAGGGACAGAAGTTACAACAATGGCGGACCCAGGCTCGCTGCGCTTAGCCTTTTTTTCCGGGGACGATCAGAGCGCGGTAGGCATCGGCGGCCCGGCGGCCATGAAGGAGCGAAGGCTCATCGTGCCATCGATCTCGCGTTCAATCGGGCCACCACCTCTGCCGGAGCGCGCCCGCGGATCATCCGACTAGTTCCCACCGCGCGAGGTCGTATCTGGGCAGCGGTGCGCTCTGACCTCCCGCTCCATTCATCAAATGGCGCCCACATGAGCTGCGAGGATAAAACACGACTGCTGCGAGAATGCGAATCTGCCGCGGCCCGCTTTTCCAGTGCCGTGACCGAGCTCAATGCGCGAACACCGATATCTTCCGCCGCCGAATACCACCGTATCAAAGAGGCCGCCGAGGAGGCCCGTCTGAAATGGGAGCACGCGCGGCTCGCCCTTGAGAACCACACTGCATCGCACGGCTGTTGAGGGCGGATCACTCTCGCAGCTGTTCGCGCGCCGGTTGTGACGCACCAAGCCCGGTCGCAGGGACATCTCGCTCGGCCTACGTCATGATGCCGGTGGCCGCGTGCTGCCGAGCTCGGCAACGGTCCGTGCCCCCCAAAGTCATCGATTCTCCTTGCGACGTCGCGGACTTGTCCGCGCAAGGCTCCGCGACCGCATCAGATACACGAATTGACGTAGCGCTCGAGCTCTGCCCGGGTGATGTACGTCCGAGCACCATCCTTCTGCGGCTTGATCGCACCATCACTGATGCGGTTGTAGAGCTGGGCGCGGCTCATCCGCAGAATCGCTGCGGCCTCAGCAATGGGAAAGCGCAGAGGGGCTGAGGGCAGCATCGCGGCGTTGCGAGCGGGGTGTATGGGTTCAATAGCCATGGGCCGGATCTCCGTAGAGAGTTGTAGAGTGCGAGTGATCGCGGTCTACGGATCATCCATGGGCCGCGCGAGAAAGTCTGCCCCAGGTATTTGGCCTCTTTGCCCAATTACCTCTGGTGTGCGGCGCGTGTGGATCGTCCGCGCCGGAGTTTTTCGGGCTTTCCCGCAAAAACTCCTCTGGTCGAATTCTGACCCCACTCCCCGAGAGGGCTTGCCCAAAACTCGAACGGCCGGCTCGGCCGCTTTGAGTTTGGCACACCGTTCTCGCCGTCCAGGCCTGCGCGCGCACCGAAGGGTGCGTGCTCGCGAGCGCGCGGAAGCGCGGCCCGGACGGCTGCGCTGCGGCGTGGCGCCCCTGCCGCGCAGGCAGCCCGCCTGCGATCAAGCAGGACATCCTCCCATGAAGAGCACGATCGGTCGGCCGAGGAGATTGACGGATGAGCAGGTGGCGGTGATTCTCCCGTGGCACGAGCAGGTTCTCGCGCTGCAGGCACTGAGGGCGAGCATCAAGACACAGCGCCAGGTTGCGAGCGAGCTCGGCGTCTCGCCCGCCACGATCTGCCAGCTTATCGCCCGACGCGGGAAGTACAAGCTGGCTTCTCCGGAGCGCCGAGCGAGGGAGCGCACATAGTGGGCGGCGCGTGGGATTGTATCCGCTAAGACAGCCCAAGCCGTTCCAGCAATGCGTGGAATCTTGGCTCACTTTGCACGCTGTTCATCAACGGATCCGTTCTTACGCGTGACAGTCCATTGTCTTGCTGCCGCAGCGCGCGTTCCAGCCAGTCTAGAGCCCTGTTGGTCTCGCCCCGCCAGGCAAAGACCTCGGCGATCTGGTACGCATAGGTGGTTGCGTACCGGTCGATGAGTCCCTGCAGCGCTTCTTGAGACAGAGCGTCGTGATGCCGAGCGTGCTCGACGAGCGCGATGCCCATCTGACCTATCGCTGCGTCGCGCGTCGCTTGATAATCGGCCAGCGCAGAATTCAACCGACCCTCGATGAGATCCAGGGTGCCAAGATCCACATACGCTACGTCGCGCTCTGGAGCGATCGCGAAACACCTCTGGTAGGCCCGGCGGGCGCCTGCAGAATCATGATTCATCACGAGCAGCGTCCCGAGGTTGTACCAAGGGTCGCTGCTCATCGGATCCAGTACAGCAGCTTTCTCGAGCGCCGCAGTCGCCTCCTGCAGGCGCCCGAATTCACCGAGCATCCATCCGTAATCGCTGAGGATCTTGCCGTCATCGGGCGCCAGTGAGATCGCCTTCAGAAGGTCAGCTCGTTGTCCCGAGAAATCGAGCGCTTCCATTCTCACATAGGCCCGTGCCCTATATGCCAACGCAAGGTTCGGGGCTAGTGCGATAGCGGTCTGCGCAGCCTCCAGCGCGCGCTTCATCCCGGCAGCATCGCTGCCGTAGTCGGCCACGTAACTTTCGGCGATCGAGAGAGCCGCGTAGGCGACGGCGTAGTGTGAGTCTAAGACGGTTGCCTTGCGGAATGCCTCAATGGCACTGCGACCGCCCTCAAGATTCTCCCGACGAAGGAACTCTCTTCCGCGCAGAAACTGGTCATAAGCCGCGGGGTCGTCACTCCGATACGGATCGCTCAGTTGAGCGGACAGCAGCCTGATCTTGAGCGACCCGACCACCGATGAGGCGATCTCGTCCTGCATCTTGAAGATATCTGTCAAATCCCGATCAAACGTCTGGGACCAGATGTCAAGACCGCCGTCGGCGCGCACAAGATGCGCGGTTACGCGCATCCGGCTGCCCGCCTTGCGCACGCTGCCCTCCAGGATGTGTGCGACGCCCAACGCGCGGGCCACATCCGCATCCGTCACTTGTTTGCCCTTGAAGTAAAAGGAAGACGCAGGCGCGATCACCTGCAGCTGCGGTACGTGCGAGAGCAGCTCAATGAGCTCCTCCGAGATTCCATCACTGAAATATCCTTCGTCTTTCTTTTCGCTCAGGTCGGCGAAGGGGAGCACGGCAATCGAATTCGCGCCGAGGGGCGTCGCAGAAGGAAGCGATTGAATCACGAGGGCTCGGTCCCCGCTCCCGGCTCGGGCAAGCCACCACAGGCCGCTGCCCGCGATGAGCAGCAGGCCGACCAGGATTGCGATCTCCGTTCGGCTGACCCTGTGCTCTGCGCGATGGCCGTGGTACCACGCGAGCGTCGCGGCGATTGGAAACCCCAGCAGCAATGCAAAGAGTGTGAAGCGCGGGACGGCTTCGGACCACTCGAGTGTCTCCCGCAGCATTTGCGAGCCATGCAGCAGCGCGTAACCGAATGCAATGTAGGCCAGCGACCACTCAACGACCTTGTGTCGCTTGATCCGATCCCAGACTCCGTCACCGGACCGTAGCGACGCGGATTCCGCGGTCGGCGGCGGGACTTGCCCGGGAGTCGCCTGCGGCGCTGCACCTTCTTCGAGGTTATTCATGAGCGCAGGGTCTGCTTGAACGTATCCAGTCTAGAGCATGCCCGGGGCGCTCATGGCATGCAACGTGCGGATCGGCAGGTGACCGGGAAAGTTGCCGACCCCGTTCCCGCGACTATGCCTGCCGCCATCGCGGCCGATGGGTGCTCGCGCAAGCCGCTGACTACGAAACGGGCGGGCTTGCTGCTTCTCACAGCCTGATAGGTCGTTCTCGGTGTCAAGGGCTCGCGCGAGACGCGTTCGGCCTGCGGCAAACCCTTGACACCTGCGCTGCGACCTGTGCGTCGCTTCGTTTGGTCATCGTGTGCGGCTCGATGCTCCTAGAGTCGCTGCGCCGCAGAGGAAGGGTCGCGGGCAACCCCGCCCGGAAGACTACCGAGAGCAACCATGTCGCGCACCAATTCCCTTTACGTCCTCGATGCCGAAGGCAAGGCTACGCTGGCGAGTGCGGATGAAGTCATCGCGGCTGCTCGCGAGCACCTGTCGCGGCGCCTGCGGCGCGGAAACATGCGCACATCCCCCAAGGCTACTCGCGACTTTCTGGCCGTGCGGGTTGGGAAGCCAGGAATACGAGACGTTTTGCTGCCTTTTCTGGACGCGCACCATCGCCTGATCGAGTTCGCCGAGCTCTTTCGCGGCACGCTGGATGGAGCCTCCGTGCATCCGCGGGAGGTGGCGCGCGAAGCTTTACGCCGTAATTGCGCGGCTGTGATCTTTTGTCATCCGCACCCAGCGGGGTAGCCGAGCCCTCCCGTGCAGACGAGCTCATCACGATGAGGCTCCGTGATGCTTTGGCGCTCGTGGACCTCCGGGTGCTGGATCACTTCATCGTGGCCGGCGGGGAGGTCGTCAGCTTCTCCGAATCGGGACGCCTCTGATATGTGGAGTTCGGGCAGTGGCTCTGCTGTGGGGGGCCACTATCCGTTCCTTGTTACTCCACATAGTTATCTAGCGTGCCGCACCGCCATGGAAGGCGGATTGAACGAGTTCCCCAGGCTCAGGTCGGGGTTCGGTTAGGCTTGTGGATGATTTTGACAAGTGCCTTGAGGAACTTCGCCTGATCAGTCACCAGCGCAAAGTGTCCGGCACCAGGGATGATATAGAGGTTCTTGTCGGGTGCTTTGAGCGAATTGAAGTATTCGACTGCGACCGGAGTCGGTGCAAAGAGATCATCTTCTCCCTGGATGAAGTAGACCGGCACTCCAAAGCTCCGCGCCGTATCGAATAAATCCTCGTGCACTTCGGCGGCAAAAAGGGCCCGGCCTGATAAGTTCATGCCTCCCCCGACGTCGTCTGCTTCGGGTCCCGTCATGGACTCTCGGGTTAATTTTCCGATGGAGTCGAGCCACCTCTTGTCGGCCGCCCCCAGATAGCCGCGCAGGTAGCGGTTGACCGTCAAGAAGTCTTGGACGTTGGAAGGGTCAAAGTCAACGATGTTGTCGATTGCGCGAACCGCTTCTTGATTAGATGCCTCGCGTGCTTTCTTGAGAACGAAGTCTCGTTGGTAAAGGACGCCGCGGCGCCAGCTGGCGACTTGGCCCGTGCCGATGTATCCGAGATACAGCTCAGGGTCCTTCTGTACCATCGCCACGCCGACGACCGATCCCCAGGAGTGCCCCAGAATCCAGATCTTCCTCTGATCCAGGTGCTGCTCGAGGTAACGCGTGAGTTCGACGCCGTCGCGGACGATCTGATCGAGGGTGAGGTTTGGCGTCTGGTCCTTGTAGCGTCCGTACGTCTTTCCGGCGCCGCGTTGGTCCCATTGCACCACAATGAAATCCTCCTCATACCTCTGGTATTGCGCCCGAAAGGGTGATTGCACGTCCCCCGGTCCGCCATGCACGAGCAGTAGAATGGGGTTCGACCTACTCACCCCGTGAATCGTGATGAATTGGTCGATGCCACCGAGCTGCACGTACCTTGTCTCATCGATCCTGCCATCGGCGGCGGAACTATAAGCCGGCAGCAAGCCTGAAATCGTGACCAGAACTATCAAGCCTTGGATCGCGTACACGAATCTCACGGGGATAGACCCTCCCGGTGCCATCTCAGATAGATGCCACAGACGAGCAAACGGTCGCAACCAGCCAGCGGGTTGTAGCCTACAGCCTGCGCAGCCACGTCATGAGGTCCGATCCCTCCAGCTGGAGTCGCCCGCCATGGGGTGGCGCGACGGCGTCCGGGAACACCTGAGCGAGCGCACGTCGCTTGAGGTCGAGATCGGCACGGGCGTACCGCATCGTTGTGTTGAGGCCAGCGTGACCGAGCCAGTGGCTGATCGTTGCGAAATCGACGCCGGACTTGAGAAGCGCAACCGCCGTACTGTGGCGGATCGAGTGTGGGTGGAGCTTCTTGCTCCTCAGCGAGGGAGCCACACCCGAAGCCCGCTGCACATAGCGGCGCAGCAGGTAGCGCACCCCGTAGCGTGTCAACGGTTGCCCGCGGGCGTTCCTGAAGAGGAGCGGCGCGCTCGCCTCGCCACCAGCGGCGCCTGCTTCGGAGATGAGGTCGCTTAGGAGCTTGGCGGTTACGGGCCATAAGGGGCAGACGCGCACTTTGCGACCCTTGCCCAGCAGCCGTACCTGCGGCGGAGCCTCGAGGCGCACGTCGGGAACACGCACATCGAGCGCTTCTTGCACCCTGGCACCGGTGTTGAACATGAAAGCGAAAAGGGCATAGTCTCGCCGGCCCAACCGCGATGTGCGATCAATGCTCTTTAGGACTGCATCGAGCTCGGCGCGATCGAGATACTCGATCGGTCCCTCGATCGCTCCCCGCTTAAAGGGCATGCCGATTATCCGCTGCAGAATACCCAGGTGCTCGGGCCGTTGCGATGACAGAAACCGGGCAAACACGTGGATCGCTCCGAGGCGAGCGTTGCGCGTGGCTATGCCGTTGCGGCGCTCGGCTTCGAGAGCTGCAAGGAAGCGGGTGACGCGCTCGACAGAGAGATCGGTTACGTCCAGACGATCGACTGTCCGTCGCAGTTCGCGCGCGGTGAAACGCAGGAACAGCAAGAGCGCATCACGGTAGCTGCGGATCGTGTGAGGGCTCAATCCCCGTTGCGCCGGGAGAAAGTCCTCGAAGAAGGTGACGAGATCGCGACCCAGGGCCGTGGGGGTTGAGCGGCTCATGCGACACCTCCCTCGATGACATCGCCACAGACGCTCGCGAAGCGCTCGCTTGCGAGTGCGACGACCGCAGGCATGAAGCGGAGGTAATAGGCCGTTGAAGCAATCGAGACGTGACCCATGTACATCGAGAGCTTCGGAAGCTCGGACTGTACGTCGCGTCCCTCCTCATAGGCGCGGCGCGGAGCCTCCACAGCAAAGGCGTGACGGAAATCGTGAACGCGCGGGACGCGTCGAGCGCTCGACCAGACCGCCGATGCATGCATCACACGGTGAATGGAATTACCGAGTCCCTCAGGCGTGTAGCCGCCTCCGCGGTAACTCCACAGGACCGCCGTGCTGCTTGCCGCTCGAGGGACGCAGGCCGCCCTGACCTTAAGGTACGCGCGCAGCTCTCGGGTGGCGCTTGGAGAGAGTGGAACCCATCGGGACTTGTGGAACTTCGAGCTGCAGATGCGCAAAACGCCGCACTCGGCGTTCGCGTCCTCCAGACGCAGCCGAGCTACTTCACTGCGGCGCAGACCGGCCGTGTACATCAGCACGATCGCAAGGCGGTGGGCGGCCCGCATGAGCGGACGCTCGCCCTGAAGCGGGCGATGATCGATGAAGCCAAGGAGCCGGCGCACCTGGTCGGGCTCGATCGGAGTCGGCAACGGATAGGGCCGATGACGACCCAGCGTCCAGCGCTGCGGTAAGAAGCAGCGGCGTTCGCCTCGCCGGCGGTACCGGCAGAACCGATAAGCGATTACCGCCCAGTCGACCTGGGTGTTGTGCGCGCAGTGGCGCAGACTCGCCCGCCAGCGAGCGAAAGCGTCTCCATCGAGGTCGTGGCGGTGCGCTCGCGCCATGTGTGCCCGGAGACGGCGGAGCACGTACTCATCCAGGCTAAGTGCTCGCCCGAGCGCTCGCCGACTCGTCAGGAAGGCTTTGACCGCGACATCGAATCGATGCAGTGGGACTACGTTACGCATGGCGCCCTCCCGTCCGGCCTGGGATCGGCAGAGCAACGCCCCGTAGCATGTCTGTGTCGAGCCGCAGGTAAGCACTGGTGCCCAAGAAGCTATGATGTCCGAGAAGGTCCCCGATCGCCTTCATGCCGACGCCGCGGCTCAGGAGCCGCATCGCGAACGTGTGTCGCAACCGGTAGACATGCTTGGCGCAGTCGGGAAGCCCCGCCTCGCGCATGCGCTTGCGGAAGATATCTCCGACAGCGGTGCGCTCCAGTGGAATGTAGGGACAACGTGCGCGCAGAAAGAGCATCGGCGAGGCGCCGGCGCCGATGCGCCCATGCCGCAGGTACTGTCGTAGTAGTCGCAGGGAGCGTGCATCGAGCGGGAGTATCAAAGTGGACCGCGTCTTGCACTGGTAGATATGCAGGATCGCTTGCTGCCAGTCGATCGAGTCCAGGCGCAGCCCGACAACCTCGCTTGGTCGCATACCGTAGTAGGCGATCAGATGAAGGATGCACAGGTCGCGCCAACCGTTGCGGCTCGCACAATCGATCGATCGCAGCAGCCGCACGACACTCGACCAAGGCAGTGCTCGAGGCGGCAGCTCGCCGCGATAGGTGCGCGGCGTGTCGAGTGCATCCAGGCGTTCGCGCACGAGCCCAGCATCGTGCGCATACCGTAGAAATGCTCGCAGGTGCGCAACCGTGTGCTGCAGTGAGTGCCGGGAGATCTCGCGGCTGCGCGCGAGAATGTAACGCTCGATGTCCTCGCGCGTGAGAGTGAGCAATGACCGCCTAGGGCTCAGCAGGCGCGCGAACACCGAGCGTAGGGTGAGTGCATGGTGACGACGCGCAGACAGCGACAGCCCGCGGACCTGATCGAGATAACGGTCGTAACAACGGATGAGATCCGTGCGCGGCGCTTCTGGCTCGCTCACGAGCCGTCCCTGCGCTCGCAGGTAACGGGTGTACACACGGCGCGTGCCGGCAAAGACGTGGAACCTCGACCTAGGACGCCGCTCGCGTCCGAAGACGGCAGCGAGCTCAGCTTCCCGCAGGGCTGGTGCCGATGAGCCTGGTGAGAGCCGCGGCATGACAAACAAGAGCCGCCGAATGTGGCAATCGATGCAGTAGTCGGTGTAGCGCTCGGTCCGCAGCCACTCGATAAAGGCGTAGGCCTCCTTCGCTGCCGCGGAATCCTCGATCATGCGCCGCGTGCTCGTACGTAGGTCGACGTTCATAACCCTCTCCCTGATGACCCATGATGGGGAGGGCTACGTTAACCTTGCAACGGCAAATACTATGTGGAGCAAAAGAGCGAATAGTGGCCCCACACGGCAGAGCCACTACCCGAACTCCACATATCAGAGTAGGCCCGATTGAACGAAAAATGTTGAGCTCAACATTTTTCGCCGAGCGCGGCCTGCTTTAGGCGGCAGCGGTGCCGGCGCGCACCTGGCTGGCATCTACTTCCGGCGCCGTCCAGCCAGCCACGCCTCGGGCGCGGGTCGAACCGTCGCTCGCCAGCACTCCCTCATGACGCGCTGAACGAAATCTACGCGGAGGACGCACTTGGGTCCGAGTCTCCGTATGACTTGTGTAGCGGTGTACTTGGGATGTTTCTTCCATATTGCGCTGATGCGAATTCGAGCGGCGGTGCGCCCGTCCAGCCGCCAGCCCACGAGTCGGTGGCTCGCACTGCGCTTGGCGGCGGCCTCCCGAGACTTTGTCAGGAAACGGCAGGCGCGAGTCCGACCGATCTTATGCTCAGGCTTCAGCATCTCGACGACCTGCCTGCCGATGCAGCCGGGATGTTGCTTCCATATCGCATCCACACGCCTTTGCAGTACCTCCCGAGGGGCCCGCGGCCGTTTCTCCCGCAACTGAAGGCGCCCCGCAACGTCGGCGACGTTCCTCGAAGTCCATTGACCGCCCATGGGAGAGGGGATGTGGAGGTCATTGAGTTTCACACCCGCCCGGTGAAAGCTGATGGTTCCACCGTCGATTCCCGGTTGGGCGAGCGCCCACTCGATGTGGACCCGGTAGGCCTCCGCGCGCTCCATTTTGAGCTTGTGGTACGCCTCGCGGGCACGGGCCTGGAGCCGTCGCTGCCAGGCTTTTGAATGCATGATCGAATTGCGCAGGTGGCTCTTGTTCTTCGTCGATCGAGCGAGGGCAACCTTGACACGCTCGGAGATCATCTTGCGCTCTTGTTCGGCGAGAGAGGCATAGATATGCAGCGTGAAGTCGTCGCAGTCGCGCCCGAGCGCCGCGACGACGAAATGCACCTTGTGCTCCATGAGATCGGCGATGAAGTGCACGTTTCGCGAGAGACGGTCGAGGCGCGAAACGATGAGCGGACAGCGCGCGGCGCGAGCGGCTTTCAAGGCCGCCGCAAGCCCCGGGCGCAGCAATAGTGCATCGCGTCCCGCACCCGTCTGGATGTCCTGGTACCACGATTTGATCGAAAGCTCCTGCGTTGCGCCGAAGCTCTCGATCTCATGTCGCTGCGCCGCGAGCCCCAGGCCGCTGCGACCCTGTTCCCGGGTGCTCACTCTCAAGTAGCCGATGGCGTCCTTCATCACAGTTGCCTTCGCGTAGAGGTGTGACTGCGCAAGGGGTAATAGAATCTTCGTCCGGCGCGCCGCCGCCGTCCGCGTGCCTTGGTGTACGCCTTCCAGCACTGATTCATGACGCTCTGTACCCATTTCACCCTCGCCTGAGGCCCGAGCTTCAGTCTCGCGATGACCTGCTTCGCTGTGAAGTCCGGGTGTTGCCTCCACAGCGCGCCGATGCGGATTCGAGTGGCCGTTCGATGATCGAGATACCACCCGACTCGCCTGTGGACGGCACTACGCATTGCCGCATCCCGACGGCATTCCTTCAGGAAGGTCCAGGCCCGGCGGTCATAGAGCGGATGCGCGGTCCCCAGGTTTGCGACGACCTGCGCACCGGTGATATTCGGGCGCTCCCTCCACAGGGCACGAACTCGGGCTCGGGCGAGCTCCTTGGGTACGCGGGCGAGCGGGTGATTGAGCCCCAGACGCGCCGCCATTCTCTGCAACTGATGCCCGCGCCAGCGACCCCCAAAGGGTGTTTCGACGTTCCGCTCATTGAGCCTCCTGGCAGCCCCGCAAAACGAAATCGGCCTTCCGCAGGGTCCAGGCTGTCTGAGTGCCCACTCGATGTACATACGAAACGCCTGAGCCCGCTCGTTGGCTTCCTGGACCAAGGCGGCCCTTCCCAGGGCACTGACGTGTCGCTGCCAGGACTTCGGGCGCAATTGCAGCCCGAACTTCCGCCCCCGACTCTTCGCGATGAGGGCTGCGGCCCTGATTCGCTCCGCGATCATGTTCCGCTCCTTCTCCGCAATCGATGCGTAGATGTGGAGCGTGAAGTCATCGATATCTCGGCCGAACGCGGCCACGACGAAGTGCACCTTGTGCTCCATCAGTCCCGTGATGAAGTGGACGTTGCGCGAGAGACGGTCGAGCCTCGAGACCAGGAGCGGACAGCGCCCCTCGCGGGCCTCCTTGAGGGCCGCGGCAAGTCCCGGTCGTAGCAGGAGCGCATCTTTCCCGGCGCCGGTCTGAATGTCCTGATACCAGGAGCTGATCGCGAATCCCTCCCGCTTGCCGAAGGTCTCGATGTCGAAGCGTTGCGCAGCGAGGCTCAGCCCGCTGCGGCACTGTTCCTTTGTGCTCACCCTGAGGTAGCCGATGGCATCCTTCACGGAAGGCTCCCTTTGCTTGATCGCTGCGGTGAATTCGTAAGGCAGAAGAAGAGCGGGCTTGCCTGGGACGGCGATTGTGTCACGCCGTTCTCGCCGTCCAGGCCTGCGCGCGCACCGGAGGGTGCGTGCTCGCGAGCGCGCGGAAGCGCGGCCCGGACGGCTGCGCTGCGGCGTGGCGCCCCTGCCGCGCAGGCAGCCCGCCTGCGATCAAGCAGGACATCCTCCCATGAAGAGCACGATCGGCCGGCCCAGGAGATTGACCGATGAGCAGGCGGCGGTGATTCTCGCCTGGCACGAGCAGATTCTCGCGCTCCAGGCACTGCGGGCGAGCATCAAGACACAGCGCCAGGTTGCGAGCGAGCTCGGCGTCGCACCCTCCACGGTTGCCCACGTGGTTGCATGCCGCGGGCAGTTCAAGCAAGCCTCCCCGGGTGAGCGTGACCTTGCCCGCAAGTCGATGCGTCGCTAGTCGCAGTTCCTACCGCCGCCCCTGCGGGCTATGCGCGCCGGTGGGCCCAAACGTAGCCGAAGTTTACGGGATAATTCCTCAGGTGCTCCCACTTCGGCTTCACTCGAAGCCACTCCTCGTCGATCACGCCCTCGGACATCTCGGCCAAGGTCCATCCGCCCTGGAGCGCGGCCCTCACATGGTCGCTCACGAGGTGGATGTGCGTTTCGATCGCCTTGGGATTCCCGTGGGCGTCCCTGAAGTGGGTCGGCATCCCTGTCATGAAGAAGGACGGGTGCATCCCGACAACGACGAACCTCCCGTCCGGGGCGCTCAGTCGCCGCGCTTCCCGATAGACAGGCTCGAGCGCGCGCAGGTGCTCATCGACGAGGCTCATGACAATGAGGTCGTAGCGAGCATCGGGGATCCCGGTCTCCTCGACCGACCCCATGAAGAGGGCTCGATAGAGCCTCCTGGTGCGCGCCCGCTCGAGCATCTCGGGCGTGAGGTCGATGCCATCGATCGTGGCAACCCCTTGCGCTCTCAGCCACTCACCGGTCCTTCCGGTGCCGCAGGCGAGATCCAGGCACTGCCGCGCGGCGCTCCAGTCCACCGATCTCAAGCTGTCGAGAACGCGAATATCAAGCTGGTCGGGCACGGTTTGCTCATAGGTCGGTGCCCACTCGCCGTACCCGGTCCTCGGGGTGACCGTCGGATAGTTGCGGCGATCGAAGTCCTTGAAGTCCATCAGTTACCACCGAAGTCGAAATCACATCCGGGTTGCCGAAGATCCGGCGGCCCGTCCATTGAGCGTCGCGCATTCTTGCGGAAACGCACCAGAAAGGCTGCTCGCATCCGAGAGCGACCGGATGAACACTGGGGGCGGATTGCCGGGGCGCGCAAGCCTACCACGCCGTTCTCGCCGTCAATGGCTTCGCGCGAGGCGCGCTCGCGGCCTCTCGGCCGGCCGGAGGGCCCATTGACGGCTGCGCTTGCGGCGTGAGCCGCCGTGCGCGGGCAATTCCGCCCGACGATCACGAAAGGCCGACCATGTCGCGCACCAATTCCCTTTACGTCCTCGATGCCGAGGGCAAGGCAGCACCGGCGAGCGCCGATCAAGTCATTGCGGCAGCCCGCGAGCATCTCTCGCGGCGTGTGCGTCGGGGCAGCGCGCTGTCATCGCCGAAAGTCACGCGCGAGTACCTGACAATGAAGCTCGGCAGCCGAGAATTCGAATCGTTCTGCTGCTTGTTCCTGGACACTCACCATCGTCTCATCGAGTTCGTCGAGCTCTTCCGTGGCACCGTCGACGGCGCATCGGTGCATCCCCGGGAGGTCGTGCGCGAGGCCGTGAGGTTCAATGCGGCCGCCGTCATATTTTGCCATCCCCATCCCTCAGGGGTCGCCGAACCATCCCGCGCCGACGAGATGATCACCCAAAGACTCAAGGAGGCGTTGCAGCTCGTGGACATCCGCGTGCTCGATCACCTGATCGTCGCCGGCGGCGAGTGCACGAGCCTGGCGGAGCGTGGCCTCCTTTGATACTGACCCCGCTCTTGCAGCCGCGGGAGCGGGGTTTCTTCATTTAGCTCCACATTTCCATTTGGCCCGTTGGTAGCCGATCTCCGTCCACACCAAGACATCGTCACGTCACTTGACCTATGCGCCAAAGCCGCGCCTGGATGGCACGGTCAGCCTCGCCTCGCGAGCTCGGCCGACTTTGCCGACCGGCTCCGAGTGCTACAGCTCGCTTTCAGAGCGGCAGACCGCCAATGCGGATACACCGCAAGCCAAAAAATGCCGACCCGATGGCTGTCATTCCCAAAGTGATAGCTCGCGGCCGCATCCACTCAGGCTAGCGGCGCGGTGCCTCTGTCGCCGTGAATGCCACGACCAGCCATTTTCCGCCTCGCCGCGCGTAAACCTTCAGGAACTGCCACCGGTCCTCACGGACTGTGCCTCCGAGGGTCCGTGACCGAAACAGATTTCCGCTAACGACGGCGATGTCTCCAAAGTTTCGTGTCTTCAACCCGGTCGTCTCGTATCGCGAGAATTTCATGCTGCCGGATCTGACAAAGGCTAAGGCGTCGGCCTTGCTCATTGGCGCCATGCTCGGAACCATCACGGTTAAGTCATCCGCCCATAACGCTTCCAGTGTCGCGGCGTCGTTCTGCAGATGCGCCTGGTTCCAAATCCGCTCGAGGCGAATGAACTCCTGATCCGTGTCGGGTTGAGAGGCTGCGGGGACACCAACAAACAGAAGCGCGAGCAGAGGCACCACGAACACCAGAAAAGCACTGTTACGCATGACCTGGCACCTCGCGAGCGTGGCGGCCTAAGCTTCGCTGCGCTTCCTGAACGCGTAAGCGGCGGTCAGCTTCGCCAGCACGCGCCTCAGGGCATCCTGGTCCACGTGGTGCCTGCCCCCGGCTATTGCCGACCGGATGACATCGGCCGCTGCCAGCAATTCAATGTCCGAAAATTCCCGCGCGAGCGACTGACCCGCATCGGTGTGGGGTCCAGCCTTCTTCCCGGTCTCGCGTGGGGTACGGCGACGTGTCACTGGTCACGGACGATGAACGACGCGGGCCGGCTTGCCGGTCCGACCTGCTCACCACGCCTTCCTGGTCCCCCGGTGGTTGTTCTGTGAGCCGATTGTGCCACGGTCGGGTCGACACAGCCTGCTCGCGCTCGATGAGGGGAGAGAAAGAGCGGGCTCGCCTGGGATGGCGATTGTGTCACGCCGTTCTCCCCGTCAATGGCTTCGCGCGAAGCGCGCTCGCGGCCCTTCGGGCCGGCCAGGGCCCATTGACGGTGTGCGCTGCGGCGTGACCCGCGGGGCGCGGGCAATCCCGCCCCAGAACCTCTTGGAAGTCACCATGGACACCAATGTCATCTCCATTTCACGCAACCAGTCCACCCACAGCACGGCATTCGAGCAGGCGCTCACCCCCGAGTCACTCCGGGAGCGGGTACCGGCCGTATTCGCCCCGGGGGCCCACGAGCGCACGAGCAAGGCCTACACGTTCATCAGTACCGAGCGCGTGCTCGATGGCCTGCGTCAGGTGGGATTCCTTCCCGTGGAGGCTAGGCAGTCCACGCGGCGAGTCGCAAGCCCCTTGCATGCTCGGCACCTGATTCGCCTGCGCCGGCGCTTCGAGACTGTCCAGCTTCGTGAGGCGGTCCCGGAGATCTGGTTCCTCAATTCCCATGACGGCACGAGCGCCTACCAGCTGCGGGTCGGTCTGTACCGGGCGGTCTGCACGAACGGCCTGGTCGTCTCCGTCGGGACATTTCCGGTGTGGCGGATCGCGCATCGGGGTGATGTGCTCGAGGATGTTGTACGCGCGGCACAGGAGATCGGCGAGCGGTTCGCAACGCTCGGGACTGCCGTCGAGCGCATGGAGCGCACGATGCTCACACAAGAGGAGCGGTTGGACTTCGCCGCGCAGGCTTGCCTCCTACGCTTCCCCCGTGACCGCCACGTCGCGATGGAGCCGGCGCAGCTCCTGGTCCCCCGACGCCCGGAGGACGTCGGAGGTGACCTCTGGCACACGCTGAATATCGTTCAGGAAGGGATCATCGCCGGCGGCCTCACCCGGCGTTCGGCATCGGGACGGACGACCCGGACACGACGCATCACGGCGATTCGCGAAGACGTGCGCCTGAACGCGGCACTGTGGGATCTGGCGATGGCACGGGCGGCGTAGGCATCCGTCAGCCGTACGGGGAGAGGGCGCTCGGCGCCTTCTCCCCTTTTTCTTTGCTGCGCCGGGAGAGGATACCTCGGACGGCGGGGTGCGATGAGTTTGCCCCGAGGACGCGGAAATCGCGTCAGGTGGCATCGGACTTGCACAGTTTTGCGCAGTGCGATTGTTGAGTTTTTGGGCAAAGAGACGAAAAACGCAGGATAGGCCTGCGGCCGCTCTTGTCACACACTCTCACGTCGTGGCCGCCGACGCATTCATTCAGTTCCGCGTGACACCTGAGGTGAAGACGCTCCTTCGCACGCTCGCGCAGCGCGAACAGATCTCGGAGTCGGCACTCGTGCGGCAGCTCGTCGAGGCGATGCTTCGTACCCAGAGACAAGCGGAGCCGCCGCAGCTTGCGGAGGTCGAGACGCCGAGCCGGGACGCGCGCGTCTATGTCCGTCTCGACGAAGACGACCGCGTGCGTCTCAGGATGTGCGCCATGCAGCGCGGGATGCGCTCGGCGACGTACCTGTCGGTTCTCGCTCGCTCCCATCTGCGGGGAGTTGTGCCGTTGCCGAAGGACGAACTCCTCGCGCTCAAGCGCTCGATCGCGGAGCTCGCCGCGGTCGGGCGACACCTCAACCAGATCGCCCGTGCCCTGAACCAGGATGCAAGAGCAGCCGTGCCAGGCCGGCACGAAGTGCAGGTGATGCTGAAAGTGGCGGAGGGGCTACGCGATCACTTCAAGGCGTTGCTCGCCGCCAACGTGAAATCGTGGAGTACTGGTCATGCCGAAGCGGCTCATTGAAATCCACGGCACACCGATCCTGGACCTCACGAGCTACGCTCGGCCGGGTCCGGGCAGACGGGACCGACTGTCGGCTGCCGAGATTGACCACATCACCCGTACCGCGCGTCGGGTACCCGAGGTCGTCGTGAAAGTCCTGACTCACGGGCGCCAAGACCTGAAAGGCGTGCAGCGGCATCTCGACTACCTCGGCCGCAAGGGAGACCTCTCCATCGAGACGGACGAAGGCGAGCGGATCCAGGGACGAGGCGTAGGAAAGGATCTCCTCGAAGACTGGGATCTCGAGATCGACGAGTACCGGCGCAGGGCGGCTCTCGGCCCGCGCAGGGATCGCTCACCGCCCAAGCTCGTCCATAAAGTGCTCTTCTCGATGCCGGCCGGAACGCCGCCCGAGAAGGTGCTCAAGGCGGTCCGGAACTTCGCGCGCGAGGAGTTCGCCTTGAAGCACCGCTACGCGATGGTCCTCCATACGGACGAGCCCCATCCGCATGTGCACATGGTCATCAAGGCCGTAAGCGAACAGGGTGTGCGCCTGAACATCCGCAAGGCAACCCTTCGCGACTGGCGGCAGAAGTTCGCAGCGCAACTACGCCGGGAAGGTGTAGCGGCGAATGCGACGGAGCGTGCAGTGAGGGGTGGAAGCCGAACTCGAAAGACGGACGGGATTTACCGGGCGAACCTCCGTGGCGAGTCGAGGCACATGCGCGACCGGGCCTACGCGGTACGCTCGGCGTTCGAGAAGGGCGAGTTCACGGTGGAGGAGGGGAAGTGGACGTTGCGGGCAACGCGACGGGAGGTGGAGCAGGGTTGGCGCGCGGTGGGGGAGATTCTGGTCGCTCAAGGGCACCCCGAGCTTGCGGCGGAGGTGAGACGATTCCTGCAGCAATTGCCGCCGCCTTCGACGGAGCGGGAACAGATAGTCTACGGATTTGTCACGCTGACGCGCTCTCGCTTTGGTCCTGATTACTCAATAACTCGATAGAAAACATCCTGCGTCGGACGCCTTCGACTGATCTACCCATCTTCGGCTGGGTCCGTGAAAGGAACAAGTACGGTTGATCCCTTCTTGGAGTGAAATGAAACGTGCAAGCCATCAGGAAACGGAGCCTGCCCGACGACAACCAGAACAAAGCCGGCTAGGTCATGCGAGCTAAAGCGCACGAGCTCGCGAATGCTGTGTTCATCGGTCCCAGACGGCTTCGGGATCCGTTGGCGGTGCGTGTGCCAGTCGCCAACGAAGTGAAGCCCGCGAGCAAAGCGGTCCCTGATTTCAGCCTTTTCCGCAATACGATCAGGCTCATAGTTGTACATGGATCGCTTATCCGTATCGCGCGGACCGGTGATCTCTGAGACCATCGTTACGCTCGGATCGTCAAATGATGCGAACAACTGACCGCCCGCCTCGCGGCTGAAGAGTCTGCACTGTTTGTGAGCTCTGAAATGAGCAACAACTTGCGCGGAAAACGCACAGAGTCCAAGGCTATCCGGTAGGCGAAACCGGAGCGGTGAGGTGATTACCGGGGGTTCTGACACGATTGACAACGGCCGCACACGTCAAGTGGCCGTTCGTATCCGAAGGGGCCTTCGAACCCAGTCGGGCGGTATTTCAGGTGATCGGCTGACCATTGTCCGCCCGCTTCCATCAGTTGAGACGTGGAACCCGCATGAACGCGGTGGCAGGGTACCTTAGCCTTCCCGGTCAGAACGTCAAGGCACAGGCGCGACACGAGGGCTTCGGCGAGTCCTGCGTCGATAGGTCCATAGGGTTGGAACAATGTGCCACATGCCGGTTCAGCTTGAACCAGTCCGTCACGATTCCAAAGTGTTTCCGGAGTGCGTAGCGTGCCGTCGGGGCCAAGGACGCAGCCGAGGGCCGGGCCGGTTCCCGACAAGACAATGGCGTGCGACGCAGTACCGAACTCATCTAGCCAGCCGTAGACGACGGGAGGTGCGCCGCTTTGCCGCGCGTGCCACTCGCCTAGCTGTCCATCCGCCGACCACTCGCCAAGGCACGAAACGATCACGGACGCTCTCTCAAAAATCTCGGGATTCTGATCGTACAACGATTGCCAACTTATCGGATGATCGTCGGTCTGCTGCAAATGAGGGAAGTGCAGTCGCAACGTGCCGGCGAGGGCCGCAGCTTTGTTCATATTCACCGAGTCTATGCCGAGGGCATGTCGTCCAACATTTGCTGCGGAGAGTTGCTCAGGATCGGCAAGCACCAGTCGTCCAACGCCGGACTGAGCTAGGCGGTGCGCCACTTGGGACCCTAACGATCCACATCCCAAGATCAGCGCCGTTGATGCTTCAAGCCTGCGCTGATCTCGGTTAAGACCTCGACCGTGTATCCAAGCGGAATCAAACCGATCTATGGAAGTCCTCCCCAGATCGCTTTTCATCTTCCACAGGGCGAACTTAGCTTGCGGCCTTAGCCTGTTTGACTTTCGAAATCCATCGAAATTCTTGGGTGTCGAAATTGTCATGCCGATCAAGCCGTCTCCCGAGGGCGAGGGAGCCTGGGCGACAAGGACCAAATCCCCTTGCGCTGGCAACTGCGCCAACAGTGCAGCGGCGCTGTGGGCATGCTGTTGGAGCATTGCGAACAGCTCGCCTGGTCTTTGCGGAAAGGGAAGAACGGGCGGCTCGTCGAGATAGATAAAGGCTCCCGGCACAACCTTGGATTCCTGCGATCGCCCTCTGTTCTTGAGCCAGCTCAGAAGTTGCTGCGAGGTCTCGCCCGCCAAGGTGTAGCCATCCCCAAACCAAACCGCGATACGTCTCGTGTGTTTATTCGTCGCATCGAGAAGAGAGCGAATTGGCGTAGCTCCTTTGTCCTTACCGCGATTCCAGTATGAGACGAATTCGCGCTGGAACTCCGCCTTGACAACGACGGGGTCCTCCCACTCCCCTACCAATGCGAGGGCGTCAGACAAGGCGGTGACGATCGCTTGTTCAATCCCAGCAGTCGGTGCTGGGCGCCGCGGCAAACATAACAGCCCGCCGGGTTCGACGTGCGGGTGCCTGAGATAATGATCCGCCGTGTTGGAGGCAACACGAATCGGCGAGTAGGGAAATCTCTCGTCAATCAGCACACGAAAGGGCTGCACGCCGCTCGCAGTCTCGATATCGACGCGCCAGCCTGCGGCAAACCTACGATCCGTGCCGAGAGCGCTCAGTTCGTCGCGAGTCAAGACTCGCGTTGACTCCGCATTCTCGCGCAACCACCGGGCCAACAACACCTTTGTGCGATCAAATTCACTTCCCGATTCGAGAAGCGACTCAGGCATAGCGGCCGCCGCCCCGCTTATCCACCTCGCGCGGACCGCCGGCTCCGCCACCGACGACTAACCCAGAACCCCCGCCACCAGAGCCTCTCTTCTTCTTGCCGCCCCGCGTGGGACCATCCGCATCAATCTCGAAGAGCAGTACACCAGTGCCACACTCCTCGGTCGTGCAGAGAAAGGTGCCATTTGCGGTGCTCGAAATATCCTCATATTCGCGCTTTGCGCGAATGCAAGGAGGATCATTCTCGTCGTCCTTGATCTCGTTGCTGCTGGCAACAATGGACGCTCCATCGACTATCTGGCTCAGGGCACTACGTGCATCGGCCGATACTTCGGCGTCTTCACCCTTGTCGGACCAGCTATCGTAGGAAAGTGAATGCCATGAGCAGTGATGCGGGGCGAGGAGGATATGATACGAGAGCCGGCTCTTTCGATTCTTGTTGCGAGCCCAAACGCGCTCCCAATTTTCGACCGCCGCGTCGCCACCCGTTAAGAACTGACAGGCATCTGCCTGGTTACCCCCTTGGATGCCGAATCGTACGACGGTGCTAGAGTGATTCTTGCCGGAGAGCGTCTCGGCTTCCTCCTTGCTTACCAAGTGCGGCGCCAACAGCCAGCCATAGAAGGTACCATCGGCATCGCCCCCAATCCTCGTGATCTGGGTGTCCGCCTCAACCAGTATGTCGGTAAGATCATCCGTCTTGCCGTCCTTGTCCTCACCAAGCACCTGAATGCGGTCGCCGTCTTTGATCGACGACTTCTGCTGCGCAGACCTGTATAGGTTCACTCGCCGGCGCGCTTCTCCCCACCACGCATCGGCATCGTCGCACAGCTTGCCGTCTACATCTTTCTTGCGTCGGAAAATGATTGGGGAGGACCACATCTCCCTGATCAGTATGAGGTCACCCTTCTTGTTCCAATCCGCGGGTGGCCCAAGGTGAAAGTGGCGGGTGAGACCTCGGCAGTGATCCTCATCAGGGTGGGAAAGCAGAAAGGCGTCGACATAGAGCCGACCCTCGGCATCTCTCTCAATACGATCTCTCAATAGTTGCGCAACATCGACTGCGTCTTCGTCATCCTCATCATCCGCTGCTTTACGGATATTCACATCAATCAGAATAGTCCGTCCGCTTTCGAGCGTGATCAGGGTCATGTCTCCATTTCCCACAGGGAAGAACTCAATCTTTGCAGTCATATCAGCTCCTCGATCTTGCGTTTACTTACTCGAGAATTATTTCCGCAATACCAGATGCGCATCAGAGATAGCGGTCCACTGCGGAAAGCCGTCTTATTCTGTCTGAGCCTCACCACCGAGTCGGACCGGCTGGGCCTTTAATGAGGGCAAACGCTCGAACAGGCGTTCTGCATAGACAAACCCTATTCGCCTGACGGCTCCGGCATTGAAGTGAAGAAGCCAGGCGGCCAAGAAGACGGCCGATACAGCCAGGGTGATTCCAACGGATATGTCGAGCTGAGCGAGTCGATCTACGGAGACATAAGGCGAGTGGGCGCCAATCACTCCCCCTTCCGCCAAGCCGTAGGTGAAGGAAATCAAGGAAATCGCAATACCAGTGCGCTTCATCGCGAGCATATTGCGATGGAAGCCGTAGGCGATGTTTTCCTTGAACAGTAACCCTTTGTCGTTGCGTGTGAGTTCACGCAGACGCTTGGTCGCGCCGATGTAAGTATCGTCCGCCTTGACCGGATCGGCTGCCTCCTCGGCCGCCGTGGGCATACGGATACCGAGCTTGCGGGTGATGAGGTCGTGATAGCGCTGTTTGCTAACGCCGTCCAGGAAGGAGTCTCTGTGCCGAAGCGCGATTGTCGTGGGCATGCCGCCCCATTTCGACACAAGCCGTTCCTCGAGCTCTTTGCCTTTAGCACGAACGATGTTGGTCAGGCCGTACATTCCGCCGCAGGCGCCAATCACGGTCATTGCGGCACCCAAAACAGGGTGCGTCATACCGAATCGGGTAGCGAGTGCAACGACTATAGGAGCGACAACGAGTAGTCCCGGCCAAAGCCGAGCTTTTCTCTCGTAGGTGTCGGTGAACTGAGCAATGTATCGGCTAAAATCCATGAGAGCAGAGCCTTCGGGACCACGGTGTTTTTGCTCGCTAAATTTGCGCGGCCGTGTCGAGCCATTCCAACTCGTTGGTCGCGCCACCAAAAAAGCGGAGAAACGTGTCATACACCAGCCGTCGCGTGGCCTTGCCGCGAGAGGCCGTGATTTGGGAGAGCGCTTTCCAGTAGTCGTCGAGGTTGAGGGGATCCTCTTGCCCGCTCTTCAAGAGCACCTCGAGCTTATCGAGCGCTCCGTCGAGCATCTTCATGCCGTTGCGATTGCGTACATAGCCGCATGCGGCCACCAAACTTTGCAGGAACGTGCCTCCGCTGGAGAGAATGAATCGCCGCGTGGGGTCATTTGCGTACGTGCGCGTCATTGAGGGATGAATCTCTGTCGCGATACGCTTCAAGGTATGCACAACGTCATTGATATCGCCGACGTTGTCGAGATAGGCCTGGTCCTCGTTCAAAAAGCGCTCGGCCTCAGTGCTGGCCGTGAGTTGGGCGTTGTTGGTGATGAAGGCTTGCGTGGCGAGGACCAAGTCCGCTGCGGCGAAATGATCTTTTGGCCGCGACATGCCTGGCATTTTGTTCATCTCGTGCCAGACGGGAATCTTCGCGCGTTGCTCCAGTTCCATAATCAGGGGCCGCTGCATAATCTCGAGTTGGACCGGGAGACTCATCCGCCGCTGGCCGGTGTTGAAGGTCACCATGTAGTGCAGCAGTCCGCCTAGGTCGATCTGGTAGAAGATCTCGTACCGGATCACTCTCTTCAGGAGTTGTTCGGTAGCGGCCCGCGCGCCGCCCAGCGCTTGCACGTGCTCCGCGAAGTACGCCCACGCGTCGGCAGGCAACGAGCCGTCCTTGATGAGTTCCTCTCGGCGCCACACCAGGAGCAGTGCGATGCAGAAGCAGTACAGTCGCTGTAGCCCGTCGATGATCGAGTAGTCGATGTCGGTTTCGCCCAGGGACTGGGCTTTGCGATCGGGTGAGCTTCGGCTAAGCGCGGCGACCTTCGACTCGGGCATCACGGCGCCCTCGATGAAATCGCGGATGAGACGCTTATAGATTGAGTCGGTGACGTGGTCGAAAGGCGGGCGCTGTGAGAAGTTCTCGTTGACGTTGACCCGTTGGATATAGATCCCCAGAGGCTCCTCAACGTGGCCGATCCAACCCCGGGTCTTGGGGTCCTGGATAGCTTCCGTGATCAATTCCGCGGCGGCCGGGGGTTGCAATAAAGCCCCGTAGCCGTCGTTCATGAGTGAGTCGGCGAGCCCCACGATTTGCTCGCGGAGTTTTTCGGCCCGTTCGAGCTTCGTCGGCCCCTTGACCGGCTTGGGCCGCCTACCCGCAGCCATTACAACGGTCCGGCGGGAAGAGTAGATCGTCGTGCCTGGCGAGGGAGCCGGGACTTGCATCTATTAATTGGCTCGATATCATAGAGCCAATTATATTTTAGAGCCAATTTAAAGTAAAGACCTCCGCGAGCCCTCCCTACGGCCATCCCGACTCATGGCTAAGTGACTATGGATCTTAGGATTTTCGATGTAGAGCACGGCGCTTGCGCGCTCCTCACGACCGACACAGGACATCGGCTGATGGTCGATTGCGGACACAATGCGACCACCGGCTGGTATCCCGGCGATTATCTCGTCGGGCGTCAGATTGGTCGTCTCGATGCTCTATGCATCTCGAACTATGACCAGGACCACATCTCCGGCTTTCCCAACCTCGCGGACCAGGTCCAGATCGGGACCATCTTTCGGAACACTTCTGTCGCGCCCGAGGTGATCTGGCGACTCAAGTCGGAGGACGGAATCGTGAGTGCTGCGATGACGCGGTTCGTACGCGTCATCAGCCAGCAGTTCGGTCCGCCAGGTGCGGCCCCGGCAATCCAGCTCCCGGGTGTGGCCTACCGCGTCTATCGGAACGGGTATCCCGCGTTCGAGGACGAGAACAACTTGAGCCTCGTCATGGGAGTGAGGTTTGGCAGTTGCAACTTCCTCTTCACAGGCGATCTTGAGGCCGCGGGGTGGCTGCACCTCTTGCGCACCAACCCCGCCTTCCGCTCCGAGGTAGCGGCGACGCACGTCCTGATCGCGGCCCATCACGGTCGGGAGAATGGTATCTGCACTGAACTGTTCGACGTATACGGCTGTCGACCGCAACTCGTCGTCATTTCCGATGACTACCATCAATATGACACGCAGCAGACCGTTGCCTACTACCGCACCAAGTGCACGGGCATCAGTAATTTTCGCGGACAGGGCCGACGTCACGTGCTTACCACCCGCCGCGACGGAGAAGTGACGTTCGTAGCATCCCCCCAGGGCGTCATTGCTCTGTGAGGTTGCCCGTCATTTTCCGCGAGATTGCGTTTCAGTGGGCAGCCTTGAGCCCTGGGATCATCGAGTTCTTCACTCGGGATTGACCGTGACCATACCCATGAAGCCTAAGAGTCGGTGCGCTGCGTCGTCCATGCAGTGCCCTCACCAGGCTGCTACTGTATGGAACCTGCACGTGCCATGGCCCCCAAGAAGAAAAGCGAGTCTTTACCGGGATTTGTGGCCCCCATGGCAGCGGTAGCCGTCAAGAAGCTGCCTGAAGGGGAGGGATGGTGCTATGAGGTGAAATTCGACGGCTACCGTGCCTTGGTCATCAAAGACGGCACCTGGGTGGAGATCCAGTCTCGAAACCACAAGAACCTGACTGCGATGTACCCAACGGTCACATCGGCGGCCCTCAAGCTCGGTGCGAGCCGAGTGGTCATCGATGGTGAGATCGTCGCCCTGGATGAGCGGGGGCGCCCGGCCTTTCAGGCGCTCCAGCACCGAAGCTCGCATGGACAACATCAGATCGCGTTCTACGCGTTCGACGTTCTGCACGTCGATGGACGTGACACAACCGGTGAACCCATCGAGAAGCGTAGGGCGCTTCTGCCCAAGGTCATCGGCGAGAATCCCGTCATACGACTGTCGGCTGAATTGCCCGGATCAGCCGCCGCGGTGATCGATGCCGTACGCTCACTCGGACTGGAAGGTGTGATCGCGAAGCGCCGAGGATCGGTGTACCAGCCCGGCGATCGGTCGAGTGACTGGCAGAAACTGAAGCTGGAACATCAACAGGAATTCGTCATCGGAGGATTCAGGCCGGATGGCGCAAGCATCGATACACTGCTGGTCGGCTACCACCAGGGCAAAGAGCTCAAGTTTGCGGCCAAGGTTCGAGCCGGATTCACGCCGCACATCCGTCGCGAAGTGAGGCTGAAACTTGATCGCCTACGGACTGCCAGGTGCCCGTTCACGGATCTGCCGACCCTGGGACCGCAACGCTGGGGTGGCGGTGTGAGCGCCGAGCAGATGCACGAAATGGTCTGGGTTCGGCCGGAACTCGTCGCGCAGATCCGATTCGTCGAGTGGACCGCCGAAGGACGACTGCGCCACGCAGCCTTCCTGGGCATGCGAACGGATAAGTCGGCCGACGACGTTCATCGCGAGAGCTGAGCGACCGGTGAGAACCTCCTCGGGCGGATCCGCTCAGCAACGTGGGGAATTGGCAAGGGGAATGTTATGGACATCGATGAGGACAAAATCGATCGAGCCGTACTCGCGCTCTTATACCTTGGCCTGCATGACGGTGAGCGGACGTGGAAGGGGTTCGATTGGGACGCAATGCGTCGCCTGCACGAGAAGGGTCTAATCAGCGATCCCGTCACCAAGGCGAAGTCGGTTGTCTTTACAGATGAAGGCCTGCGCGAATCGGAGCGGGCCTTTCGGGAGCTGTTCGCCGCGGATTCTCGGGCCCGACGATGATCTGCGCTCGATGGCAAAGCGCGCGATTTCAGGAAGGAACAGTCACGCCGCAACTTCGCACGGGGCCAAATCGTCTAACGAATGTCTAACGTCCCGCCAAAACTGGGGGTCATCGAGCGTGATGTCGCCAGAAACTAAGAAGCTGTTTTCGCTCACATTCAGTGATGCTCGATAATCCCCGACCGGAGCTGTGGACGACTCCTAAGCGGTCAGTCCTTCGTAACCGTGTCTGCGGTCAGGCGGTCCTGTTGTGTAGCAGAGGTCGTGCTTATCGCAGGCGCGATAACATTGCGCTAATGAACCCGCGCATGACTTCGCTATGACCGTCTCCTCGCGTCGGTTCGAGAGCACGGTTCCATACTACGCGCGCTATCGCCTTGGCTATCCGACTCGGCTGATCGACCGGGTAATCGCTCTCGTGGGACTCAAGCCCGGCGACGCAGTCTTAGACCTTGGGACGGGCCCAGGACTCCTTGCGATCCCATTCGCGGCCGCCGGCTTCCGGGTGACTGCCGCGGATCCCGAGCCTGCGATGCTCAAGGCGGCTGAGCAGGCGGCGAGCGATGTCGGTGTGAACCTCGAGTTATGGCTCGGTGGATCCAGCGAATTGACCCCCGGAATGGGCCCCTATCGCTTAGTCACCATGGGTCGATCGTTCCATTGGATGGATCGCGCCAGAACGCTCGCAATGCTGGACCAGCTCATAAGTCCAGACGGCGCTATAGCGCTCTTCCACGACGATGCTCCGAAAACAGCCGAGAACGCCTGGCGCGAGGTGCTACGCGAGGTCGAGAACCGGCACGGCCGGGGTGCCGAACCACACGTGGCGGCGTTCCAAGCGCCCGACTACCGCACTCACGCGTCCTATCTGCTTGACTCGGCGTTTTGCGTGCTCGATGGCCTGAGCGTCGTGATCCGCCATTCGATCACGGTCGATGAGATCGTCGGTCGTGCATTCTCAATGTCCACTTGCTCGCGCGAGAAGCTCGGCGAGCGCGCCGCCACTTTCGAGACTGAGCTGCGCTCCGCCCTTGGCGAACGCTCACCGAGCGGCACGTTCATCGAAATCGCGGAGCTCATCGCTATAGTGGCGACTCGACCGTGAGGGGGCATTCAAAGTGACCCTATCAGATCGTCTATCCGGGTCCGCTCACAGCAAAGCTTCGGACCCGTTGCATGTCCGAGGACCATGGCCGAGCGCTTCGCCGGCTACACTCCGTGGCGTACGTCTACCTGTGTCCATTCACAGCAACATTCAACGTTGGGGTACTCCAGTACTCCACGGGGTACCCGATGTTACTGCCCGTAAATGCTCCCATTGGAATCAACGGCTTATAGGACGAGTTCGATCCCCTTCCGCGCGCTCACCCGCATTGCATCGCGCCTGAGCATTGAGCGAGGTGGTCCCTCCATGACGATCATCTTTCGCGGGAAGCCGACAACAGTGCCGTCAAGCTGTGCTGGCGATTCGCGCGAGGATTACGAGCGGCGCCCGGAGCGCTTCTTCCCCAACGCGTGGGGCCGACCTTTGCGCGAGTTGAGCATTTGGTGAGGTGTCGGTGAAGCTCGGCGATGCCGAAAGACGATAAGTTGATGCCTACCTGCACATAACCATTCGGATCGTGAAGAACCGCGGGGTCGCCGCATTGCGGCGGACGCCAAAGTGCCGTCCGAGAACAAATCAGGGGGCCATATGGGGTGCACCGGAAGGATCGTTCTGTCTCGCTTCGCCGTGGCTTCGGTGATGACGGTCCTCGCCCTGTTCGTAAGTCAGCTCGCGCGGGCAGAGGAGCTTGTGGAGGCCTGTAGTAATCCGCCGTTTCCAGGCAGCCGTACGGCTATCGATGAGCAATGCGGTGTTGAGGGTTCGGGGGGCGAGGAGGCTGCGCAAAACGCGATAAAGAACAACTTCTGCGCGAGTAGTCCACCAGCGGCGATGACGTTCGCGCGGCTTCGCGAACTTCAGTCCTCCGTCGAACATGATGCGCAAATCAACTTCGGCGACCGGGCCAATCACGGCAGTCACGGGCCCACGACCGATCGGGCCCCCCTTACTGCCCTAGGCGAGGGCCGCCTTGTCCAACTCAAGGGCTTCGTACTGGCGGCCAAGCAGGAGGGTGCCGAAAGTGTGAACTGCGGGCATGAGTTTGACGATGTGGCGAACAAGAATTCATTTCATGACATTCACATTTCTATGGTCGAAACACGCGAGCTCGCCAGCCCGGCCGACCCTTCAGAGGAGGCCGCTAACGAGTGTCAAGGGATTGTGGTCGAGATGGTTCCCCATCACCGACCGAAGATGTGGACCCCTACGAGTGTGAGGAAGGTACGAGATGCTCATGTGATGGTGCGTGTCACGGGTCAATTGTTCTTCGACTCCAGTCACGTGCCTTGCGCTGACGGTAGTGGCGTGCGTAGTAACCCCAAGCGCTTTTCGCTATGGGAGATTCATCCGATTTACGCCTTTGAGGTGTGTACCGCCAACTGCGATCAAGAGGGCACGTGGGTTTCACTGGAGCAATGGCTTCAACAGCAATAGAGTTGCGATCATTGCCATAGCCGCTCGCCGGGCCGCGGCGTGACGCGCAGGGGCTCGCCAAATGCCGAACAAGTTGGTGCTATGTCTGGACGGTACGAGCAATCAGTACTGTGCTGACAACACAAACGTCATCAAATTTCTCGCGCTTCTCGACAAGCGTGCTCGGGACCAGATGGTCTATTATCAGACCGGCGTCGGCACGATGGTGCCCCCAGGATTATCGGGCCGAGTGAAACGGTGGTTCGTCGAGCGGCTGGACTTGGCATTCGCGACGCTCCTTGACGACCATGTTGAGGCGGCCTATCGGTTTCTCATGCGCTATTACAAGGAAGGGGACGAGGTCTTCGTCTTTGGGTTCAGTCGCGGCGCGTATACAGCGCGGGTTCTCGCTGGAATGCTGTGCAAGGTGGGTCTACTAGCTCAAGGCAACGAAGAACTCGTTCCCTTCGCGTGGGCCACTTACGCTAGGCAAAAGAATGTGGATGAGGCGAGTGGCTTCAAGGAGACATTCGGACGCGATGTCCCGATCGCGTTCCTCGGCGTGTGGGACACGGTCAGCTCCGTCAGGTATGCGTGGCGCGATCGATCCTTTGATTACACCTACGATAACCCCATCGTAAAGAAGGTGAGGCATGCGGTCTCGCTCGATGAGCGGCGCGCCTACTTTCGACAAAACATGTGGAAGGAGCCGCCCCGCCCGGGTCAGGACGTAATTCAGGTCTGGTTCCCCGGAGTGCACTGCGATGTGGGTGGCGGATACACCGAATCGCAGTCCGGACTCTCCAAAGACGCACTGGCGTGGATGGTCGGAGAGGTGGGAGGCAGCCTCACGTTTTCGAGCGCGATTTTCGAATCCCGAGTGCCAGCAGTCGATAGGGATGGATACACCGCACCCAGTGCACTGGCACAGATGCATCGATCTCTGCGCGGCCTGTGGTGGATTGTTGAGGTAATTCCCAAGCGAGTGAGGGATCCATCACGCAACTATGCCTCGCGCTGGATCGTCCCGCTGGGGCAACCCCGCCACATCACACAGATTCCGGGCCGCACTACGAAGGTTCACACGAGTGTCATCGAACGCATGCGCGGCGCCGATGTGGACTACCTGCCGAGCAATCTGCCAGACCGGTATGAGGTGACGCCGACCTTACTACCGGTCTTTCGGGCGTGAAGGCGCTCCCGAAGAGCGCCAGTGTCCTCGGCTCGCGACGGATGCCTCCGGTTGGAGTTGATCGAGTATCCCCACCGCGAGCGGATCACTGATCCTACCGCTGCCGAAAAAGTGCAAGTCGATATGCCCTGCGTCGCGGCACCGTTCAAGTTCATTATCATCCCCATCTGGTTTGTCACGGCGGAGGACCGAGGTCATGATGCTCGATGGTGGACTTACCATTTTTGAAACCGGGTGCGCAGGTGGTGTTCTCGCGGAGCTTCTTCACTGGTGGAATCTGCGGGAGTCCGCACAGCTTCCTGCGTACGCGAGAAATCCGTTTTACTGGGCCGTTACATTGGGGATGGTGCTCGCGGGCGGGTTCGTTGCCTGGGTGTACTTTGGGGGACGAGCGGAGGCGATTGTCGCGGTCCATGTCGGTGTCTCGACTCCGCTCATACTCCAGAAGCTCGTAACTAGTGTGCCGGTAGCCAAGGGATCCAAGAACCTCATCATTACACCGGCACCGACAATTCGGCGCTTCTTTACTTGGTGATTCGTGAAATCGCTCGGGGCGATCGTCGTCGGGATCGGCGCTTACCGTTACGATCGCGATCGATTTGAACCACTGCGCTACGCAGCCGCCGACGCCGGCGAGATTTTCCGGTATCTCTCGACCTGCTGGACGAAACCGGAGCAGTGCACGCTGGTTCGGATCTCAGAAGCGGAAGCGACACTTCCAGCGGTCACCCGCGGATTCCAGGCTCTTAGAGAGTCGGGTCCGTTCGATCTTCAATTCGTCTATTTGTCGGGACACGGTTTCATCGACGATACGATAGCCGGGTTTTTACTCCAGCCTCCTGCAGGCTGTGCTGCCGTCAGTCTGCTCGAATGCCGAGACCTGGACGTGATGCTCGCATCCGTGCAAGCCCGACGGACGGTGTTCATCTTGGATTGCTGCTTCGCCGAAGGGATTGTCCGGCGCATGAGTTTTTTTGGCGGACTCGGCGACAGTGACGCACGCCTATTCATAGCGTCCTCACGTGAGCATCAGCGCACCTGGGAAGATGAGCGAGTTCGCCATGGCGTCTTCACAGCCCATGTGCTCGACCTCCTCAATAATGGCAGCTCCGTGAGGTTCAAGGGGATTAGGGAGGAGCTCGATGTCGACAGTGAACTCTTCCCAGCGCTGTGTGATCAGGTGCCGCTATTTGTGCTCGAGCAAAAGCACGCACGTCAGGAACCGGTGAAAGGAGGAATCTCAATTCGCGGCGTTTCCTTGCCTGTCGCTCGCTCAGTGGTACGTCGTCTGAAGGATCGCACGGCATTCGGCACGGCTGTTCGTCGGCTCCGTCAGATCGTCATGGGAATCGTTTTGGGATGCCTCGTATTTCTGTCGCTAGCCTACGCTGTCACGTACTACGCTGAGGCCGATCGGAACGGAGATATCCGTTTGCACCACGGAACGAAGTGGCTGGCACCCGCCTACCGATTCCTGCCTGCCGTACGTACGGACACCGGAATTCTCTCGACGGATCTTTCCGATGACCCGTCGGTTCGCTACGCCGTGCAGGCCGGCGATGTGTCGGGATTCTGGACGCAACTTTCACGGGAAGGCTATCGCGCCTGGTATGACGGCGTTCGATCAAGCCTCGATCCCAACGCGGCTGCCAGGTTCGATGTGCTACTATCAAGCGGAGCGACGTCGCCGGTGGACCTACTCAAACAGATGCCGCTTCCCTCGGAAGTGGCATTTGCCGCTTGGGCTCTCATCGACAAATCAGACGCGCGCCAGATCGATCGAGTACTGTCTCACGTAGTCGGAGCCGACCTAACGTCTCCCCTGATATCGCCATTTGCTCCGAACGTCCTTGATTTCGACATACTCGACCTGAGCCAGCGCCAGCTTGCCGCTTATGCGGATGCGTTGAGAGCCGTCGCAGCAATCGACCCAGATCGCGCGTTCCGTCCCTTTATCGGATACCTGAAGGCGGTTCAAACTTGGCTCGCACATAGTTCCCCGGAGGAGCATGGAGTGGAGACGCAGCGGCGGGCCGCGGAAGATGTAGCCGATACGCTTGCCGTGATTGTGAAGGCACGAGCCGATCGCGGAGAGGTGGCGCTGATCGTGCCCCAGCACGTGGTGTACGAGTCGTGATACCTGGTTCGGTTGGACTCGTGCTCAGCGGACCACGGCGGACAGCCGAGCAGGTTGATTGTCGGTCAGGGTCTGCAAGCCTTCAAGTTGCATGTAGCGGCGTTGCAGTGCCCACTCGTCACTCTGCTCGAGCAACAGCGCACCGACGAGTCGCATGATGGCGGCCTCGTTGGGGAAGATGCCGACGACGTCGGTGCGACGCTTGATCTCGGCATTCAGCCTCTCCAGCGGGTTGGTCGAATGGATCTGTTTGGTGTGAGCCTTGGGGAAGGCCATGAAGGCGAGCACGTCGGCTTCGGAGCCGTCCATCAAGGTGGCGAGCTTGGGGAACTTCGCCCGCAGCTGATCGGCGACGCTGCGCCACTGAGCGATCGCAGCCTCCGAGGTTTCCTGGGCGAAGACGGTGTTGATCATCGCGAGCACCATCTGACGCTGACCCTTGCCGGCGTGGGCGAGTGCGTTTCTCAGGAAATGAACCTTGCAGCGCTGCCAGGTGGCTTTCAGTACCTTAGCCGCTGCAGCCTTCAGCCCCTCGTGGGCATCGGAGATCACCAGCTTCACGCCCCGCAGTCCGCGACGCGTGAGCGAGCGCAGGAACGCCGTCCAGAATGGCTCGGCTTCGGACGGTCCGATCGACATCCCGAGCACTTCGCGCACCCCGTCGGTGTTCACCGCTACGGCGATTATTACGGCGACGGAGACGATCCTCCCTGCCTCGCGCACCTTCACGTAGGTGGCATCGATCCACAGATACGGCCAGTCCCCTTCGATCGGGCGGCCCAGGAACGCGTGCACGCGCTCGTCGATCTCGGTGCACAGGCGCGACACCTGGCTCTTCGATATCCCGCTCATCCCCATCGCCTTCACCAGCTCATCGACCGAGCGGGTGGAGACGCCCTGGATGTAGGCCTCTTGGATCACCGCGGCGAGCGCCTTCTCCGCGGTGCGGCGCGGCTCGAGGAACCCCGGGAAGTAGCTGCCTTTGCGCAGCTTCGGGATCTTCAGATCCACCGACCCAGCGCGCGTCTCCCAAAGCCGGTCCCGGTAGCCGTTGCGGCTGTTCGCCCGCTCCGGGCTGCGCTCCCCGTAGGCCGCAGCGCAAAGACTCTCCGTGTCCATCTCCATCATCCGCTGGGCGACGTACTGGATCATCTCGCGCAACAGATCCGCTTCCCCACCCTTCTCGGTGAGCTCGGCGAGTGCCATAGTGGGCTTGGTGGTCATCGTGAGGACTCCTGGCAAAGTTGAAGGTGTCGCAACCCAACCTTACCTAGAAATCACGATGACCGCCCTTTGACGCCTCAGCCCCGTGGCCTTCGGCCACGCAGCCCCTACGGCTTTGCCGCAGAAGGCGAAATCAGAAGACCGGATCCGAAGATCCCTCGTACACCACGGGATGGGACATCAGCGACTCTGCGACCACGCTGAGCCTAGCGGCTGCTCTGCAGCATCCGGCCACACCCGTCGGCGCTCGGAATCTTTGTACTTAGGCGGCTCGATGGCGGCCCGCGAGGGTTTTGCCGGTGCCCGCACGCACGTTTCGGTTGCCTCAGGCTGTTACACCACGATGCGCCTCAGATGCGCGTTCCCGGTGTTGTTGATCGGCCCACGCTGGATGCATAGACCGCTGGAATGTTTCCGGCAGACGACGCCCGAGTAACCCATCAGCTGCGCAAAGCGATTCGAACCCTCCGTGCCGGCCGACAGACACGTGAATATTAGGAGCAGTCCGCGGCGGGCGTGAGTCAGCCGGTCTGCATCCCTGAATAACGTGCCTTCAGCGAGGATTTCCGGCACGAAATGGCCGAACCTGGCCTTCGAGACACGTCCGCCCTGTAAAGCTAGATCCAGCTGCGCCGTGGCGAGCGTTTAAGGGTACCTAGGCACTTATGGACAGTTTGGGAATCCAACGGAGGCACTGCCCCCGGCCACCGCCACCCCAACGCGCGAAATCCAATGGATGAGCGCCGCTCATGCGTGAGGAAGGCGTCTCTGTTCGTGGACTCGGTTCCTGGAGCCGGCACCTATGGAACGGCGCACTTTTACTATTGGCATGGCGAAGTTTCGCTATTCGGCTAACTGATTTACACAATAAGCTTCGTCTTGATTCAACGGGGGACGATGCTGGTTGAGTCTTGCGTCGATTACGCTGTGGAGCGCACGCGGGTTTTCGAAGCGACAGGGATGCGCCAACAAAAAGGAACGTAAGGATGAAGATCACCGGCATCGATACAAAGCTGCTCTGTGTCCCATACAAAGAGCCGTTCCACTGGGCACAGGGCGTCATCGACGCGGCTCACCTCGTGCTGGTGTGTGTCCACACTGACGAGGGAGTCACGGGCTATGGCGAAAGCGTGGGTTCCGCTTCGCTAACAGCAGTACAGTCGTTCATACACCAAGCAGCGAGACTCTGCATCGGTCATAGTCCATTCGACGTGACACGGCTGATGCGCGAGGCGTATCAACGCCTATTCGCTGCACGCGGGAATTGCAGCGCACCGCGTTTCGGCGCGCTGGTTCTTGCGGGTCTTGACATGGCATTGTGGGACGCAGCTGGGAAAGCTGCCGGCCGCGCTGTGCATGAATTGCTGGGCGGTGCGGTACGTGAGTCCGTGCGGTACTTCGGCTTTCCTCAGGGAGATACGCCGGAGGACGTGGGGCGAGATGCCAAGAAGTGGTCTGATGCCGGTTGTGAGGTGATCTACATCAAAATCGGCCGCGGCGAAGCCCTGGATTTGGCCACCATCGAACAAGTGCGCGCATCAATTGGCAACAGGCGACTGCGTGTGGATGCCAATGAAGCTTGGGATGTGCTCACTGCGCGGCGCATGGTCCAGGCCATAAGCGGTTTTGGTATCGAGTTCCTCGAGCAACCCACCAGCAGCGACAGCCTCACGGCACTGGCGGCGGTCAAAGCAGCAAGCTCCATCCCGATTGCCGCGGATCAATTGGTCTTTACGCCCGAAGATGTGTATGCGGTCTGCTGCGCGCGGGCGGCCGATTTGATCGTGCTTGGGTTGCATGAGACAGCCGGCATCTCCCGCTTTTGCAAAGCGGCCGCCATCGCAGAAGCGGCTGGGCTCAACGTGTGTCTTCACGGTTTGTATGAAACGGGTATCACCACCTGCGCGGCCAATCAGGTCGGCGCGACGCTCGCCAACCTGGACGACGGGAATCAGTACATGAATCACCTGCTAGTTGAGGATATCGTGCAACACCCCGATCTGAGGCTGAGGAGCGGCGAGTTGCCCATCCTACGAGGACCTGGTTTGGGTTTTGAATTGGACTGGGATGCCGTAGGTCGGGCAGAAGAGGCCGCGTCAAAGCTCTCGCAGCGCAGGTCGTAAAGCCGCATATGCACGCAGCCAGACCAGTATTCGAGCAACCCGTTGCGCTCGCGGCGTTGTTTGATACGGAGATGTCGCACCGAGTGACAGTCGCTGGATACGCGGAGGATCGAGCCTCAGCAGGGAATTGCAGTGCCGGTGCTGAGCAACCGTGTGTGGGCAATCAGGCAGGAATGCAGGATCGGCAGATCGGAGGGGGCCTGGAGCTTTTGGGGTCGCCGGACTACCCATGATCAGACAGCGAGCGGCATACAGCAGAACCAAGTGAGCCAAAATATTTGTTCCGCACGGGAGGTCAGATGGTCGCCAGAATATGCAGACTTGCAATCCTGTTTGCTGGGGGGTTTGTCGCAATGCTTGCCGGAGTTCCTGCGCAAGCGGCAGACGGCTCCAGCCAGTCGGACTCCGCCCCACCTGCAGCCAGCCCCACCCAGTCAGCATCGGCTCAAGCCACGAGTCCTCCGCCCAGTAACAGCTTGAGCGAACAGCTCCAGCAAATTGTCGTCACTGCGCAGCGGCGCGAACAAAACATACAGAATGTACCTATTAGCATCACGGCGCTATCGCAAGCGGCACTTAACAACCTGCATGTTCAGGATCTCTCCGACCTAGAAAGCGTCACCCCTGGGCTTGTCTTTACAACCCCCACCTCATTCAACCCTAATGGGACCAGCGACATTGCGATACGAGGAATATTCAGCGGTGGTGCCGGTTCCGCACCCACAACGCAGGTATATATCGACGACACACCAATCGAGGAAGACATAGTGGGAGTAGCTGGGGTCTTCTCGAATCCGAACCCAGAGATATTTGACCTCCAGCGTGTCGAGGTGCTACGGGGACCCCAGGGTACGCTATTCGGCGCCAGTGCCATGGGAGGCGCCATTCGTTTTATCACACCCCAGCCAAGCTTGACTGAGACGAGCGGCTACGCACAAGGCGAGATGGCATATTCGCCATATGGCGCCCCGAGCTACAATCTGGGACTTGCGTACGGAGCACCTCTTGTTAACGACGTCGTGGGATTCAGAATAAGCGCTTACTACAACGATACCGGGGGTTACATTAACCAGGAAAACCCCTTCACCGGGGAACGCCTCGGAAACAATGTAAACTATCAGACCTCATACTCACTGCGCCCTGCGCTCACCATCGCGCCGCTGGCGGGACTAACCATCACGCTATCTGAATTTCTTCAGAATCTAGATCTCGAAAATCCGCCAATCTACTGGCTGACTGAGCTACCCGTACCCAAACCAGGCGGTCAGGAAGCCGAAGGTTTGACGCAGCCGCAACCGACCACCGATTATTTGAGCATTCCGTCGCTCACAATCACATACGACCTGCCGGCGCTGACTATCGAATCAAACACGTCGTCCATTTATCGGAGGTTTTTCTTCAACGAGAACATGACTAATGCCGATCAATTTTTCACCGATGGACTTGACTTCACCCCCGGCGTGCCCCCATCGGACTCATGGTTTTGGCAGAATTTTGCCTGGACTACCGCTGTGCAAGAAGAGTTGCGCTTCACATCAAAGGATGAACCGGGTAAGCCCTTTCACTGGACCTTCGGGCTCTACTATAACGACACCCACCAACTCTCATCGCAGGTGCTTCCTGGCAACCTGGATGACATTACCGAGGCTTGTTGTCACGAAACGGAGACGCAGATCTATGGATTCGGACAGTACGTCGACTCGTATGGCCAATCAGACAACGGTTACACGGATTACAACAACTCGCAAAGGGAAGAGGCTGCTTATCTCAACATTTCATACGATTTTACGCCGCGCCTCAACGTTGCAGTCGGCGCGCGGTATTCCCACGACACGGTGACGTCCAATCAGTTCATCTCTGGTGCGCTAAATGCCCACGCGCCGCCCTGGGTCAGAGTCTATCTTCCGGCGGTGACACAAAATCCGGTTACGCCACGATTCTCTGCGAGCTACCACGTTGCAGCCGATACCATGGTGTACACAACGATTGCCGAAGGCTTCCGTCTGGGGGGAACCCAACCCACTAGTTTTATAAATAGCCCTGCCTGCCAGCCCTCACTGCGGGAGCTACCAGGAGTATTTCCGTCATCCACATATGGGTCAGATTCGCTCTGGAGCTATGAACTCGGAGCGAAGAGCACGTTACTGGATAATAGGCTCACTGTAGACGCCAGCGCGTATCATATCGACTGGTCGAACATTCAGACCGACATTCCAGTAGCTTCATGTCTATTTGGGTTCATCGCAAACTTTGGTAAGGCCTATAGCAACGGAGGTGATATTCAACTTCGCGCCGCGTTGTCGGACTCGCTCACCCTGGGAGTCAGTGGAGGCTATACCGACGCTTACTATGGAAAGTCGGAAATTATTGGACAAGCCCTGCTAGCTCAGAGTGGCGAGCGTCTGCCAAACGTACCGCCATGGAGCGTCGCAGCGAATGCGGAATATCAGCGCGCGTTGCCGTTTTGGTCGGAGGCGAACGGCTACGTTCGAATCGATTTTCGGCATATAAGTGCGATGCCGCAATTGGATCCCGCGATTGCAACCTATGACCCCGCAGTCGGTCCGTATCAGGATGCCGCCTACAGCACGCTTAATCTGCGCATGGGCGTTCTGTACGGCCGTTTGGATGCCTCGGTGTTCGTGAACAATGCCACCAACGCCAATCCATTACTTGGCTACTCGCACTGGGGACCGGGCGACGCTCTATTTATGGCCACTCAGATCCCCCCGTTGACTGCGGGGATTACCGCTAGGTACAGATTTTAGGTCGGTAATTGCCTTCCGGGGTGAGAGAATCATGGGATGAACACCCAGCCAAAACTTAGGTCGCTCTGCTGCTGGTCGGTGACGGATCTCAAGGCCGACTTTGGTTCGGAGTCGCCATCCACGCCCCGACAAGAGTCGGTCGATCTTCAGCCGAAGCTCTACGCATTCCCAACCTATTACATTGATGCCAGCGTCCACTGCTCCAGGCACCACACGCGCTGTATCCCCGCGAAGGACACGGTCTGCGAGAAACGCTGCATATCATCGATGATATTTAAGCGTTCCATTGCGTGGTATAGAAGGCGTTTTTTTACCCTCGCAAATTCTCACGTGCACAAGAACGTGCAACCTTAGGATCGGAGTCGGCGTGCGAGGGTTTTAAGGTCGGACGGGTTCGAAAGGTCCGAAAGAGGACCCGAACGGCGGGAGGCAACTCTCTCTCGTGCTGTGGTCGAATGACATGAAAACCGGCGGCGGGGGACAGGGAGATTTGAACAGGTATTCATCGCCCCTAAGTAGGAGATTGGAAGTTATGCGCAATAACCGTTCCTCGGGTTTGCTCCTGACAGTTGCAACCCTCGCCTTTAGCGCGACCCCAACTAGCGGCCAGAGCGCCGGACTGCGCAGCGCCGATCTCGTGCGGATGCGATCGGTTGATACCGTGGCTCTTTCTCCAGACGCCACGCGTATCGCCTATACGGTCAATTACCGTGATCAGCCGGGGCGGCCTTATCCCCAAATATGGGTGATGGACATTGCCAGCGGAAAAACCTCGCGCTTGGCGGGTGAGAAGGACGTGACCTCCGATCCGGTCTGGTCGCCGAATGGCGAGTGGATCGCCTATGTGGCTGACGTTAACGGCGCGGATCATCATGCCGAGTTGATGATCGCTCATCCGAACGGCTCAGGCAGCAGGTCGTTGGCGGCTGTGATGGGTACTAATAGCCCTTCCAAAAACGAAGGGAACGACGTGACTTGGTCGCCGGACAGTAAGAAAATTGCGTTTGTCTCCGCTACTCCAGGACCAGAGACCGCCGCTGCCACCGGAGATCCGATGGTGTTCACGCGCTACAACTACCATACAGTAGGTTTCGGGGAGGGTTTTTCGATTTTCAATGACAATCGGCGCCAGCACATCTTCGTCATCGACCTTGGCAGCCGACAACTTCGTCAACTCACCCGAGGGAACTTTGACGAGCATTCGATCGACTGGTCGCCCAATGGCGACGAGATTGTCTTCACGTCGGATCGGGAGCCCGACCCCGATGAATTCTGGAACGAGGACCTGTTCGCAGTGCGCGTTTCCGATGCCTCAACCCGTCGCCTGACTGCGACCGAGAGTGGCGAGTACGTCCCTCGTTGGTCGCCGGACGGCAGGAGCATTGCTTTCATGGCCACCCAGGGCGGCCTCAACACTATGGATTCTCAGAACGAAGATGACCACATCTGGGTGATGAACGCAGACGGGGCCAACCGGCGCGAATTGGGCGCCCCGGATAACCGTCAGGGTCCCCCACAGTGGTCACCAGATGGGCAAGCGGTTTACTACCCGGTCGTTGTTCGGGGCAACTACTGGCTTTATCGTTCCCCAGCTGCCGGTGGCCCACCCGAAGTTGTCGTGAACAACCTCGGGAGGGTCGTGTCATGGTCAGTCGGCAAAGGGGGAGTTCTCGCGTATAGCTTCCAGGGGACACAGGATCTCGCGGAGCTTTACGTGCAGGTGGGCGGAACTACTCGCCAGCTCACTAACTTGAATGCGGCGGTCTTAGCCGGCCGCGAGATCGCCAAAGTAGAACCGATTGACTTTCTCAGCATCGATTACAAGTACCAAGTTGAAGCGTACCTGACGGAACCCTTTTCCATGAGTCCCGGATCGAAACATCCGCTAATCGTGGACATACATGGAGGGCCGAATTACAGCAATGGCCCAGAGTTCGACTTCAAAGCGCAAGTATACGCGGCGCAGGGCTGGGCGACCCTGACAGTAAATTATCGCGGCTCGACGGGATACGGACAAAAGTTTGCTGACGCGGTGTTCGCCGATCAGGATCACTATGACGCCCAGGATATACTCTACGCCGTGAGCGCCGCCGTACGTCGCAATCTTTGGATCGACCGCGATCGCATGGGCATTGAAGGCTTGAGCAATGGCGGCTTTTTCACTGAGTGGATTATCGGTCAAACCAGAGAATTCAAGGCCGCGATCCCCACGGCGCCCATGACCGATCTAATTAGCTACACATACCTGACCGGCATTCACTATCAGCAGCAGGAATACGGCCAATACATGCACCAAGGCAACCTCCTGGACTTCATTTGGGAGCGTTCGCCCCTCCGCCACGTGAGCAGCGTGGCCACACCCACGTTGCTTCTCTCCGGCGCGAACGACCCAGCGGCTACTATTTCGCAAGTAGAGGAATACTACATTGCCCTAAAGCAGGTAGGAGTGGAAACCAACATGGTTCTATATCCGCGCGAAGGACACGGTCTGCAAGAGACGCCGCATATCATCGATAGCATTGACCGTTCCATTGCCTGGTATGAAGAGCACTTCCCGCCCCCAAATGCTCACGTACACACCAACGTCCAACCCTAGGATCAACCAGTTATGAGAATTCAGATCCCCTCGGACGGCGTCGCCCCGAACACCGCTCAACTGGCGCAGGACGAGATACTTCATGGTTGGATCGCACCCGATCGCAGACTCGGAGGGCGCAATGAGCACCCCTTGTAGCTCCGTGTCTCGCTTACGCGGGTTAGACATGATGCGAAGGAGCAAGCTGCAACTGAGTTTGAGGCCTCTGCGAGTCGGCTTTGTCTTGACCAGAGGCTTTACTCTCTCCGCGTTTGCGGATTTCGTGGACGTGCTGAGACTGGCCGCGGACGAAGCTGACCAAAGCCGTCAGATCTGCTGTCGGTGGCACGTGATGTCGTCGTCGTCGCAGCAAATTCAATCGAGCTGCGGCGTTCTTGTGTCGCCGACTTCGAGTCTGTTGGCTCCCTCGGAGCTGGATTACATCATCGTGGTTGGTGGACTGCTACGGTGTGATTCGCCGCTGGATCCGCAGACCACTGAGTATCTAGTGCATGCCGGGCAGACCCGCACCAACATGGTCGGTGTGTGCACGGGCAGTTTCATCCTCTGCCGACTGGGACTGCTGGAGGGCAAGAAATGTTGTATCAGCTGGTTCCACTATCGTGATTTCCTCGAGGAATTCGAGAGCCTCGTCCCCGTCGCCGACCGGCTCTACATCATCGATGGGAATCGAATGACCTGTCCTGGTGGGGCTGGGGCCATCTATCTCGCGGCTGAGCTGGTAGCTCGGCACTTAGGATCCTCCACGGCGCAGAAAGTCCTGCACATGCTGCACATCGATCGGATGAAGCCGGGATCGACCGCGCAACCGTCGCCGCCACTGGAGATTGGGGGAGAGAACGAGCGAATTGCACGCGCCTTACTGCTCATGGAGCAGAACCTAGCGTGTCCGGTGCACATCGGCGACATCGCCGAAAGGCTATGTACGAGTACTCGCCAGCTCGAGCGTCTTTTCAAAGACATCGTAGGGCGCTCGCCGCAATCCGCATATCTACAATTGCGGCTCAAACATGCGAAGTGGATGCTTACCTCGGATCACTCGCTCGCACACATTGCCGCCAATACCGGCTTCTCAGACGGCGCCCACTTCGGGAAAGCATTCAAAGCGGCCTATGGCGTCAGTCCATCCGTGGAGCGCGAACGACTCAATCGTGTGGCCCCTCGCATTCCAGGTACCGCGAGCTCCAGCGCCCATGGGATTCGGTTGTTCGGCGAAATCTGAGAAGTGCAGCTGCCGCCGCTGTCTTCGAGCTCTAACGTGCCCGTCCATAGACAGAAGAACTGAGTGATCCGTCCTCATCACGGCTATTTCGCTCGCTACCTTCTAAGTTCGCTGGTTTTCAAATCGGCGTTGATCGGCGGCGGGTACACCACGGGCCGGGAGCTGGTGCAGTTCTTCCTGTTGCGTGGGCCCGCTAGCGGGTTCGTGGGCATGGTGGTCGCGGCCACGATCTTCAGCGCCGTGCTCTGTGTGGTGTTCGAGATGTCCCGGCGATACCGGCTCTACGACTATCGAACGTTTCTCAAGAAGCTGCTAGGTCCCGGTTGGATCCTGTATGAGATAGCCTTCCTTGCACTGCTGATTCTCATCCTGTCCGTGCTCGGCGCTGCGTCCGGTGAGATCGTTGCACAGCGATTCGGTACCGCGCTGTGGGTGGGAACGACTGCTCAGATGCTGTGCGTCGCGGTCATCGTGTTCACTGGCACACGGGCCATCGAGCGGTTCTTTACCCTTTGGGCGGTGGTGCTCTATGGTGCGTTTACAGTGTTCTTTGTCGCCGCCACGACCACCTTCGGGCCCGAGATCGCGGCCCGCTGGCACGCGAGTCATATCACGCCGGGTGCCGCTTCGAGCGGTTTACTCTACGCGGGCTACAGTATGGCGGTAATCCCGACCATTCTGTACTGTGCCCGGCACTTCGTACGGCAGAGGGACGCCATAGTGTCGGGCTTGCTTGCGGGACCTGTAGGGATGATTCCGGCGTTCTTGTTCTTCTTTGCGATGGTCTCTCGCTACCCGGAGGTCAATGCACAACATGTACCGATAGTCTACATGTTGGGACAGCTAAAGGCCCCGGTGTTTGGACTCGTCTTTCAAGCGGTGATTTTCGGGACTCTGGTGGAGGCTGGATCAGCCCTCGTCCACGGATTCAATGAACGCATAGCCGATATGGCGAGCGAGAAGCAGATCCGAATGCCGGCGGGGTGGCGCGCCGGCACCGCAGTGGGATTGATGGGTGTTTCGATGATCTTGGCCAGCCAGTTTGGTATCGTCGAACTCATCGCCAAAGGCTATGGCTACAGTACTTACATCTTCCTTGCGCTGATTGCGCTACCGGTCCTCACTCGCGGTGTATGGCTGATCTTTCGCCCCATGCCAGCTTCGCCCAATGCCACCGTGGCTTGACGCGCGCGAAGGCATCGTGTGAGCACGTACCCGCCGCGTTCAGATCCGCCATCAATTCTCTCGCTTATTTCGCCAGCCATTGATCGAACCATGCGATCGTGTCTTCCGCCTGTTTGCGGATGTTGGCGGGATCGTGGAAATGGTGACTCTCACCCGGATACAGTATCAGCTTGGTCGGCACCTTATAGAACAGCAATCCCTTCCAGAAGGCCTCCGCCTGCTCGGGCGGTGCGCCCGAATCGTTGTCGCCGTTCTCCAAAAGAGTGGGTGTCTTGGCGTGCGGCAGATAGCGAATGGGCGACGCGTGGTCATAGACTTCCATGTTGGTGTAGGGGGGGCCCCCAAAAAAGAGATCCACCCAGGCAGGTATCACGGTCTGACTGTAGTAGGAGGTCCAGTCGGCCATTCCCGCCCCGGACACGATGGCTGCGAAGCGCTGCGTGTGCGTTGCCGCCCACATCGTCAAGAAGCCCGCGTAGCTATAGCCGAACAGCCCTGTGTGGCGGTCGTCGAGGGAGAGCATGCGCTCTACCTCATCCAGGCCTGCAAGCACGTCCCGGAGTGGCCCATCTCCCATGTCACTGATGTTGGCCCGCACGAACTCCTCGCCCTCCCCGGTACTGCCTCGAGGGTTGGGGAAAAAAGCCGCGTAGCCGGCACGCAGCATGTCTCCGACCATACCGTGAGTAAAGGCGTGCGAGCCGATAAAGAACGGTGTCACGGCACTAGTGGGACCACCGTGAGCGTCCACAATCAGTCTTCGAACTGGCCGGGGACCTCGCGGGGTCAGCAACCAACCTTGAATCTCACGACCATCGCTGTGCCAACGCACGTCCTGCACCGAAACATCAAGCCCGGTGTCTGCAGCCACAGTCGGGGTAATCGAGCGCTCGGCACCCTGCGCACTCAGCACAAGATGGGCGGCAGAGGCGAACGACTCCGCCACATACGCCAGAGTTTTGCCGTCCGCGCTAGAGGATACCCGGCCGTCGCGTGCAGTGATTGTCTGCGGGCGGATATTGAGAGCCGTTACCCTGCGCTGGTCTGGATCAATGCGGGCTGTACCGGTTGACCCGTACCGGGTGATGCCCGCGATCAGTTTGGAGCCGCTCCAACTCACCGAATCGATCGTGCCGCCAAATCCCTGCGTGACGTTGGTGGTTAAATCCGTCGTCAGGTCAGTGATGAAAGCATCGCCACCACCATAGCCCTCGTCACTCAACAAGCCGCCGATGAACGCAACCCTCTCACCGTCCGGGGACACGCGAGGGCGCATAATCTGCATCCTAGGCAGCGCAATGTCGTGAACGCCCCCGCCCGCTGAAATGGTCACCAGTCTCGCCTGGTACCACAGGTTATCTGCATCCCCCTCCGCGACCACAGCAACGAAGCCACTCCCATTCGGTCGCCAATCGAACTCGTAAACCCACAAACCATCCGGAGAGACTGGCTGCGCATCGCCGCCGCCCGCGGGCACCACCGTGATGCGCCGAGTGTCGTGATGCACCTCGATCACTCCAGCATGGCGATACTGTCCCACCTCGTGCCCGCCGTCGTGCAACTGTGCCGCGATCAGGAAGGCGAGCGACTTTCCGTCGCGTGCCCATTTCAAATCACTAGCCATGCCGGGTAGTTGAGCAACCCTGCGCGTCTGTCCGTCTTGCACCTCGAAAATCGAACTCTCTGATTGCGAAACGCCGACGAACCCCAACCTCTTGCCGTTTGGAGACCAGTCGGGAGCCGTGTACCTGCAGCCCCCACACGGATCGAATGATTCAAGCTTTTGGCCCGACCTGCCGTAGATCGAGATGACATTGTGGACGGGAACGGTCACATTGCCAGAAGAGGCCGTCTCGACCACGGCAATTTGCCTACCGTCCGAGCTGATCACAGGGTCGGCAAGCTCAGCCACACTCGCCAGTGTGCTCTGAGTCTGAGAGTCCGCCCACGCGGCACACGCGTTCGTTAGAGCAAGGGCCGCCAGGGCTACACGCGACATTTCCGACAACATATGTGACTACCCCTACCAACGGCCCGAGCGACAGTCGTTGACCAAATCAACGGTGAGTGCCTTCCAATTCGTGCCCTTTAAACCGAAGCTCCCTCGACTTGAGCAACGCACTGGACTCGATGTTGCACTTTTAGAGGCTATCACAGAATTAATTCCAATCATCGGCAAGCAACATAGGAACAATGCGTCAAAGCACTAGTAAAAGTGCGTCGTGGTGCGAGAACTCAACGCTCTGGAACCTGCCCGAAGTCCGCCACAGTTGAAAGCCGACAACGTCGGCAACGCTGAGCTCACCAAGAGTCCGCGCAATTGCGCGCGTAGCTATGCAATGCTAGCCTAACTTTCGGTGGCGCACCGCTCTCGGCGTTCTCTAAAAAATCCCGAAATCACCTACCCATGAACTCATCTCGGACTGTCGCACTCCTCGCGACTGGGCTCACCAGCATCCTTGGGTGCACGCCTACCAAGGCGGATATGCCAAGCGCAGCCGACGCATCACACTGTGCATCGCTCGTCGATGTGGACTTCAGCCATGTGCTGGATGCGCCGACGGAGGTCACCGAAGCGCAACTCACGGCAGGATCGGACGTCCTCCCAGCCTATTGCGAGGTCAAGGGCTACGTGAGTCCGTCGGTAGGGTTCTTTCTCGCAATGCCCGCTCAAGACTGGAACGGAAAGTTCTTCGAGATTGGCTGCGGAGGCTTCTGCGGGGGAATCGTCAGTCGCGGAAGTCTCGAGCGCTCGAAGGCCAGATATGTCGGCCCCAAACATCGAGGCTACGCTTTCCTCGTCTTCGATGGCGGGCACGCCACGGGAGCTATAAGCGGCTTGTGGGGGGATAACAATCTCCAGGCGCAGTTCGATTTCGGCGTTCGTGCTCCCCACGTGGCGGCACTCGCTGGTAAAGCAATCACCGGGTACTACTACAAGCGAGCTCCCATCAAGTCCTACTTCGCCGGCTGCTCCTCTGGAGGACAACAGGCATTTTCCGAGGCGCAACGCTTCCCGTGGGACTTTGATGGAATCCTTGCCGGCGCGCCCTCGCCGACTTTCTCTGGGCCAATGATGTACTACCTCTGGTCCGGAAGAGCTCTCGCTGGCAAGGTGAACAAGGCTGATCTCAAACTCCTACACGAGGCCGCTCTCGCCAAGTGCGACATGGACGACGGGGTCAGGGATGGGATCATAGGAGATCCTCTGCACTGCAAATTTGATCCATCAGAGTTAGCTTGCAAAGGAACCTATAAGGAGGGCCGATGCCTAACGGCTGAAAAAATTGATGCGGTAAGGAAAGTCTATTCCGGGCCGACGACGTCCCATGGTGTCAAAATCTATACTGGAGGACCCCTCCCCGGCTCCGAGCTCAACTGGATCAGCGACACTCCGGGTACCGCCTACGTCTATGGCGGCGACAAAGTGGTTCCATGGTCTGGGGAGTATTTCCGTTACATTGGATTCGTTCCTGCTCCGGGACCGAGCTGGAATCCCCAAGACTTCGACTTCGATCGGGACTACAAGAGACTCCGTATGGCCGAATCACTGTTCGGCGCCGCGGATAACCCGGATCTGCGCAAGTTCAAGGCCGCCGGCGGCAAGATGATCCTGTACCAAGGGGGACAGGACGAGTCCGACATTCCCACCGATGCTGTCGATTACTATGAAACTACAGAGAAGCTTATGGGCGGTCGTGAAGCGACACAGGAGTTTTTCCGGTTGTTTCTCGTACCGGGGATGAACCACTGCCTCGGAGGCGCAGGAGCCTGGGCCATCGACTACGTAAGCTATCTCGAGGATTGGGTGGAACAAGGGAAGGCTCCCGCGGTCTTAATCGGATCACATCTGGACATGGACGACTTCCTGCGCACGCGCAGTTCGAGCGACTCGAACTTCTCGGCCGAGTTCGAACAATTCCGCAGCGATCCGCAAAATGTGAAGTTCACGCGGCCGATCTATCCGTATCCGGTTCGCGCGCGGTACCGGGGTAGCGGTGATCCCAACAAAGCTGCGAGCTTCGTACCAGTCAAGCCGTGACTCGTTGAGCTTTGGCGCAATTTCAGGTTCTGCAAGTGAGCAAGAATGCGCGGGAGCGCGCTGATGTCGAGCTTTGCGTTGATCCGGAGACACAACCTTTGGGTGGGCTGCTCCCTCAGTTCTTTGACTGTTATAACAAAACCGCCTCATCCGAAACTGGGTCACGGCGAGCAATCGAAACCCGACTTTCCGCGAATGTCTGGGCCCGCAATGCGCTCGCTGCGGCTCGAGAGTTCATGAAAGAGTCCAGTGTGCGTCACCGCGAATGGGGGCGTCACGACATTTCCGACGCTTGCGAGGACTATGCGTGGCTCTAGACTTTGGGTCAACCGGCCCTCTATGAGCGTCACACGACCACGCGTCGCTACCGGGCGCTTTTCCGCCCTGGCCATTGCGCGCAATGCGTTCTCGTTTCACGAGAACTGGCCTCAGCTGTGGCGAACCCCAGAACCGCAAGCCCGATACGACGTGATCATCGTCGGGGGCGGCGGTCATGGGCTCGCCACGGCGTACTACCTAGCAAAGGAGCATGGGATTCGCAAGGTGGCCGTGATCGAGAAGGGCTGGCTTGGTGGTGGGAATACAGGCCGGAATACGACCGTCGTGCGCTCGAACTACTTCTATCCAGAGAGCGCTCACTTCTACGATTTTTCGTTGCGGCTTTACGAGGGGCTTTCGAGGGAACTCGGCTTCAACGTGATGCTGAGCCAGCGTGGGCAACTTACGCTCGCGCACAGCCGTCACCAGTTGGAGATGCTTGCGCGCTGGGCGACGGCCTTGGAGCTCAACGGAATTGACGGGGAGCTGCTCGGGGCTGCTGAAGCGCGTGAGTGGCTGCCGCTGCTCAATCAGACGCCTGAGGGACGCTATCCCGTGTGGGGCGCGCTACTTCAGCGGCGTGCGGGAATTGCTCGTCACGATGCGGTCGCCTGGGGCTATGCGCGCGCTGCCGATGCGCTCGGCGTTGACCTAATACAGAACTGCGAGGTCGTAGGCTTCCTGCAGGAGGGGGAGCGCGTGGTTGGCGTTGAGACTACGAAGGGACAGATTCGAGCGCCCAAGGTCGGCATTGCAGTGGCGGGACACAGCAGCGTCCTCGCGATGAAGGCCGGATTCCGGCTGCCTGTGACGAGCTTTGCACTACAGGCGTTTGTGACGGAGCCGTTGAAACCGGTGCTGAACTGCGTGGTGCTGTCCATGGCCACAGGGGTGTACTTGAGTCAGTCTGACAAGGGAGAACTCGTCATCGGCGGCGGGCTCGACCTATATCCCTCCTATGCTCAACGGGGCAATCTTCCGACGCTCCAGAGTGTGGTCGAGGGGCTACTGGAACTCTTTCCGTGCTTCAGCCGGTTGCGGCTCATGCGGCAGTGGGCCGGGATCGTCGATGTAGTGCACGACTCGACACCTATCATCGATCGGGCGCCAGTCAGGGGTCTCTACCTGAACTGCGGCTGGGGGACTGGTGGCTTTAAGGCGATTCCGGGTGGAGGGTTCGTCTTTGCGCATCTGCTGGCGACAGACCAGCCGCATGCGCTTGCGGAAGGGTTTACCCTTGCGCGATTTGTTAGCGGAGCGCTCATCGATGAGGCCTCCGCGTCGGGTATCGCACACTAGGCAGCGCTTACTTTCAGCCAGTAATCACGAAGGGGACGTGCATGTTGCGCATTGAGTGCCCGTGGTGTGGACCACGGGACGAGCCGGAATTCCGCTGGGGAGGTGAGGTGCCGATCGTACGGCCGGGACCGCCGGAGCTCGTTTCGGATGAGGTTTGGGGCGAGTACCTATTCTTGCGCGGCAACCCGAAGGGGTTCGTGCGCGAGCGTTGGCAGCACGTTTTCGGATGCCGGCAGTGGTTCGTGGTCCTGCGCAATACAGTGACTCACGAAATCCCGGCGATCGCGCGAATGACCGATCCCGTGCCGCGAAGTGAACCAACTTGAGTGCTCAGTGTATGAGACTCGAGCGAGGCGGGCGCATCGATCGAACTCGGCCCCTCTCGTTCGAGTTTGATGGCCGGCGCTATGAGGGATTCGCGGGTGACACGCTCGCCTCGGGGCTGCTGGCCAACGGCGTGCGGATTGTCGGGCGCAGCTTCAAGCTGCATAGGCCACGAGGGTTGCTGGGAGTGTGGTGCGAGGAGCCGAATGCCATCGTCGATATTGGGGAGGGCGCACGGCGCATACCCAATCTCAAGGCGACGCAGGTGGAGCTTGTTGAGGGACTTCGTGCACGTGCCGTGAACTGCTGGCCCAACGCTCACCGGGACGTGTTTGGATCAATCGCACTGTTGTCCCGGCTGATGCCGGCCGGGTTCTACTACAAGACTTTTTTGTGGCCGAGCTGGCGCTGGTTCGAACCGGCGATCCGCCGCATGGCGGGCCTCGGTCGGGCACCGACGCTACCGGATCCGGATGAATACGAGGAGCGGTACGAGCACTGCGACGTGCTGGTCGTCGGAGGGGGGCCGGCCGGGCTTTCAGCGGGGTTGGCTGCGACGCGGGCAGGTGCACGTGTGGTACTTGCAGACGATCGTCCGGTATTGGGGGGCGCCCTGCAGTGGGAGGAGCACTTGGTCGACGGACAGCCAGCACTTGAGTGGGTGGCCGCGGCCGAGGCTGAGTTGCGGGAGGCGCCACGAACACGCGTGCTCTTACGTACGACCGCGTTTGGATGCTACGACCACCGGATCGTTGCGCTGCGCGAGCACGCTGCTTCGGCACTTGCGGGTGTGGGCGAGGCCTCAGGGGGGGTACGCGAGCGGCTTTGGCACGTGCGGGCAAAGCAAATCATCCTCGCGACGGGTGCAATCGAACGGCCGATCATCTTTACAAAGAACGACGTGCCGGGCGTGATGCTCGCATCCGCCGCGATGAGTTATGCCGTGCAGTATGCTGTGCGGCCGGGGCGTCGTGCGGTCGTGGTTACAAGCTGCGATTCAGCCTACGAGGCCGCACGGGCGCTGAAGCGTCGGGGCATCGAGATTGTCGCGATTGTCGACACACGCGGAAAGGCGGCAGATCTCGGCGCAACGACAAGGGTGCTGAAGCGATACGCACCTTTACGGGTCCACGGCGCTCGCTCCGTACGGGCTATTGAGGTTCGACAGTTGAGTGACGACGGGCAGTCGTTCGCTCGCGAAGCGGCCGAGGTGCTCGAGTGTGACCTGGTGTGCGTCTCGGGGGGCTGGACGCCCACGTTGCAGCTATTCTCGCAGGCGGGCGGGCGATTGCGTTACGCGCCGGAGTATGCAGCGCTCCTCCCGGATCAGAGTCCGAGCCAGCTGCCAAAGGGAGTGCGCTGCGCGGGCGGTGCGGCGGGGCAGTTCGCTCTAGGCGAATGTCTCGAGGAGGGGTTCGCGGCCGGGGAGAGTGCGGCACGCGCGGTTGGCTCGTCGGGGCGGTGCGGCAGGGCACCGGCGGGTCCGGTTTATCCCACGAGAGTGTCTGCGTTCTGGGCCTCACCACGCTCGGGACAGAGCGATGCCTGGGTAGATCTACAAAACGACGTCACGAGAGCGGACCTCGAGCTCGCCGTCAGAGAAAACCTACGGTCCATCGAGCACATCAAGCGCTACACAACTAGCGGAATGGCGGTCGATCAGGGGAAGACCAGTAACCTCAACGCGGTTGCCTTACTTGCGGAGTTGACCGGCCGCGAGATTGCGGAGATTGGGACCACGACGCCCAGGCCGCCCTACGATCCAATTACCCTTGGAACTCTCGCTGGCCGGCACGTCGGGGCGAACTATCATCCGATACGCCGCACGCCACTCCATCGATGGCATGCGGAGCACGGGGGAATTTTCGAGGACTTCGGCGGCTGGGCCAGGCCCGCCTGGTACACCCACAGCTGCACCGATGATTCCCCACCCAGGAAACAGTCGCGTGAAGAGTGCATACGAAGAGAGAAACGCGCGACGCGGACGGCCGTATCGCTCTTTGACGGCTCGCCGCTCGGGAAGATCGAGGTGCGCGGCCCCGATGCCATGACGCTCCTGAATCGCATGTACTACAACAACATGAAAACGCTCGCCGTCGGACAGGGGCGCTACGGTGTGATGCTGAATGAGCATGGCGTCGTGGTCGATGACGGGGTCTGTCTGCGGCTTGCCGAAAATCACTTCTGGGTGAGTACAACAAGCGGCGGCGCGACCCGTATCTTCGCCGCGTTCGAGGATTGGCTCCAATGTGAGTGGCCGAGCTTGCGCGTGCTCGTCACCAACGTTACCTCGGCCTGGGGCAACATCGCGGTTGCGGGTCCTCATGCCCGAGAGCTCGTGCGACGCGCAGGCACAGAGATCGATCTTTCGCGCGAGGCCTTTCCTCCGCTAGCGATCCGTTTGGGGATGCTCGCGGGTGTTCCGGTGCGCATTGCACGGGTGGGATTCACCGGCGAGCTGTCATTCGAGATCAATGCCCCGGCTGGGTACACCCCGGCGCTTTGGGAACTGCTCCTCTCGCGCGGGGCGGATCTGGGAGTCACGCCGCTCGGCCTTGATGCGCTGCAAGAGCTCCGGACCGAGAAAGGATTCCTGCACGTTGGGACCGACACGGACGGGCGCACCATACCGGCGGATATCGGCATGGGCGGAATTATCGCGAAAAAAAGTGATGATTTTGTCGGTCGCCGCTCCCTCACGCGACTCGATGCCCAGCGTGAGGATCGGCTGCAATTCGTCGGGATTGCTGCGGAAGATCTCGGCCGTTTGCTACCGGTTGGCGCTCACGTGGTCGATGGTCCGAACTCTCGCCGCAGCGACGGCTATGTCACGTCGAGCTGCGCGAGCGAGGCCCTCGGACGTAGCGTGGCGCTTGGCCTCGTGCGCGCGGGCCGGTCGCGGTTCGGAGAGAGGATCCACGTCTATTTCGATCGGCGTGCGTGGCCCGCGCGCATCGTCCCCCCGAGCTGGTACGACCCAAAGGGGGAGCGCCTGAATGCTTGAGCGCCGAGGTCCGCGCGGTGAGATTCAGAGCGAAGGCTTTCTATTGCTTCAGGGAGAACTTCCGAGCAGTTCGTGGGCGAGGGAATTACCTGGTCCACTCGAGTCCCGGACAAGGGAGCAGCAGTCACTCCTATGGCTGGCACCGGGGGAATGGCTGCTGATCGTCCCTGCTACCGACGTCCTGAGCATGGAGGCACGGCTCTCGACCGAACTGCGCACAACATTTGCTGCCGTGACGGACCTATCGGATGCCTTTGCGTCTTTCGAGCTGACGGGCAAGCGAGGCGCTGAGGTGCTCATGACGGGGTGCAGCCTCGATCTGCATACGGAGGCCTTCGGTTCCGGGCGGGTGGCTCGTACAGTGCTGGCGGGCGTTGCGGCGATAGTCTGGCGTGCCCAAATGGAGCGTTTCCGAGTGTTTGTGGATCGCAGTTTCGCCGAGCACCTGGAGCAGTGGCTTGCGAGGAATCCCGGCTCGTGATGAGGCGGGTCCGAGACGATTGGCTGACGCTCGCGCGTCCGCTGTGATCGAGGACGGCGTCGAGGCGGTCAGCGCCCAGCGTCTGTCACACGAGCCAGGCCTGACTCGGGGCAGCTTTTGTGGATACTTCGGCAGCCGCGGCGCCCTCCTCGACCGGCTGCTCCAGCGATGGCGCAACCTCAATACGCGAGCACTGCGCAGGATCGCCGCGCGCGAGCGGACCGACGTCCGAAAACGAATCCAGCAGCTTATCCGCATGTGGATTGAGGACGACGATCGCTGATTAGCTTGACTCGAGATGTCAGAGTTGCATGCCTTAGCCCTTTGGTGCACACTGACTTTGCACATCGCTGATGTGCCGCGCCGATTTGATGCTCAGCTTGCGGGCGCGACAGAAGTACGGCTAAAGCGGACGCGGCAGACCCGCTCGGCTTAGCCTGGTGGGTTTTTCTTGAAGACCGCGCAACAAGAAATTACAGTTCTGAAGTTCGGCAGCTCGGTGCTGCGCACACCCGCGGACCTGCCAAGCGCTGTCCACGAGATCTATCGCTGGTACCGGAGTGGAGAGCGCGTCGTTGCGGTTGTTTCAGCCATAGGGGATACGACCAACGCGCTGCTCGCGCACGCGAACAGCCTGTCCCCTCAAGCAGATTCTTGGGCGACCGCCGAATTGCTAGCGACCGGTGAGCGGACATCCGCGGCACTCCTCGCGGTCGCCTTGGCTCGGGCGGGGGTTGCCTCACGCATCGTCGATCCTCGCGAGGTGGGATTCGTGGCAGGCGGAAACGCAAGCGCGAACGCTCTGGATGCGGAGCCACTGGCGATCGATACGGAGCGCTTACGCGGACTGATCAACGATTTTCCCGTGATCGTGGTTCCAGGTTTCTTTGCGGTTGGTGCTTGTGGGAGGACACGGCTCCTGGGTCGGGGCGGCTCCGACCTGACAGCGGTCTTTCTCGCTTGCAGCTTAAATGCGAACCGGTGCCGACTGATCAAAGATGTTGACGGCGTCTATGATGTTGATCCGGCCGCGAAGTCCGCTTCCGCGCAAGCACATCGCTTTCGCGTACTGCGATATGCCGACGCGTTGAATGTTGCGGCACGGCTGATTCAGCCGAAGGCCATCACCTATCTCGAGCAGCGCGGCGCGCAGACAGAGATAGCAGCACCGGCTCGCGCGCATGTTTCAATTGTACACGGGGGACCCAGCGAGACCGCGGAGACCGTTAGCGCCCCTACCCTGAATGTGCTGCTGCTCGGCCTGGGAACTGTCGGATTTGGTATCTACGAGCGGCTTCTGGCAAGCCCCGAGAGTTTTCGGGTGGTGGGCGCCCTCATTCGTCAACGAGAAAAATACGAGGCGCTCGGTGTTTCACGAGCGATTCTGTATACCGACGCGAGCTATGTCCGCGTCGCGAAACCCGATCTCGTGATCGACGCGTTGCCCGGAGTTGAGCCCTCCGGGGAGCTCATCGAGCACTTCCTGTCGGAGGGCATCCCGGTGATCTCCGCAAACAAGGCTGCCATTGCGCAACACGGGGTAGAACTTGCTGCGATTGCGGCGAGAACAGGCGCGACGCTCCGATATTCGGCAGCGGTCGGCGGAAGCGCACCCATGATTGAGGCCGTCAGAAGAATGGTCGAGCGAGGAGGCGTTGAGGGCATCGCTGCGGTCCTGAATGGGACCTGCAATTACGTCCTGGACCGGTGCGCTGCGGGACTTCCGTTCGCCGAGGCGATTGCCGCGGCTCAACATGAAGGATTTGCGGAGCAGGACCCGTCGGAGGATCTCTCGGGACGCGATTCGACGCGCAAGCTCTGGCTTCTTGCGCGCTGTGCGTTTGGTGAGGAGCCGAAGCAGATGTACTGTCAGGTGCTCGATGAGGCAGTTTGCGAGAGCGCGCGAAGCGCCACGCAACAAGGCTTGAGAATTCGCCAGGTTGCTAGGGTTTCGCGACAGGGGACCCGGATCGTCGGCGTGGTGCAATTCGAGGAGTTCGGTGTCGATAGCGTCTTCGGGCGGCTGGAGCGCGAGTGGAACGCGCTCGAGGTGACGGGTGCATGTGGAACGGTCGCGTGCGTAACAGGACGGGGCGCCGGCAGGTGGCCGACCACCGAGGCCGTCATTGGGGACCTTTGGGACGTCTGGCGGGAAACAAGCCGGTGAAAGCGGCCGGCCGCAGGGTCTCCTCAATTCATCGCAATGATGGATGTACGTTGAGCACCGTCTTGGTCGAAAGCAATGCTCAGCCCGAGATGCAAATAATCGCGCCCCTCAGGACTGCGGCTCAGTTCGCTTGCCGATGTGCTCCTTGAGCACTTGATCTCGTGGTCATTCATTGTTCATGCCTGTGTACTACGGCGTCACGCACCCGCCATGCCTCGTTGACCAGGTAGGCGTGAATTGCCTCCGCATCGGAGCGCATCAGCACATCGTCCCACCGTCCCATCCCTTTCGCTTCGTACGCCCCATTGAGGACAATTTCATAGAATAGCGTGTGTGTTACCGGCGACATGCGTCGCAGGTCTGGCATCGTCCCGCGGCCGAACACGTGACACCGCGAGCAGAATCTGCTGTAGAGCACTTCACCTCGAGCGATTTGGGCCGCGGTTCCTTCCCGCGGGGGTGGAGCCGGAAATGGGGTTTCGGCCACGGGTGATGGCTTGGGCACCGGCCCTCCCCCCAGCCTGAACGCCACAATCCTCCCATCGTTACCGTACTTGAGAGCGGCGCTGTCCGATGGGAAAGGGGCGTTCAGAAGTCCGCCACCGTATCCCGCCATCACAGCGACGTATTGCTCGCCCCGTGCTCGGTACGTCATCGGGGCAGCCATGATCGAGGTGCCGACCTCGATACGCTTCAGCGGTCGACCGGAATGAGCGTCGTACACGTTCAGAAATCCGGCCGCGTCACCGCGAAATACGAGACTACCGCCTGTCGACATTACCCCGCCGTCCCACGCATCGGACCCCGGCTGCTCCCAGACAATTTTCCCCGTCACGGGATTCACAGCGCGCAACACGCTTCTGGAGTGCAGTCGTACACCCGCCCCTCCCGCAAGACTATCGAGACTGGGAAGTTCTCCGAAGAGTCCTTTGAGAGCCTTCGGGTCGTAGTCTTCCGGAAATAGGAACTCCAGCTCGAAATTGCCCTCAATCAATCCCGCGGGCCGGTGCTCCGTGTTGATATACACCATCGGTGCATCTATCACCGGAATGTACGCGAGACCAGTCCACGGACTATAGGACATCGGTTGCCACCCATGCGCACCCATCGCTGCGGGGAAGATCACTTTGGGGCCGCGCGTCCAGTCCGCTCCCGAGGTCGTGATGGGCCGGTGCGTCTTTGGATCCAGTCCCTTCGTCCAGCTCACGCGGGCAAAAGGTCGTCCGCTGATAAACTCGCCGGTTCTGCGATCAAGAACGTAGAAGAATCCGTTCTTGCTCGCCTGCATGATGACGTCCCGTCGCTCACCCCCGATCGGAAGAGCTGCGAGCACGAGCTTCGCTGTTGCATCGTAATCCCAGGCATCCCCCGGGGTCTCCTGGAAGCTCCAGGCCAGTTCTCCAGAATCCGCGTGGATGGCAACGATCGACGCGGCGTACAACTCATCGCGTCCACCGCGGTCCACATCGACGATTCTGTAGGGCGCGGCATTACCTGTGCCGACATATACGAGATGCAACCTCGGATCATAGGCCATACCGTCCCAAACGGACCCGCCACCCCCCACTTTCCAGTCGTAGTGTCGATCCCACGTCTTGATCGCTGCCTCGAGGTGTGGTTGATCCTGCGAGCCTGACGCCGGATCGCGCGGAACTGTGAAGAAGCGCCACCGGAAGGCACCCGTGCGAAGGTCGTAGGCGGAGACCGAGCCTCGCGCACCTGCGAAGTCGCTCCCACCGTTTCCGATTACGATCGAATTCCCCGCTAGCAGCGGCGCGCCTGTGATCGTGTACCGAAAACCCTTCGTGTTTCGGTCTGGGAGCGTATCGACACGCCAGAGACGTTTCCCCGACTTCGCATCGATGGCGTGCAAGTAACCGTCGAGAGCTCCGACGTAGATGCGGCCGTCGCGAACCGCGATGCCACGATTCACGACATCGCAACAGGGATATCGGCCCCACTGACCGGGAACCTCTGGATCGTACCTCCACACTTCGCGCCCCGTCGTTGCTTCGAGGGCATATACCTTTCCCCAGTTTCCGGACGTGTACATGACTCCGTCGACCACCACCGGGGTCGCTTCCAGACCGCGCCGTGTGCCGAGCTTATACTCCCACGCGAACCCTAGGCGTCCGACTGTCTCTTGGTTGATCTCGGCAAGGGGCGAGTAATAGTCACCTTCCTCATCGCGGCCCGGGGCAAACCACTGGTCGGGCTCCTGCGCTGCGTTCAGTATCCGCGCCTCGCTGACCTGCCCAAAGCTCGTGGGCCCCGGCGGGCTCGATGTAGTAACCGTCTCGCTTTCACCGCAGGCCGCCGTGCACCCGCAGCACAAAAGTATGAGAAGGAACGCCCGTGCTATCAACCAACCCGTCGCCTGGTGCCTCATCAGAATGATCCCTAGAAGGCGTGGATAATGGGTCTAGGCTGCAAGCCCAATCTCAATCCTGCCCACTGCACTCGCACATCCACGCTCGGGCACGAAGGAGTTCATAGTCCTGACGAAATAGTCTCAGGAAAGCACGTTAGGTTCCAACCCGATGGCGGCTCACCAAACAATAGTCGCTAACACGACTGGACAATCCCCGACGGACTAGCTCGTAGGGAGATGATACCCCCAAAAACACCACAGCGGTGCGCGACCGTAAAGGTGGGTACGTTCAACGCAGAGCAGCGTGCTTACGCGCGGATCTGGGAAAAGCCCGAAAACAGATTTCCGGCGATGTCCCCACAAATCGCGCCAGAACGCGGTTGTAAGCCGGCCTCACCTTGTTTCGCTCCTTGTGAGCGAGTTGCAATTCGATCAGCTCCGGATTTCACCCGAGCTCATGCAAGAGCATGAGCAGATCGAACCTTCGCCCCTGGCGATTCAGGGATCGGTGTGAACGGTTTGGACGCGGTGTCGTCTCGACTCCAATCGTACTTCAGCACGGCCTCGGTTGGCAGCGTGACACGGACCGTGGGCTTCAGGCGACTCGCCGCCTTTCCATAGACACCCAATTCAAAGCGCAACGGAGACTGCATCGGCGCGGAAGGGTCGGCATTATGACGGGGTACCGAGCTACTGAAGAAGAGCAAGGAAGCGTGCGGGGACCCGCGGCCCATCGGTTGACGACGACCGTTTGCTCCACATTCAATAGCCGCAAACGAGGCTTGCTGGTCGTCCGCCCTCATGCGGTAGATTGCCGCGGATGGAGGTCCCGACCTTCACGCCAGTCGAGTGGCGCATGCTCGCCGCATTCTTTCGATCCGGACAGGCCTCGGCCCGCGCGTGCTCCTTCTCAGCCACCGCCTCGCAAGCCCCGGCCAGGAGACGCCACTCCAAAGGGGTGAATGTCGGCGGAGGCGGCATGGCGCGACTCTACCGCGCAGAGCCGGGCGACCAGCAAACCGTGGCGCCGAACTGGATGAATTGGCCTACACTTGGGCGATCGATACACCGAGCGGGCGGCCCCTTCGCCCGCCCACGATCCAAATAGCACGGGGGTTTACCACCATGGCCCAAGAGAGCGAGTTCGTCGAGGTCGCACTGGCGGCCATCGAGCGAGCGATCTCACCGCCGCTCAGCGTCCGCCGCGGCGAGGCGCTCCTCTATCAGGTGACGGTGGACAACAAGCTCGCGCTCACCGTAGACCCCCGGCGCCCGGTCCGCGGGCGCTCGGCGTTCGAGACCGATCTCGCCGTGTTCGAGGAGAAGACGGAGGGCGTCCTTCTCCCGCGGGTGGTCGTCGAGGTGAAGATGCGCATCACCACTCACGACGTGCTCACCTACAGCGCGAAGGCGCGTAAGCACAAGCAGGTGTACCCGTATCTCCGCTACGGTATCGTCGCTTCGGGGGAGGCCGCGTTCCCGGGGCGGGTGTTCACGCACAACGAAGCACTCGACTTTTTCGCAGCGTGGGAAGGACATAGCGGAGAGCGCCTCGACCGAGCTATCGCGGAGCTAATCGGCGCCGAGGTCGCGGCGTCACGGCGGCTCGAGGCGATCGGATTCGGTGGCCTACGGACGCGTCTGTTCCGCACCGAGGTGATCGCTGAGGAAACTGGCGGCGACTGAGACATGCCCGGACGGTGTAGAGTGAGGCCCCAAAATGCACTGCGGCCAAGCACCGACAGACTGCCACAATTTGGCGCGTAGCCCGTCGCATAAGAAGTTCTCGGTCAAGGCAACAACGAAACTGCTGCTGCTGCTAGCCTTGGCATGCAGCCAGCTCGTTCACGCTGACTCAATTGCTCTTAAGTCGGAGGGTAGCACGTACGTTGTCCCGGCACTAATCAATGGGCGGATCACCCTAAATTTTACGGTGGATAGCGGAGCGGCAGACGTCTCCATCCCGGCCGATGTGTTCTCTACGCTGGTGCGCACAGGAACTGTAGCCGATAGCGACTTGATAGACACACAGCCCTACAAGCTTGCGGTTGGCTCAGTGCAGGAGACCCAGAGGTTCCGCATTCGTCAGCTCAAGATCGGAACGATTGAACTCGAAGATGTCCTCGCATCTGTTGCGCCTGCGCAAGGCGAGTTGCTTCTCGGCCAAAGCTTTCTTTCTAGGCTCAACTCTTGGTCGATTGACAACTCGCGCCACGTATTGCTTTTGAATGAATCTCCAGCGGCCAAGTCTAAAGCCGCCGAGATTCAGAGAAGGCTCACTCCACGATTCCACGTTGGCGGCGAGCAACGCCTTGAAGTGATCGCGTAACCCCTCCGCCACTTTGAGCATCACCTGCACTTCGTGCCGGCCTGGCACGGTCTTGCATCTTGGTTCAGAGCACGGGCGATCTGATTGAGGTGTCGCCCGACCGCGGCGAGCTCGGCGATCGAGCGCTTGAGCGCTAGGAGCTCGTCCTTCGCCAGCGGGGCAACCCCCCGAAGACGAGAGCGCGCCAGAACCGAAAGGTAGGTTTGCCGAGCGCATCCCGCGCTCCAGGGCGCGGTGCGCAAGACGCAGGCGGTCATCCTCATCCAGCCACACGCACACGCGCGCATCACGGCTCGACTTGTTATTCTCGGCAATCGTCTCGGAACCCGTCTGCGCCTGTGTGCGGAGCATTGTCTCAACGAGCTGACGAACGAGTGTGGACTCGGAGATCTGCTCACGCTGCGCGACCGCCCGCAGTCGCGTCTTCACTTCGGGCGTGACTCGAGCCGCGATGAACGGTGGTTTCGACATTGCGGTCGAGTGTTAAACAAAGGGCACTGTGTGCCTGCGCATTTCACATCTTTGCCCAATTACTCAACAATCGCACTGCTGGAATTTATGCAACCCGGATGCCATACGTCGCGGGCTGCAACAGAATGAGACGGCACGATTACCGCCGTCGCCGGCGGCCTGGATCGAACGATCAGATGACGCTATCGGACGCTTTGGCCGCGCTCGTCGATGCTGGGCTCACCGTCGCCCGTTATGAGCGGCCCTTCTGAGGTGGCGGCAGGATCTCGAGCAAGGCCTCAGCGGGCCGGCAGAGCTTTGCTCCCCAGGGCGTGATCACGATCGGCCGGTTGATCAGAATCGGGTGCGCCAGCATCTGATCGATCAGCTGGTCATCGGTCCAGCGGTCGGAGCCCAGCCCGAGCTCCGCATACGGGGTGCCCTTCTCCCTCAGAAGCTGTCGCGGACGAATTCCCATGCGCTCGATGAGCGATTTGAGTGTCGCTCGATCGGGCGGTGTCTTGAGGTACTCGATAATGGTGGGCTCGATGCCCGCATTGCGGATCAGCGCGAGCACGTTGCGCGAGGTCCCGCACGCGGGGTTGTGATAGATGGTGACGCTCGGTGCGCTCATGTGTGGGCCTCCGCTTCGTCGCTCCCGTGCAACTCCTCACCGCGCGTTGCGACGCAGGGGAACAGTATGCGACCCCTGGGTGCCGAGCGATCGGATGTTGCAAATGGTCGCAGGGCGGCGCACCTGGCAAGCCTCTTGCACAGTTTTGCGCAGTGCGATCCTTGAGTAATTGGCCAAACTCGACAATTACTCAACCTTTACTTCTTGAGTTCACCCGCCAATCATGGTTGTCCGGCCTGCGTGTTCCGCCGGCAACTACCGCCTCGCCCCAAGCTCCGCGGCGACGTTCGCGGTTCGAGACAACAAAGGAACACGCCATGCTCAACGACAGACGCCTCCAGCTTCCCCTCCCCATCGCGCAGACGAAGGCTCGTACTGCCTCACCGTCCGCCTCCAAGTCGCAGATCTCAGCGGATGCTCGACCGCCAGTGCCCGGCGTCGACCAAGTGCTGAGCTCGCGCGATATCGCTCGTGTCACGGGGCGGCATCGCTGCACGATCTATCGCTGGGTCCGCGCCGGTGAGTTCCCGCCCAAGCGCGCGGGCGGAGGCCGAGGGTGGCTGCGCTCGGACGTTGAGCAGTGGCTTGCGGATGGGTGTCGGTGGCGGCCGTAAATTGCACAGATCTGGCGGGCCAAAATTGCACACCGGGCAAGCTTGGCAGCTCTATGAGCGATCGTGGAGCTGCCGATGTACGGACGGGAGCGACGGGTGCTGTTACGTCACTATCTGGAGCAGGGTCTGAGTAAGAGCGAGGTCGCGCGCTCGCTGGGGGTCAGCCGACGCACGCTCTACCACTGGATCCACGGTGGACAGTTGGATCGAGACTTGGACAACGCGCCGGTGCGCTACAGGCCGCGCCCTGCAGTGCCGCGCAAGATCGACCGTTGCCGGGGGATGATCCAGACCCGGCTCGCCGAGTACCCGAGGCTCAGTGCCACGAGGTTGTTCGAGGAGGTCCGCGCGGCGGGCTATCCCGGCGGCTATAGCCAACTGAAGGAGTACGTGCGAGAGGTGCGGCCCGGAGCTCCCGCCGATCCCGTGGTGCGCTTTGAGACCCCGCCGGGGCTTCAGGCGCAAGTGGATTTCGCCGAGTTTCGTCTACCCTGGGGCAAGCGTTTCGCGCTGCTCGTCGTGTTGGGGTACTCGCGGCTGATGTGGGTGCAGTATTACCCTCGTCAGACGCTCTCGGTACTGATGCGCGGGCTCGAGGAGGCCTTCATGGCTTTCGGGGGTGTGCCCGCGGAGCTGCTGTTCGACCAGATGAAGGCGGTGATCATCGAGGATCAGCGCGAGGTCGGCGGCAAGCTCCTGGAGAACATCGAGTTCGTGCGCTTTGCGGCGCACTGGGGCTTTCGCATCCGTGCCTGTCGGCCCTATCGGGCGAAGACCAAGGGCAAGGTCGAGCGGCCCGTCGGCTACTTGCGGCAAAACTTCTTCTATGGCCGCGAGTTCCTCAACGACGCGGATCTGAACCAGCAAGCTCTCTTCTGGAGCACCCACAAGGCGAACCTGCGGCTGCATCGCACCACACTCGAAGTGCCGCAGGTGAGGTTCGATCGAGATGAGCGCGTGATGCTCAAAGCTCTCGCGCCGCACCCGTACCGCTCGGTGAGCCAGCTGCAGCAGCCGCCCTCACCAGAACCGCGGCGATCGAGCTTGCCCAGCGTCGAGCGCCGTCCCCTTGCCGTGTACAGCCGCCTGCTCGGAGCTCGCACATGAGCCCGAGACTCCCCCAGCACAGCCCACCCTCCCACCGGGATGCAATCCGAGGGATGTTGGCGGACCTGAAGATGCCTGGTTCGCTCGAAGCCGTCGATGGGATCCTCGGCGAGATCGACGGGGGGAAGCTTGCGGCGACCGAAGCCATCAACCGACTGCTGTCCGCTCAGATCACGCTGCGCAACAACCGCCGACTGCAGGCGGCGATGCGTTCCTCGAGGCTCCCAGCGGTCAAGACGCTTGAGACCTTCGACTTCTCCTTCCAGCCCTCGATCAAGCGCGAGCAGATCGAGAGTCTGCACGAGCTCGGCTTCATCGATCGCAAAGAGAACGTTGTGCTACTGGGCCCACCCGGAGTCGGCAAGACGCATCTGGCGGTCAGCCTCGCCATTGCCGCAGCTCAGCGTGGCCGGCGGGTGTACTACGGCACGCTCATCGACTTGATCACCTCGCTCGAGGAAGCTCAGGCAGCCGGACAGCTGCGTCGACGGCTAGCGGTACTCTCTCACCCAGCGCTGCTGGTTGTCGATGAGATCGGGTATCTGCCGGTCAATCACTCCGGTGCAGTGCTGTTCTTCCAGCTCATGAATCGCCGCTACGAGAACGCATCCACCGTGCTGACCTCGAACAAGGGCTTTGAGGAATGGGGGGAGGTGCTCGGAGATGATGTGATGGCGGCGGCTCTCATCGATCGGGTGGTGCATCACTGTCACCTGGTGAACATCCGTGGCAACAGCTACCGCATGCGCGAGCACAGCGAGCTGCACCGGGCACTACGGTCGGATGTGGAGAACACCGCCGAGGCGGTCAGACCGTCTCGCAAGGCGAAGATGGCGGCAAACAGGAATCGAAGTTGAGACGGGCATGAGCAGCATGAGCGTCCAATGCCCCTTCTCCGGGGGTAGCCAGGTAGAGGGTACCCCCTCGATCGCCGCTCTCAGGGCCTCCTATGCGGTCGCTTTTTCCACCGATCCCTCAAAAAGAGCTTCTGCC